>JABLTR010033414.1_pt1 | contig 27261 bp, 21 predicted proteins | sample 7160071 | NCBI WGS metagenome assembly JABLTR01 (sample SAMN14651230, study PRJNA627086) | human gut metagenome | isolation source: feces | host: Homo sapiens | reverse complement strand
ATTTTGCAATTCTGCCGCTGCGGCGGGTGATCAAACGCGAAAGGACACCCTGACGGTTTCCTTTCACACTTTTCTTCCCTCCGAAGCTTTTGGCTTGGCAGGTTTTTTGACAGTCTGAGACACACGGCCCCTTGGCTTCGTGCCTCCGTCCATTACCTGAGAGATTCCCCGCCGTTTCCGGCGAGTTGCACCTTCGGCGTGCGGCTGCCGCCGCACTCTTCGGAGTGTCGTCATCGCCCGACCCTTTTGCCTGAGAGCTTCTGCATTCCCCTTCGGCGCCGCGCAGCGCGCGGTCTCTCCCGGACCAATCATCCGACACTTATTCAGTTCCGGTGTTATCCCGGCGCGGTCCTTCCCGCGCCCTTTTTACAATACCATTTTCTACACGGTTTTGTCAACAATTATTCCAAAATTTTTCCGGATTTTGTTTGCATTATACAAAGATGTCTGCCGCAGCCGGGCATAAATTCCAGCCGGGCAGCATTTACTTTCCTGCCTCCTTATGCTATCATGAAGGAGAGCACATCACATAGCAGGGTGGTGCTGCCATTGCACGAACAAGGCATTGCGATCTACTCCCGAAAATCCCGCTTCACCGGCAAGGGTGAAAGCGTGGGCAACCAGATCGAGCTATGCCGCCAGTATCTCCGCGCGCACGAGCCGGACGCGCCGGAGCCGGAAATTTTTGAAGATGACGGCTTCTCCGGCGGGGACCTGAACCGCCCCGCCTTCCGGCGGATGATGCGCGCGGCCGAGGCCGGGCGCTTCCGTATGCTCATCGTCTACCGGCTCGACCGGATCAGCCGCAGCATCGGAGACTTCACCGCCCTCATCGAGCGGCTGGTGCATCTGAACGTGGCGTTCGTTTCCATTCGGGAGCAGTTCGACACGTCCACGCCCATGGGCCGGGCCATGATGTACATCGCGTCCGTCTTCTCACAGCTCGAGCGCGAGACCATCGCCGAGCGCATCCGCGACAATCTGCACGAGCTGGCCAAGACCGGCCGGTGGCTCGGCGGCATCACGCCGACCGGCTTTGCCTCGGAGGCCGTGCAGGCCGTCACCGTCGACGGGCGAACAAAGCGTGCCTGCCGCCTGCGGCTTCTTCCGGAGGAGGCGGAGACCGTCAAGGCCATGTACAGCCTGTTCGCACGCCTCGGCTCTCTGACAGCCGTTGTAAAGGGACTGCAGGAGCGCGGACTTGCCACAAAAAACGGAAACGCGTTCACGCGCCACGCCGTGCGCGATATCCTGCACAACCCGGTCTATGCGCGGGCGGATGCGGATATGCTTGCCTGGCTCCGGAATGCGGGCGCAGAGCTATCTGCCGCGCAGGAGGAGTTTGACGGCCGGCACGGCGTCCTTGCCTATCACCGCACGGATCAGTCCCGCGGCCGCACCGCCGTCGCCCTGCCGCCGGAGGCCTGGATTGTCGCGGTTGGGCAGCACCCCGGGCTCATCCCCGGCTCACAGTGGGCCGCCGTGCAGGAGCGGCTCCGGCGGACGGACTGCCGCACGCCGCGTACGGAGCACGAGACGCCCGCCCTGTTAGCCGGTCTGCTGCAGTGCCGCTGCGGCAGACCGATGTATGCCAAATATCGCAGAACAGCGGAAGGCGAGCGCTTTTCCTATGTCTGCCGTGCGAAATCGACCGGTGGACGGGAACAATGCAGCTGCCCGAACGTTCCTGGCACTGCAGCAGACGCCGCCGTGCGCGCCATGCTCTGCGCCCTGCCGGAGGACCATGCCGCGCTGGCGGCCGCACTCCGGGGGCTGCGGCGCGGCCTGCCTGAATCCTCCCCTGCGCCGCCGGACCGTATCCCCCTCGTGCTCCGCGATTGCCTGGACACCATCCGCCGGACGCAGCGCGTCCTTGAGGCCCTGACGGAGCAGCTCCGCTGGGACGGCGAAACGCTGCGCGTGACGCTCCGCCGGTTGGATTGCAAATGAAATCCTCATGTACTTCCGCGGGCAGCGGAAGAGCGCGTCAGACGTTTCGCTCTCGGAGTGCATCGAGACCGGGCGGGATGGCAACGCGCTGTCGCTGATGGACGTGATCTGCTCGGAGGAGGATCTGTTCGAGCAGCTGTCCGAAAAAGAGATCTATGGCAGGCTCCACGCCGCCGTGAACACCTGCCTGACCCCGCGCGAGCAGCGCATCATTCTGCTGCGCTACGGGCTGGGCAACCGCAAGCCGCTGACACAGCGGGAGATCGCCGTGCAGTGCGGCATCAGCCGCAGCTACGTCAGCCGCATCGAAAAACGCGCCCTGCAGAAGCTGGAGGACGCGCTGACAAAAGAAACCTGAAGGGAACGATCACAAATGCATCCATGGAAACATTTCTGTACCATTACGCACCACCGCTGGAAGGTGTGCAGTCACTGCTTCCGCGTCGGGCTGTATTGGCGCGGTCTGACGCACGACCTGTCCAAATACTCCCCCACAGAGTTCTGGACCGGCGCAAAATACTATCAGGGCACGCGCAGCCCGAACTCCTATGAGCGCGAGCTCTACGGCTACTCCGCCGCATGGATGCACCACAAGGGCCGCAACCGCCACCACTACGAATACTGGACGGACATCGACCCGAAGACGAAGGTCTACCGCGCCGTGCCGATGCCGCGCAAATTCTTTGTGGAGATGGTCATGGACCGCATCGCCGCCTGTAAAATTTACCACGGCAGCGCCTACACGGACGCCGATGCCCTCAACTATCTCGTCCATGCCGAGGAGGTCCGCGATGGCTCGATGATGCACCCGGACACGCGCCGCGAGCTTCTCTATGTGCTGACCATGCTGCGCGACCGCGGCGAAAAGGAGACGTTCCGCTTCCTGCGCGAGGTCGTGCTGGCCGGGAAGCCGTTTGCCGTTCCTGCGCAGTGACAAAAATGCAGGAATCATTTCCTTTTCTGCCCGCAGGCCGATCCGGTCGGAAGTTGACAATAATGAAGGGCAAAACTGCCATTCACAGGAGTTATTCACATTCTGCACAAGGTTGTGCACAGCAGGATCCCTGATTTAGCGGGCTTTCGCGGGGATTTCGGGCAGTTGTGCACAGGCCTGTAAAAACGCCTCTGCACAGCAGTGCCATGTTCCGGAGTTGACATAACCCCGTTTGTGACAAAAATTTACAGGCAGGTAACAGGAAATTAAAATGCAGGATGCCGATCGACATCCTGCATTGATTTTTTGGGTCTTATAAGGCCTCGCCCTCCATGGAGCGCGTGGCATAGGCGTTGAGCGTCTGGTCGGCGATGTTGCCAGCGAGATACTCATAATACGCCTGCGCGCCGATCATCGCTCCGTTGTCACCGCACAGCGACAGCGGCGGCATGCAAAGGCGTACGCCGCGGGCGGCCGTCTCCCGCTGCAGCGCAGCGCGGATGCGGCTGTTGGCGGCCACACCGCCCGCCACGGCCAACGTTTTCCGCCCCGTCTGTTCCAGCGCCAGCATGGCGCGCGGCACGAGCATGCCGCACACAGCCTCCGAGAAGGCGGCGCAGAGGTCCGGGATGACGATCTGCTCACGCTTCTGCCCGGCGTTATGGATGAGATTCACGGCCGAAGTCTTCAGGCCGGAGAACGACAGGTCTAGCGGATTGCCGCTCAGGTGCGGCCGGGGCATGGGATAGCGCGACGGGTCTCCGCCCTGCGCCGCGCGGTCAAGGGCCGCACCGCCGGGGTATGGCATGCCGAGCAGCCGCGCGACCTTGTCGAAGCACTCCCCTGCTGCGTCGTCGCGCGTGCCGCCGAGAATGCGCAGCTTCGTATAGTCCTCGACGTCGACGAACATGGTGTGCCCGCCGGAGACGACAAGGCACAGAAACGGCGGCTCCAGGTCCGGGTAGGCCAGATAGTTGGCCGCGATATGGCCCTTGATGTGGTGGACCGGAATGAGCGGCACATCGAGCGCCAGCGCAGCCGCCTTGGCAAAATTCACGCCGACGAGCAGCGCGCCGATAAGGCCGGGCGCATAGGTCACGGCGACGGCGTCCAGCTCGCCGCGCGTCAGGCCGGTGTTCTCCAGCGCCTGCTCGGCAAGACCGTAGATGGCCTCAATATGCTTGCGCGAGGCGATCTCCGGCACAACGCCGCCGTATTCGCGGTGCAGCGCGACCTGCGAGGCGATGCAGTCCGTCAGGATGCGTCTTCCGTCCTCCACAATGGCGACGGCGGTCTCGTCGCAGGAGGATTCAATGGCAAGGATCCGCATGATCGAGCTCCTTTCTGAGGATCAGCGCGTCCTCTCGGGGCGCGAGATAGTAATTGGGCCTGCGCCCGATGCAGGCAAAGCCCGCTGCGGTATAGAGCCGCTGGGCCGGGAGATTGGAGGCACGGACCTCCAGCGTCAGAGAGCCGATGCCGCGCGCAGCCAGCCTTTCCTGCAGCGCCTGCAGAAGCGCCTGTGCCGTACCGCGGCGGCGCAGCTCCGGCACGACGGCCAGATTCATCATATCGGCCTCCGGCGGCACGAGCTGCGCGCCGACATAGCCCGCAAATGCGCCGTCCAGCCGCGCGACGAGCCAGAGGCTGAAGCCGGTTTCCAACTCCTCCGCAATGGAGCTTTCGCTCCAAGGCGCGGAGAAGCACAGACGCTCCAGCGCGGCGATGTCCGCCACATCGGCGGCGGTCATTTCCTGAATTTCGATCATTTGGCAGCGTACCAGCTTTCTCCCTGCTTGGCCTCGGCCACGAGCGGGACCCGCAGCGCAGCGGCGTGCTCCATCTCGTTCGTGACGATCTGCATGACCTGCTGCGCCTCTTCCTGCGGGCACTCGACGATCAGCTCATCGTGCACCTGCAGCAGCAGCCGGGCCTGCAGCCCCTCGAGCGCATGGAACACGCGCACCATGGCCAGCTTGATGATGTCCGCCGCGCTGCCCTGCACGGGCGTGTTGAGCGCGATGCGCTCCGCACCGGAGCGGACGTTGAAATTCGAGCTTTTGATCTCCGGAATGGCGCGGCGGCGGCCGAAGATCGTCTCCACATAGCCCTTTTCGCGCGCCGTCTCCTTGATATCGTGCATATAGGCACGCACGCCGCTGTATTTCTCGAGATAGCTGTCGATATAGGCCTTGGCCTCCGCGCGGGACACGCCGATGTCCTGCGCCAGGGAGAACTCCGAGATGCCGTAGACGATGCCGAAGTTCACGGCCTTGGCATGGCGGCGCATGAGCGGCGTGACGGATTCCAGCGGCACGCCGAACACCTGCGAGGCCGTCACGGCGTGGAAGTCCTCGCCGGAGCGGAACGCCTCCTGCATGCGCGTATCATCCGCAATGTGCGCCAGCACGCGCAGCTCGATCTGGCTGTAGTCCGCGTCGACCAACACCCAGCCGGGGCGCGGGACGAACATGCGGCGAATTTCGCTGCCGAGCTCCGTGCGCACGGGGATGTTCTGCAGGTTCGGGTCCGTGGAGGACAGGCGGCCCGTCGCCGTGACCGTGTTCTGAAACGTCGTGCGGATGCGGCCGTCCGGCCCGATGACCTTCTGCAGGCCGTCGGCATAGGTGGACTTCAGCTTCGTGAGCATGCGGTAGTCCATGATGGCCTGCACGGCAGGATGGCGGTCACGGAGCTTTTCCAGTACCTCGGCATTCGTGGAATAGCCGCTCTTCGTCTTTTTGACGGGCGGCAGGCCGAGCGTTTCAAACAGGAACACGCCGAGCTGGCGCGTGGAATTGAGATTGAACGTCTCTCCGGCATAGCCGAAGATCAGGCTCTCGCAGGCGTCGATGCGCTCGGAGAGCATCTCGCCGAAGTCATGCAGGGCCTGCGCGTCGACGAGGATGCCGTCGTGCTCCATCTGCGCCAGCACCGGGCACAGCGGCAGCTCGATGTTCTCGAACAGCGGCTGCATGCCCTGCTCGCGCAGGCACTTGCCGAGCTCCTCCGTCAGGCCGTCGATGCAGGCCGTCCGGATGGCAAGGACGCTTTCCTGCGGGAGCGAGGCCTCGTCCGCAGGCGGGATGTGCAGATAGTCCTGCGCCAGCTGCGGCAGGGCGTAGGCCCCGCGCGTCGCATCGAGCAGATAGGCCGCCACAGCCGTGTCGAACACGATCCCCGCAGGCTCCACGCCGAGAGCCAGCAGCGCACGCAGCAGCGGCTTGCTGTCGTGCACGGTCTTCGGCACGTCCGCCGCAAACAGGCGCTGCAGCAGCGGCACGAAGTCCGTTCCGAGCGTTTCGCGGCGCAGCACATAGGCCGTCTGGTCCGGGCCGTCCATGTGCGGCGCGGCCACGAGCATCGAGAGATCGTCCGCGGCAGCAATGCTGAGCGTCACGCCTGATAACAGCGGCTGCGCCTGCTCCGGGGTCTGCACGTCCAGAAGCGTGCAGGAGCCTGTCACGGGCTGCGCCGGTTCCTCCGACTCGTCCTGCTCCAAAGCGGCGCTGCGCAGGCCGTAGCGGTCGATGAGGCGCTGGAATTCCAGCGTGGTGAACAGGTCATACAGCGCCCGGCGCTTCGGCGGCCGGATGAGATTGTTCTCCGGCGTGAAGTCGATGGGCGCATCGCAGCGGATCGTCGCCAGCTCATAGGAAAGATAGGCCGACTCGCGGCCGTTTTCGAGCTTATCAAACAGCTTTCCCTTCATGTTTTCCCGGGAAAGATTGGCATAGACGCCGTCGAGCGTACCGAAGCGCTTCAGCAGGTCGTTTGCCGTCTTCGGCCCGACGCCCGCTACACCCGGGATATTGTCCGAGCTGTCGCCCATAAGAGCCTTCAGATCGATGAGGCGCTTCGGCTCCAGCCCGTATTCCGCGCGGAAGACGTCCGGCGTATAGCGCTCCGTCCGCGTCTGCCCGCCCTGCGTGTGCACCAGGCGCACGGAGACGTGCTCGTCGACGAGCTGCAGGCTGTCGCGGTCTCCCGTCAGGATGGCGCAGTCCCAGCCGGCCTCCTCGCACAGGCGGCCGACCGTGCCGAGCACGTCGTCTGCCTCCCAGCCCTCGCAGGCATAGACCGGGATATTCATCGCAGCAAGCACCTGCTTCATGACCGGCATCTGCATGGCAAGCTCCTCCGGCATGGGGTGGCGCGTAGCCTTGTAGCCGTCATAGCGCAGATGGCGGAACGTCGGCGCGTGCAGGTCAAAGGCCACGCACAGCGCGTCCGGTTTTTCCTCGCTGCGCTCTTTTTCCAGAATATTCAAAAAGCCGTAGATCGCATTGGTATAAAGTCCGTCTCGGGTCGTCAGCGGCCGCACACCGTAAAACGCGCGGTTGATGACGCTGTTCCCGTCCAGGATCATCAGCTTCATATGGTATCTCCTTCGATCAGATGCGCTTCCACTTTGCGCCCTGCGGCGTATCGATGACCTCGATGCCGCGCGCCTTCAGCTCGTCGCGGATGCGATCGGCCTCCGGCCAGTTCTTCGCGCGCTTTGCCTCGGTACGGGCGGCGACGAGCGCGTCGATCTCCGGGTCGTGCTCCTCCTCCGGCTGGGCACTGCGTGCCTTCTCTGCCGCGGAGAGCAGGTTCAGGCCGAGCACCTCGTCAAAGCTGGCAAGGGCTGCGAGCTTCGTGGCATCGTTCGTCTTTGCCTTCAGCACATCATAGACGGCCGTCACGGCGAGCGACGTGTTGAGGTCGGCGTTCAGCGCACCGAGGAAGCGCTCCTTCAGCGCCTCGAAGGCCTCCGCGTCGACCGCGCCGTCCTCCGGGCGCAGGGCCGCGATGCGGGCGATGAGCTTTTCGTAGGCCTGTGCCGCATTGTCGAGGTTCTCCCACGAGAACACAAGGTTGCGGCGATAATGGCTCTGCAGGCAGAACAGGCGGTAGGCGATGGGATCGTAGCCCTTCTCCTCCAGCAGGGACACCGTGAGGAACTCGCCCTTCGACTTGGACATCTTGCCGGACTCCGTGTTCAGGTGATGGACATGGAACCAGTAATTGCACCACTTGTGGCCGAGGAAGGCCTCGGACTGGGCGATCTCGTTCGTGTGATGCGGGAAGGCATTGTCGATGCCGCCGCAGTGGATATCCAGATATTCACCGAGGTGCTTGATGCTGATGCAGGAGCACTCGATATGCCAGCCGGGATAGCCGACGCCCCACGGGGAGTCCCACTTGAGGGCCTGATCCTCGAACTTGGACTTCGTGAACCAGAGAACGAAGTCATTCTGATTGCGCTTGTTGGAATCCTCCTCGACGCCCTCACGCACGCCGACGGCAAGGTCCTCCTCCTTATGGTCGTTGAAGACATAGTATTTTTCCAGCTTGGACGTGTCAAAATAGACATTGCCTCCTGCAAGATAGGCATAGCCCTTGTCCAGCAGCGTCCGGATCATATGAATGTATTCCGGGATGCAGTGCGTGGCAGGCTCCACGACGTCCGGCCGCTTGATGTTCAGCTTGGCGCAGTCGGCAAAGAACGCGTCGGTGTAGAACTTTGCGATCTCCATGACGGTCTTGTGCTCGCGGCGCGCGCCCTTGAGCATCTTGTCCTCGCCGGTATCGGCATCCGAGGCCAGATGGCCGACGTCCGTGATGTTCATCACGCGCTTGACGGGATAGCCCATGTAGCGCAGGCTCTTTTCGAGCACGTCCTCCATAATATAGCTGCGCAGGTTGCCGATGTGGGCGAAGTGATAGACCGTCGGGCCGCAGGTATACATTTTGACGAGCTTCGGGTCGATGGGGGTGAAGAGCTCCTTCTTATGGCTCAGGGAATTATAGAGATACATCTTGATCCTCCTGTTTCAGTTTTTCCTCTATTTTTTCGATACGTGCATACAGGGCGTCTAACTCCAGCCGGACAGGGTCTGGCGTGTGGATATGGTCGAGCTTCTCGCCGTTTCGCCGGACAACGCGGCCGGGCACACCGACAACGGTGGAGTCCGGCGGCACCTCGTGCAGCACAACGGAGTTCGCCGCGATACGGGCATTATCGCCGACCATGAACGGACCGAGCACCTTCGCGCCGCTGCCGACCATGACGTTGTTGCCGAGCGTCGGGTGGCGCTTGCCGCTCGTCATGCCCGTGCCGCCGAGCGTGACGTTCTGATAGAGCAGGCAGTCGTCGCCGATCTCCGTTGTCGCGCCGATGACGATGCCGGTGCCGTGGTCAATGACGAGCCGTCTGCCGATCTTGGCGGCCGGGTGGATCTCAATGCCCGTCCGCCGCCGCGCAAACTGCGAGACCCAACGGCCAAGGAATCGCAGCCGGTGTTCATAGAGCCAGTGCGCCACGCGGTAATACATCGTGGCGTGCAGGCCGTTATATAACCAGAAGACCTCCCAGCCGCTGCGCGCTGCGGGATCATTGCGGCGGTATGCCTCTATGGTTTCTTTTAACCGCATTCTTTCGCCTCCAAACAAAAAAACTGCCAGCCTCGGATTGCTCCAGAGGCGGGCAGTGCTCGCGGTTCCACTCTGATTTCTTGCTCCGGCCTTGACGCGGCCAACGGGGTCTCCCCGGCGCTCGCGGGCGCACACTTCACACGGAGTCCGCCGCGCCCGCTCTCAGCCAATGACGGACGCTCTCTGCGGCAGACGGCCCGGCTACTCTTCCCGGTCACAACGCCTATATTATTGGTATTATATTACCATCAAGGGTCTGCGGTGTCAAGGTTTTTCCGCAAATTACACCGCCCGCGGACATTCGTCCGTGTATATTCATCGTGATATACAAAATTTTCTGCAGAGCCCGGAATGGGCTTGCTTTTCTTTCGTGAATTTACTATAATGCAAGCGAGCGCAAATCCAGAATCTCCGTCATTTTTACCAATCGCAGTCTTTCCGAGTTCGGAACATCCCCGCGGAAACTATGTGAGCAGGAGGAACCTTCATGTTTCAGAATGTACAGCAGATCCAGGATTTTATCCGCCAGAACGGCATCGCATTTCTCGATTTCAAGATGATCGACCTTCGCGGCAGGTGGAAGCACCTGTCCATCCCCGCAGCCCGCTTCAACGAGGACATCATGACGCACGGCATCGGCTTCGACGGCTCGAACTACGGCTATGCCCAGGTTGAGCGCAGTGACATGGTCTTCCTGCCGGACATCACGACGGCGGTCGTCGACCCGTTCGTCAAGGCGCCGACGCTCACGATGATCGGCGATGTCATGGTCATCGACCATCCGGCAAACCGCCCGTTCGACCAGTATCCGCGCAATGTCGCCAAGAGCGCCATCGCCCACATGCAGGCTCTCGGCGTCGCGGACGAGATGATCATCGGACCGGAGTATGAATTCCATGTCTTTGACGGCATGACGCGCACCCTGCGCCCGGATGCCGTCGGCTACCGCCTGCAGTGCAGCGAGTCCGTCTGGTCCGCCGGGGAATTCCCGAACAACGGCTTTCACACCGGCCCGCACGATGGCTACCACGCCGATCTGCCCGGCGACCGCACGTTTGACCTGCGCAACCAGATCTGTCTCGAGCTTGCCAAGTGGGGCGTGGACGTCAAGTATCACCACCATGAGGTCGGCGGCTCCGGCCAGCTGGAGATCGAGGTCGAGTTGGGCGAGATGACCCGTCTGGCAGACGCCACGATGGCCGCGAAATACGTCATCCGCAATACGGCCGCCGCGAACGGCATGACGGCCACACTGATGCCGAAGCCCATCTACGGTGAGGCCGGCAACGGCATGCATGTGCACATGCTGCTGCGCAAAAACGGCCAGCCCGTGTTCTACGATCCGGACGGCTATGGCCAGCTCAGCCGCACGGCCATGCACTTCATCGGCGGCCTGCTGACGCACGCCCGCAGCCTCTGCGCCATCACGAACCCCAGCACGAATTCCTACAAGCGCCTCATCCCCGGCTTCGAGGCCCCTGTCACCATCGGCTATGCCATGGCGAACCGCAGCGCCGTCGTGCGCATCCCGGCCTATGTTAAATCGCCGGACAAGAAGCGCTTCGAGCTCCGCAACCCGGACGCGATGTGCAACCCGTACTTTGCCTACGCTGCCATTCTGATGGCAGGCCTCGACGGTATTGAGCACGAGATCGATCCGGCAGGACGTGGCTGGGGGCCGTTTGACTTCAATCTCTTCGACCTCCCGGCAGACGAGCGCAAGCGCCTCGGCCACCTGCCCGCCAGCCTCGACGAAGCACTTGATGCGCTGGAAGCGGATCACGACTATCTCACGCGCGGCGGCGTGTTCCCGATGCCGCTGCTCGAGACGCTCGTCAAAACGCTCCGCGCCGACGCGCAGGAGATCAGCCGCATCCCGCACCCAGCGGAGTTCGACCGCTATTTCGATCTCTGAGCGGACCATATTGGCCCCGTATTCCTTCCGGAGTACGGGGCTACGCGTGCAGAAGCCCAGAAGTATGACGCGGGAGGGGCTAAGCGGTGTTCCGGTTGAGACGATCCGCAATTTGATTTTCTGGAGGAAGCAAAAAATGAAAAAAGGAACAATCGGACAGACGGGTCCTGCTGCCAACATCGGCCGCAGACTCTTTGCCCTCCATTCGGCTGCATGCATTCTGCGGGGTCTCATCAGATGAGGGGCGCTAGGATCGCCGGGCTGCTGATTCGCCAGGCCCGTCTCCGGCGGGACTGGAGTCAGGACGGCCTGTGCCTGGGCATCTGCACTCCCTCCTACCTATCCAAGATCGAGCAGGGCAAGGCAGAGCCCTCTCCGGAGGTGACGGAGCTTCTGCTTCGTCGTCTGGGCCTTGTCTGGATACCGGAGCCGGAGGATCTGAAGCCCTGCTGGAACGCCCTGCTTTCCGGCAGTCCCGGCTTTTTCCTTTGCTATGAGCAGCTGGTACTGCCCCAGCAGGAGAGACTTGCCTGCAGTCCGCTGGCGGCGGACATCCTGTTGCTGGCTGCCTTTTACACAGATACCATGCAGCCCCTGTCAGAGGAATGGGAACCGTTTCTCTCCACCCGGCAGCTGGCTCTGCAGCGTGCTCTGCAGGGGCGGTGGGACGAGGCCGCGCGGCTGGAACCACTGCCGCTGCTGTCCTCGCTCCACGGGAAAGCCCTCTACACAAAGGGGGAGTATACAACCGCCATCGAGGTGCTGCGAGACGCCTACCGCTCGGCGGCAGACGCAGGTTATCCCCATATGATGCTTTCCTGCCGTATTCTTATAGGAAACTGCTACTCAGATCTGGGCCGCATGGAGGAAATGATGACCCATTTTTCTGTAGCGGAGCATCTGGCAGAGGCTCTTGGCGACACGGACAGTCTGGCCTCCCTCCGCTACAATACCGCTGCCACGCAGCTGCAGCTCGGCCAGCCGGAAAAAGCCCTGCCCTACTTTTCCGCTCTCGCGCATCCCAGCTTTCTGGACCTGCACAAGCTCGCCATCTGCCATGAACAGTTAGGGCACCGGGAGCAGGCATTGTCAGCCGTCCAACAGGCGGAGTCTCTGGCCGCCGGCGAGACAGAGCGGCAGATGCTGGCGCTGGTACGCTATCGGCTGGAGCATGCGGATTACCTTCACGACAGCGCCTACGGCGCTCAGCTGCTGGATTGCTTCCGGCAGCTGCAGGAGACATACCCCATGGGCTTCGCCCGGTTCCACCTGCAGTGGGTGCTGGCATGGTACAAGGCGAACCGCCAGTACCGCCAAGCTTGCCGCCTGCTTGAGGAGTTTCCTGTAATATAGTGTTTTTGCCAATCTAAGCGTGTCATTCTGGGAATAATTTTCCCATGATGACATGCTTTCCTTTTGTAAGGAGCTGTGCGATAATTATAACCGCGAGGTGAACACTATGAAACAAACACTCTGGACGCGGGAATTTACCCGCATTACTGCCGCCACAGCACTGGGCGCAGCAGGCGGCATCATCAGTCAGTTTGCCCTATCGTTTCTGGTCTTTGATGAAACAGGCAGCACGCTGGCAGCGGCGCTGGTGGTCGCCATCCAGCTGATCCCGATGGTGCTGCTGCCGCTGGTCGTCGCTCCCATGATGGATCGTCTGCCGCGTAAGCCTTTTCTGGTGTGGGGCGACCTGCTCAACGGCGTGTGCTACGCCGGAGCAGGACTGTTTCTGTTGCACAGTTCCTTTTCCTATATTGCTTATCTGGCCTTTTCCCTGCTCGTGTCGTGCCTCGGGGCCTTCGACGAGCTGGCCTACAACAGCTTTTATCCCCTGCTGTTGCCGAAGGGGCAGGAAGAGCGGGCCTACACCGTCTCAGCCATGCTCTATCCCATTTTGAAGGTTCTGATGATGCCGCTGGCGGCGGTGCTGTACGATAAGCTGGGCGTGGGACGGCTGCTGCTGATACAGGCCGCGCTTTCGGTGCTGGCGGCCTTCCTGGAAAGTCGCATTCGCGTGCAGGAAAGCCGCCGGGATCAGGAGCCGCTGCTGTCTCTGAAAACATGGTGGCGGGATGTCCGGGAAGCAGCCGCCTATCTGCGGCAGGAGCACGGCCTGCACGGGCTCTATGCGTACATGTCCGTTACCAACGGCATGGCCTCGGGCTATTCTCCCTTGCTCATCGCCTTTTTCCGCACGGCGCCGGGCTTCACTACCGCCATGTATTCCTTTTTCTCCGTTGCGGAATTTGCCGGGCGCACCATCGGCGGAGCCATCCGCTACCGCTACTCTCTCCCGGAGAAAAAGCGCTTTGGCTTTCTGTTCGGTGTATATCAGACCTATGAGTTGATGGACACCTGCCTGCTGTGGCTGCCATATCCCCTGATGCTGGTGAATCGGGCGATCTGCGGCTTTCTGGGCATTCAAAGCGCCACCATCCGTCAGGCGGCAGTCCAGCGCTATATCCCCGACCGGCTGCGCGCCCGGCTCAATGCCTATGAGTCCATGCTCTGCACAGCGGCGGGAGCGGCGCTCTCTCTGGCCATCGGCGCACTGGGAGAGGTGCTGGATTACCGCCTCTGCATGACCGTCTGCGGTCTGATCACCATAGCGGTGTGCTGGCTGACGGTATTTCTGCGGCGGCGTCAGGTGCGTCAGGTGCTGGCGGATCGTCCCGGTGTGGACCAGATTCAGTAGATGCCAGTCCGGTTTTGTTTCCGAACATAGGTCAAAGCGGCTATGGCCACTTTTTCATGAGGCAAAGCCGGCACAACTTTTTTCGATCTTTTTGCATCGAATATCCCCCGGGGGAGCTTCCGGAACCGAATTTCGTATGCTAAAATGCATCACGAGAACGGGCGAAAGGGCCCGAAATGACAGGAGGACCACCCCCAATGAAACGAATTCTTGCACTGCTGCTGGTGCTGAGCGCCGTTCTGGCGCTGGCCGCATGCAGTAAAACCCCGGCAGTGACCGAAGACGAAGGCACGACGCTCGTCTACGGCAGCGGCGACTACACCCGCATCAACCCCGCCATGGATGAGCACGGCGAGATCAACGTGCTGCTCTTCAGCGGTCTGACCGCCCACAACGGCAGCAACGAGGTCGTTGCCGGTCTGGCCGAATCGTGGGAATACGACGAGAACGCCTGCACCTACACCTTCCACCTGCGCGACGGCGTGAAGTGGCATGACGGCGAGCCGTTCACGGCCGAGGACGTAAAGTTCACGATCGAAGCCATCATGGACCCCGAAAACGGCTCGGAAAACGCGCCGAACTTTGAGGATGTGGAGGAGATCACCGTCCCCGACGGCAAGACCGTCGTGTTCCGCCTGTCCGCACCGAACGTGGCCTTCCTTGACTATATGACCATGGCCATTCTGCCGCAGCACCTGCTGCAGGGCAAGGACATGCAGGAGTCGGACTTCTTCCGCCATCCGGTCGGCACCGGCCCGTATAAGCTGGAGAGCTGGGACGCCGGGCAGTCCATCGTGTTGGTCAAAAACGAGGATTATTACCTCGGTGCGCCGAAGATCGACCGCATCATCTTCAAGATCGTCACGGACGACAATGCACAGGCTCTGCAGCTGAAGTCCGGCGAGATCGATCTGGCCCTGCTCGATCCGAAAAACGCAAAGGACTTTACGGACAAGGAGGGCTATACCTGCTATGACATGACAACGGCAGACTACCGCGGCATTCTCTTCAACTTCTGGAACGACTACTGGACGGAGAACCGCGACCTCATCCCCGCCATCTGCTACGGCATAGACCGGCAGGCCATCATCGACTCCGTCCTGCTCGGGCAGGGCATGGCCGCCTACGGTCCCCTGCAGCGCAACATTTATAACGACTCCAATGTAGAGCACTACGACTATGACCCGGAAAAGGCAAAGACCATTCTGGAGGACGCAGGCTGCACGATGAGTGAAAACGGCTTCTACGAACGAAACGGCAAGGAGATCGGCTTTGTCATCAGCGTCATGGCCGGTGAGCAGGACCGCATCGACATTGCACAGGCTGCCGCACAGCAGCTGCGCGATATCGGCATCAACTGCACGGTCGACATTCCCGCACAGATGGACTGGGGCGGGCAGATGGCCTGCCTCATCGGCTGGGGCAGCCCGTTCGACGCCGACGACCACACCTATAAGGTGTTCGGCACGGACAAGGGCGCAAACTACTCCGGCTACTCCAATGCCGTCGTGGACAGCTACCTGAAGCTGGCCCGCGAGACCTCCGACCCGGAGCAGCGCCGCCAGTATTACGCCAAGTTCCAGGAGGCGCTGGCCGCCGATCCCGCCTATGCCTTCATCTGCTACATCGACGCGAACTATGTCGCCGTCGACGGTCTGCAGGGCATCGCGGCGGATACCGTACTCGGCCACCACGGCGTCGGCATTTTCTGGAATGTTCAGGAATGGACGATCGAGAAATAACAACGGAAAAAAGCATCGGGAGGCTCGCAGAACCGGGCCTCCCGCATGTACGTTTTAACAGGTGATCCTATGGCAGAGCTACTGGAAGTAAAAAATCTGTCCGTCAGCTTTTTCACCCCGGCGGGAGAGGTCCAGGCCGTGCGCGACGTCAGCTTTTCGCTGCGCGCGGGTGAGGTCCTCGCCATCGTGGGCGAATCCGGCTGCGGCAAAAGCGTGCTGTGTAAGAGCATCCTGCACCTGCTGCCGCCGAGCGCGCGGCGCAAGAGCGGCACGATCGCGGTAAATGGCCGTGATATCACGCGGCTGCGGGAGCGTGAGCTGCAGAAGCTTCGCGGCTCATTGTTTTCCATGGTATTTCAGGACCCGATGACCGCGCTGAACCCCAGCATGACCGTCGGCGCGCAGCTGGCGGCCGCTGTCCGTGTTCATGCGCCCCGCCTGCGCGGCGCGGCTCTGGAGCAGCGCGTGCTCGAGCTGATGCGCCTTGTCGGCATCGACCGGCCGGAGGAGCGGCGTGGCCTGTATCCGCACCACTTTTCCGGCGGCATGCGCCAGCGCGTCGTGCTGGCCATTGCGCTGGCGGGCGACCCGTCGATCCTGTTTGCCGACGAGCCGACGACCGCGCTGGATGTGACCATTCAGGCCCAGATTCTCGATCTGCTGCGCGAAATTCAGCAGAAGCTCGGCACGGCAACGGTTTTCGTCACGCACGACCTCGGCGCTGTGGCGCGCGTGGCTGATCGTGTGGCCGTCATGTACGCAGGGAAGATCGTGGAGCTCGGCACGGCGGAGGATATCTTCTACGATCCGCGCCACCCCTACACCTGGGGCCTGCTGCAGTCGCTCCCGGCGCTGTCCCGCGGGAAGCCGCGGCTGCATACCATTCCCGGCATGCCGCCCACGCTGATCGACCCGCCGAAGGGCGATGCCTTCGCCTGCCGCAACGAATATGCCCTTGCCATCGACTATGAGGAGGAGCCGCCGATGTTCCGCATTTCCGACACCCATTTTGCCGCGACGTGGCTGCTCGACCCCCGGGCCCCGCACATCACGCCGCCGATTGGAGGCGAGCGCCATGGCTGAGCCGCTTCTCGAGGTGCGCGGTCTGACGCACGCCTTCCCGCTCGGGCTAAGGGCCGTGCTCCGCGCTGTGGATCACGTCTCGTTCACGCTCCGGCGCGGCGAGGTTCTCGGTCTCGTCGGCGAGTCCGGCTCCGGCAAATCGACCATCGCGCGCTGCGTGATGAATCTGCTGCGGCCGCAGAGCGGGCAGGTCCTCTATCGCGGCATCGACATCTGTGACCGCCGCGCCTTCCGCGCGAACCGCCGCACGCTGCAGGCAGAGCGGCAGATCATCTTTCAGGACTCCGGCTCGAGCCTGAACGGGCGCATGCGTGTGTGCGATATCATTGCAGAGCCGATGCGCATCCAGCACGTCCGCCCGCCGCGCGGCAGCTACCGCGCCGAGGCGGAATTCCAGATGCGCTATGTTGGTCTGGACGCGGGCTATCTGGACAAATACCCCGGTGAGCTTTCCGGCGGGCAGCGCCAGCGCGTCGCCATTGCGCGCGCCCTGTCCATGGAGCCGGAGCTGCTCGTTGCGGATGAGCCGGTCGCCTCGCTGGACGTCTCCATTCAGGCGCAGATTATCAATCTGTTTCGCCATCTGCAGGAGGAGCACGGGTTCTCCTTCCTGTTTATTGCCCACGATCTGGCTGTCGTGGAATTCCTCTGTGACCGCGTCGGCGTGCTGTATCAGGGAAGGCTCGTGGAGCTGGCCCCGACGGCATCGCTGTTCGCCGCGCCGCAGCACCCCTATACGCGCGCGCTGCTCTCGTCCATCCCCATCCCGGACCCGCGCCTCGAGCGCGCCCGCAGGCCGCTCGTCTTTGAGGGGCCGCTGCCGGACGGCGGCACATGGACGGAGGTCGCACCGGAGCATTACGTTCTGCTGGAAGGAGGGGGCGCCGTATGAAGGTCCGCCGGTTTTTCCTGCGGCTGCTGCCGCGCCTCGGCATTTTCGTGCTGAGCGTGCTGCTGCTCTCCGTTCTGACGTTCTATATCTCCCGCCTCGCTCCGGGCGACCCGCTTGTCTCCTACTACGGCGACCGCGTGGAAAAAATGTCCCCCGCCGAGCGCGAATGGGCTGAGGACAAGCTCGGCCTGAATGATCCCCTGCCCACGCAGTACGCCCGCTGGTTCAGCCGCGCGCTGCACGGCGATTTCGGCATCTCCTATAAATACAAGATGGACGTGCTGGAGCTGATCGGCAGCCGCATTGGCAACACCCTGCTGCTCGGCGGGCTCGGCTTCGTGCTGCTGTTCGTGCTGGCTCTGCTGCTCGGCGCGCTGTGCGCATGGAAGGAGGACCGGCCGCTCGACCGCATTCTCTGCAAGCTTGGCACGGTGACGAGCTGCATCCCGGAATTCTGGCTGTCACTGATGCTGATCCTGCTGTTTTCCGTCACGCTGCGCTGGCTGCCGAGCTCCGGGGCCTACAGCGTCGGCCACGCGGACGATGTCGGCGACCGGATCGTGCACCTGATCCTGCCGATGTCCGTCGTCGTGCTGAGCCACCTGTGGTACTATGCCTACCTCGTGCGCAACCGGCTGGTGGAGGAGCTGCGCGCGGACTATGTGCTGCTGGCGCGCAGCGAGGGAATGGGCCGGGCGCACATCGTACTGCGGCAGTGCCTGCGCAATGTGCTTCCGTCCTATCTCAGCCTCATGGCCATCTCCGTGCCGCATGTGATGGGCGGGACCTATATCGTGGAGGCCGTGTTCTCCTATCCCGGCCTCGGCACACTGTCCTATGAGAGCGCGCGCTACAAGGACTACAACCTCCTGATGGTGCTGTGCCTGCTCTCCGGCGCGGTCGTCATCGCATGCAGTCTGCTGGCGCAGGCCATGAACGCGCGGCTCGACCCGCGCCTTCGCCCGGCGGAACGGGAGGTGACCTCAAAATGACAGACGACCGCTTTCGTCTGGTCGGCGTCCGGCCGCAGTCGCCCGCAGCACCGGTACGCCGCGCGCCGTGGTACCGCGGCAAGCCGATTTTTTCGGCCGCTGTTCTGACGCTCATCGTGCTCGGATGCCTGTTCTGCGAGGTGCTCCTGACGCACGATCCGACCTATCTCGACCTTGCGCACTGCAATGAAGCGCCGTCGCGGGAATTTCTCTTCGGGACGGACCCGATGGGCCGCGATATTTTCTCCATGATCTGGTACGGCGGGCGCATTTCGCTGACCATCGGCGTTCTGTCCACGCTGCTGTCCACAGCCATCGCCATTCTGTTCGGCACGGTCAGCGGCTGCGCGCCGGACTGGCTGGACCGTCTCCTGATGCGGCTGACCGAAATTCTGCTGAGCGTGCCGAACCTGCTGCTCGTCGTGCTGCTGCAGGCCATTCTGGGCACGGCAAATGTGCTCACGCTCTCGCTCGTCATCGGGCTGACGAGCTGGGCCAGCATCGCCAAGGTCGTTCGCACGGAGGTGCGCAGGCTGCGCAGCAGCGAATATGTGCTGGCCTCGCGCTGCATGGGCGGCGGCTTCTTCCACGTCCTGCGGCAGCACCTTGCGCCGAATTTCTTCTCATCCATCTCGTTCATGGTCGTTATGAACATCCGCAGCGCCATCACGGCGGAATCGACGCTGAGCTTCCTCGGCATCGGCCTGCCGATCGAGGTCGTCTCGTGGGGCAGCATGCTTTCCCTGTCCGAAAAGGCTCTGCTCACGGACGCATGGTGGATCATCGTCATCCCCGGTGTGTTCCTTGTGGCAACGCTGCTGTGCATCACAGAGCTGGCCAACGCCATGCGCCGCTCGACCCGCGAACGCACGCTATAAAACAGAATTGGGACCATCGGCTGCCGCCGGTGGTCCCAATCGTTTTATTTCTGTTCCGGGAAGAGCCGCACAATGGCCTGCGCCGCCGCTGCCTGCTCGGCGCGCTTTTTGCTCGTGCCGGAGCCGGTACCGACCTCCCTGCCGTTGAGCAGGACGCGGACGTTGAACTCCTTGCAGTGGTCCGGGCCTGTCTCCGAGATGAGCTCATAGCTCAGCTGCTGCGATTTTTTGCGCTGCACGAGCTCCTGCAGCTCCGTCTTATAATCGTGGGTCTTTTCCGCCTCGGCGAGCTGCGGCAGGATGAGCCGCGTCACGATGTCGCTGGCCACGGCAAAGCCTCCGTCCAGATAGCTGGCAGCCACAACGGCCTCCATAACATCGCAGAGGATGCTCGGGCGGCGGCGGCCGCCGCTTTGATCCTCGCCGTTTCCGAGCAGCAGATGCTCGCCGAGCGAGAGCCGCTCCGCCACGGCGGCAAGGCTCTTTTCGCAGACGAGCTCCGCGCGGATGCGCGTCAGATCGCCTTCGAGCTTTTTAGGGAAGGTCCGGTACAGATACTCCGCCGTCACGAAGCCGACAATGGAATCCCCAAGGAATTCCAGCCGCTCATAGCTGCGCAGCGGGTCCTGATAGATCTCGTTTGCACAGGAGGTGTGGGTCAGCGCCATGCGCAGAAGCTCCGGATCGCGGAACTTGTAGCCCAACGCCTTTTCCAGCTTATTCAGCATGTTCTTCCTCCCTGGGCAGGATCATCTGCCCGATATTGGCACGAATTTCCTCGCAGAAGCCGCTCTCGACCGCGCGGATGGCCTGCCGGATCGCGCCGCGGATGGCGGCGTCGTCGGACGAGCCGTGCGCCTTGATGACCGGGCGGCTGATGCCGATGACGATGGACCCGCCCGTTTCGCGGTAGTCCATGGTCTTGCGGATGCCGTTGATGCCCTTTTTACACAGCAGCGCGCCGAGCATCGTCAGCGGATTGCGGTAGAACATCTGCTTCATCATGTCGGACATGAACATGGCCGTGCCCTCCATGGTCTTGAGCAGGACGTTGCCGGAGAAGCCGTCCGCCACGATAACATCCGCCGCGCCGAACGGCACATCGCGCGCCTCGACATTGCCGACGAAGTGGATAGTCCCCTGCTCACCGGCGCGCTTCAGAAGCTGATGGGCCTCGCGGTGGAGCGGGTCGCCCTTCGTATCTTCCGCGCCGTTGTTCAGAAGGCCCACACGCGGCGACTCAATGCCGAGCGCCTTCTGCGCGTAGAACGAGCCCATGCAGCCGAACTGGAGCAGGAATTCCGGCGTGCACTCGGCGTTCGCGCCCGCATCGATGAGAATGGCGTGGCCGTCCTTCGTCGGAAGGACCGGCGAGAACGCCGCGCGGCGGATACCGCGGATGCGCTTGACGAGCAGCGTGGCCGCCGTGAGCAGCGCGCCGGTATTGCCGGCCGAGATGAACGCATCACCGCCGCCCTGCGCCAGCATTCTTGCGCCCAGCACGAGCGAAGAGTTCGGATGCTGCTTCACGACCGCGGCGGGATCGCAGTGCATGTCCACCACATCCTCGGCATTGGCAAGCTCCACGCCGTCCGGGAGCGTATCCCAGCCCTGGGCCTTCATGCTGGCAAGGATATCCGCGCCGCGGCCGACCAGGACGATCTGCACGCCGAACTCCTTTGCCGCCTCCAGTGCACCGCGCACCACGGCATCCGGGGCGTTGTCGCCTCCCATTGCATCCAGAATGATTTTCATGCCTGTTCCCTCATTTCTCCATGGCCTCCAGGTGCGAAAGCGACCGGTTGGCAATGGCCAGATTCTTGTTTGCTTTTCCGCGCACCCGCTGCTCGAGCGGGGCGATGATGCCGAAATTCACATTCATCGGCTGAAACGATGCCACGGTGCTGTCGCTGACATAGTGCGCCAGCGCGCCGATGGCCGTCATGGTGCCGAAGTCCGGGACGGGCCTTCCCTCCAGCCGCGCCGCCATGCTGACGGCGGCAAGATAGCCGGAGGCGCACGATTCGACATAGCCCTCCACGCCCGTCATCTGCCCGGCAAAGGCGACCATGGGGTCGCGCCGGTCTGCGTAGCACGCGTCGAGCAGCTTCGGTGAATTCAGAAACGTGTTGCGGTGCATCACGCCGTAGCGGACGAATTCCGCATCGTGCAGCGCCGGGATCATGGAGAACACGCGCTTCTGCTCCGGAAAACGCAGGTGCGTCTGGAACCCGACGAGATTGTAGATGTTTCCGGCCGCATTGTCGCGCCGGAGCTGAACGACAGCATAGGGCTCGCGGCCCGTTGCCGGGTCCCGCAGGCCGACGGGCTTCAGAGGGCCGTAGCGCAGCGTGTCCTCGCCGCGGCGAGCCATGACCTCGACCGGCATGCAGCCCTCAAAGACGTTTTTGTCCTCAAAGCCGTGCACCTCCGCTTCCTCGGCGGCGGCCAGCTCCCGGACGAAGGCCTGATATTCCTCGCGCGTCATGGCGCAGTTGATGTAATCCGCGCTCCCGCGGTCATAGCGGGAGGCGTACCACGCCTTCGCCATATCGATGGACTCCAGCGTGACGAGCGGCGCAGCCGCGTCAAAGAAATGCAGATAATCCGTCTGGCCGAAATAGCGGCCGATGGCCTCGCTCATGGCGTCGGACGTCAGGGGGCCCGTCGCGATGATGACCGGCCCCGCCGGGACCTCGGTCACCTCCTCGGAGATGACCGTGATATTCGGGTGGCTGCGGATGCGCTCCGTCACCATACCGGAAAAGCCGTAGCGGTCGACGGCAAGGCAGCCGCCCGCCTCGACGCGCGTGGCATCGGCGCACTGCAGGATGAGGCTCCCGAGCCGCCGCAGCTCCTCCTTGAGCAGGCCGACGGCATTTTCCAGCCGGTCGCCGCGCAGGGAGTTGGAGCAGACAAGCTCCGCAAAATCCGCGCAGTGGTGCGCAGGGGTCATTTTTACCGGCTTCATCTCGGACAGGCGGACGGCAAAGCCGCGCTCGGCAAGCTGCCATGCGGCCTCACTGCCCGCAAGTCCCGCGCCGATCACGCGTACTTCGGTCATGCTTCGCTCTCCGTTTTTGTCTTTTTGCGTGCAGCAGGCTTTTTCTCCGCCGCTTTTTTCGTGGTCTTCGCAGTTTTTGCGGCCTTGGCGGCCTTGGCCGTCTTCCCGGTCTTCGTCGTTTTGGCCGTTTTGGCGGGCTTCTTTTCGGCCTCCTCCGCAGCCGGGGCGATCTCCTCGGCATTCTCGACGGTGTCCGTCGTGGCCTTCGGCATGCGGCGCTTATAACCGCGCTTGTCCTCCGGCAGGAAGTCCGGGCACTTTTCGTTGATGCAGAACGGCTTCATCTGGCCGCGGCCGGACTTTTTGAACATCGTCTGCCCGCAGCTCGGGCAGTCCTGCGCCGTGGGCACGTCCCACGTCATAAAGCCGCACTCCGCGCCGCGCTCGCAGGCGTAGTAGACATAGCCCTTTTTTGACTTGCGCTTGAGCATCCCACTGCCGCAGCGCGGGCAGCGGCCCGGCATACGCTCGACGAGCGGCTTGGTATTCTTGCACTCTGGGAAGCCGGGGCAAGCCAAAAACCTGCCAAAGCGGCCGCTCTTGATGACCATTTTGCGCCCGCACAGCTCACAGACCTCATCGGTCTCTTCATCCGGCACCTTGATGCGCACACCGTCGAGAGCTTTCTCGGCATCCTCCATCTCGCGGTGGAAATCCTGATAGAAATCGCGCAGGACGGTCTTCCAGCCGACCTTTCCGGCCTCGACCTCGTCGAGCTGGTGCTCCATATTCGCCGTGAACTCGACATCGATGATATCGCGGAAACGCTCGATCATCAGCTCGGTCACGACACGGCCGAGCGGCGTCGGCCAGAGGCGCTTGTCCTTCTTGATGACGTACTCGCGGTCCTGGATCGTTGCCACGATCGACGCATAGGTCGACGGGCGGCCCACGCCGCGCTCCTCCATCGCCTTGACGAGCGTCGCCTCGGTGTAGCGCGCGGGCGGCTGGGTGAAATGCTGGGCCTTTTCCTGTTTTTCGGCAGTCAGGCGTTCGGAGCCGTCGAGATCGGGCAGCGAAGAGGAGCGCTCTTCGGCCTCGTCGTCGCGGCCCTCTTCATACACGGCGGTAAAGCCGGAGAATTTCAGGATCTGGTCGCTGGCGCGGAAGGCATGGCCCGCGCATCGCGCGTCGATCTGCACGGCGTCATAGCGTGCATCGGACATCTGGCAGGCGACGAAGCGGCTCCAGATCAGCTTGTACAGCCGGTACTGCTCGCGCGTCAGGTCTGCCTGAATGCTCTCGGGGTCGAGCCGGACATTGCTGGGGCGAATGGCCTCGTGCGCGTCCTGCGCGCCCTCCTTCTTGCGGAAATGGCGGGGCTGGCCGGGATAGTAGGCCGGGCCGTAGCGATCGGTGATAAAATCACGCGCAGCGGCCAGCGCCTCCTCGGACAGGCGCAGGGAGTCGGTACGCATATAGGTGATGAGGCCGACGGTGCCCTCGCCGCTGATGTCGACGCCCTCATAGAGCTGCTGCGCAACGGCCATCGTGCGGCGCGGCGTCATATTGAGCTTTCGGGAGGCCTCCTGCTGCAGCGTGGAGGTGATGAACGGCGGCGTCGGCGAGCGGCGCTTTTCCGTGCGCTTGATGCCCGCAATGGTGAATTCCTGCCCGGCGATGTCGCGCAGGACCTCGTCGGCCTCGGCCTCGCTGTGCAGCTCGCGCTTCTTTTCCTCGCCGTAATAGTGCGCCGTGAAGCTGCCCGGCTTGTTCAGGCAGCGCAGCAGCACGTCGATCGTCCAGTATTCCTTCGGCACGAAGGCCTCGATCTCCTGCTCGCGCTCCACGACAAGACGCGTGGCAACAGACTGCACGCGCCCGGCGGACAGGCCGCGGCGGATCTTCTTCCACAGCAGCGGGCTGAGCTGGTAGCCGACGATGCGGTCGAGAATGCGGCGGGCCTGCTGGGCATCCACCAGATTATAATCGATGCCGCGCGGCTCCTGAATGCTGCGCGTTACGACGTTTTTCGTGATCTCGTTGAACGTCACGCGCTCCGTCTTGTCGTCCGGCAGCTCCAGCAGCTCCTTCAGATGCCACGAGATCGCCTCTCCCTCGCGGTCCGGGTCGGTCGCGAGGTAGATGTGCTTTGCGGCTTTGGAAGCGCTGCGCAGCTCAGAGATGATCGCGGCCTTGCTGGCCAGTGGCTGATAGTCCGGTTCAAAATCGTGCTCCAGATCGACGCCCATCTTGCTCTTGGGCAGGTCGCGCAGGTGGCCCATGCAGGCCTCGACGCGATAATCCGGGCCGAGATATTTTCCAATGGTCTTTGCTTTAGACGGTGACTCGACGATCACCAGATTCGATCCCTTTGTCATGAAGGGAACCTCCATATATCCATTATCCTCCGGCGCGCTGATAGCGGTTGCCGGGAAGCTTTTTGGCCAGCCCCTTGATCTGGAGCATGGTCATGGCCGCAAGCAGGCGCTGCGGCGGAAGGCCCGTATGCTCCGTGAGAAGATCCGCAAGGATCGGCTCCGGCGTCAGGGCGGCATAGACCGCCGCTTCGTCGCCGGACAGGGCGGGCGGTGCTTTCTTTCTGTCACTATAAGGCCTTGCAGGCGGATTGTCAATGTCTTTTTTGTCGAGGGCTGGGGACTTTTCCGGTGAAGGCGCTGCCGGGCGGGCCGGTTTTGCCGGTCTCTCCGGCAGGGGCTGCGCAGGGACAGCCGCTGCGTAATGCGACCCAAAGCGCTGCTCCATCACCTCGCGGCGGCGACCGTCCGCCAGCTTGCCCGGAAACAGGTGCGTGTATTCCTGCAGCAGCTCCCAGCCGTTTTCGGGCATGAGCGCACCCTCGCGCAGCAGGCGATTCGTCCCCTCGCACGAGGCGACACCGAGATTGCCGGGAATGGCAAATACGTCCCTGCCCTGCTCCAGCGCCAGCCGCGCCGTGATGAGCGCACCGCTCTGCGCCGAGGCCTCGACCACGAGAACGCCAACGGAAAGGCCGCTCAGAATACGGTTGCGCACCGGGAAATTGCCGCGCATCGGGCTCGTCCCCGGCGGGTATTCGCTCAGGAGGCAGCCTCTCGACGCGATCTGCGCAAACAGCTGGCCGTTTTCCGGCGGATAGGCGATGTCGAGCCCGCAGGCCAGCACACAGACGACCGGCTCCGGCAGGTCCATCGCGCTCTGCAGCGCCATGGTATCGATGCCGCGTGCACCGCCGGACATCACAAGCCCGCCGCTTGCGGCGATCAGGCGGGAGAACTGCTTGGCGTGTAGCAGGCCGTAGGCGCTGCACCGGCGTGAGCCGACAACGGCGATCGCGGCCTCGTGGTCAAAATCCGGCAGACGACCCTGATAATACAAAAGCGCGGGCGGGTCTGCAATGTTGCGCAGCCGCTCGGGATAGGCAGGCTCCGCATAGGTCAGAAGGCGGATATCAAAACGGTCGCACTGCGCCAGAATGCGCTCCGCGCCGTCAAGGGATTTGTCAAGCAGCGGCTCGAGCCAGCTCCGCCGCAGGCCTTCCTCCGCCTGCAGCGCAGCCCGGTCCATGGCATAAATGCGCTCTGCCGTGCCGAACCGGCGCAGCAGCTCCGCGCGGCCCCGGACCCCGATGCCGCTTCGCGTTGCCAGCCAAACCCAGTGCTTCTGCATCTGCGCGCCCTCCTTCCGTGTTCTCCCGCGCTACGGCCGCATCTGCCACAGCACGATCGCCGCCGCGGCGGCCGCATTGAGCGACTCGCAGCGCGGCTGCATGGGAATGATGATCTGCCGGTCCGAGGCGGCGAGCAGCTCCGGGCAAATGCCCTGCCCCTCGCTGCCGATGACGACAAGATGGCGCATCAGATCGACCTCGCGCAGATCGCACGCCGTGTCGGACAGCGCCGTCGCCGCAATGGGGATCCCGGCGGCATGGCAGACACGGAGGACGTCCTCCATCGGTGCGCTCTGCGGCGGACGGCGGAACACCGCGCCCATGGAGGCGCGCACCGTCTTTTCGGAAAACGGATCGGCGCAGCCGTTCGTCAGCAGGACCGGCAGGTCGAAGGCGTCGGCCGTGCGCAGGATCGTGCCGAGGTTTCCGGGGTCCTGGATGCGGTCGAGCAGGAGCATGCCGGGCTGCACCCGGAGCGCGCCCTCCTGCGGCAGGCGCAGGGAGAATAAAACGCCCTGCGGCGTGCGCATACTCGAAACGCTCTGCATCAATGACGCAGGGACCTCGACCAGACGTGCCGACGATGGGAGTGCCGGGCAGCGCTCCGGCTCGCTCGTCAGAACGGCCGTCACCTCGGGATACCACTTGAGCGCCTCCTCCAGAAGCTTCCAGCCGTCCGCCACAAATTCGCCGCAGCTCTCGCGATAGGCGCGCGAGGTCTGCAGCTTCCGCATGTGCTGCACGAGCGGATTGTGACTGCTTGTGATACGCTCCATTCGGGAGGCCCTCCTCTGGTTTGATTTCTATATTAAATAGTATAGCACATCACTTTTCGGAAATCAATGCATGTTTTCCCGCCGCATCGTGCGGCCAGTTGCGTCAAAATGCGAAATATGCTATAATGCTTACAGATACGATATTCCGGGAGACGATCGGCAGCGGCAGCAGCGCAACGGTTTTGGATTTCATCTATGATAATCATGGGCTGCCGTTCGCCTTGAATTATTCCACCAACAACGGCAGCAGCTTTACCACCTATTACTATGTCTTGAACCTGCAAGGCGATGTGGTCAAGTT
>JABLTR010076892.1_pt1 | contig 27272 bp, 23 predicted proteins | sample 7160071 | NCBI WGS metagenome assembly JABLTR01 (sample SAMN14651230, study PRJNA627086) | human gut metagenome | isolation source: feces | host: Homo sapiens | reverse complement strand
TCAGGTTCAGGAAGCAGTTTTCTTTCGCTGAAGATAAGGTGGATATGATAGTTTGTCTTGCGTTTGTTGTGGTGGAGGGCTGACACGCACTCCACGCCATACCGCCTGCGGAACTCCTCCGTAAAATCTTCAAGAACTTCCTGCGGCTCATATCTTGTATAAATTTCGGGCAGTGCAATAATCAATTCCCTTGCTTCGATACATTTGCCCTCTGTGCCGCTTCGCTTAAATTCCTGCTGGCTTTCCCTTGCAAGGTTACTCCAAAATTCATTGTCGGCGGTGCGGTAGGTGGCATAGAGATTTTCCTGTCTTGCGTGGCTTGTGATATAGGATATTCTTCCCTTGACATTGTGTAGCTTCGACATCTGTATAAATGAATGTCTTGCCATATACTCCTTCCTCCCGTGACGGGCATACTCTTTTTGCAACCGAGAAATCGGTTGCCGCTGTTTCGGCGGCGTAAGCAGACGGACAGCGAAGAAAACAGCGGGCTGTTTTCTTCTGTATCATAGCGGCGGTGCTTTGTCCGAAGCTGTGATACAGTGCCCCCTGCAAGGGCGAAATACCCAGAGTACAAATCGAAGATTTGTGCGATGGGTGTATTTCGCTCTCAAACGCCGAGGGCTTAGAGAATGGTTATTCTACTTTGCGGACATCGTTTTCATTCAGCAGGTTTCTTCCCTGATTGACGCTCATAAATCGCTCTAAAGTATCCCTGCGGATAATCGCTTTTCTGCCGACTTTGAGGACGGGAAGTTTGCCCCAGTCTACCAACTTACGCATTGTATTTCTTCCGATACCCGTACATTCTGCGGCTTCTTCTATGGTTAAACCCATTTTGATGTTGCTCATTTTATCGACCTCCTTTCAAAATACGCATTTTGCAACTATGTATCTGTAATTATACTTATTTTGCTATCCCCTGTCAACTCGTTTTGCAACTTATTAAGAAATATTTTTGCCTATTATTAAATTTATGGTTGCAAAATAGGTTTTGTTATGCTATACTATCAGCAATAGGAGGTGAAAACCTTGAAAAAAGAAATTACATTCACCGCAAAACAGGTCGGTGAACGAGTGAAAGAACGCCGAACAGAATTAAACTTAACAATGCCCGAACTTGGTAAGCGTGTCGGGGTAAACAAATCTACCATTCAGAGATATGAAGCGGACGGAGTAGACCCGAAGCGTACAATGATTATCAACGGGCTGGCAGAAGCCCTCCTGACCACTCCCGAATGGCTGACAGGACTTTCCGAAAATAAGGAATACGACAGCCGCACTTTATGTGCAAGAGATATGGAGGAACATATCAAAAATTATCTTGATACGGTTTCTTCTGTGGTAAAGGGAGAACCGCACCAACAACTGCTTACCACATTCCTCGGAAAGATGATTGACCTCTATACGGTTATGACTTATCACTTTGCAGACGCAATGGCTGAGGTTGACCGTGTAGCGGAGGACGAGGGCTTAAAGCAGTCCTTACGCCGCTATGCGATTGAGTCAGGGACGATTATGGAAAGAGTTTACCGTAAAGAAATGGAACTTCCTATCGAGGATATGAAGCAGTTTATAGATGGGATTTTACATATCTACGATGAGGGACGCACCGCTGTAAAGATGGGCGACCTGTTCAGGATAGTGACAGCAGCCGAGGAAAGGGTTGCTGAAAAAGAAAAATTCCGTGGCACTTTGACAAGTGAAAATGCCGATTGACATTCATCGGCATAAATGACACTATTACTTTACGCACACCATATGTCACAGTCCCGATTGCCACGGATAGAAAGGAGAAATTTTATCTATGGCAAAAGGTTCTGTAAGAAAAAAAGGCAAAAAGTGGTACGCACGCTTCTACATCGAAGATGAAAGCGGCAGAAAAGTACAGAAAGAGTTTGTGGGAACAGAAAGCAAGTCTGAAACAGAAGCCCTGCTCAGAAAGGCGATTGCCGATTATGAAGAAAAGAAGTTTGTCGGAAAAGCCGAAAACATTACGGTTGGCGAAATGCTGGATATGTGGGTAGAGGAAGAACTAAAGCCCGGCAGTCTTAGCAACGGTACGGTTATGGCATATATGGCGGCAGTCAAAAAGATTAAGAAATATCCCATTGGCAGCCGAAAACTGAAAACTGTGACCGCCGACCATTTGCAGGCGTTTATCGACCTTATGAGTTACGGAGGGGTAAATCCCGACGGTACAACTTCAAAGCCTATGAGCAAAGGTTATATGCTGCAATTCTCGGCGGTACTGCAAAATTCATTCCGTTTTGCGGTGTTCCCGAAAAGGCTGATAACCTTTAACCCGATGCAGTATGTGAAACTGCGTGGCAGAAAAGAGGAAACGGATATTTTCTCGGACAGCGAGGAAGATATTGTTCCTGTTCCTACCATTACACACGGGGAATACCAAAAGCTGACGGACTTCTTAATGGCAAAGAAACACCCTGCTCTGCTTGCGGTGCAGATAGCCTATTATGCGGGCTTGCGTATCGGAGAGGTCTGCGGTCTGACTTGGCAGGACATCAACCTTGACGAGCAGTATCTAACCGTAAGACGCAGTATGCGGTATAATGGCACAAGGCATAAGCACGAAGTCGGCACGACAAAACGCAGTAAAGTCCGCACCGTTGATTTCTGCGACACATTGGCAGACATCTTGCGGAAAGCAAAAACAGAACAGCATAAAAACCGTTTCCGCTATGGCGAACTGTATCATCTGAACTACTGTAAGACGGTCAAAGAAAAGGGTCGTACCTATTATGAGGTTTACAGTCTGCAAAGGACGCAGGAAACGCCCGAAAATGACAGGGAATTATCCTTTGTCTGCTTAAAGGAGGACGGTGCTTTTGTTTCGGCAAGTGCAGTCGGTCAGATTTGCCGCAAGGCAAAGGCAGAGATTGAAGGCTTGGAGGACTTCCATTTCCACACACTCCGCCATACCTACACAAGCAATCTGCTTTCAGGCGGTGCAAAACCCAAAGATGTGCAGGAACTTCTCGGACACTCTGATGTCAGTACCACAATGAACATCTACGCCCACTCCACAAGGGAAGCAAAACGGACTTCTGCAAGGCTCTTGGATAAGGTTGTGGGCGAAGCATAAAAAATTTCCCTTGTTTCGGCTCATAAGGGCAAAAACAAGGGAAAATACATAAGGTTTTGATATTTGATAGGCGGTAAGCCTTGAAAAATCAAGGAATTTCGGAAGATTGAATTTTAAATCTAAATTAAAGAATATAAGATATTTAGTAATATCAATGTCGAGCGCCGCAATGGGCAAAGAAAGAAGTGTCGATAAAACAAATGTTAATATGGGCGCTCCAACAGCAAGGACAGACGACTTAAACAGGCAGTATGTTAAAAATACTATAGATATAAACAAAACAACCTGTGTAAATGACAGCGCCGCACTGGCAATAGTATAAGGAATTACCGAAGCGGCAAGTACGGCGTCGGGGCCGAACCCGCTGACAAAGACATAACTGAACTCGCTAAATCCGAAGAGCAGTCCTCCAAACAGAATAGTAAGAATAATGCCCAAAACATACATAAACAGCCCATAAAGCAGGACGGATATGAATTTACAGGTAAGCAGCTTTATCTTTTTAATAGATGTATATGAGCTTTCAGCATCATTTGAAGAAATTGAGACGGCAGCGGCTATAATAGTGCCGACAGCGGCGATTATACTGAAAACGGATAGCGAAGCTATTGAAAAGGCCGCGGTTTTGTTTATATTTTCATATGTCATTTCATTTTCATACCTGTATTCCGTAATAGAAAGATTTCTTCTGGCCGAATTATACCTTGTTTTGGCTTCATACCTTTCAACAAGGCTGTCATCTTCGTCGAGATTACCGACATACTGACGTGCAATTTCAGCATCGTCCTTAGCCGAGCTAAGAGAGCTGTAATTAATTTTTCCCTCGTAATAATGGGTGTAATCGTTGGGTGTTTCAACTTGATATCCGCTCATGAGTGAGAGAATTCCATCTGCTAATTCATCATCTGCGGCAGTAAATATAAGGGCTATTGCCAAATATACGATAAGAAAGATTGATATAATTACAATAGAGGATTTATGCTTCAAAAGCCTTTTGTTTTCACCTGCTAAAGTGTGTAAGAATCCTTTCATTTTAATTACCTCCCATAATTATAATAAAGCAATAATTTTAGCACACCATATTTCATTTTTGAAATATGCCATTTAAACAAGATAGTTATGATAAATAATTTTATTCCTTTACTTTTAACAAACATAAGGGAGTATTAACTTATATTTAATTTACGTCCCGCTTGATAAACAAAGCGTATGATGCCGCCATAAATACGACAAAATGTACGGCCGCGGTTATAGCCGACTGCAAAATAGTCATGCCGGGATAAGATGGAAGCGCCGTTAAAAATGGCGACAAATCCATGTTGAAGAATATGATGTACTTTAAAATGTCTATGCCGAGTATAGCTAAAAGCTTTACAATACCGGAGCCGACAAAATATATAAGCATGGAGATACCCACGGCAAGTGCCCGAGACTTAAACAGACATGAGATAAGGAAGACCATTGAGAGTAGCATTATAATCTGCGTAAATGAGAGTGCAAATTTAAGCAGAGTATAAGGTATAATTCCTATGCTGAAAGCGCTTCCCTTGCCAAAGCTGGCTATTATATTCAGGCCAAAGCCGTCAAAGCCAAACAGCAGACCGCCTATAACAAAAGAGAAGATAAATCCCAGCACATACATAAACAGCCCGTAAAGCAGCGCAGCGACAAATTTTGAGGTCAGTATTTTCCAGCGCTTAAATGGCCGCGTAAGTAAAAGCTTCATCGTGCCGTCCGATGCTTCTCCCGCGACAGTGCCCGCGCCTATAATGAGTGTGCCGATAATGGCAATGGTGCACATAACAGACATTGAAAATTGTAAATAATAAGCGGAATTGCTTACATCCTCCTTAAACGACACATTGTTTTCGGAAATGTAATTATCAATCGCTGCCGACTTTTCAAGCGAGTCAATTTGCATCATTATAAAGTTTTTTTCAATATTGGAAATTTCCGGGTCGTTAAGCTGCTCTTTATAGCTGTTTATTCTTTCCTCGGCAGAAATAGGCTGAGGACGATAATAATCGGTATAATAATTATATTGAATATTTCCGTGTTCATCGTATGTAATATAATAAGGCATCTGCTCGTTTTCCTCAGAATATTTTTGTGCATGAGTTTGCAGACTGAAATCGCTGCCGAACCCCTCTAATATAGCGCTTTTCATATCTACATCGGAAAAGATGAGCAGCGCGGCCAAAATGGCGTTGAGCGCTAAAAATATAATAAGCAGTACAACAGCCGCCTTTTGCCTCCAAATTTTTTTAGTTTCGCCGGCGACCAGATGTAAAAATCTACTCAATTTTACTACCCCCTGTCAGCTGCATATAGAACGATTCAAGAGAATTGGAATTTTGCTGTGAAACGCCGTAAATCAGTACTCCGTTGCCGACAAGTAATGAAATTACATGCGGCACCTGCTCATGATTTACCGCGGCAGAGACAGTACCCTGTCCTATGCGGATATTCTGCCAGCCGTTTTGAGCAAGTATTTGGGCAGCAAAGTCGGGTCGGTCAACGTTTATTACTACTTCTGAATTTCCTATTGTCAGCCCGTTTATTTCAGATATACTCATAACCTTAATAAGCCTGCCCTGGTCAATAATGCCTACTTTGTCACAGAGCATCTGCATTTCAGAGAGCAGATGGCTTGATACAAATACACATACTCCGCACTGGTGTGCGGCATACTTCAAAAATTCGCGCAGCTCGTGTATACCTTTTGGGTCGAGTCCATTAGTCGGTTCATCGAGAATAAGCAGCTTTGGGTCGTGCAGCATCGCCTGTATAAGTCCAAGGCGCTGGCGCATGCCGAGCGAGTATGTTTTAACCTTGGTATTTATTCGCTCCTGCATGCCAAACTGCGCCACCATGTCATTTATCTTCTTTTCGGATATTCCTTTATACATGCTGGCGTAATACTTGAGATTATCCATCCCTGTCATGTAATTATACATTTTCGGTTCTTCGATAATGGCGCCTACATTGGCAATGGCCTTTTCAAATCTGTCTTTCACGGAATATCCGCATATTTCAATACTCCCGGAGGTTATGTGATAAAGACCTGCAATCATTTTTATAGTAGTAGTTTTACCGGCGCCGTTGGGACCGAGAAAGCCGAAAACTTCTCCACCGTTTGCTTCAATGGATAAATTTTGTATTATTTGTCTTTTCCCAATCTTTTTGTAAAGATTATTAATTTTAAGAACCGCAGACAAATAATCCCCTCCTTTTTTGTAAAAAGCATTTTATATATAATATCACACAAATATAATCATTTCAATCTAATAAGATTATATAAAAATTATAAAAAAGTAATAATTTTAAAATAGTTGTAACTATGATAAAATAATATATATAAAATAAAAACAATGGATGTTTGAAAACGAAGATGGGTGTGAACAACTTGGCGTCAGATACAGTAGAGAGGCGCAGAATAATATTTTTAGATGAAGCAAGGGGCCTATGCATAGTATGCATGGTTTTCTTCCACATGTTTTTTGATTTGGCATATATATTTAATTTCCAGATAGGATATAATCTTTACAATTTCTTTTTGCCTGCACAGCCAATTTTCGCCGGAGTGTTTATAGCAATATGCGGAATATGCTGCAGGCTGTCAAAATCAAATTTGAAGCGGTCGGGCATAATAGCGGCAGCGGCATTGGCCGTGACTATTGCAACATTAGTACTTTCAAAGTTTAATATTGTAGAACCAATATATTTTGGCATACTGCATCTGCTTGCAGTGTCAGTATTCATATTTGCCATTTTGCATCCTCTGCTTGACAAAATACATCCAATAGCAGGCATAGTAGTCTGTATTGTGCTGACTGTTTTGCTTTGGAATATACAAAGAGGCGAGATAGGCATTGGTCCTATAAGCATTACGTTTGATAGGAATACACCAGAACTTCTTGCGCTGCCATTCGGGATAGGCGAAACAAGGCTTTACGCATCAGACTATTTCCCAATTTTACCATGGATATTTATATTTTTTGCAGGGACGTTTTTAGGCAAATATTTTGCATCGCCCAAGCTGCCGGAGTTTTTCTATAAAAGGCACGTGCCGCCGCTGCACATGATTGGACGGCATTCGCTTTTAATCTATATACTGCATCAGCCGGTAATATACGGCCTGCTCATGCTGATAAATTATATAATAGGAAGTATATCCTAGCAAAGTTGACATACCAGAATAATCGGTCAAACATTAATGATACCGGCTTTTAAAAATGAACTTGTACCTTTATTTATAAAGCTGTTTAACGATATTTATATTAAAAATTTTAAATATAATTATATAAAAAAGCCCGCTATATCGGCGGGCTTTTTCCTTTTAGCAGGTTTTCTGTAATTTTAAAATCGGTGTAAAGAGATAAAATGTTTATAAGTTGTATTTTTAATATCTTTATAAATCTTAGATGCAGTTAAAATTATCTTTTTCCAAAGCGCAGTATTCTGGTAGCATTTAGAACAGAAAGTATGGATACGCCCACATCAGCGACAACAGCCATCCACATGTTTGCAAGTCCAAACGGCACGAGAATAAAAACTAATGCTTTTACCGCAAGTGCAAAGACAATGTTGAATTTAATAACGCCCATAGCTCTTTTGCATATTTTAAGCGCCTGCGGCAGCTGTGCCGGACTGTCGGAAACGAGCACAACGTCGGCAGACTCAATAGCCGCGTCACTGCCAAGCCCCATGGCCGCGCCGGCGTCCGCTGCAGCTAAAACAGGAGCATCATTTATTCCATCGCCGACGAATATAGTAGTTCCGTAATCCGCCTTAATTTTGTTGAGCTTTTCAACTTTTTGCTCCGGCAGCAGTGATGCGCTGTATTCATCAAGAGCGCACTCATTAGCAACAGCCGCGCAAACTTCATTGCTGTCGCCGCTCAGCATTGCCGTATGCTTAATGCCCAAATCTTTAAGCTCTTTTATAGTCTGTGCACTTTCTTCCCGCACGGTGTCGGATATTTCAATAGAGCCCATAACCTTTCCGTCGGCCGATACATACACAGATGCCGGCGGCAATGCCGATATATCACAGCCGTTTTTTATCATCCATTTGGCCGAGCCGCAGAGAACTTTTTTGCCGTCTATAACAGCGGCGGCGCCATGGCCCGGTGTTTCCATATATTCTTCTCCATCCGGCACATCGCCATAGGCGTCGGTATATTTGCTTATAATGGCCTTGGCCGCCGGGTGAGAGGAATATTTATCAGTGACAGCGGCATATTTGAGAACATCCCTTTCCAAACATCCATCAGCCGCATTGACTTTGCCTACTGACAGCTTCCCGGTTGTAAGCGTTCCGGTTTTATCAAAGACTACAGCTCTCGCCTGAGCCAATGCTTCAACAAACTTTCCGCCCTTAATCAGTATGCCGTTTTTGGATGCAGCGCCCGACGCTGCAAAAAATCCAAGCGGTATTGATATAACGAGCGCGCATGGGCAGGAGGCGACTAACAGTACAAGCGACTTTTGCAGCCAGCTTACAAAATTACCGAAGATGAGCGACGGCACAACACAGAGCAGCACAGCGGCAATAACGACTATTGGCGTATATACCTTGGCAAACTTTGTTATAAATTTATCTGTTCTGCCTTTGTTGGCAGAGGACTCCTTCACCATCTCTATAATTCTGGAGGCGGCAGACTGGCCGTAAGACTTTGTGACCTTTACTTTAATAAATCCGCCGCAGTTGAGCATTCCGCTCATTACCTCGGTGTTTTCCGAGGCCTCAATTGGCATACTCTCGCCGGTAAGGGCAGAGGAGTCCAGCGTGGTGGCGCCTTCAATTATATAGCCGTCGAGCGGAATACGCTCATAAGGCTTAATAGCAATAATATCGCCAATGCCGACATTTTCGGCATTGCGTGTTTGAATAGAGCCGTCCGGCATTATAACGTCCGCCTTATCGGGACGAATATCCGCCAGCGCCTCAATTTCTCTGCGCGAACGGTTGGTAGATATATCCTCAAACATCTCGCCTAGCTTAAAGAGTATCATAACTATTGCAGCTTCATAATACTCGCCTATAATAAAGGCGGCCGTGACGGCTATAATAAGCAAAACCTTTTCATCTATATTAAATTTAACAATGTTTTTGAGCGCAGCCCATATAATATCATAACCGGCTATAATAAGTGCAGCTGCGATTATTATAGCTTTAACTATGGCGTTAATTCCCGGAATCAAGGTAAGTGCACACATAACGGCTGCTACAGCAATGGTGATTCCATCAATTAAAAGTTTTCTTTTGTCAGTGCCTGAGGATTTTCCTTTTTCCGACGCTCTTTTAACGGCAACCCCATCCTCAATAGAGTTAACCGTCTTAACAACTTTGTCGAAAACAACATTTTCGCTAAGTTCAGATTTAACGGTGAGAGTTTTAGTGGCAAAATTAAGATTTACTTCATTAAATCCGTCAAGCTTTGAAATTTTGTCGGAAATTTTAGCTGCGCAGTTAGCGCAGTCAAGTCCCTCTAAAATATATTCTGTTTTCATGTAAAACACACCTTAAAATAGATTAGCGTATTTAAACGGCACGCTGCCGTGCCCTTATAATGGCAAATTAAATTGCTAATGAAACGAAAGGCGAAGTTATAGCAAAATTTAAATCATATCGCCGTGCTTGCCTTCCATAACGTGCTCCATGCCCTGACTAAAAATAGAGCTTACATGGTCGTCGTCCAGTGCGTAGTATACGTTTTTGCCGTCTTTGCGCGCACGAACAAGACCGCTTGCTCTGAGCAGCCTGAGCTGATGCGATACCGCCGATTGTCCCATGCCCAATAGCTCGGCTAAGTCATAAACGCACATCTCGCCCTTAAGCAGAGCACAAAGTATGCCGATACGCGTAGAATCGCCAAACATCTTAAAGAGTTCGGCCAAATCGTAAAGCACTTCCATAGGCGGAAAACCGTCATTTTTAATTTGTGCTTCATTGTAAATATTATTGCTCATTTCATCACCTCTATTTATGAAACATATGAACAACTATTCATATGTTGATTATATTATAACTCATAAAAGCAGTATGTCAATAGCAAAGTAAAAATTTTAAGAATACCGATAATGAAAGAAGACACGCAGCTCATATGTGAGCTTTTGTAAATATGCGGGCCGTATTTTACACATAATTAAGATGTCGTTAAGACGGTATCGATTATTATAAGACAACATATAGGCATTTATATTATACTTTAAAATAAAATTAAATATATTCAACAATTAACGGACAGATACAATTAATATTAAACAAAACGGCACTTTAGCATATAAATATAATATAAGGCGTCGTCGGAAAACAGTTAAAATAAAAATAGCATCGAAATCAAAGCTTAGCCTGAGAAAACATATAATCGGTAGGAGAGAGGCCGGTAATAATTTTAAAATACCGTGAAAAATAATGCAGCGATGAAAAGCCCAAAGCCTCTGATATTTCAGTAAAATTCATAGTGCCGGAGGCGATATACTCTTTGGCCTTTTCAATTTTTAGCTTGTGGAAAAACTTAATAACACCGCATCCGCAGCGCGAGCTGAATAACTTTTTAATACTGGATGAGCTTATAAAAAACTTCCTGCATATATCATTTACCGAAAGATTACTGCTGAGGTTGTCATTCAAATAATCGCATATATCTTTAAATAAGATTTCCTCAGAAAATATAGTGCGTGATGCTACACTTTTTCTGCTGGATTTCTGTATACGAGGATTGTTGATAATGTCAATTAAAAGCAGCTCAAGGTATTCTTTAACAATTTGCTCGGAGCCAAATGTGGAAATGATACTAAAGGACTCATCATGTCCAGCGCCTGAACGTGCTTTATTAAAAATTAACTCTGTGTTATTCAATATATGGGAAAGAATTAATATTTGCTCATCATTGCATTGATGAGGGCCTGTTATGTCATTCAGCCTCTTGCATCCGCAGGAAAATGCAATACAAAAGATGCCAGCTTGGCTGCCGGAGACGGATGGCATATCATATAAGCTATTTGGCGGCAGGATAATAAGATGCTCTCTGCCTACATTTATTAAACCGCTGTTAAAACTAATTTTTGCCTGACCATTTTTTACATATATCATAGTCCAAAAGCTGCTGAGCTCGCATGGCATATCATTATTTTTGTCTAAATCGGATTTTTTGACAATAACTATTTCCGTAATACTAAGTGATTTTTTAGGTTTTAAATTCATATACACTATAACAAATCTCCATATTATATAACTTTAAATAAATAATAACATAGCGCAATGTACAAATCCAGACTAAATATGCAAATAAAATAACTTTTTGTGCAAATAACTTTAAATATAAATATGCTAAAACATAATCTGATTTACAACAGGAGGCATTGGCAATGGAAAATTTGACGCTGGTAATAATGGCGGCGGGCATGGGAAGCCGGTACGGCGGGCTTAAGCAGATAGACGCAGTAGGTGAAAATGGCGAGATAATTATAGATTATTCTATATATGATGCTATAAAAGCCGGATTTAATAAGCTGGTATTTATAATAACAAAGGACTTGGACAAAGCCTTTCGCGAGGTAATAGGCGATAGAATATCCAAATATGTCGACGTGGAATATGCATATCAGGAGCTTGACGGGCTTCCGGCGGGCTACAGCGTGCCGGACGGGCGCACAAAGCCATGGGGCACAGGACATGCGATAATAAGCGCAGCGGATAAAATAGACGGTCCTTTTGCCGTTATAAACGCCGACGATTTTTACGGCAGAGAGACATTTACTACTTTGGCCCATTATCTCAGCCAAACCGACAACAGCAAAAAGGCTGTATGGGACTTCTGCATGGCCGGTTTCATACTAAAAAATACAGTAACAGAAAACGGACATGTTGCACGCGGCATATGCACGGTGGACAAAAACGGTTATTTAAAGGATATTGTCGAGCGCACGAAGATAATGTACCAAGGGGATAAAATCTGCTATACTGAGGACGAAGAGACATGGCATGAGCTGGACAGCGACAGCATAGTGTCTATGAACTGCTGGGGCTTTACGAAAGAGTTTTTGCCGGAGATAAAAGGAATGTTCCCTAATTTCTTAGACGAGAATATGGGCAACCTTAAGGCGGAATTTTATCTTCCTACGGCGGTTGACACATTGCTTAAAGAGGGTAAATGCAATGTAAAGGTTTTAAAGACCAACGACAAATGGTTCGGCGTTACATATCGTCAGGATAAACCAGTGGTTGAAGCTGCAATTAGGGAAATGACAGCCGCCGGCAAATACCCCAAAAAGCTTTGGAATTAATAAAAGTGCTCGATAGCTTTGCATCGGCAGTCGGATTAAGCTTTAAATATTATGATAACTTTAAAACAGTTAAAGCCTAACGTCTTGTTAAAAGACATTAGGCTATACTGGACTTAATAAGCGGAATATAAAATATAGGCGGAAAGCTAAGATTTTAGCGAATTATATAAATAATTTTTATAACGAAGCAGGAGAATAAAAAATGAGCTGTGATTTCAAATCGGTGATGTCGCAATTTTGCGTTTATGGCGATTTCATAAAGTCGGAGGCCTATGGCTGCGGCCATATAAACGACACATACGCAGTATATTTAGACAATGGCGGAAATAAGTATAGGGTCCTTTTACAGCGCATAAACAACAATATTTTCAGCGACGTAGACGGCCTTATGAATAACATTTTAGGAGTAACGTCATATCTTAGGGATAAAATAACGGCGCGCGGCGGCGACCCTGACCGCGAAACGCTGACGGTGATAAAGACAAAAGACGGTGCTCCGTATTACAAAGATGCAGAGGGCAGCTGCTGGCGCGTATATGTATTTATAGAGGATACGATAACACTGCAGAGTGCAAGGACGAACGACGACTTATACAGCTGCGGCAGTGCATTCGGCGGATTTTTAAGGGATTTAGCGGATTATAAAGCCGAAACGCTTGCAGAGGTAATACCGGATTTCCACAATACGCCAAAGCGCATGGAAGCGCTGAAAAAGGCTATAGCAGAGGACAAAATGGGCCGTGCCCAGTCGGTAAAAGAGGAGATAGAGTTTGCGCTTGCAAGGACTGAGATGGCGGCCAAAATAGCTGATGCTCTAAAAGAAGGAAGAATTCCGCTCAGGGTTACACACAACGATACAAAGCTCAACAACACGCTTGTAGATGCGGCGACGCAGAAATGTATATGCGTAATAGATTTAGATACAGTAATGCCCGGCTCAGCTCTTTATGATTATGGAGATGCCATACGCTTCAGCGCCTCTACTGGGGCAGAAGACGAAACCGACCTATCTAAGGTAAACTTTGATTTAGGCTTGTTTGAGGCCTTTACCAAAGGCTATATAGAAGCGTCAGGCGGCAGCCTTACAGAGGGCGAAACATCTCTTATGCCCATGTCGGCTATGATAATGACGTTTGAATGCGGAATACGTTTTCTTACGGATTATTTAGAAGGAGATACATATTTCAAAATACACCGTCCAAATCATAATTTAGACAGATGCAGAACGCAATTTAAGCTTGTGGCGGACATGGAAATAAAGTATAATGATATGGGAAATACAGTAGAAAGAATAATAAAAGAATTGCAGTAATGAAAGGTGATTGTATGTCAATACTGATAACAGGCGCAGCGGGATATATCGGCAGTCACACATGTGTTGAGCTGCTCAGCAGGGGCGAGGATATAATTGCTCTGGACAATTATGTCAATTCCTGCAGCGAATCTCTAAAAAGGGTAAAGGAGATAGCCGGCCGCAGCTTTAAGATAGAAGAGTGTGATATTCGCGACGCCGAAAATCTTGAGCGTATATTTACAGAAAATGATATAGACATAGTAATACATTTTGCGGGCCTTAAGGCTGTGGGAGAAAGCTGTGTTATACCGCTCGATTACTATGACAATAACATGAGCGGTACCGTAACAATGCTTGAGATAATGAAGAAGCACAACGTAAAGCGCATAATATTCTCATCGTCTGCGACAGTGTACGGCGACAACAAAGCGCCTATGACGGAGGATATGCCTACAGGTAAGGTTACCAATCCGTACGGACGCACTAAGTTCTTTATAGAAGAAATGCTTAAAGATTTATATGCTTCCGACAATGATTGGAGCATGGCGCTGCTGAGATATTTTAATCCGATAGGTGCACACGAGTCTGGTCTCATAGGCGAGGACCCGAACGGCATACCGAATAATCTTATGCCGCGCATAACGAGGATAGCGAGCGGCAAGCCGCTGGACGGCGGGCAGACAGAGCTTACGGTATACGGCGATGATTACGACACACCGGACGGTACCTGCATACGCGACTATATACACGTGGTGGATTTAGCGATAGGACATGTAAAAGCAATAAACTATGTAAGAAATCATAGGGGAGTAAATGCGATAAATTTAGGCACCGGCAAAGGCTATAGCGTGTTTGAGCTTATAAATACGTTCGAGGAAGCTACCGGCGTAAAGGTTCCTTATAAAATACTGCCGCGCCGCACCGGCGATTTAGCGGAGGTCTATTCGTCGCCGGAAAAGGCTAAAAAGGTGCTCGGATTTGAAACGGAACGCGACCTTAAAAAAATGTGCGAAGACGTATGGCGCTGGGTAAAGAACAATCCCAACGGTTATAAATAAAAACATTTAGCTTATAAACAAGCCGCTCTATTAATAGAGCGGCTTGTTCTTTTATCGTTCTTGCCACGGGGATGACAAAACCCTGATAGAGCCGGAGAATCATGTTCAGAGCAACAAAAACAGTCCCCACCGCAAAATTTATAGCGACGGGGACTAAGCTGCCTCTTTGGCAAAAAGCAGATTTATAAAGTGCATTATCAATAGACATCCGCTGTAAAGTCAGTTGTATAGTGAATTTATAAGTGAATTTTAATTTGCAGCAATACAGACTGCAACAATATCTATTAAATATAGAGCTTTAAAAACTTAAGCAATCTATTATTGCTTAAGCGAGTAAATGAGCATCAGCCGCGTTATCGCAGATGACAGCTGGGCATCTCCGATTTAATAGTGTTAAAAATCGTGTAATGGTTAAATTTTTATATAAATCAGTTCATTTCACCTGCAGCCGGTTGCATAAGTCCTTAGAGGGAGTAGCATATACTGTGCGGTTGGTTTTATAAATCACCATTCCCGGCTTAGCGCCTGCCGGCTTTTTCACGTTTCGCACCTGCGTATAATCTACGGGAACATTTGCTGACATAGCCGCAGAGGAATATGTGCAGGCAATTACAGCCGCCTCCATTATAGTGCTGTCAGGTACGTCGGCGCCGCCCGTCTCAATAATTACATGAGAACCCGGCGCATCTTTAACGTGCAGCCATATATCATTTTTGTCAGCGGTTTTTAGCGTCAAGACGTCGTTTTGGCGGTTGTTCCTGCCGACTGTAATTTTAAATCCGTCAGAAGACGTAAACAAGAGAGGCTTTAGCGCCTGCGGCTTGGACTTTGAATTGGATTTACGCTTTATATAACCCTCTTCGACAAGCTCGGCATATATGCTGTCAATCTCGTTGGCGCTTTCAGAACGTGAAAGGGAATAAAGCACAGAGTTAAGATACCTGCATTCATCCTTATTCTGCTCAATAAGGGTAGAGAGCATTTTTTCTGCCGAAGCCGCCTTTTTATATTCCTTAAAATATTTTTGCGCATTGCCGGCCGCCGACAGCGCCGGGTCGAGCGGAACACGTATGGGACGCATATCGTTGTAATAGTCCTCCGTGTCAAAAAAGGAGGCGCCGGGACTTATATTATGCATACCTGCACATATAAGCTCGCCGTAAATTCTGAGATGCTCGCGCTTCTTACTTTTTATAAAATCAGCTTCTCTTGCATGAAGCTTCCTTTCAGCCCTTTGCGCAAGATTTGTCACATGCTTTATAAGCTTAGATGAAAGCTCCCTTTGCTTTTGCTTCACATCGCGTTCGGTAAAATATTCGTCAAGCAGGCTGTTATAGCTGTCAAAAGTTTTATATTTAACACTGTTTCCATATTGCTTGGGTATAAAAAAGGTAAAATCGAAGGGAATATCATTTTCATCGTAGAGCATGACCGGCTGACCGCCCGACTCAATGCAGGATTTAAGCTTCTCAATCTCCGCCTTTACAGAGATAAAGTTTGTAGTATTATCTTTACACCTAAAGGCGAATTCCCTTGCGACAATAGGAGAAAATCCGTCGGCAACGTCGCGCAGGGCGCTCTCAGCCGGCCGGGCGGAGGAAACAATTTTTTCCGCCGTCTCTTCGGCAGAAAGCTGCAAAATATTTATTCTGCCGCTGCTTTCGGGCGGCTCATAAAAGACGCCGGGCAGCAATACCCTTTTTGATGCAGCGTCGGTTCTGCGCAGACAGTCGAGTATTTTGAGCTTATCCTCCTCCGCTCTGCACAGCAGTATATTAGACTGCCTGCCGAGCATTTCAAAAACGACGATAATATCGGCATGGTCGCCCATTTCAGTTATTGAATCAAATTTTAAAAATATCACCCTGTCCATACCAAGCTGATAAATATCTGTGAGCATAGCGCTGGAAAGGTGCTTTCTCAGCAGCATGCAGAACATGGGCGGCGAAGCCGGATTTTCCACACTGCTTTGAGTAATATGTATCCGCTGCAGCCCGGCTGATGCAGATATAATCAGCCGTCCGGAAGCATCCTTGGACTTGAGCGATATTATAACGGTGTCTTTCATCGGCTGATAAATTTTCTGCACTCTTGCGCCGATGTACGGCCTGAGCGATTGCGCTACCAGGTGCAGTATTGTGCCGTCAAACGCCATTTTAAGCATGTCCTTTCGTAAATAGTAAAGTTAAATTTAAATGTTTTTCCAAACTCTGCCGCGAACAGCATATCATCTGTGCAACGGCGCCGCTTCAGTATAGTGCTCCTAGCATCTTACCGCAGACTGTGTAAATTTGTAAAATATTAACACTCAGCCGTCCGCACAAAGCTTTTATCACTTTTCAGATATAAATGCGCAGCATCCATAAATAGTGTGGATGCGGATTTCTATATGCACCGATATATTTTAAAGCTCATTGCCGCCGACAAAAATATACGCGCGTCATGCGATAATTAAAGATAAAGGCAAAATCCGCAAAAAGCAGAGATAAACCAGATATATGAACCTACAGACTTTGATAAGGTGCAACTTCGTCCAAAATAACAAATTCTGCGGTGGAAAATGCAGCGGATAGCATATCCGCAAGAGGTTTGCAGATAATTCTTTCGGTGCAGAAATGCCCAGCGTCAATAATGCATAATCCCGCCTGCACCGCCTCCAAATACTGGTGGTGCTTAATCTCAGATGTAACAAACGCGTCTATATTGCTCTCAATGCAAAAGTCAATATATAAATCCGCCCCGCTGCCGGAGGATACGGCAACGGTTTTTATTTCTTTATCACCGCAGGTAAAGTCCACGCGCGGCGCACCAAGATGCTCTTTTATGACCTGTGCAAAATCCTTTGCCTTAATGCTTTGTGTAAGCACGCCAAGTCTTCCAAAGGCCAAATTTTCGCTTTCTTTAGAATATATTGGTCTTACATCTCTTAAGCCAATGACATTTGCCAAAACATCGTTTACGCCGCCCGCCGCCGCGTCAAGGTTAGTATGCGCGCAAATCGCGCTTATGTCATACTTAGCGAGCAGGTATGACGCGCTCTGAGAGTTCAGAGCTTTAATGGGGTGAAATATAACCGGGTGATGGCTTATAATCAGATTACATCCTGCCTCAGCGGCTTTCATAACATTGTGAGGAGTAATATCAAGCGCCACAGCGGCTCTTTTCACAGCCTTAGATTTATCCCCGACAAGCAGCCCGACATTGTCCCACTCTGCACAGCTTTTAAATGGGGCAAATTTATCAATATAATTATAAATATCTCCGACGGTACACATATTGCCGCCTCCCTAAAACAAATAAGAGAATAAATCCTGCGTTTATAAATGCAGTGCCAAATCATGATAAAAAGATGTTGTTTTTAAATGCCTAATCTGCACAGTATAAGCTTAAAAACAAAATTACGGCTCATTTGACATCGGTGGTTTCTTCAATCTTTGCCTTTATAGATAATAAGTACGATGCGGCGGCATGGTCTCCCGTAACCTTAGCGCCGTTTATTCTGTTGTCAAGGTCAGAGCATACCTTTATAAGATAATCGCGGACAAAAGCATCAGTGCCCGGAGCAAGCCGGCCGGTGTAGCAGAGTAAATCTTCATAATCCACGCTTCCGGCATACTCAGCGCACATGACTGTGTATACTTTCTGTGCGTCGCGCACTGCCTTTTCGGCTATAATATCAAATCCGCTTGAGAACAAGAACTTTCTAAGCTCATACGCCTTAGTCATAGGCTGCAAAATTAGCCGCTTGCCACCCTGCCTAAGCCATGCGGCGTTGTCAATCATTTCAGACATAACAAGACCGCCCATTCCACAGATAAAAATATCATCTGCGTCCTGGGCGCCTATAGTGGTAAGGCCGTTGCCAAGCCTTAATTCGATAAGGCCGGCAAGCCCTGCTGCATCAATATTTTTTTTAGCAGAATTAAGCGGCCCCGGCGCTATATCAGAAGCTATTGCCCTAACAGCCCTGCCTGTCTGCACAAGATATATTGGCAGATAAGCGTGGTCAGTGCCTATATCGGCAATAGCGGCGCCGTCTCTGCAAAACTGAGCCGCCGTCTGCAGCCTGTTGCTCAAATTTTGCATGAACTATGCATTCATATGTGAATTGAGCTTTTCTATAAGCTCGTTAACGTCAACGCCGTGTACCTCACAGGCCTGCTCAATGCTCTCGCCTCTTGAAGCAGGGCAGCCAAGGCAGTGCATGCCCATCTCAAGGAAGTATTCGGCAGTGGTCATATCGGCGTCGAGAATTTCACCTATTAATGTATCTTTAGTAACTGTCATAAGTTCTCATCCTTTCATTTGCATATCTTAGTTATTAGTATATTACCCGATAGTGTAAATTGCAATACATAAATAATTCTATAAATTTATATTCGCAGATATATAAGCTTTTATCACACATAAAAATACTTTGCATATTTTTAAAATGCGGGAAATTAGTAGGGCTGTTTCGCACCACGTGCCGCCTGGATATATAAAACTGCTCTGATAGACTAATCGCAAGACTTAATTTCCGCTTTTGTATAAATATAATATCCGCATGATTATATAATCGTATATTCAATTATAGTTTTACAAAAATAGTCAGGCCATTAAATGTAAAATATCAATCTCATAAAATTGCATATAGCCGCGACAGCAATCTTGCTGCTTCCTCAAATTATGAGAGTATGCTATCGATAAAGCTATGCATCTCAGACCGCGTGGCCAAAATTATTTTGTATCAATTTTTTTAGAGCAGGCAACAGCCAGCGCGCCGGGGCCGATATGGCAGGAAACGCTGAGTGAAAGTGGATCCATGTGTATGTCAAACCCAGGAAAAGCCTGTTCAACCTCTGATTTAAATTCCAGCGCCGCCTCGGTGTTATATGTGTAAGCCATTTCAAGATGCATTTTGTCCGGGGTAGAGCAGTCGGCAAATCTGCCCTCAAAGTCGGACTTCATAGCGTCTATAAGTATTTTTTTAGCCTGCTTAACTCCGCGAGCCTTTGCAAAAGCGTCAAGCTTTTCACCCTGAATTTGCAGCACCGGCTTAATCTGCAGCACTGTGCCGATAGCTGCCGCCGCGGGAGTAACTCTTCCGCCTTTTTTAAGATATTTAAGCGTGTCCACCATAATATAAATGCTCGATTCAAATTTTGCCGCCTCAAGGCGTGCTTTAATTTCAGCGGCGCTTATGCCGTTGTTTGCCATTTCTAAAGCGTCGAGCACCGACTGCCGCTGCGTAACCGATATTCTCTGATTATTTACGACTTCTACCTTTCCGCCAAAATCTTCGGCGAGCATAGAAGCCGTATGGCATGAAGCGCTCAGACCGCTTGACATGGGTATATGCACAATTTCATCATAATTTTCCAGAATACGTCCCCATAAGTCGGTAACGTTTCCGACAGCCGGCTGCGACGTGGAAATTTCCGCTCCTTTAGCGAGAGCATCGTAAAATTCAGCCTGAGTAAGATTAATGTCTTCAAAGCAGGCTTTTCCGTTTAAGACAAAGGGCATAGGCAGCACAAATACGCCAAGGTCTTTAGCTTCTGACTGAGTAATGCCACTGTTGCTGTCGGTACATATAGCTGTTTTATTCATAATAAGCTCCTTAAAATCAAACTGATAATATTTTAACAAAATTTTGTCGTTTTGTGAAGCATAAATTTTTGAATATGGGAAACGTAAGTTTTAAAATAATGATTACCGACTTTGCAGATAACAAAACATTCGCTTTTAAGCCGCTAAAAATCAAAGCTGGCAGTACGCCAGAAAAGGCATACCGCCAGCCGCTGCAAGCAGACAAAAAAGTCTGCGGACATATATGATTATTTTTGTTTAAACCTATCTGATATCCCCAATATAACCTACAATATGCAAGATACACATCAGGTGCTCGATGCGCATACGCTTCGTCTAATATCTTAATAATGCGCAAGAGCGCCGCAACAGATAAATGTGCATCACGCGGGAAATAGATAAATCAAGCTATATCAGAACCAAAAATCCGATTAAGCTCCTGCATAGAGGTTTCGTCGGCAAAAGCAAGAATATGCTGACCCGCTCTTATCACTGTTTCACCGTGAGGGATAATAAGAGTGTCGTCCTCATAAATTGCAATAAGCACCGTTTGTGCAGGCAGATTAATCTCCGCAATAGTTTTATCAACATTAGGAGAACGATAATCGACATATACGCGAACAATCGAGTACTCTCCCTTTGAGAGCTTCATAAGCGTCATAATAGAGTGATAATTCATTTCATCAGCAATCATGTGGCCTATAATATCCGCCTGATTCATTTTAACATCCACACCCATGCCGGCATTAAATAGGCGCGCGTTTCTCGGATTATTTACACGTGCAACGACTTTCGGCACATCATATTCAAATTTTGCCATCATTGCCGTAGTCAAGTTAACCTCGTCAAGACCCGTTGCACATACAAGAGCACTGCAGTTCATGACGCCGGCCTTTTCAAGCACCAATGCGTCAGTGCCGTCGCCGACGAGTATAGCGTCATCGGGAAGACCATTTTTCTTCATTGCCTGAATGGCTCTTTCCTTGTTCTCAATAACCGTAACGTTGTTTCCATTATCAATGAGCAGGCTAGCAATGTATGCGCCCACCTGGCCGCCGCCAACAATAATGATTTTCATTGCCTGTCTCCTTTCCGCCTACAGCTGCAGCATTTCTCTAGCCTGTACCAGATAATCCCTGCGCACAGCTAAATACAGCATATCGTTATAATCACAGCACATGTCCGTTTCAGGCAGCATGGAGTGCCCATGCCTCTCAAGTGCGATTAAATTCATTTTACCCTCTACCGTCAAATCTGAGAGCTTGGTGCCGACTAATGCATTTGGCACACGAACCTTTAAGAACTGTACATCTTCATTGCCAAGCTTGCGGATAACACGCCAGCTTCTGTGCCCCTCAAGACATTCCATAATATTATCCACGCCAAGCCGGGTAATAGATACGGTATAAATTCCCATAGACTCAAACATTCTCGCTCTTATAGGGTCATACATGCGAGCTATGACAGTATGCACATGAAATATATTTTTTGCAATATTAGCCACAACTGCATTCAGCGAGTCGCTGCTGGCACAGCTTATGAGCACATCGGCAGTGGCAATGCCGGCCTGCTCAAGCACTTCTATGTCATAGCCTATGCCGCACACTGTGCGCCCGGTAAATTCCTCACTCAGCGCAAGAAAAGCTTCCGGGTTGTTGTCTATAATTGCTACATCGTGGTTTTTCCGGACAAGCTGTTCCGACACCATAACTCCGAATTTGCCACATCCTATAACTACTACTTTCATTTATTCTCGCCCCTTTTCGCTCTAATTTTACGCATAATCTTCTTTCTTCCTTCTTCAATCCCAAACACAATAAACGGAATACAAATTAAATATATCCACTCAATAACACCAATCGGCGCAGTGTTAAATATTCCGTGCAGGAATGGGACATATATAACAGCAATCAGCAAAAGAATTTCAATTACTAATCCTGCATTGATATAACGGTTGCTGAAAAGTCCTCTCTTAAACACAGATTCATAGTCGGTGCGGTTGTTCATTACCATGCCAATCTGCGAGAAGACGACGCCGGCAAGCATCATTGTTGTAGCCTGATTATAAACTGCGGTGCCCTCAGCCGCCAGTGGAACGCTCGGCCAGCCGTTAAGGAAGTTTGCAAGGAAATATCCGCCCAAAGCAAATGAGGTTCCCAGCAGGCCATACCATATAAAGCCTATAAGTATTACATTCCAATTTAACAGCCGTTCCTTTTTTGAGCGCGGCGGCTTTTGCATTACATTGGCTTCAGCAGCCTCAGCGCCCAGTCCCAACGCCGGTACCATATCTGTACCGATATCGATAGTCAAAATCTGAATAACGGTCAGCGGCAAGGGTATTAAGCCTCCGGACAGCAAATAAGCGACCGGCGCCGCTGCTTCCGGCGTATTACTGTCAAAAATATACCGTAAAAACTTGCGTATATTATTATATACTGTACGGCCTTCTTCGATAGCACGGACAATAGTGGCAAAATTATCGTCGCTCAAAATCATATCAGCAGCTTCTTTTGCCACATCTGTGCCGGTAATTCCCATGGCAATGCCGATATCGGCCTTTTTAAGGGCGGGGGAGTCGTTGACGCCGTCGCCCGTTACAGCAACAATATTTCCCATTTCCTGTAGTGCGCAGACAATCCTGTATTTCTGCTCAGGAGCCATACGAGCAAACACGACTTCGCCCTCAAGAGCCTGCTTTAAGGCTTCATCATCCATCTCAGCCAGCTCGCTGCCGGATATTACCCTTGCGTCGTCGCTCTGAATAATTCCTATCTTACGTGCAATGCTTTCGGCGGTAAGTCCATAGTCGCCGGTTATCATAATAATTTTAATTCCGGCGCTGCGGCACAGACTTACAGCATCCTTTACCTCACTGCGCGGCGGGTCCTGCATCGCGACAAGTCCAATAAAAGTTAAATCCCTTTCAATGTTTTCAATGCTGTATTCACGAATTGAATCCGGTAGAGTATCATCATCTTTTCTCAGTGGACGATAGGCGACTGCCAAAACGCGCAGCCCTTCTCTGGCATATTTGTCATTAGCTGCCATAATCCGCTCTTTGTCCTCCTGCCGCATCGTCCGTGAGGTAGAAACATCATAGTAGCGGCTGCACAGCTCAATAATTTCATTAGGAGCACCTTTCAAAAAGGCAATTCGGCTGCTTCCCTCAAAGCGTTCACGCATCTGATGAATAGTGGTCATACGTTTTCTTCTGGAATCAAATGGGAGTTCCATAATCCGCGGAAAATTTTGGTTCATTTTTTCAATATCAATACCGGCCTTGCGCGCCGCCACTCCGAGGCACGCCTCAGTAGGGTCGCCGAGTACCGTATATCTATCTTTTCCTTCTTCCGGAGGAATAAGCTTGGCGTTTGCGCACAACGCTGCTCCGTTGAGGAGAAGGTTTAAAGCATTGCTTTTCTGAGCCGTTACAACAGTGTCACCATCTCTAATTTCTCCGTTAGGAGCATAACCCTCGCCGCTGACAGTCATCTCAGTATGCATCATCCATAAATGATTAACGGTCATCTCGTTCTGAGTAAGTGTTCCTGTCTTATCAGAGCATATAACATTGGTGCAGCCGAGGGTTTCAACGGCAGACAACTTTTTAACCAACGCGTTTTCCTTGGCCATTTTTTGCACGGCTAAAGCAAGCGAAAGCGTAACCGCGGGCAATAATCCCTCAGGGATAAAAGCGACGACCATTCCCAAAGCGAACAGGAAAGCTTCCGCCCACGGATCCTTGACAAACAGCACAGCTATCAGCAGAAAAACAAGTCCAATACCGAAAGCAATGGCGGCAATCTGCTTTGTCAGAATATTAAGCTCTTTCTGCAACGGAGAAAGGCTTTTTTCGGTATTCTGTGTAAGGTTGGCAATTTTTCCAAACTCGCTGTCCATACCCGTGGCCACTACAAGCGTACGGCAGGTGCCGGCTGCGGCAGATGTACCGGAAAAGACCATGTTTTCTGCTTCTAAATAACTGCATTCCTGCTGCATTGCATCTCCGCTTTTGCGGATGGGATTGCTCTCACCCGTCAGAGTAGACTGGTCGGCGCGAAAATCATTGCTTGTAAGAATTCTGGCGTCGGCGCTTATACGGTCGCCCTCTTCCAAAAGCATAATATCTCCCGGAACAATTTCAGACGCGAGTATTTTCATCTCATTGCCGTCGCGAATTACACGGGCGTAAGAAGGCAGCATTTTCTGCAGAGCATTAGTGGCTTTTTCTGCTTTAAATTCTTGGAAAAAAGAAAATAATCCGTTAATTAAATTAACGCAGAAAATCGAAATTCCAAGCTCCGGCGCGCCAGAAATGAATGCCATAATGCCGCCGGCCCACAGCAGCAACGCCATAAGGCTGGTAAAATTGGCGAGCAACTTTCTAAACATACTGGTTTGTTTTTTCTGCGCCAGCTCATTTTTTCCATACTTTTCTAATCGCTTTTCAGCTTCTTCCTGGGAAAGTCCGCGCATGTCGGAAGCCAGAAGTTTGCAAGCCTCTACAGAATTCGCACGAAGTATTTTCTGTTTAATGTCCTGTGTGTCAGTTTGTATCTTATTATTGTTTTCCATTTTTCCTTTCACCTGTTAAAAATCAATTCATTGTAAAATCGGCATGAGACAAACTATTAAATAATGCACCACCTCAACAATTTGTGCAGGCCGTATAAACAGCACATATTTATTATTCTCAGCGGTGTTATTCCGCAGGAAAGCTTATTTAAAGTAACAATTAGCAGCGCATCTGATAAATCCCGAGAATAAATACAAAATCTTCTCTTTGACAGACTCCACCACAAGTACATATAGTATAAGATACACGTAATAAGAAGTCAATAGCTCTTTGCGAAAATATAAACAGAATTTTACAATAGACAAACAGAGTCTTTTATTGTGCAGTCAACATTCTGAATAAAAGCAGTATTTTTTACGCTTAATACATAAAAATATTATGGTCTTTTTATTGCTGTATACTCTAAAAATATATTTTTAATGCGGGACGGTATAAGCGCAAACGGCTGATAGAAATTTTATACATCACGTTTGAGTGAGTACTCTCAAAGCCGGTGAAATAGGATGTTTTTACAAAAAATACGATTTGACCACAATGCGCATATAAAGTCAATTCTGGAGCGGCACCATTATGCAGGTTTTTTTGAACTCTTATTCTGTTAAGGATATAAATAAAGTCGTTTAAAACCTACTAGCAGAGTAATGACAGAAAACATAGATACTGTAGAAAAAGCGCAGAGGATAGTATATAATAAAAGGACAATCATAAATTATGTGGTGAGTATTATGACTAATATTATCGAAAAATTGCAGCATGAAGTACGTAGTCTTTGTACCCATCTCGGACACAATAAAACGTGGACTCCTTTTGTAACGGCATGGCGTTTTACGAGCGACAAAATTCAAATGCCGCAGACTGACAATCCATATCTTTATATAATACTTGACGGTATGCTGAGGTTATATACGCCTTCTGGAATTATGGATTATGTTGCAGAGCAATATTCTGTTTCAAAAATTGATACTCCTATGTACGGCACAGTTTTGAGCTTTTCTAAGCATAATGACTTCTTGGCGATTTCTATTGAGTTTACAGTGAATGATGTAATAACGTCGGTTTTAGGCCTTGATAACGACATGACAAATAAAATTATAAATGAAAGTTTAAAAGAACAGTCAATGTCTGAGGCAGATGATATGGTCATTAAATCAGCTTACAGATTTTTCCCTGTTATGCGGCAAACACTCATGTCTGAATTTTTGATAAAAAATATCACTCAGGAGATAATTTACTATCTTCTCTGCGGCTCATGCGGCAGACAGTTTCTTCAAAGCATTGTAAATATTGGGCAGGCCGACGAAATTTATGAAGCGAATAGCTGGATAAAAGAGAATTTTCGTAATTCATTTACAGTAGAAGAATTGGCTGAGCAGCGTAATATGAGCGTTTCTCTATTTCATAAGAAATTCAAAAACGCCGTAGGAATGGGACCGCTTCAGTGCCAAAAGCGATTGCGGCTTACAGAAGCAAGGAGGCTGATGTTAGATGAAAGCAAAAATGTAACCGAAGCATCTGCCAATGTAGGATATGAAAGCCTTTCACAGTTTACCAGAGATTACCAAAAAATGTTTGGTACAGCTCCGAAACAAGATATTTTAAGGCTTAAAAGGCGCTTTAAAGAATAAGCAAATTTTTTAGAGAAACGGGCAAGAAAAATAAGCGGCACACTTGCTATAATTAAATTAATGCAGGAAAAATTTTTCTAGCGTCAATTTATAAGTGCGGAGGTTTTCAAAATGATTTTAACGGATGAACTATGTGATAAGCTGTGTGCCGCTGCAAAAGAAAAAAGCAGAGAAATCGGTATCGATATTAGTTTTGCAATCAGTGATGAAAACGGTTTGCCAAGGGTATATCGCAGATATGGCGAGGCGCTTGTGCTGAGCATTACTCTTGTTCCTGGAAAAGCATATACGGCGGCTGTGACACAATGTAAAACAAAAGATGTTGCAGCTGCTGCCGCTGAGGGAGCTTCACTTATGTCAATTCAGACAAACGATTCAAAAATTACACTTGTAGCCGGCGGGTATCCCCTGTTTGTAAATGGGAAGATTGCAGGTGGAATTGGTGTCGGCGGTGGGACAGAGGAGCAGGATTGTAAAATTGCAGAATATGTAGTATCAGTATTTGAAAAGCTAACCTGCTGATATTTAAAAAATTTCTATAGTATATAACATCAATAGAAGATGCAAATAGTATATTCGAAACTACAATATGGCGACCGGAAGAACACCCGGTTGCCGTATTTGTTTAAGAGCGCATAGAAACGATTAATATAATGACAAGGTATAGGATGCAAGAGCTGGGGACGAGGAGGAAAAGATAAGTATGAGGAGGCAAGGTCCGTATGGACCGGAGGCGCATTACAATT
>JABLTR010041864.1_pt1 | contig 27398 bp, 28 predicted proteins | sample 7160071 | NCBI WGS metagenome assembly JABLTR01 (sample SAMN14651230, study PRJNA627086) | human gut metagenome | isolation source: feces | host: Homo sapiens | reverse complement strand
CCCTATCATCAATTTCACAAATCTGTGCCGCATGAATAGTTATAGCCTTTAATGCCTCATCATGGCTTAAACCTTCTCTTACGCTTAAGGCTGCCGACATAATTAAATATTGTATCGGCACAACAGGATGATCTGTTACTATAGAAAATTTTATACCATATTTTTCATATACAGACGGTGCAATTAAATCAAGATCACGCAGTTCCGGTTTGGACCGATCGCATATTAATGGCCCTGCCATAATTTCTACATTTTCATTTTTGAGTATCTCAGCCGCTTTATATCCGCCTGTTCCATGTATAATTTTATATCTTATATTAAATTCTTTTGATAATCTTATAGCTGTAAAAATATCATCGCATCTATGCGCATGAAACATAGCTGGAATTTCCCGCTTCATTAACGGCAAAAGCGATTCACATTTTATATCATATTCCGGTTTTTCCGCTTCACTATCATCATAATATTCCTGTAAACTTTCCATATAACGCTTTGCTTTATTAAGCTGTTCCCTAATAACAGATGCCGTAGCCATTCTTGTTGAAGGTGTTTGTGATTTTTCATGATAAGTTGTTTTCGGATTCTCGCCAAGCGCCATTTTTATAGCTACAGGAGATTTTATTATCATGTCGTCAATACGGCTGCCATAGGTTTTTATAGCTGCAATTTGTCCTCCAATTGAATTAGAGCTGCCTGGACCGGTTAAAACTGATGTTATACCAAAATCAAGAGCTTCTTTAAAACATTTATCAACTGGATTTATAGCGTCTATAGCTCGCATCTGCGGAGTTGATGGATCTGTATCTTCATTGCCGTCGTCGCCTTCAAAACCTAAACCATCTTCCCACATTCCAAGATGCGTATGCGCATCAATAAATCCTGGATATATATTAGCTCCATTTAAATCTATTGTCTCTTCATCTGTTTCTTTTAATATCCTCATATTCCCTATATCTTTTATTTTATCATTTTCTATTTTTATATAACCATTTTCAATAGTCTGTCCATTCATTGTATGGATACATGCATTTTTTATTATCATCGCATACTCTCTTTTCATATAATAATTTTTATATAATATTTTTATCCATTTTTCTATAAAATATTTATAAAATGAAAACGGAGTGCAAAATAACACTCCGTTTTGAATTTTTCAAAAAATTATTTGCTAAAATTTTTACGAGAAAAACCGCCGCGTTTTGAATCAACATTTCGTCTTATATCAGACATTTTTTCATCACTGGTCTGTTTAAAACGCTGCATCATTTCTTCGAAAGTACCGCTGTCATTTTTTGGACTTTGCCATTCAAATTCACCCGGACGGCCAGGCGATACATTACGGCGCTGTGATGCAGGCGCTTTTTCAGCAGCCTTTTTAATAGATAAGCTTATTTTACCTTCATCGCTTATACTAAGTACTTTAACTTTAACCTGTTGATTTTCAGTTAAATAATCTCTGATTTCTTTAACATATGTCGGTGCAACTTCAGAAATATGCACCATACCGGTTTTACCTTCCGGTAATTCAATAAATGCCCCGAATTTAGTGATACCTGTTACTTTACCTTCAAGGATAGCTCCAACCTCAAGCTGCATAAGTGATTATATTCCTCCTAATAAACTTAAATCTATCTTTTGCTTTAATGATCCTATATATACGGAAAATATTTTTATTCTCCGGCTATTTCCACAAATACCTTTTCATCCGGATATCCATAATCCATTGATTCTCGTATAAGCCGCTCATAATATTCATCATCTAATCCGGCTTCGAGATAGCGCTCTAATTCTTCATTTTTTATAGTTTGTTCCCTTAGCTGGGTATTAAGCGTTTCCAATTCTTTCTTGCTGCTATTTATATCAATTTGATATTGTACCAATTGGATAACAAATACAAGACATGCTGTAGCAATTAATATTCTAAGCAAAACGCTTTTGCGTTTAGTACCTTTCATTTTGACTACCTCTCAAAAAACATAAAGCACAAATTTTTATTGGTAATAATAAGATTATACAATACTCTGTTTATGCTTTTCAAGGAGTATTTTTATATTTTCAAAAATTTTTTTCTTTTTAGTCTTATCTTTCTTATTTGTTTCATGTTTTTTTAATAATTTTCTAAATGGTTTAGTTATAAAGACAAATATTTTATAAAAAAAGCTTCTTATGGCATAAACTATCTCTTTTGTAAGTCCATATATTACTCTTCCTAAAGTAAAATAATAAATTAAAGCTCCTAATAGTTCTGCAGCTAATATAAAAAATCTTATTTCGCCTAAATTTATGGCTAATATATAAATATAAGTAACGCATCCGCTTATACTCCAAAATAATATATCCTGTATAAAAATAGATATTGTCCCTGAAAATAATATTAATCGAAATATACGGAATATATCATATAATACCGCCAAACCTATCCCTAATAAAGCTGCCCCAGCTGCTACGGAAATCTGTTGAGTTGAAAATAATTGCCACTCCAATAATATCCGCCTCCACCTTTCAAATTTTGCTGCATAGCTTTCTATTTGAAAAGGCGTTTAAAAAATCCTTCTGTACTTTGCTGGCGGTCTGAATAAATAAGTGAACATATATTGCCGTCTATTAAAAGCTCACCTGATTCTATATTTAATTTTGTGATATGAAGTTCATATCCTTGTATAGTAAGCTCTCCTAAATCAGTAAATGCAATAATAGTCTGTTCATCAAAGCTGTCTACATCTGATACGCCTGATATTGTTAAATTACGCCTGTTTTCCATTATTACGTTATGTGGTGAACGTATGTTCAAATTATCTTCATTCATTATTATACCCTCCGGTTTTCACTTAGTTTTATAAATATACCGGTATATAATATGATTGAAGTCAACTATATTATTACTCTATTAATATGAAAAATTAATACTTTAATTTATTCTATTATTTTATACATAAGGCCTGCATTTTCTTTAGTAGCATGCTCTGATACAGCTAAAACTTCCGCTTTAGTCGGTGTTTGACCCATATTAATTTCTATTTTATCTCCTACTTTAACATCATAAGAAGCCCTTGCTATTTTTCCATTAACTAAAACTCTTTGATTATCACATGCTTCATTAGCAATCGTTCGACGTTTTATAAGCCTTGATACTTTTAAATATTTATCTAATCTCAATTTTATATCACCTTACTTTAAAATTAAAAATATTGAGCCTGACGAAAAAATCTCATCAAGCCCAACTTAAATTATGCATTATTTTTAGATTATTCTTCTGATGTATCACCAGATATACCGCATACAGCTTCTTTAAATGCTTTACCAGCTTTAAATACAGGCTGTTTAGAAGCTGGGATAACAATTTCTTCATTTGTTTGTGGATTACGTCCTGTTCTTTCAGCACGTTCATTATATTTAAATACACCAAATCCAACAAGCTGGACTTTATCACCCTGCGCTACAGCATCGACAACAGTGTCTATAAAAGCGTCAACTGCTTTTTCAGCGTCTTTCTTTTTTAATCCGGTTTTTTCTACAATTGACGAAACAAGCTCTGGTTTATTCATTTTTATATCCTCCAGTTTTTTTATATATTTTTACATTATCATTATACAAAATTGACAATGTATACTAAGCATAATAAAAATATTTTATTTTTCCTTTTTTGCTTTATCCCATAATTCATCAAGCTGTTTCAATGACATATCACGCATATCTTTTCCGTTTTCTTTAGCTAATTTTTCAACTATACTAAATCTTGATATAAACTTATCCGTTGATCCTGTTAAAGCTTCTTCAGCATCCAATTTTAAAAATCTTGCAATATTAACAGCTGAAAAAAATACATCTCCCAATTCATCTTTACATGAGTCCTGATCTTTTTTATCAATAGCTTGCCTGAGTTCCTCAATTTCTTCCTGCAATTTATCCAGCGCACCGTTTATATCCGGCCAATCAAAGCCTACTTTTTTAGCTTTTTGCTGAACCTTTTGCGCACGCATTAATGCCGGAAATACTTTAGGAATGGAATTCATAGTTTCCGTCTGAGTTTTCTGTCCTTTTGTCTGTTTTTTTATATCATCCCAATTGGACAAAACTTCATCAGAACCACTGACTTTTACATCGCCAAAAACATGCGGATGCCTTATTATCAGCTTTTTACAAATACCATCGGCTACATCGTTAAGATCAAATCTTCCCGCCTCTTCTTCCATATTGCTATGAAAAACTACCTGTAAAAGGACATCGCCCAATTCTTCTTTTAAAAGCTCTGGATCATCATTATCAATCGCTTCTAATACTTCATAAGTTTCCTCTATAAAATTTTTGCGTATACTTTTATGGGTTTGTTCAGCATCCCATGGACAACCGTCTGGAGCTCGTAATATATGCATGATTTCATTGAGGTCGTTTATATCATATTTTTCTTTTTTAATAAATTTCTCCGTCAAATTTATTAACCCCAATCTTATTATTTACATATTTTTCTTTGCATATTCCATTATTATCTTTATATTAACCTATCCAATGCTTTTTTTCAAGTATTGCTGCAAGCTTTTTACCTTTTGGTAACATTAATACTTCATCTTTCGTTATTGCCCTTAACATAAGCACTGCTATTACATAAACAATAACTGCACAAATTATTGAAACAGCTACGCAAATTAAGTTTGACATATTCCCATCATTTAATACAGCGCTTAATCCTAAGTTTACTATAAATGCTGTTACAGCACAAAGTATACCTGCAATTAAAGGTTTTACAAAAACAGCTTTAAAATTAAATCTGATTTTTGTTGTTTTAATAAGACACAATAAATCAGCTACAATTAGGAATAAATAGCTGACAAATGTACCAATAGGAGCTCCGTTTATATTTATAGACGGTATCATTACAAGTACAAGGTTAAATACCAATTTTATAACAGCTGTTATCAGTAAAGCTTTAACAATAAACGACGCTTTGCCTACAGCCTGTAATATCGCATGTGTAGGCCCTGTCATAGCTACTATTAATGCTGAAATACCAAACATAACAACAAGAGGTGTTGCAATTTGTACGCCTGCTGGATTATTTGCAAATATTAATTTCAAAATAGGACCTGCTAAAGCTGCTAATCCTAAACCTGCCGGTATAGCAACTAGAGCTGTTATTCTTAAAATTGATTCTATACTTTTCTTAGTACCCTTTTTATTATTAACAGCCCATGATGATGTAACTGTCGGCAAAGCGGATGTACCGAATGAAGATGTTAATGTTGGTATAAGGTTAAACATAGTAATCGCAATAGCTGAATAAGCGCCCCAAATAAACATTACCATATCTTCATTGGAAGATATTAATGAGCCATATATAGCGTTCATCTGATCAGGCCGGTTATTTACAAGCCATTTAAGGCTTCCCTGTATTGTAACAGTGTCAACAAGTGTTGATAGGTTATTAGCTAACGCTGCCAATGCTACAGGTATAGCTATAACAAGCAGGGAACGAAGAATATATCGGTCTGAGCGAGGTTTTGGGGAATAAGCTAGATCAGCTTTAGTAATGCCGTCACCCCATATATTTCTTCTAAACATAAGAAATACCGTGCCTGCAACAGTACCTAATGTAACAGCACATATAGCAGCAGCCGCAGCATAAGGCAAAGCGGCATTTTTTGCTTCTTCAGCATTTGTTACTACTTGACCGAATACAACGCCTGATTCCGCATATTGGTTAAGTCCAAAATTTATTACCATATTTGCAAACCATAAACCTAATACAAGTTTGCATAACGCTTCTATTACCTGCGACATAGCAGTAGGAGTCATATTCCTAAGGCCTTGGAAATATCCTCTGTTTACCGACATCATACAACAGAAGAATACGCTTGGCGTCATAATAAGCAGCGCTGGCAATACTTTTGAATCGCCTAAAAATCCTGCATATATAAACGAACCGATAAACATCGCTAATGTTCCGACCGATCCTGTTACCAGGAACACTTTAAGCGATACTTTATATATCCTTTTTATATCACGGTAACGTTCATTTGCAACACTAGCTGCAACTAATCTTGAAATAGCCGCAGGAAATCCTGCAATCGCTATAGTTTGAAATATTACAAAAAACGTATAAGCTGTATTAAAATATCCCATACCAACTTCACCTAAAAGTGAAGTCATTGGGATCTTAAACAAAGCTCCTATCAATTTTACTATCATCATTGCTGCAAGTAAAACTATAGAACCTTGTAAAAAGCTTTGATTTTTACGTTTTTTTCTTTGACTGCTTCTTAAATTGTTTCCTTGATTCATATTAGGATCAGGCATTATATAACACACCCAGTCATTAATAAACTAATATTTCTGAAATTATTCAGATTTAAAAAGTTTTCACAGCATTTATCAATAAACTCGATAAATCCTGTTGTGCTAATTCATTCATGCCAACATATTGCGATGCAGAGCCGTCAGATGCATCATCAGAAATTTTTCTCATTGATATAAATGGTACATCGTATTTATAGCATACCGCTGCTATAGCTCCTGTTTCCATATCAAATGCATTTAAGTTAAATCTTTCTTTGTATAAATTTTTACGTTTTTCATCACTGAGGAAAAAGTCTCCGCAACCGAAATTTCCTGATTTTATATTTGGATATACTTCTTTAAATTTATCCATCAATATGCTGTCGGCTTTATAAATATATTCTTGTCCAGGCTTTTCTCCTATTTTTCTTCCAAGCGGTGATAAATCAAAATCCGCTTCTATATATGTCTTACCTAAAATAATATCACTGCGGCTTACATTATGTATCCCGCCGGATAAGCCAATATTTAAAACAGCGTCAGTATGACAATTCATTATAACCGTGCATGTCGCCATAGCTGCATTTACTTTGCCGATACCGCAGCATATGGCTATTATACGGATATCCATACTTTTAGCTTTTATTAGGCACTCGCATACATTATCGTCTTTCCAATATTTTTTAAGGTTATTATAAATTTCACTTTTATTTTCTGCTTTTATCTCTTTTATAAGATTTATAAAAGGCAAAAATTCCATATCGTCAGCTATTATTAATCCAATAATCTTTTCCATTATTCACCTCATGAGTTTATTATTATATAATCTTTATATTATAATTGCAAGTAAATCTATAATTTAGTTCCACATTTACTGCAAAAATTATCTTCATTACTATTTATTGTACCGCACCTGATACATTTTACTGTGTTTTTTAATTCATCAAGTTTTATATTAATTGAAGCAATTTTATTATTTATTTCATCAATTGTAAGAATACATTTATCAATAAGCTCTGAATTATCTTTATTATTTTTCTTTTGGTCATATAACATTTTTCCTAAAGCTTCATAACGGCGTTTTAATTCGTTATTAGCTTCATTTCTATTAAGCTGCAATTTTGCGCTTTCTGTTAAATTGGAAGTCTTTTTTTCAGCTGTTTCTATAGCCTGACGTGTCTTATCTACAACACTATCAAAAATCCCCATATTTTCCTCCTTATTATGAAATCTCTATCCAGTAAATTCACGCAATAAAGAATCCATCGGCAGCTGAGATAATTCCATAGACTGAAATCTTTGTAATTGTTTTGTTAAAAAACATGCTTTATTAAAAAATTCACTGTCCATTTTAACATTATCCAATAATGGCAAAGCCATAGTACGCATAAGACAAGGTTCAAAACAATGATATGAATCCAATATAATATCAGCGCTGTGTTTAAACGGTTTTATATATTTTTCTTCGCCTCTGATAACCTGCGTCCACATATCCATTGTATTTTCAACATCTGAACTTCTGAAATAAAAATCCCGTACTATTCGCCTTATAAGCCGCACATCACGGCCATATAATATTATCTCATCCCCATTATGATAATCCTGTTTTACACTTACATATATTTTCATTAATTTATCAGTGCCTAATTCCCCTGTTATTTCCGGATTAAGCGCATGTATCCCTTCAAAAATAACCACATCATTAGGCTCTGTAATAAGATGCCTTTTTTCCTGCGACGGCGCTCCGGTTATAAAATCAAATATAGGCAGTATCGTTTCACCTGTCTGAGCTAATTCCCATAAGCATTTTTTCATTGCCGGTATATCCAACGCTGCAAGCGATTCATAATCTAGAGAACCATCAGGCAATACAGGTGCTATACCTATACCATAATAAAAATCATCTAACGATACCGTATGCGCTTTGATACCATTTTCAGCAAGCGCATCAACTAATTTATGCGCTGTAGTCGTTTTACCTGATCCAGATGGCCCTGCTAACATAACGATAACATGTTCGTTGGGATTTTCCGATATAATTTTAGCTGTGTTTTTTATTTGCTGTGAATACCTGTCTTCCGCTTCAATTATTATTTTAGACGGTTCATTTATTATAAGATCATTTATTTGATTAATTTCCCTTATTGGAGGCTTCGCCATATTTCTCATAAAATCTGTAAATCCCACCTTTTCTTTCCATTAACTGTTCAAATCGACCATTATATTCATATGGGAATTTATAATTAAATATTCTTTCGATATGCGGTCCATCAGGCTGTTTTATCTTAGTTACTCCGCCTGCACCGCATGACAATATTGTATGAGTTTCATCCATAATAAATACATTATAAAGGCATTCAAATCCAGATTTGCTCCATCCGGTATTTTCAAGATTGCCTACCATACGGCTTTGCCTGTATAAATAATACGGTATATATCCGTATTTTGGCAAAATATCAGAAACAATATCTAGCATTTTGCCTGATGTAGAAGCTTCCAGTTTTTCTCCGGATTTTGTAAGGTTTGATGATCTTTTTAACGCTAAAGTATGTACAGTAATATTTTCAGGATTCAAATCTAATATTTTATCCAAAGTATTTTCAAACTTTTGTTCAGTATCAAGCGGCAAACCAGCTATTAAATCCATATTTATATTATCAAAGCCTGCATGTCTTGCCATATTAAAAGCATCTATAGCCTGCTGTGCCGTATGCCTTCTGCCTATCGCTTGCAATACATCATCGCTTAGAGTCTGAGGGTTAATACTTATCCTTGTAACGCCGTATTGCTTCATAGCATAAAGCTTATCCATATCAATTGTATCCGGCCTGCCGGCTTCTATTGTATATTCATGGAGAAAAGATAAATCAAAATTATCTTTAATAGCACTCATTATACTTGTAAGCTGTTCGGAGGATATAGCGGTTGGAGTACCTCCTCCAAAATATATAGTTTCAAGCCGTAAATTAAGATCCTTTGCTATTTTAGCCGTTATCTCTATTTCTTTACATAAAAATTTGACATATTCCGGTATAAGTTTAACTGATTTTTCAACCGACTGTGATACAAATGAACAGTATGCGCATCTTGTAGGGCAAAATGGTATTGATATATATAAACTAAATGAATCCCGTTTTGAGATTGATAGAATCTTTTCTTGATTTTTTTCTGTTTCAGCCGCTAAATTTATCTTTTCATCAGATACCAATAAATCTTTACGAAAATATTCTTTTGCTTTATCTACCGATCCCTCAGATTCAATCAAGCTGCGCATTAATTTTATCGGACGCACTCCAGTTAATATTCCCCACTGAGGAATGTATTCGCATGCCTTAGTTAATACTTCATATAATGCATGCGCCATCATCCGTTCACAGGTTTTTTCATAATCATCGCAGGAATTTTTAACAGTACGCTCCGCCCTATAATGCTTTCCTGAATAATCAAAGTCAGCCGATACAATGGTATCGGTTTCATTTTTTATAAGCTCTGTTACGCATAATGTTTGTGCTGATATATCCTGCGGCATTTCAGCCAAAGTATTTATTTTTTCATATGGAAAAAATACTCTGCATAAATTTTCCATTTCATAATGGAAATTATGCCCCTTAATAATCAAAATCATAAATAACCTTTCCAAAATACGGATTATTCTCTATCTCAAATTTTAATGTTGTAGCTTCGCCATGCCCTGGGAGTATTTTATAATCTTTTCCTAATGCTTCAAGCTTTTTTAATGATTCTTGCAGTATATTATAATCGCCTGTAGGGAAATCTGTCCGGCCGATATTAAGTAAAAATAACAAATCGCCCGACATAATATAATCCCCTGCGATAAAGCAACAGCTTCCTTCACAATGTCCCGGAGTATATAATACTTTAACCGGTGTTGTACCAATATTTATTATATCTCCCTCTTTTATAGTTTTATCAAATGTAAATTTACCAGGGTCGCGCCTTGTAAATGTATGAGTACAGTTTAAATCATTATTGCTTAAAATATCTGCAGCTTTTTCATGTATATATACAGTTGCGCCGGTAGCTAGTTTTACAGCTTCACACGCTGATATATGATCGTAATGCGGATGAGTTATAAGTATATGAGTTGCTTTATAACCTTTTTCAATATTATTTAATATTTTTTCAGCATTAAATCCCGGATCCACTATAGCGCATGTCTTACTATCTTCATCATAAATAATATAACAATTTGTACCAATAGGACCTACAGGTATATTTTGTATTTTCAATTATATAACATCTCCCCGCTTAAAATAAAAACAAACTTATAATTTTTTATATATTTCATCAGTATCAAGAATAATAGTTACCGGTCCATCGTTTAATAAAGATACTTTCATATCCGCTCCAAAAATACCCTTTTGTACATCCTTTATGCCATACTCACTTAGATATCCGCAGAATTTTTCATATAATTGTTCAGCCGGTTCAGGTTTTGCAGCTTTTATAAAAGACGGCCTTCTGCCATGAGAACAATCAGCATATAAAGTAAACTGTGAAATAACAAGAACCCTGCCGCCTATATCCATAACCGACAGGTTCATTTTTCCGTTATTATCATTAAAAATCCTTAGTTCAATTGCTTTTTTAGCTAAAGCTCTTGCCTCGGCCTCAGTATCATCATGGGTAACGCCCAATAATATCATCAAGCCATCCTCAATCTGCCCTGTTATATTTCCATCAACCTTGACATTAGCCTTGGTTACCCTTTGTATTACCGCTTTCAATTATTAATCCTACTCCCTTTCAATATCAGTTATACCCGGGATTCTTGATAGCCTTTGTATAACCGACGCGAGATGGTCCTTACCGTTTACAATTATTGTAATGCTTATTGTACACATACCGGCTTTAGGTTCCCTTGCATTAAGAGAAATTATCATAATATGCATAGATGCAAGCTGTGTGGAAATATCAGCAATAAGCCCAGTACGTTCCGGAGCCTGAACGCAAATGGATGCTTTAAATTCTGATTTTATATCATTATCCCAATGACATTTTATCCATCTTTCCGGTTCTTCTGCTGTGGATAAATCTTTCGGCACATTTACACAATCCCTTTTGTGTACCGATACACCAAAACCGCGCGTAATAAATCCAATTATTTCATCACCCGGCAATGGATTACAGCAACGCGAAAATTTTACAAGGCAATTATCAATGCCTTCAATTATAACTCCGCCGCTGGTTTTAGTCTCTTTTTCCGGTTTAAGTGCATCTTCTATTTTAAATTCTGATGTTTTTATTAACCTGTTATAAGCTTCTCTTATTCTTGGTATAAGCTTAGATAATAATATCCCGCCATAACCTATAGCGGCATATAAATCGTCGACTGTAGCGCAATGCTGCCTTTCAGCTATCATTTCAAGGAACTGCTTCATTTTATCTTCCGGCAAACGTATATTACAGCGTGTTAATTCCTTTTCAAATTCTGTTTTTCCTACAACAATATTTTCTTCGCGCATTTCCTTTTTAAACCAGGCTTTTATTTTATTGCGCGCTTCACTTGTTTTTACTATTTTAAGCCAGTCTCTGCTAGGCCCTTTATTTTGCCCGGATGTTAATACTTCAACTATTTCCCCTGTTTTTACCTGATAATCAAGCGGTACAATTTTACCATCCACTTTTGCGCCGTTCATACGGTTGCCTACTGCGCTGTGTATAGCATAAGCAAAGTCTATTACAGTTGAACCGGCTGGTAAATTTTTAACATCGCCTTTTGGAGTAAATACAAACACTTCTTCAGGCGCTAAATCAGTTTTTATAGTTCTTACTATATCTTCAACATCTTCTGAATCCTTCTGATTTTCTATCATCTGACGAATCCATGCAAGACGTTCCTCAAGATTATCCCTGCCTTTTAAACCTAATTTGTATTTCCAATGCGCCGCGATGCCATATTCCGCCGTATGATGCATATCCCATGTGCGGATCTGTACTTCAAACGGAGTACCTTTGCGTCCTAATACTGTTGTATGCAGCGATTGGTACATATTAGCTTTAGGCGTTGATATATAATCCTTAAACCTTCCTGGTATCGGCCTGTACATATCATGAATTATCCCTAATACATTATAACAGTCATTTACTGTATCTACTATAATCCTAACTGCATATATATCATAAATTTCTTCAAAGGTTTTCCCTTGAATATACATTTTGCGGTATATCCCGTTTACACTTTTTACTCTGCCTTCCATATAAGCATTAGGCAAAGTATCTTTTAAACGTTCTCTTATATCAGTTATAATTAGATTTAACAGTTCTTCCCGTTCATTTTTTGTTTTTGCCAAAGATTGTTCTATTTCAGCGACAGCTACAGGGTCAAGATAATGTATGGATATATCTTCAAGTTCTTCTTTAACTGCTCTGATACCAAGCCTATGTGCAATAGGTGCATAAACATCCATGGTTTCTTTAGCTTTATCTCTGCGTTTTTGGTCAGGCATATACTGCAAAGTACGCATATTATGAAGCCTGTCAGCTAATTTTATAATTATAACTCTTATATCCTCAGACATAGCAAGCAGCATTTTTCTAACATTTTCCGCCTGTTGTTCTTCTCTTGATGAATAAGGTACTTTACCTAATTTTGTAACGCCGTCTACTAAATTAGCTACCTGTTTGCCAAACATTTTTCTTATATCATCTAAAGTTGTATCAGTATCTTCTACTACATCATGCAATAATGCGGCGACAATCGATTCAGTATCCATACCCAGTTCAACTAATATTTCCGCCACATGTAAAGGATGCTGAAAATATGGCTCGCCTGAACGTCTTAATTGCCCTTCATGTGCTTTTTTTGCTACATCATAAGCCTTTTTTATCATATCGTAATCATAATACCGGCCTGACTGCTCTAACATCTCATGTAAATGTTCATATGTTTCCTGAGTTTCCATACTGATTATCACCACGCTTTCTCTCCTGATTTTAATTTTGTAAGTATTTGAGAATCATCCAGATTTACCTTATTATCCATTTTATTTATTTTTATATTTGCTGTATCATTATTTAAATTATATTCAATTATGCCCATTTCTGATAATACATCCAAACAAACAAGCAGTTTGCACATATTCATTGTACCGTTAAGCTTATGAAATAATATATTTATTCCCCAATTCCAGCCATTTGATGCTCTTAGGTATCTATATACCGATGCAAGCTCATTTCTGTCAGGTATTATATCAGATAAAATACTTTTGCAATTATCATCCCATCTTCTTAATGCTTCATAATTTCTGTATCCTTTAATATATTGTTCTTCATCAAAACCAGACGGGCGTATATCTTTAATTACTGTTGTTAATGATTTTTCGCCTTTATACTCATTTTTATCAAGTGTAATTGCTATGTCTACAGTATCGCCTACTGTATAAGGGAAAACTTCAATATTACTATTAAATTTTAGCGCGCATATTCTTATTCCTGCACGGCTTAACATAATTCTCAAATGTTTACCGGCACTGAGCGGCTGAATTGATTCAATATGCATAGAAAACAGACCGAATATAGGCGCAGGATTACCGCTGCCAAATGGTTCAAGCATTTCTATATCGTCAATCGTATCAAGATTAACCGCAGCTGGTTTAATTTTAAAATCCAGCATTAATTCTTGTACAGGCATATCTTCTTTAAGTGAAGCTGCATAATTATTAATATTTTTCCTAAATTCATCTATTTTAGTTGTTTCTATATTTAGTCCAGCTGCTAACATATGCCCGCCGAATTTTATAAGGTCATCTGAACAGGCATTGAGTGCATCATAAAGTGAGAATCCCTGAATACTCCTGCCAGAACCTTTAGCATCGCCATCTTCTATGGAAATCATAATAGCCGGCCTGCCATATTTTTCACATATTCTTGCAGCTACTATGCCTGTAACTCCTCTATGCCAATTTTCACCGGATAAAACAATAATCCTATCGTATATCATATCAGGGTTATCATGCAATTGTTTTTGCGCCTGAATTAATATATCCTGTTCAATTTTTTGCCTTGTTTTATTATCTTCATCAATTTCACGGGCAATGTGCATAGCCTCGTCCATATTTTCTGTTATAAGCAATCTTACCGCACGGTCAGGAGAACCCATCCTGCCCGCTGCGTTTATCCTTGGCACAATGCTGTATGCAATATTCTGGCTTGTAAGCTTTCGTCCCGTCATACCTGATATATCTAATAAAGCTTTTATTCCAGGACGTTTTGTATTAGATATTAATTCTATCCCATATTTTATTATAGCACGGTTTTCTCCGCTTAAATTGACAACATCGCCAATTGTGCCTATAGTTACTAAATCTGCATATTCATAAAGTAAACTTTGTGGATCGCCGCCTTCTATAGCTTGTACAAATTTAAACGCAACTCCTACTCCTGAATAATATTTAAATTCCGAATAACAGTCATACCTGTGCGGATTTACTACAGCTATTGCCTTTGGCAATATATCGCCTGGCATATGATGATCGGTTATAATAATATCAATGCCAACCGATTGTATATATTCAGCTTCCTCAATAGCTGAAATACCATTGTCAACCGTTATTATAAGAGATACGCCTTGATTTTTTAAAATATCAACCGATTCTTTATGAAGGCCGTATCCTTCTCCTTCACGGGTAGGTATATAATAAATAACATCGGCTCCTCTGGAAGAAAGATATGTATATAGAAGTGCTGTAGCTGTTACCCCATCAGCATCATAATCGCCATATACTGCAATTTTTTCATTATTTTCTATAGCTTCTTCTGTACGTTGGGCAGCTATTTCCATATCAGTAAAAGAATATGGGTCATTAAATGCATCTTCACATGTTATAAACGCATTAGCTTCCTGCGGATCTATTATTCCGCGTCCTGCTAATAATACAGCAAGCGCACCTGAATAACCGTTTTCTTTACAAAGATTACTTGCTGATTCTTTATCATATTTTCTTAATACCCATTTTTTTATGCCCAAACAACGTCTTCCTTCCAAAATATCTTATTTTGTTATTTTATCATTTTATATGTATATATTCAACATATAGATTTGTATTTTTATAGAAAATCCGCTTAATTTCTCTTGTTTTTATGAATTTATATCTGTATTTTTGTCATTATTATTTATACTTATATAAATTTAAAAAAAGAAGTTTTTATAAATTTTATTTAAAGTATAATGACAAATATATTTAAATATTGTATAATACAATTTATTATAAGTATAATTTCTTGGTATAAGGGATGTGAAGTAGTATTGGAAAAAAAAGCGTTTGATATAATATGTCAGTTGCTTGAGGAATTTTTCAAAAAATATGATTATAAAATGGTAAAAAAAGATACTGCTGACAGTGAAGTATGGCAGGCTGTATTTGTTGGGAAAGATAAAGCATACAGTGTAAATTGGATATCATCAGAAAAAAAATACAAATTAAATATTGCCAGCGTTTCCGATGGTGTATATGACGATTTTAATAATATTTCTGTTTGGCTTTTTGATCCTGATAATAATAACGAATCAGATGCTAAATCTATTGCCGCTGATTTTCAGGAAACTGCTTTAGGTCAAATTTCCGGTAAACAACAGATACGCGTTACCCGCGACAATAAGGGAGCTACAAAAAAACCTTCAAAATTAGATTATGAAGAATTTTGTAAGAAAGCTATTGAAATATATCCTCAATATAAAGATCAATATGAAGCTAATATAACTCATTATGGGCAACTTAATCCTGATGAATTTGTGAAGGATACTTTAGGCGTTTATATGCTTGAAATGCTTAAATTAAAGAAAAATGCCCAATTAAAAAAATTATTTGATCTTTATGACACTGGTTATTCTAAAGGTGATAACGACGTTCGTTCTTTAGTCATGGTAACTCTTTTTGGTATGCTCATAGGACATGAAGAAGAGGAACAATTTGCTGAAAAATATATGACCGATGCTATGAAGCCCGTTTGGCAAAGAATTAAAAAAATACTAATTAAAAGAAGTAAAAAACAAGATAAAAGGTAGAATTAAGCGTTATGAAAAAGAAAATTTTTGCAATATTATTATCCTCTGTAATGCTTTGCAGTATTGCTACAGCATGTAATCAAAACACGGAAGGAACTTCATCTTCAGGTATAGGCGTACCTATTTCAAGCACTGCGTCTTCAGATGCTAATAATTCTGGGTCCACTGATTCTACAACTCCATCTGGCGAAACAAGCGATGGCAATAATAGTAGTAACGATAGCAGTAGTAATAGCGATAGTGAATTTACAACATTCTCCGGCCCTGAAGGAATACCTAATATGTTAAACGAATTTCAACAAATAAAAACCGGATCACAGGAATTATTGTTTGAATCTCCTGATTGTACAAGCGATGTTTCTATGTTTGCTTATTCTTTAACTATACATGATATGATGTTAATGCCGCTTCTTAGCTATCAACCTACTGAGGAAGGAGAAAATCATTGGGTCGCTCAGCTTACAGATTATAATGGTTCAATAGAAATTAATTATGAGAACGGTTTATATAATTTTTTTGCAAGTGCAGAAAATTACGATGAAGAAGCAGAATATACTCATAATTTTTTCAAAGGATATTTTGATGAGGAATCCCAGATTATTTCAGTAGATATTTATGATAGTAAAACTGAGAATTTTTCTGATGCATTATTATCAGCAAAATTTGAATGTCAAAATAATAAAATTGGTTACTTATCCCAATACGCCCTATTGGATGAACCTGGAGCAGATAACGGCGTATATATAAAAGGCGTATTTAATACTTATGGCTGTTATATGTCTGAAAGCTGGTTGTCTGACGCTGTGTTCACTTCAATATCTGAAACAAATATTACTAATCCAAAACGTTTCTGTACTAAACAATTTGATTATGTTTATTATGAAAACGGCGAATTAGAATATAATTTTAACATGTAATTATTTTAGGGCGGATATTTAATATATCCGCCCTATTTTAATAATATTTTAAAAATTAATTTCAAATAAAAAAGGAATAATAATTATGACGGAAAAAGAAAAAATGTTATCAGGCCAATTATATAATCCGGCTGATAATGAACTCGCCCAAATAAGATATCAAGCAAGAAAATTATTAAAAGAATTTAATCATTCGGAAGATAATAATAAAAGTTATTTATTAAAGCAATTATTTGGAAAAACTGGTGAAAATATTTATGTCGAACCATATTTTCACTGTGATTATGGCGAAAATATCTACGTAGGCGAAAATTTTTATGCAAACTTTGATTGTATTATTTTAGATGTATGTAAAGTAACTATAGGCAAAAATTGTATGTTAGCGCCTAAAGTTTGTATTTTTACTGCAACTCATTCAATCGACGCTCAATTGAGAATATCAGGTATTGAATATGGCAAACCCGTTACAATAGGTGATAATGTTTGGATTGGCGGCGGCGCTATTATTAATCCTGGTGTAACAATAGGAAATAATGTTGTTGTAGCTTCCGGAGCAGTTGTAGTTAAAGATGTACCGGATAATGTTGTGGTCGGAGGAAATCCTGCTAAAATTATAAAGAATTTATAAATTTATTTTTTTATTAAAATATAAGCCGTATGGGAATTATAATTCTCATACGGCCTTTTTTATTGTTTTTTAAATTTTTATTTTAAAATATTAATTTTACCAATAATCGGCAAAGGTTTCTGTTCATTATTTGCCGCGTTTACTATACCTATAATAATAAAAGGTATAGCTCCTAAAAGCGAAAGACACACAAAAACAAAGAAAAGAGCGGAAAGAATATATATATGCAGGAAACTAAAAATCATACGCAAAATGCCAAAGCCTACCGCTAATATAAGCCAAGACAAAAAAAGAACTAAACCTTGATTGCAATGGAACCGCACCTTAGGATTTTTAGGATCTGCAGCAATACCAACAATGAAAAGCGGTCCAATATATGATAAAATTGAATAAAGCATGGTTGGATCAAATTGGTGCTGTTGAGGCTGCTGATACTGTTGCTGATATTGTTGGTACTGTTGTTGCTGCGGTTGCTGAGGTTGTTGCTGATATTGGTTTGCTTGATAATAATTTCCATTTGAAGCATTATAATTATTTTGATTATTAGAATTATTTTGCTCAGGATTATAATCATTATATTGCTGATTTTGATTATTAAAATTATTATTTTGATTATTCATAAGCACCTCAACCTTTATTAAATATTTTAATATAATTTTACACCTAATTTATCAATATCGCAATAACAATTTATATATGTATTGTTAAAAAAATAATAATTAAAAAGTAATTTTTGTAATCCATTAACTTAGTAAATTATATGACTGGTCTTAAGGAAATAACAATAAAGACCGGTCAGTTTTTTATAAATGGCAGGTGTTTTCAATAAAAAAGATTTCAGCTTTAATAATTTCGCTGATTTTATTATGTATGTCTTGTATATCCATATCAGCTGCAGGAACTGTAGGGATATCAAAATTTACAGATGAAGTCAGCAAAGAAAATTTTAATTATGTATCCAATTGGGCCCTTATCAGCGGCGTAGATAATACCGACGGACAGAATAAATTAAATTCTATAATACGCGAACAAGCCTCAGAACGCCTAAAAATCGCGGAAAATTTATCGCAAACAGGCGTTAATGTTTCAGGAAATTTTACTTTTGAAACCGCAAGAAATAGACACGGTATTATTAGTATTATTTTAAGTGAAACATTAGAATCATCAGGCTCAACCAGGCAAACTTATTTTAAAGGAATAACATTTAATGGGCAAACAGGTAAAATATACCGTCTAATGGAGCTTTTTAGAAAAGACAGCAACTATATAGATTTTATCTATGATGAAATATTGCTTCAATGTTCTGAAAAGGATTTAACATTAAATGAAACCACACCTTTAAAAAATCGATTGCCTATATGTGATTATTATATCACAAATGAAGAAATTGTAATCATCCTGCCGTCAAACGAATATTTTTCAAAAGAATCCGGATTTGAACAATTCCCTATATCAATTGAACGAATGAAAGGCATGTATAACGAAGAAGCTTTACGCCTGCTGATAATTTAAAAGATAACAAATTTAAAAATATTATAGGAGTGATAACCTTTGGCTAATTTAACAAATAAAGAATTAATGGCTATAGAAGACCAGCTTAATTCAGAACAATTATTAATTAAAAAATATAAAGCATATGCTACAATGTGCAGTGATCCTCAGATAAGAACAAAATTTGAAAATTATGCATCCGAACACCAAAATCATTATAATATACTTTTAAACCAGCTTTCATAAGGAGGTAATCAAAAAATGATGGTAGATATTAAACCAAACAATATGATGAATCAAACCCAGCAGCAAAATTCTAGCTGTTTTGGGGATAAGGAATTACTTTCAGATTGTTTAACATCTCAGAAAATGATTACCGGCACTTATAATAATTTTGCTAATGAATGTGCTTGTGATAATTTAAGAAGTGAATTTCTTAATATCCTTCAGCAGGAACACAAAATGCAAGCTGATGTATTCAATGAATTGCAAAAACGCGGCTGGTATCAAGTACAACAAGCTGATATGCAGCAAATAAATCAAACAAAGCAAAAATTTATGCAGCAATCTCAGCAATAGTTTTTATAATTAGTTAATGTTATCCTGTAATTTTTATAATCCGGCAATTTCTTTATGAGGTTGCCGGATTATATCTTATAATATGATGTTTAATTTAATTATATTATTAAATTAATAATATTGACAAAAAAATCATATCAAAACTGACATTAATAATAACCCGGACAAATATATAATAATTAGGAAGCTATTATATGTCTTTTATATTGAAAGGATATGATGCCTTGACAACAAAAATATATGTTGATGTTCTTATATGTATTAATTTAATTATAAATTTTTTATTATTACGTATTTGTTCTCAAATATTAAATTATAACCTATCTTTAAAAAGACTTATAATCGGTTCAATAATAGGAAGTTTAACTTCACTAGTAATATTCTTGCCTCCTCTAAATTTAATCTTAACAATACTTATAAAAATTTTATGTGCAATTATTATAGTGAGTTCTACATTTGGTTTTAAAAATACAAAACGGCTTTTATTAGCTATAGGTTGTTTTTTTGCAATAAATCTAGCTTTTGCAGGGATAATGATGGCGGTATGGCTGTTTATATCTCCTCCAGGTATGTCGTATTCAAATGGTATTACATATTTTAATATTTCTCCTGTAATACTTATTATTACATCTTTAATATGCTACATAATAATTACTTTATTGGAAAAATTATTTTCAAAGAAAACGCCAAAAGAAATGTCCTGTAAAATTATAATAACTGTCGATAGTAAAACCACTTATTTAAACGCATATCTTGATACTGGAAATATGTTAATCGACGGTATGACACAGCTTCCTGTAATAATAGCTGAATATAATTCAATAAAAACACTTTTCCCGGAAAATATCGGTATAATTATGAAAAATCAATTATTTAATGAAATTTATACTATGCCGGACAATTGGATAAGACGTTTTCGGTATATTCCATTTGACAGTATCGGCGGAAACGGTATGCTATGCGCTTTTATACCTGATAATGTTCAATTGATATTACATGATAAAAAGCTATATAAAAAATGTATTATCGCAGTATATAACGGCAGTATTGCTAAAAATGGACATAATGCATTAATAGGAAAAGAATTGCTTGAAAGGAGTAATCAAGATGAGTATAATAAACCGAATCAAAACAGCCTTACATAAGTTGTTAATAAAACTTCCATTTTTTAAAAAGAAGGAATATATACATTATATAAACGGTCCGGAAACTTTACCTGCACCGCTTAACCAGGAGGAAGAAGAAATAATATTTGAAAGGATAGAAAATGGAGACCAGTCTGCACGCGAGCCTCTAATTACTCATAATTTACGTCTTGTAGTATATATTGCTAAAAAATTTGAGACCTCCGGCATAAATGTCGAAGATCTCATATCAATTGGAACTATAGGCCTTATAAAAGCAGTTAATACATTTTGTCCATCTCGTAAAATAAAGCTTGCTACATATGCTTCACGCTGTATTGAAAATGAGATATTAATGTATCTTCGCAAAACTTCACAGCTTCGCAATGAAATATCAATAGATGAACCGTTAAATGTCGATTGGGATGGCAATGAACTGTTATTCTCCGATATATTAGGCAGTGACAGCGATATAGTCGACCGAGGGATAGAACATCAGGCCGAATGCGATATGCTGCTGCAGTCGGTTAATAAATTACCTGAACGCGAACGGGAAATTATGTCCCTTCGGTTTGGACTTAACGGTAAAAAAGAACATACGCAAAAACAGGTAGCGGATAAATTAGGCATATCCCAGTCGTATATATCAAGGCTGGAAAAACGTATTATAAATAAGCTAAAAAGAGAAATGGAACGTGTTGTATAATAAATGCTTGTTGATTATTAAAGCATATTCTCAAATTCCGCCTGGTCTATTATATTTATTCCCAAAGACTGTGCTTTTGTAAGTTTACTGCCCGCATCTTCGCCTGCAACAACATAGCTTGTCTTTTTTGATACGCTGCCTGATACTTTGCCTCCCCTTTTTTCGATTAACTCTTTAGCTTCATCACGTTTCATAGTAGGTAAAGTACCTGTTAATACAAAGGTAAGGCCTGCAAATTTATCATCTTTTTCTTCTAATATTTCCGGGTTTTTCGGATGAACGCCAGCTTCTTCAAATTCCTTTAATAAATTTTTTGTCTGTTCAAGGGCAAAAAACTCTACAACTGATTTTGCCATTATATCTCCGAATCCGTCAATTGATGAAATAGCGTCTATATCTGCGTTTACTATCTTATCAATTGACGGAAATTTTTCGCATAAAAGTTTAGCGGCTTTTTGTCCGATATGCCTTATACCAAGAGCAAATATAAACCGGTACAAATCATTATTTCTGGTTTTATCAATAGCATTTATAAGATTTGATGCTGATTTTTCTCCCATACGTTCAATTTTATTTTCTTGTACTATTTCCGGGTCGCCTTTTTTCCGTTTTACCTTAGGTGTATATAAATCTTCAATTTTTAACCTGTATAAATCCACCGGTGAATTTACTAAACCGCTGTCTACAAGCTGTTCTATTACGGCCGGCCCTAATCCGTCTATATCCATAGCGTCCCTTGATGCAAAATGTATAAGGTTTCTTAAAAGCTGAGCCGGACATTCAGCATTTACGCATCTTACCGCAGCTTCGCCTTCTTCGCGTATTACATGAGACCCGCATGATGGACATATATCCGGATATTGATAAGCAACTGAATTATCAGCATGTTTTACTACTGATACAACTTCTGGGATAATATCGCCGGCCTTTCTTAATATTACCCTATCTCCTATTCTTATATCCTTTTCTTTTATAAAATCTTCATTATGAAGTACAGCACGGCTTACAGTAGTACCCGCAAGCAATACAGGATCAAATATACCTGTTGGAGTTAATACTCCTGTACGCCCTACCTTTATTTCAATACTATTTAATGTAGTTTCCTTTTCTTCAGGCGGATATTTAAAAGCTGCCGCCCATCTTGGAAATTTTGCAGTACTTCCCATAGCTAATCTATCACTGAGACTATTTATTTTTACTACAGCTCCGTCAATATCATATTCCAGATTATTACGGTTTTTGCCTATTCGCTCAACTTCTTTAACAACATCGTCAATATTATCGTATTTGTTATAGCTTGGAATAACTTTTAATCCAAGTTCTTTTAATCCATCTAATGATTGGCTATGGCTTTCAAAAGATATCCCTTGTGCTCTTTGCAGATTAAATATAAAAATATCAAGATTGCGCGACGCCGTTACTTTACTGTCCTTTTGTCTTAATGATCCAGCAGCTGCATTCCTTGGATTTTTAAACGGTCTTTCTCCTTTTTCATCCTGCATGCTTACAAGATCGGCAAAGCTTTTTCTTGGCATATAAACTTCGCCGCGTACTTCTAAAAAATCAACCGGTCTTGTAAGTTTTAAAGGTATAGTTTTTATTGTACGTAAATTAGCCGTTACATCTTCACCTATAATACCATCGCCGCGTGTTGAACCTCTTTCAAAGACTCCATTACGATATTCCAATGATACGGATAATCCGTCTATCTTTGGCTCAACCGTGTATTCCGGTATTATGCCGCTTTCACGTACGCGTCTGTCAAAATCATATAATTCTTCTATAGAAAATACATCCTGCAAGCTTTCCATAGGTGTTTCATGCCGTACCTGTGTAAAAAGCAATGTTGCATCGCCTCCTACCCTTTGAGTAGGAGATTTTTCTGTTATAAGTTGCGGAAATTCTTTTTCTATATTCTTTAATTCCAGCATTAATTTATCATATTCTGAATCTTCTATAACAGGGGCGTCTTCTATATAATATTTTCTATTATGATACTCTATTATATCTGTAAGTTTTTTATGCTTTTCAGCAGCGATTTCAAAATCCATAAATTTATATTTCCTCCAAATATTATACATTTTTATATATTATATCAAATTACAATAATTTTAACTATATTTAAAATATAAAAGTAATGTTAGTTCAATTCACATAAACAGCAATGAATGGCGGAAAACAAAGCGATCCAAACGCAACATATTCCCGTGTTGATAAAGTTGACGCTTGGGCTACATGGCCAAATGCAGGCGTTCAAACAGCAACATATACATGGGATACGCCTTCGAATCTGCAACAATGTTTAAAATAATGTAAATAAAAAAGAACTATTAGTATGAAATAGGATATATTTACTACATATGCTATCATATATTTCTTTTATATCAAACACTGAAAAGCGGACGACTATGAGTCAAATTCCAAATGGTTATATTTTGTTCTAGGTAATTTCTCATTGAAAGGGTAGGGGCGCCTGCGAAACGCATCTTAAAAGATGCGTTAAAAATGCAAAATAATATCTAATAAATCGTGTATAGTAAAAATATAAGCCAGATATTGTCTTCATAATAATATCTTAAAACAACAAATTATTTTGCATAAAACAACCATATTTCATATGGTTGTACGCAGGCGCCCCTTTTAGCTGTATTTAATAGGTAGTTTTGTTAAAAACATAAAAGCAGTTTTAAATAAATATGATATTTGCCATATCTTTTATAAAATCATACAATAGTAGGTCCATTAAAATCATCTCTCATCATATCAGCATATGAAGATGGTACTTCACCTACTATAACAGTTTCTGCTATACAAAATGACGATGGAACTTCTGTATATGTATTATATCCTGGTATCATAGCATATACAGTTGTATTTATATTCATTATTATTCTATGATGAGTTTGATTTATCCCTGCTGAATTAAGTTCGCTGTCAATAGTTGTTTCCAAACTTCCTGATAATTTAAGATGTATATTTATTTTAGGCCCATAACCTGTTAAAAAATCCATACCCGTTAAATTGCCTAATGGTATGCCAAACGTAGTATTTTTATATGACGATAATTCGTTTTGTACAGCTGTAGATACTCCAGCTATAATTTTATTTGTTTTTACTGAATCAACATTTATAGCAATAATTTGATCTTCACTATTTCGAACAATCTTTACTAAATCATCATATTTTATATTTTGACTTTCTAATTCATTAGTCACAGCTTCATTCACTGCCATAGTTGTCATTATTCGCGCCTGGTTTTGTGCCATACTTGTTATAACCGGCCGTACTTTACTGTCTGCAAAGAAAATAATAATTAATATTATTCCGAGTATAAGTAATATTTTAATAAAGCGTTTTATCTTGCGCTTTGATTTTTTATTTTTTACATATCTGCGCTTCATTTTGATAGTTTTTATGATAATCTCCTCCTTTTTCATAAAATTCTTATATTTTTATAATATTCCTTTTAAAAGAAACTGTTACAGATATAATTTTCATAAACTTCATAGAATTTTATTTAAGTCGAGTATTATTTTTTAATAATTTTAATATTTATTGATAAATTCGAACAAAATCTACCGACACAATTATTTAAATATAGTTCACAAAAAATCATAATATTATCGTAAGATATCCTAACTACTTTTACCTTAATTTAGTATATTATTATGTATATAAGTAATAATTGTAATTAATTGGAAAATATTCATTGTTTGGAGGAAGGCTTTTAATTCTGTTTTTAAACAGTCTAATGCTATTAATGAATATCTTTAATTACGTTATTATTATAAAAATATTTTTCGGAGGTATAAAGATGTCAAAGAAATTACTTGCGACTTTGCTATCCGTACTAATGCTTATAAGCGTAATAGTACCGGTTTCTGCCGCTAATCGTCCAGATTATCTTGGCAAAAACATTGCGCCGGATGCAAAGGTTTCTGTTTCTTATGAAACAACATGGAATACCACAACAGCAATTAATGACGGAAAACAAAGCGATCCAAACGCAACATATTCCCGTGTTGATGAAGTTGACGCTTGGGCTACATGGCCAAATGCAGGCGTTCAAACAGCAACATATACATGGGATACGCCAGTAACAATCGATTCAGTCGATGTATTATGGCATTTTGACTGTCTTCCAGGACAGGGCGGCGGCGCAGGTTCTAGCAATTCCCTTGAACGTCCTGCAAAAGCTACATTGTCATATGATGATGGTACAGGCAATTTTGTTGACATTCCTAACGGTGAAGTAGGCGTAGAAAACGCAGTTGACACTTCAAACAATCGTTTTAATTACGCTTCCTTTGCCCCAATAACAACAACATCTCTCAAATTAACTATCACTGCAAGCGACACATCTTGTGCCGTTGGTGTAGTTGAATGGATGGTATATGAAGTTACTGAAGTAGAAGATGATGCTGAAGCAGTAGAAAAAGCAACATCAGCTCTTACACTCAGCGGACTTGATTATGTAACATCTGATATCGAATTGCCATCAACAGGTGCATTTGATACTGCTATTACATGGGAAAGCGATAATACAGCTATCATCGCAAATGATGGTACAGTAACACGTCCAGAGGAAAGCACAAGCGTTAAGCTTACTGCTACAATCACAAGAGGCGATGCTTTTGCAACAAAAGAATTTACAGCTTTCGTACTCCGCGATGGTATCGACGGCGTACCAGTATCTTTTGATGAAATATCCGCTATAACAACTCAGACAGGCGTAGCTCCAGAATTCCCAGCAACAGTAAAAGCAACATTAAGCAATGGTTCAAAAGCAGATGTTGCAGTAAATTGGGATGAATTTACAGGCTATGATAAAGCTGGTACATATACAGTATACGGTACTGTAGCTGATACAGCTCTTCGTCCAGCAGTTGTAATCAATGTAGTTGATTATGCGATCACAGCAGTAAATCCTGTAACAATCACAGTTGAAGATATAGAAAATATTCCAGCTCTTCCTGGTACAGTTACAGTAGTTATATCAAACGGCGCATTCCCAAATGAAACCCGTCCGGTTGTTTGGGATGAATACGATTTATCAGATATAGCTGAATTAGGTGAAATCACAGTAAATGGTACAGTAGAAGGCACAGATATTAAAGCTGTTGCTACTTTTACAACAGAAGTTATCGCAAGACCTGTATACTTTAACCAGGTTAAAATCAACGATGATTTCTGGTATCCAATCCTTAAACAAGATATATTAGTAACAATTCCACATTGCGTAGAACAAGTAGAAGCTCCTGGCGGTGGATGGGATAACTTCCTTGAAATCGCTAAAAAACGTGATGGATTAGATTATTCTACATCTCTTTCCGGCGGTATGGTATTTACCGATTCTGATATCCATAAAACAGTTGAAGCTATGTCAATAGCACTTGAAATCGACCCGCAGGGCGATGAAGAAATCATAGCTGGACAAGAATGGATCAGAAATAAACTTGAAGAATGGGTACCTATCATTGTTAAAGCTCAGGTTCCAGATGGTGAAGACGCTGGTTACCTTAATGCATGGTATGAATTAGCATGTGATTCCGGCAGATATAGAAGATGGTCCAACTATTCCGACCATGAACTTTATGTAGCAGGCCACTTTATCGAATCTGCTGTATCACATTACCGCGCATTCAACGGAACAGAT
>JABLTR010049539.1_pt1 | contig 27686 bp, 19 predicted proteins | sample 7160071 | NCBI WGS metagenome assembly JABLTR01 (sample SAMN14651230, study PRJNA627086) | human gut metagenome | isolation source: feces | host: Homo sapiens | reverse complement strand
AGCAGCGCCGCCGCGAACGCGAGGGTGAGCGCGGCGCGTCCAAGAGCGCCGAACGGGTTGCAGGAGGGATTCTTCATGAGCGGTTCCTTCTTCGCGTGCTTGCTTCGCGTGCTTGCTTCGCCGCTTCGAGATGAGCGGCTCGACCATGCGGTCCAGTATAGAAAGGCGACGTGTTCGAGCGACCTTTGTCTTGACGCCGGCGACACGAACGCCCCGCCTTGCGAAACGAACGCGGTGCTCCCCGCATGAGACGCGCGGTGCTCGCATGCTCGACGCGGTCATTCGTTGCGCCTCGGCGGGTGTTCGTTCGCGCAAGCAGATCCGCTACGGCATCACGGCCGAGTGCCGCTGTCGACCGGAGACGACAGGCGGGGAGGGACCGTGCTTTCTAGCACTGAGCGCGGCGCGACGAGCGCTTGCTTGACGCTTCGATAGCGCCGCTCGGCGATGGGGTACTCCGAACCGTCGTCGAGCTTGGCCCGATAGCCCTCGATGCTGACGATGCGGCCCCGGTGCACGAGGCAGCTGCGGTGAAGCCGCAGGAAGTCTCGCGCAGGCAGCTCCTCTTCGATGTCCGCCAACGCCGCGCGCACGGTGAACTCGCCGTGGGCGTGCTTGACGACGCATCGAGGGCCTTCGGACTCGACGGCGTGCAGCTCGTTGGGGTGCAGGACATGGAGGTCTCCGCCGATGTCGCGAAAGCTGATTTTCCCCGTGCCCGATCCTTGGTCATCGAAATGCTCGTAGAGGAACTCGATGGCGTTTTTCCCCGTGTCGAGCGACGGCAGAAGCGTGTTCGCATCGGTGGTGTTCGAGACGTGCAGATGCACGATGCGCGGTCCGTCCGGCGTCGGGGCCCAAACGTAGGTCGCGCGTTGCTCGAACGGAATGCTCCGCTCTCCGTCGGCCGACACGACCAGCAGGGTGTAGCAGGCCGAAACGATCCACGTGCCCGCCCGCTTACGTGCACGCCATCGCTCGTCGGCCAAGGCCAGGCGGATGCCGTATTCGGGGCGGAGAATGTCCTGCATGGCCTTCTTGCTGGAGGCAGTCTGGCAAGCGAACGGTCCCAGCCATTCGACATCGTCGGTCATGTGCGCCAACGCGACGTCCATGTTTCGCGTCACGAAATGGTTGACGAGGGACTGCCTCGACAGCTTGATGATGGCGTGCTCCTTGGGAAGCTGCTCGGCGGCTTGTTCTTGATTGCCGTTCGTCTCAACCATAGGCCCGCTTCCTTCCAGGGTGCTGAAAAGAAGAGGATGGCACAAACGCCGCGGGCGAGCAAGGGCGCCGCTCGTGAGCGCGCCCTTCGACGCCTAAGATGATACTTCAGCGTCCCTCAATATGAGGCTCACGGCTTTCTGGATGGTTTCGCGGTCGTAGGGTACCCCCATGAAGCAGGAGTTGATGATGGCGCCTTCCATGAACGCACAGAGGATCTTCGCGCGCTGCTCGTCCATGAACGGCGCGCACCTGCGCAAAAACGACTCGAAGGCGCTCCTCGTGATGTCTTCGACGTCCGGATCCTCGATGGCCGCAGCATAGAGGGCGGCGTCGGCGTGCACCCGCTGCTGGTCCGAGAGATACTCGTTGATGAAATCGGCTAGCGCCGTCGCGTTCTGGATTCCCTGCTCGGTGACGCGGAACGCCTCGTCGTACTCGTGCTCGATCCTGCGGGCGACCTCGGCTAAGCCCTCGCGGCGCAACTCGTCGATGCTCTTGAAATACTGGGTGGTCGAGCCCAAGGGCACGCCGGCCTCTTCCGCCACCCGCCTGTTGGTGATTTTGCTGCTCCCCTCGCGTGCTATGAGGTTGGCAGCGGCGTCGATGATAGCCTGCCGTCGACCGGCAGGGTCTCGCGGCGCGCGCTTCTTCGGCTTCTTCCCGGACCTCTCTGTCTTCGTCGTGTCTTCTTCCACGGGCAACCTCCTGTGCCGTCCGCTGTCTTACTGCTGTCTCCGTGATCCTATTCTAATCGAAATTTTTCTTAATGTACACTTGAACATTAACCTTCCAGCTGCTATGCTTTGTAGTGTACATAAGTACATTAACTAAGTTCCAAGGGTTTTCGAAGGGAGAAGAGGTCGATGAACATGAAGAGGATAGGCACCCTGGCAGCCGCTTTCGCCTTGACCGCGTTTGCCGCCTGCGCGCTCGCCGGCTGCGGAGCGAGTCTGGACCGCGAAGTGACCGTGCAGGACATAACGTTCAAGGTCCCGAAAACGTGGCTGGAAAGCCCGGGCGGCAACGGCTCGAGCGGAGCGGTCGTGTTCACGGAGGACAACGAGGACTTGGATGAGGACGAGACGGGCAACAGCCTGACTATCAGCTACGAGAAGCTTGGCGCGCCGACGGCCGCCGTTGTCGAGGAACAGGTCGGGGCTGCGGAGCAAGAGGGCGAGGTCATCGAGGAAGAGGGTGCCAAGCCGGCTGAGAAGGCCGAGAGCGCCAAGCCCGTCGCCCGCACGGCAGCCGAGGCCATCGCGGCCAAGCAGGCCGATCTGGAGAAGAAGTATGGAATTACCGCGTGGAGCATCGACAAGGAGAAGTCCAAGGTGATCGACGGTGCCCAGGTTACGGTGTACGAGTACAGCTTCGTCAAGGACATTGAGGGTCAGAAGCGTAAGTACGAGAGCAAGGCAGCCTATGTCGTCACTACCGACACGCTCTACGAGATCGCGGTCGTGGGCGACAAGGCGGACATCAACGGCGTCGTGGACAGCATCGAGCTGTAAGCGTCAAGAAGGAGAGCAACGTATCTGAGAGAATACCGGTAGGAAGGTACACCCATTATGGATGATTCTATTGTTATCAAGCCGCAAACGCTCTCGAAGGGCCGTTTGTGGACAGCTCTCATCGCGATATTGTTGGGACAGTTTGTGGTCGCCATCGACCTCACCGTTCTCAACATCGCGCTGCCCGAGCTCACCCGGGACCTCAGTCCCTCGTCAGACCAGCTTCTCTGGGTGGTCGACGTCTACTCGCTCGTCTTGGCGGGCTTCCTCGTTGCCACCAGCTCGCTTTCGGATAGGTTCGGCAGGAAGAAGATGCTTCTCGCAGGCTTCCTGATCTTTGGCATCGGCTCGGTGCTGGTCGTGTTCATAAACGACGCAAGCCAGCTCATTGCCATCCGGGCCTTCTTGGGTATCGGCGGTGCGATGATCATGCCCATCACCATATCCATGATCCGAAGCATCTTCACGGATTCGAAGGAGCGTGCGATAGCCGTGGCCGCCTGGTCGGCCATCAGCGCCATCGGCATGGCGGCCGGCCCGCTCATCGGCGGCTTTCTGTTGGAGCACTTCAACTGGCACTCGGCGTTCCTCGTGAACGTGCCCATCGTGGGCGTCGCCTTCCTGCTCGGCATGTTCGCCATGCCGGAAGTGAAGCTCAAGAACCCCGGGCGCTTCGACGTTCTGGGATCGGTGCTTGCCCTCGCCGGCATGGTAGCGCTTCTGTGGGGCATCAAGCACCTTGCGGCCGAACTCGCGTTCGACGTTCCCGGCGCGGCGGCAACCCTCGGCGGCCTGGCGCTCATGGCCCTGTTCGTCTTCCGATGCCTGAAGTCGCCGCATCCCATCGTCGATCTTTCCCTGTTCCGCAGCCGGACGTTCTCGGCCGGCGTCATCGCCACCATGGCGTGCACGTTCGCCCTGGCCGTGCTCTTGTACATGCTGGCCCAGTGGCTGCAGCTGGTCAACGGCGACGGCACGCTCGAATCGGGCATCCACCTCATTCCCATGTCGGTGGCCACGCTGATCTCGAGCTTGGGCGCGGCCGCCCTTGCCATGCGCTATCAGGCGCGGCACGTGGTGGCGGCCGGCCTGGGACTCGCTTCGGTGGCCATGCTCATGATGTTCTTCTTCCAGGACGACCTCTCCCTCACCGTCGTCATCGTGTCCACCTGCCTGGTGGGCCTGGGAACCGGCGCCCTGGCAATCGGCGCATCGCTCATCATGGCCGAGACGCCCGTTGAGAAGGCGTCGAGCGCGGGCAGCCTCCAGGAGATATCCTACGACCTGGGCAACGTGCTGGGTGTGGCCATCCTGGGAAGCCTCGCCTCCATCATCTACCGCTCGGAGCTCGGCACCGGCGCCCTGCGCGCCATGGGCCTGGACGGGCAGCTGATCAACGCCGCGAAGCAGTCGTTCGCGGCGACCACCGAGATCGGCAACATGCTCGGAATGCCCGAGCTGATCCAACGAGGTGCGGACGCGTTCAACCAGTCCCTGGTCGTGACGTGCCTCGCGGGCGGCATCATCATCTTGGTGACGGCCATCGTCGTGTGGAAGCTCATCCCCAAAGGGCTGAAGATCACCGAGGAAAGCAATGCGGAAGTCCCGTCAGACGATCGCTCGCTGCCCGCATCAGGCGAAGGCCCGTCGGTTGACGGCGGCGATGCTGGCGCCGCTCAGCCTGAGCCTGCCGGGGGCGCGTCCTCTGCGAACCTGGACGACGCGAAGATGCTGCCCGGGGCCTTCCCCGTGCCTGCCGCGACCCTGTCCCGCGGGGGAGGCGCCCTGGCGCAGTCTGCGGCGATTGCCAAGATCATTGAGGATGCGGGTATCGGCGTGGTGAACGTGCCCCTCGACATCGCCACCTTGGATCGGATGGGGGAGATGTGCAACGACCTGGGGATCGACGTGACCACGGCGTTCATCGTGCTCGCCAAGAAGGCGGTGGAGGAAGGCCGGCTCCCGCTCGGCCTGCCCGCCGACGCGGGGTGCAGCGCCGAGGATCTGGCTCGCATCGAACGCAACGTGGAGGCCCTCGACGAGGGACGCGGGGTAATGCACGAGTCGGACGACCAGATGAGGACGTGGGCCCCCGAGGCATGGGCGGACTACCGCTCGTGGAAGAGCCAGGACGAGGATGTCCACCGCTTGGTCAAGACGCTCGTCGCGAGCATCGAGTCCGACGGAGCGGGTGCGGGGATCGGCGATCCTCGGCCGCTGAGGGCAGGCGAGACGTCGCTCTGGACACGCCGCATAGCCGACGACCACCTGCTGGTGTACCGCATGGACGGCGACGACCTGCAGATCATCGCCTGCAAGAGCCACAGCACCATGGCAGCGGGGCCGTTGTAAGAATCTTCCTTCCCTCTCAGCTTGCATGCAGCGGCCCTTTCCGAATGGAAGGGCCGCCTTGTTGGCGAACGCCCGAATGTTTCACGTGAAACATTCGGCATCCAGACGAAGTGCACGTCGCGCCGATCATACAGCGCCGATTCACACCCACGGGTTTCCTCGCGAGCGCAGGGGAACCGGGCACCGACCACAGCCGGATCATGTGGCAGTGGTCATACAACACCGATCATGTAGCACCCATCGAGGAGAAGAGGGTGATGCCGGAGCATGAAAATGCGATGCCGGAGCATTGGCGCGAGAGCCGAAGGCCGAACTGCGCCAAGCTCAGAGAATACAACGAGGCCCCGGACGACATGTCCGAGGCCTCGTTATTTCGCTGATGAGTGCAGCCTATTTCTTTGCGGCTCCGATGCGGCAGATCGTGGTTCCGCAATCGGGGCACTTGCCCTTGGTGATGGGCTTGCCATTCTTCGTCGTGCCCTCGACAGGATCCGTCATGATCTTTTTGGCCTTGCACTTCACGCAGTACGCTTCGATAGCCATGGCTGCAAAAACACCTCGCTGTTCTGTGGTTGAGCAGGATACCCTGTCCTGCATCTCTCGAATCCGTGCGTTAGATACGCGCACGTGCTGTTTAGTATACGGTAAAGCCCACGCTCGCTTCCTGGCCTCTTTCGGTACGGTTATATATTCTTCAACAACTCCATAACAAAGTCGGCGTTGCTGCGCAGCGTCTCTTCGTCGATGTTTTCCATCATATCGTTGGCCTGGGCGTACAACGCCGGCTTTCCGCCTTCCATGCCCACGAGATGCATAGCTTGATGACCGTGTCGCACGGCGAAGGAAGCCGCGCTGTCCTCCCAGAGCAACTGCGCCGATCCAACGCTCACCCCGCTCGCCTGCGACGCCTTCTTTACATAGCGCTTCATGCGTGACGACGTTTTCACTGCACGCAGCGTGCCCTCCTTTTCGATCATGCACAGATCACCCGCGCCAAGCGCGTCAAGATCAATGATGATCGCACCGCGCAGATCCTGCTGATGCTCATCCAAGAATGCCCGCATACCAGCATTTTTAGACAGCTCGGAACCGAGTGCGACGAACCATACCTCGGTGTTGATATCCGGGTTGCGGAACTGGTACACCTGCCTGAGCTCATCAGCGATTTCTGGATCTTCTTCATACCGACCATACGCGTCCGAACCGTCCAATCCGTCGAACTCGTCCGCTCCTGCGCCATGTTGCTCCACACGCGTTGACGAGAACGCGCCGCCGTTCCACGGCCGGCGATCATCCGAATCGTAGTAGTCGGCGTCGTTTGGATCAAAATCGTCTTCGAACTGTCCAGTCGCGCTATCGAATGCGTCTTCTTCGTACACATCCGCATCCTCGTCGCGGAAACTTTCCCAGCCGCCGCGTTCGGCACCTGCAGAGCGCGCATCGAACGTCTCATCGACGTCGAGCCATTCTTGCGGGCTCGGCTCGATCTCCTTTTCTTTCTTGCGGAAGCGCCCGAAAAGCCGTTGGACGCGCGACTTGGGCATCTCCACGTAACCGGGACCGGCGTACGCTCCCGTTTCGGTAATGTTATCGTCGTACGCAGAGTCATCGGCGTCATCCACGTAAATGTCGTCGGGATCAACGTTGTCCAGCAGCTCGTCACCGATCGGGGCGAAGGCACCAGTCGCCCCGGCGGGAGCAAACGAGCCGGCCGCACTCACGTTTTTGGGCGAAGCGTCGTCGTCCTTCACACGAATAGCACCGGAAAGCGAAGGCAGCATCGAACGCAAAGCGGGCTTCTTAGTGGGTTCGCCCGGGGCCGCTCCCCCTGCCTCCGGCACATCCCCATCCGGGGTGCCAGACCCGCCAAGGTTAATGGAAGGGAGCATGGTGAGCAAGCTCTTCGCTGCTGTTTTCGCAGAGCCTTCGACGTCGGCGAGCGGGGCACGTTGCTTGGGAAGCTCTGAAATAGGCGTGGGATTGGCAGCGGCCATGCCGATGTCCGGCAGCTCGATGGGGCGGCGACCGTGTTCGGCGGGCGTGCCCATGTTCTCGGCACCATCCGCACTCGGCACGTCGAGCGGGGTGATACGGCCGCTCGCATCGATCGGCACACCTGTCACATCCACGCGCTTGTCGGTACGCGGGCCGTCCATGAACTGCGCACGCGACTCCTCCTGCACCTTCTGCGGATCAAGGAACGAAGGCATGGGCACGGCGCCCGCATCGGGCATATCGTCGAGGCGCAAATCGTTAACATCAATGGGGGCCATGGCGGTGGTGGCCGCCGGATCGACTGGAGGCTGCGACGTGGAGGCATCGACCGAGTCCTGCGACACAGGCGCAGTCGTGGGCCGACCGCTCGGCTGGGAGGCGTCCTCGCGTGTAGGTTCCTGCGGCTCGGCCGTCGCGGCCCAGCGAGGTGCCTTCACTTCGCGAATAACGCCCGCATCGGATTCCAGTACCTGTTCGAGACGCTTCTCCACGACTTCGTTCGCTTCGGCGAAGTGCCCAGCGCTCTCGCTGACCGCGGCGTCGAGTGCGGAGGCGTAGCGGGAGCGCTGCACCGGCTTGTCCTCGTTGCGAGGCTTCTTGGCCTTCTCCTGAGCTTTCTTGAACCAGTCAGGCACACCGACGGAAGGTTCCTCGGCGCGCGATGACTGGATGACGGCGGACTGCGATATATCCGATGCGGAGGAGATGGCGTCTTCCGGAAGCGCGGCTTCAGCGTTTGCTAGCGCAGCCTGCATGGTATCGGGCGGAATCGAGGTAAGGGCCTCGCGCGTCTCGTCGCGCAACTCGCGAAAGTCGTCACCGGACGGCTTCGCGATGGGAGGCTCCTTCACCTGCACGAGGTTTTCTGCAAGATCGGAGGAGTAGACGTTGGGCATCGGCTTTCCGGACAAGGCGGCGACAGCGGCCTTTGCAGCCGCAAGACGCGCTTCGGGCGTCTGGGGCGCCGGCTCGGGCGGCACCATACTCGCGGCTTCGTACACAATTTGAGCGCCTTCAGGAACGAGGCCTTCCGCGCGCGCAGCCTCCTCTCCATGGATGAGAGCCGCCTCGCGTTCCGCAAGGTCGGCTTCGCTCACGCGTCCGCGACCGACCCGGCGAGCCGTCTCAAGAAGCACAGCCGTTCCAGCGGCGTTGCAGTTGGCAGCTTCGTTGTACGCGGCCAACTTATGGACGAGCGCGAAGATAAGCACGATAGCAAGCGGCACCAGCGCAATCACAACGAGTACGTTCATCACGGTGACCGCCATCCCCGTATCGTTCGCGAACACGATGTTGCGAACGACAAGCAGAACGGGGAGCAGCACCATGGCGACGAGCTCCGCCCATTGCAGGATAGGCAGAAGCTTCAGCAGTGGCCCGTTCAGCTCGGCGCGCACCTTCCCGCTGTCGTAATGCGCGACAAGGATCACCTTGCGGCGGCGCGAGCCGCCTGCTTCGGTCGAAAAGCCGGGCTCGTACTTGGCGACTACATTTTGGCTCACGCCGCGCGCGAACGCCTTTGAAAGCACCGGATGGTCGAACGCCTCAGCTGCGAACAGAAGCGCCGTGATAGCTGTGATCGCGATTGACGCGATACCCAACACGGGAAGGAACAGGGAAAGCGCCGCAACGACAAGGGCGAGGATGCAGCACAGCACGCGAGGGGCGTCGCTGTTCGGAGCGCCGCCGAAATCCTCGATTGCGGCCGAGAGGCCGGCTTCCTTTTGCATCTGCTCAGTGATATATAACGCCGCTTGCTGCTCCTCCTCAGTTCCCGCAGGGCGGGGACCGATTTCCTGGGAAAGATATGCGACGTGGTCGAGTAACTCCGGCATGCGATTTGCCTTTCGTTCCTTGGAGATTCTGCAAGGCACATATTATCCAAGTATACGCTATTTGATCTCTGCACCCAAATAATCATGAATAAAAGCATCCGCTGTTCCAGCTTGTGAACGTGCTGTTGAATATGCTTGTTGCAGGGCAGCGGATTCGCCGTCGTAGGCGGCGAGCACCAAGCTCGACGGGTCATCTGGAAGCTTCTCGGCCAAAGCGGCCGCTTCGGCGTCGGCTGCGTTGTACGCATCGTTTTGAGCAGCAGCTTCCTGCTTGTTCTTGGCGAGAAACGCATCGTCTGAAGCTATGGCGCTCGCAAGCGCTTCGGCACGCTTGTTTAAGTATGCTTCGATGGCGGCGGCATCGATCGAAGGGAAGGCGTCCGTCGCATTGGAAAGCGATGCGCGCGCAGCATCGAGAGCATCCAAAGCCTTGTTCGTCTGGTCCTTAGAAGCCTGCACGTTCTCGGCTGTCGTCTCGGTCACGAGCGCAGCAGCCTGACGAGCAAGATCATCGGCTGCAAGCAGATTCGACCACGCCTCGTTCACGGAGCCGAGAGCCTGCAATGCGCTGTTCGATAGCGCGGCAAGCTGCGACCCCGACTCAAGCAGGGCACGGCGGGCGGCTATAGCGGCCACCACTTGGTTGGCGGCCTCTTTGTCCCGAGGAGCCCGTAGGGCAACCGATGCAGCACGGGCCAGTTCGTCGGCTTCGTCCAGCGCAGCGGTCGCCTCATCGAGCTGATCGTCGAGATCGGCGCGCTTCTGCGCAGTATCAGATTCAAACGGCTTCTCCACTACCACATCAAGAACGTGGAGCGTCTCGTCGGTGCTGGCCATCAGATCCAGTGCATCGTCGAGCTGCGAGACGTTCGCCTGATGCGAGCGGTACTCGTTATACAGGTAGAAACCGCCCGCAACCACTAGAAGCACCGACACGATGCTCACGATCGCTATAGCGATCGTGCGGCTGAGGCGTCGGCGTGCTTTGCGGCGGGCTATCTCCTCTTCGGGAGACCGGCTGTTTCCGCGCGCCGGCTCGGATGCAAGAGCCATGGGAGCACGTCCGGGGGGCGTTGGCTGGTCCCCTGGTACGAGCGTGGCAGGTGCGTCGGCACCCAACACGCCAAACGAGGACGGGGCGTCCTCGTCGACAGAGACGAAGTCCCCCGTCGAAAGGTGGAGGCCACGCGCCTTCGTTGGGGTTGCGATGGGCTTCTTGCGCCGTCCCGGAAGCGTGAATAAGGTGATACGCCCAAATCGCGCAGGACGCTTCCCATCCTCATCCGCTTCGCCGTCGAGAGCTTGCTTCGCCGCGTCGAGAACGCTGAACGATATTTCGTTGGACGTCCCCGCCGTATGGCGCTTGATATGCGCCGCGCGCGTGATCTTCTCGTCGAGCCTACCCATGGTTCCCTACGCCCCCAACGAGACGCTACTCGCCTCCTCCGCGGGCGAGTTCCTCGGCAATCTCCGCAGAGGGCAGCACTTTGATGGTACGACTCGGCAGCGAGTTGAGGAAGGCTTTGCCGTAGCTTTTCGTGACCAACCTTCGATCGGCCAGTATGAGCACGCCGGAATCGTCGGCTTTCCTGATGAGGCGTCCCGCTGCCTGCTTCGTCTCGAGCACGGCGGCCGGCAGCACATAACGTCTCCAGGCTCGGTCATCGCGTGCAGCCCGCTCGCACGATAACGGATCGGTAGGCTTCGCAAACGGCAGCTTCGGGATGACCACCCCCTTCAGCGTCGCACCCGGTGCATCGAATCCCTCCCAGAAGCTCTTGAGCGCGAATAGCGACAAGTGTTCGTCAGACAGGAAATCGTCTCGAAGACCCTTGACCGACACGCCCCATTTCTGGCACACCACGCGCAGCTCGTCCGCTTTGAGCTGCGGCTGCACTTCATCGAAGCAGCGCTCCATCTCGCGACGATTCGTGAATAGCGTCAGCAACGACCCCTGCTGAGCGCGATGCACATCCACGAGCAGCCGCTGCAGTGCAGGCAGATAACCGGGATCGTTCGGCTCGGGCATATCGCTCGCCACGTAGACCGTCATCTGCGCATCAAAATCGTAGCTGGAATCCAGTTGGCATGTCCGGCACGTCGACGCCTCCGATGCATTGAGGCCGAGGGCGCTCTCAAACGCGTCGAAGCGGCCGTCCACCGCAAGCGTCGCAGACGCAAACACCACCGAGTGGGCGCGTGCGAACAGCGTTTCATTCATCGCCTCACCCACATTGAGGAGCAGTGCTTCAAACTTTTCCGAGGCGCGATCCTTCTTCCGGTTGAGCGTGGCTGCATAGGCGAAGGTCTCGGGCGCATCGAACAAGATGATCTGCGCAGCGTTTATCTGGTCTTTCAACTCCATGGCAATCGAGGCTATCTCGCGCTGCACCTCGGCGGCGCCTTCGAGGTCTTCCAGATAACCCACAAGCTCTTGGCAAGCCGTCACCAGCTTCTCGGCCGCATCGACCATGGCGCGCCCGAATGACACGACCTCTGCGAACGTCGCGCTGCCGCGGATATCGTCGTTGATCCAGAGATCCACAGTCTCGTAGCTTTTTCCGCGCTTGTTTCGATCGAAGAACAGAAGGTCTTTCATATGCGCGGCGAACTCGCGAGCGGTTGCAGCATAGGCTGAACCAGCCGCTCGCGCCTTGGCGGTGAGCGCATAGAACAGCGTAGCGCCTTCGTCCCCGATCGGAGCTGAAACCCGTCGCTCAGCACGCATAAATACGTTGCGCGATGGTTCGGCTGCGTCGACGCGATTCGCGATGCGCACGAGATCTTCCGCCGCGATGGAGCGCGAGAAAGCACGCCGGGCCTCGGCTTCGGCGCCGTGGGCCTCATCCACCGTCCAGTACCGGATGGGCGGCAACAGCCCACCGTCTGCAGCGAGATCACAGAAGAGTAGACTGTGATTCGTCACCACGATGTCGGCGTCCTCAGCTTGGCGGCGCGCACCGTGTACGAAGCATGTTGTACCGAAATAGGGGCACTTCCGTCGCAGACAATCATGGCTTGTCGTGGTGATCGCGCGTCTTGGCAACGCCCGATAGTCAATCTTGAGGCCGTCCATATCGTCGTACCCGGTCTGCTCAATATAGGAGAGCAGCGCGGCGAGCGCTGGTGCCTGGGACTGCTCCTTACCTGCAACAAGCCTCATGCCCGGACCGTCGGCCACGATGCGGCCGATGCGCCGCAGGCATGGGTAATGTGAGAATCCTTTCAGCGGGGCAAACGTCAGCCTCGGCCCTTCAGGGTTTTGCACCTCAAGGGCATCGGCGAGAGCGGGAAGCTCGTGATACACCAGCTGATCGAGCAGCGCGTTTGTTTTGGTCGCCACGCCCACGGCTATACCATTCGCCTGCGCAGTCAGCGCGGAAGGAACCAGGTAGGCCATGGATTTACCCACGCCCGTTCCCGCTTCGACCATAAGGTTTGCAGAAGCGGCGAATGCAGCGCGCACCGCTTCCGCCATGGCAAGCTGCTCTTCGCGTGGTTCGAAATCGCCATACAAAGTCCCAACCAAGCCGTCTTCCGAGAAGGCACAAGCGATATCCTCTTCAGTGGGAAACACGAGTGCGCGCATCGGATCGGCGGCGATGTCGTCGGCATCCATCTTTCGAGCGTGCTCTTGTTTCCCCAGGCGATCACGACGCAGGGCACGCATCGAAAAGCTTAGGTCGGCGGCGCTTACACCAGCTACGATATCAGGGGACATGCCCCCGAACGGGCGCCTAGGAGCATTGGTAGAGGAGGCGGCTACTCCGACTTCCAAGGACTCAAAGGGTGTGGGCTCGGAAGCTGCGTCTTTTGACGCTGCGGGCATCGGTGCCGTCGCCGAGGCTGGCGCAGGCGCGGGAGCGGGCTCCAAGCACTCAGAAACCGCAGACTCGACTGGCTCGCACGTTTCGAAAAGGCTCGGGGATCCTACTGTTAACTGGTCTTGTGATGGAACGGTAACGCCTGCGGCCTCTCGATATGCGTTCGCAAAGTGGTCGAATACCACTTGCGTCGACCACTGCGACACGTCTGCCATACCCGCTATCTCGCACACGAGCGCCGGCGGCATCGTAGCGACTCCCGCAAACAGGATACGCAGAATCGCGCAGGTGGCTGCAACGTCCGCATCGGCTCGGTGCGTCGAGAGCGGCGCTCCGAAAGCGCGCACAAGGTCTAGAAGTCGATGCGAGGTAAGCCGAGGTAGCGCGATGCGGGCGAGGTCAAGCGAGTCGATCCAGGTGTTCTCGAGCAGCGAGTAGCCGCTCGGGTGTCGCGTCGTGAAAGTCCGGTCGAAATCGACGTTGTGAGCCACCACCTTCGAAGTACCGATGAACGCGACCAGATCTGTGAGCGCTTCGGACGGCGTCGGAGCGTCGGCCACGTCGGAGTCATGAATGTCGGTGAGCCGCGCGACGTCTTCAGGAATGGGCTTCCCCGGATTCACGAACGTAATGAACCAATCAATGATCTGGCCCTTTTCCATTCGAGCAGCAGCGATTTGTGTCAGTTCGTCGTGATGATACGAGAAACCCGTCGTTTCCGTGTCAAGCACTACGATATCTCGGTCGAGCTCTCCGAAATCAGCTGAAGCCGCGATATCCGGGAGCAATTCGTACCTGGTGCGAACCGCATCGGGCGTGCCGTCGCTTATGAAGCTTTGCAGGGTATCGAGCCCATGCGCATTTTGATTTTCCATGCATTCAGCCTATCATCTATCATAGGTTCGCACAAACCCAAAACACGGTGATTACACGTAGGAAAACCAACTTTCGGAGTTCCAAATGTGTGCGCCAAATGACGAAGGGATAGTCATGCAGGCAGAGCGCTATTTCGGTACGTACGCTCGGTTCGAGACCGCATCCAAACGAGAGGCAGCAGCACTCTTGGGAGCAGATAACCTCGTGGGGGATATGTTTGAGATCGTGTTCGAAACGGAAGCCGGCACCTCTGTAGCATGGCTGCGGAACCGGTTCGGCGGCATGATAGGCTACTTCGATGCGGAAACCTCGCGCACATTGAACGTACTCTCGGCTCGCGGATGGAACCTCCATGCGATCCTTTCGTTCGTCGCGTTCAGCGACTCACCGAAACCGGGATACTACTGGGGTCAAGCGGCCCTCCTTTGCTTTGACAAAAAATACGAACAAGCGTTTGATATTTTTCTCAAGAACATATCAAAACGCCTGGCCGGAGGCGTGCGCCCTGATATATCACTGGGAGAGCAAGGTATCGAAAAAGTCATTGAGAGCGGTGGGGTGTGGACGCCGAAGGACACCGTGAAGCTTCCTCCGAAAGAAGAGGGGACTGCTATCGTCAAGGACAGCAGGAAGTTCTCCGAGAAACTCATCGAACAAAGCAGACAGGGTAACAAAGGGTGCTATGCCGCTAGCTGGGTGCTGCTTCTTGGCATTGTCGCCCTCATTCTGTTCAGCCTGAAGACGTGCGGTGTCATCTAACTTCCCGTGCAACGGACGTTGGTACGATGCCGAATGTTTCACGTGAAACATTCGGCATCGTTACTATCTTCTCGCACACATTCGCAAACTCCAAAGGAATACGCCGTGCGCCTGTTGCCCGAATAGAATACCGTTACCTGTCCAGCGCTATCCGAACGAGACGTGTGCACAACTCGGGGAAAGAAATACCCGCAGCTCGGGCTGCATCAGGCAGGAGAGACGTGCCCGTCATACCGGGAATGGTATTCGTTTCGAGAATCCAACACGAACCGGTATCTTCTAGAATGAAATCGGAACGCGATACACCTTTACATGACAATGCGCGATGTGCCCGAATCGCCAAATCCTTCACATAATCAGTCGTGGACTCACTCAAAGGAGCCGGGCAAATATGCTGTGAACCCCCTGGGGCGTACTTCGAATCGTAATCGTAGAACTCGCTTGTTGGTACTATTTCAATAATCGGAAGAGCTTCCACATATGCATCGTCCCCCACAACGGCGACGGTTAGCTCTGTTCCCTTTATATACCGTTCAACAAGTACTTCTTTATCTAATTCGAAAGCCTTTTCGATTGCTTTCTCAAGCGATTCCAGATCGTCGACGATGAATACCCCAAGGGCGCTGCCTTCTGTACCTGGCTTCACGACGCAGTGGGAGCCAAGCATATCCGAAATCGACGAGATATCATAATCCTCGCCCGCAAAAATCGTAACAGATGGAGGTGTCGGAATTCCAGCTCGTTCGTAATACAACTTGGCCTTTGGTTTGTCCATCGCTAAAGCACTCGACCAAACACCAGATCCGGTATAGGGAAGGCCTATGACGTCCAACATACCTTGTATCGTCCCGTCTTCTCCGTACTTTCCATGAAGACATAAGAATGCGACGTCGAAAGAGCCGTCGAGCAGGCGCTTCAAATCGGTGCGCTCAGCAGGATCCAATACGGTTACCGTGAAGCCGGCTTCCACAAGAGCTTCGCGAGCTCCGTTACCTGAAGCCAAAGATATCTCTCTTTCCCCGCTTTTTCCTCCTGCAAGCAGCGCAACGCGCCACTGACGCGGATCGAAGCTTTCAGGCATGTATCCTTCTTTCGACAGAGTGAACAGAACTTCAGCAGTATAGCAAACCCTGATTCCAAGATGAATCTCGCTGATTGGAAGGCTGAATGTTTCACGTGAAACAGCTATACTATTCCTATGAATAAACCTATTAAATCTTACTCACTCTACGGATTGCGCAAACTGATGAAAGACCTCGGTCAACCATCGTTTCGTGCCGGACAATTAGCACAATGGCTATACGTCCATCGAGCGCATGGGTATGACGAGATGTCAAATCTACCTGCGAGCTTGAGATCCACGCTCGAAAAATACTTTCCTCTTTACGTTCCGCACATTGTCGAACGCGCTGTTTCAGCCGACGGAACAACGAAATTCATCATAGAGTACGATGATGGGGCTCAAGTTGAGACAGTTTTAATCCCATCTCATGATGATGCGCGTTTGACCGTCTGCTTCTCCACGCAGGCAGGTTGTCCTATGGCATGTTCGTTTTGTGCAACAGGGCATGAAGGATTGAAGCGGAGTCTTCTCGTAGGAGAAATTGTCGATCAGGTTCTTATCGCTCAAGAAGATGCTAGACGGCGTGTTAGCAATGTCGTCGGGATGGGACAAGGCGAACCTTTTCTGAACTACGACAACACGCTAGCTGCGTTGCGTATTATAAATGATCCAAAAGGCCTTGGGATCGGAGCACGGCATATCTGCATTTCAACATGCGGTCTGGTTTCAAGTATCGAGCGATTTGCCCATGAGCCCGAACAATTCACCTTAGCTGTGTCTCTCCATTCAGCGATTCAGCCAACGCGCGATATGTTGATGCCAAACGTCGCTCGAGATACGCTCGCGAACCTCAAGGCTTCTTTGAAGTCATACATCGCGCTCACAAATCGTCGCGTTACTTTAGAGTACATTATGATCTGCAACGTGAATGATTCCGAAGAAGCGCTTCAGGCGCTTTGTGATTTTTGCGATGGTCTCTTATGCCATGTGAACCTTATACCCATGAATACGATTATCGGGTCTTCGTACCAGCCATCTTCACCTTCAACAGAGAAGCATTGGTTGTCTCGCATTCAACAGAGCGGCACAGAAGCGACATTGCGAAATTCTCGGGGTGCGGATATAGCTGGCGCATGTGGTCAGCTTAAGAATTCGATTCGCTCTCGGGCGTAGATTTATCAACGTACAATGCTGTTTTCTTCGCCGTACTCGTCTGTCGATGAAGCTGCGAACACGCCCAGCAACATCACCATCTCAAAATGTTTCATGTGAAACATTTTGAGAAAAGTGCATCATGCTTCAGTTCAAGTGTTTAATAGGCGCCTCTGCAAAGCACACGATCTGACAGCCTTATGTTTCACGTGAAACATTATTTGCTCGCATGATATTACATTCAAAATGTTTCACGTGAAACATCGCTTTACGGCTCACTGCTTTATCTGTATAAGTTCGTAAGTTTCACGTGAAACATGTTCCAGCTTTTTCGCTGTATGTGCATCAAGTGGCGGATACCGGCCTGATCAAGTGGTATTACTCAGTTCGAAGCTTGATCTCTATATCCATTGCGTTCCCAGCTATTATAGTCTCGAAGCTCCATCGTTACCGCTCATTACCTGCGCCCTTTCATATGAGACAATAAAAACTAATGTTTATACGCTAAAGAAATCTTCAAACATCTTCGTTTTCTTTAAGTATTATCCTATGACACACATCAAGAAAATTCATGTAACGAACCATTTGTGTATTATTCCGATAAGAAAAGCCGCATAAAGCGGCTTTTCCATTCTACGCATAATGTTTCACGTGAAACATTATGAAGCTGCAGCAATCAACTCTTCAAAAAGACGTTCGAGATCCTCTTCGTCAGTGAACTCAATCTCAATCTTATTCTTACCGCCCGACGATTTCACCTTCACATTCGTATGAAGAACATCCTTCAGCGCGCGGGCAACTGTTTTGTACGTTTTAGGAATTGGTTCCTTCTTCTGTGCGGTGTCATCGCGTTTATTCGAGAACAAGCGAGCGATCGCTTCAGCTTCCCGTACCGAAAGCTTTTCTTCAACAAGCTTATTCGTTAGTTTCTGGCGGCCTTCCTTCGACGGAATCGAAAGAATCGCTCGAGCATGGCCAGCCGAAATCTTCTCTTCAAACAGAAGTTGCTGCGCCTCTTCAGGAAGCTCTAGCAAACGAAGCGCATTTGCAACCGTCGATCGACCCTTCGACATAGCTTGTGCTACTTCAGATTGCGTGAGATTACGCCGCTCCATCATGCGCCGATATCCATACGCCTCCTCTATCGGATTGAGGTCGGAGCGTTGGATATTTTCAACAAGAGCCAGCTCAAGTGCTTGGTCGTCATCAGCTTCCTTGATACGTATTGGAACTGTTTTCAATCCTGCGATCTTACAAGCCTGCCAGCGCCGTTCTCCAGCAATAATCTGATATTTCTGCGCCCCGACAGGTCTCACGAGGATAGGCTGCAATAACCCATCCTTTTGAATAGATGCAGCCAACTCTTCTAGCGGTTCTTTTTTGAAATTTGTTCGCGGCTGATCAGGATTAGGGCTGACAGCATCAATAGCAACCTCGTCGGTTCTACGCTGCACGACACTTTTGATGGTTACTTGGGTCTCTCCGTCTGTTATCGACTCCTCATGCTCCATCAATTCGCGCTTTTCAACATCCGAATCGGCCCTCTTCGGCTCACTTGATGTTGATCGCATATCATCCGAAGCAGGTTTCTCCCTTTCTACCAAGGTTCGCTGGGGGACAGGCTCAGCTGGAACTGCTTCTTCATAGGCCCCACCAAGTAGAGAGTTCAACCCCCGTCCCAGACCACTTTTCGAAGACTTAGCCACGCTGTATCACTTCCTTTGCTAGGTCTACGTACGTTTTAGCCCCTTTACCAGTAGGATCGTACTGGGTTATCGGCTGTCCGAAGCTCGGAGCTTCTGACAGTTTGACCGTACGCGGGATCATCGTTGTAAATACCGTTTTGCCGAAATAAGAACGAACCTCATCGACAACTTGACGCGAAAGAGTCGTTCTTCCGTCATACATTGTGAGCAACACCCCAAAAATATCCAATGAAGGATTAAGGCGTGTTTTGACACGTTTCATTGAATCAAGAAGTTTTGTCACACCTTCTAGTGCATAGAACTCGCATTGGATTGGGATAAGCAACTTATCAGCAGCAACAAGAGCATTCACGGTTAAAAGTCCCAGCGAGGGAGGGCAGTCGATAAAAATATAGTCGTACTTGCCTCTTAAACTTCCTACTGCATCTTTTAATCGGTTTTCACGGGCCATTTCCGACACAAGTTCGACTTCAGCTCCGGCAAGATTGATGGTAGCAGGGACAAGATCAAGCCCTTCGCACACATCAGGTATGATTACGTTCTCGATAGGTGCATCATTCAATAGAACGTCATACACGCAATTACTGACTTGACTCTTTTCTACGCCAAGGCCGCTGGACGAGTTGCCTTGGGGATCAAGATCGACAAGAAGAACCTGTTTTCCTAGTTCTCCGAGCGCGGCCGACAAGTTTATTGCAGTTGTCGATTTACCAACTCCACCCTTTTGATTAATGATGGCCATAACCTTAGTCTGGCCGATCACGTGATTGACGGGCGCTTTGTCCTTCATTGTTTTGATTGGAGTTGCCACCGCCTGATGTTCAACTCGAGGGTGCACTTCACGCTCAACTACCTCGATATCCTCGATATTGATCTCAGGTTCAGCCTTACTCGTCGAATTCTCAGACTCTGCAGAGGTTTCCACGCGTTTGGTAGTCTCGGCTGACTTTTTGTCTCGTTTAAGACTATCCAGTAGTCCCACAGGGACCCCCTTTCATAACCGCCATGACAGTATACCGTGTTTATGTTTCACGTGAAACATTGTTCGTCAAACAACAAACCTTGAAATTGCTTCAATTGTTTCACGTGAAACAATTACGTACTTTTGAGCTGTATGTACGCTTGATATTGGCTAGAAAAGAGTACACAGCAAGACAAACAGCACTGCGTCCAACATGAGAACCCCGTCATCGTATAGCTAGAGTTTTTCAAGTAGTATATAACCCATAAAAAGGGGATGTATATGGGCTTTACACGACGACAAGAATTAGCTCAACGAGCGAATACTATGCGCAACAACCAAACCTACTACGAAAGACTTCTCTGGTTGCACTTTTTAAGGACGTATCCTATATCTTTTGTTCCTCAAAAAGTCATCGGAAACTACATTGTTGATTTCTACTGTAGGAAGGCACGTTTAAGTATCGAGCTTGACGGCGATTCTCACTACTCTATCCGCCAAAGAGAATATGACCGCGTTCGCACTACATTTTTAGAAGTTCTTGAGATTAAGGAACAGCGTTTCACGAATACCGAAGTAGTTGATAATTTCGAAGGCGTATGCGAAGCAATACATATTGAAGTGCAGCGTCGACGAAATGATGTGCTTACGCAAGAGAACTGCTTTCAAAACCTTAAAACTAGATAATACAATTTGTTTCACGTGAAACAAATTGTATAAAGCCTCTTCCACTGCTCGACGAACCACTTGTGGTAGAAGTGTCAATTTGTGCTGCGTAAACCGGACACGAATGAAATTCATTGACAGCAACAAGGCTAGAGCTCAAACGACGCGAGATCGAATGTTTCACGTGAAACATTACAACGGTCGCTTTTGCGCTAATCCTGTTTTCCTTGGCAACTGAATACTTTCTCGCTTAACCTTTTCAAAGGTAACAATTCGTCTCTGATAATCATCTAATACAAAGCTTCGGTCAGAAACAAGCTTCAGACCAACTGTATCCTGTAATGAAAGTGCATGATCCAGTTCTGATGGCTTCAGGTTGGCTTTATAACAAATCAGTCTGCCACCAAGTTGGAGTAACGGAGCAGCCAATTCCATCAGTACAGAAAGTTGTGCGAGAGCCCGGGCAGTAATAGCTGTAAACTCGTATGGATGCTCACGAGCAAGATCTTCGATTCTACCAGTATATGTAGAAACCTGATCTAAGCCTAATTCACCAATGAAGCTATCTAGTATTGCTGTTTTCTTGCCAACTGAATCAACGAGCAGTGTCTTTCTACCTGTCTCGATCGCAAGAGGTATACCAGGATACCCCGCACCAGTTCCGATATCGGCATACCATCCGTCTGGTGCTTCCGACAGTTCTTCAAGGCCAAGAAGTGAATCTTGAACATGCAGAACCATACCTTCATCCCAGGAGGAAATGCGTGTGATATTGGTTTTCTTATTCGCTTCAAGCACAAGCTCTAAATGACGTTGTAATAATTCATCATGCATGTTCGCTCCTCCGAGCACTTCTAAGTATCAAGTATAAAGTACATGTTTCACGTGAAACATCGAAACTTGCATGTGTCGATAATAACGTACAGTAATAAGAAAGTCCGACGCCTTTTCAAGATGTTTCACGTGAAACATGTCCGACAAAATAATATGACAGAACAAAAGGCGATCTACTGGATTGCCTATTTCTGACAAGCGATTATATGTACCCACGACGCTTGATATAGGAAGCGATCTTTTTGCTTACCCAATACACACCATAAGGTTAAACAGCGTCGACAACATCAATTACCGCCTGCGTATGATAAATACTTGGTCAATATTCGAACAGGTTTCATCCAAGCGTATCTTCTTTACAGAATCTCATACCCGCATGCAGATGTTTTCACACCGTTCAAGATGCCTAGTATTCGCATGTATTTGCAAGTTCTGGTTCCTGAAATACTCATCAAAATCACCTCAGCAAAACCTTTAGACAAAAAAACAGCCCGCATGACAGCGGGCTGTTTTCCATGCAATCTCAAACCATGATCAAGATCCGAGAAGAACATGGTTCTCGATCTTGCATGGCTGCGTTTTCGAACGCTACACCGGTAAAATAACTACATGTCGTGCGCTTCCTTCACCTTCAGAAGCGGTTTCGACACGTTCGTCAGCACGAAGCGTAATGTGAATGATACGACGCTCATACGGCGTCATCGGCCTCAGTTTTACACTCTTATGCTGGGCCACTGCTCGATTGGCAGATGAATGAGCAATAGATTCGAGCTTCTCTCGCTGGCGGCCCTTGTATCCTTCTACATCTACGACGACCGGATAGCGATATCCAATAGTACGCACAGTAATTGCCGATACGATGAACTGAAGAGCGTCAAGTGTCTTACCATGTCGCCCGATAAGCACCGCAAGATCATCTCCCGTGATATCAAGGATCAACTCACCATCGTCACCCTCATACTCATCGATTGTTACTTCACCTACATCGAAGTATTTCAGAATATCCTGCAAGGCTCCTATGGCCGTATCGGCGATGCGATCAAGCTCTTCGTCTGTCAACTCGACAGGTTGCTCTTCGACGGCGCTCTCAACGTTCTCTTCAGCCATGTTCGACTCCTTCTATCCACCGAGATCTCAAAATGTTTCACGTGAAACATTCGGTGCTTATCGCTACCTCTTCTTCTTCGGACGAGGCTTCTTTGCTTTACGCGTCACATCAACTTCAATCGGTTTGATTTCGATAGCTTCTTCCTGCTCAGCATCCTTGCGCTTCATCATACGCAGAGAAATCTGCTGCTGCGCTATACCGAGCAGCGAAGAAGCACCCCAGAACAAAAGCACGCCAGCAGGAGAGTTCCAGCTGATCCACAGCATGAACAAGCTCATGACGGCGGCCATGATGATCATTTGCTTGCGCTGCGCGCTGTTGTTGCTGTTGAGCTGCTGGAGAACCATCGGCAAGAACGTTGCACCAGCAAATATGATCATAAGAATCACATAAGGAACAAATGTTCCATTTTCGAATGCCTGCGAAGGTGTGGTGACGAGGCTGGGGACGAGGTTGTAAAACTCATACGTGGTTCCCTGAGTACGAGAGCCCATCTCGCTAAGAACCTGAAACAATGCGATGAAGATAGGCATTTGTAGAAGCATGGGAATACAGCCGGCGATCGGGTTAAACTTTACTTCGGCGTAAAGCTTCTGCATCTCCTCGTTCAAGCGTTGAGGATCGTCACCGTATTTTGTCTGCAGCTCTTGAATCAGAGGCTGCACTTTCTGCATCGCATGAGTAGATTTCGTCTGCTTGTGCATCAACGGAGAAATCAGAATACGGAAGATGACCGTAACGACGATAATCGCCAAACCCCAGTCTCCGCAGATATTGTAGAAGAATTGGATTATGTCGAATATCCAATCCTTAAATACGTCCCACATACTATGTTGTTCCTTCCTTTATACCTCAGCGCCCGCAGGCGGCAGATAGTGCCTCAGCCGATCGCCTTTCACAGCCGTTCTCCGAGTTCCACTCAAGGAACGGGATCGTATCCATGCGAACCACCCGGGCGACAACGCAGCAAGCGTTTCACCGTCAGCTTGAGACCCCGGCAGAAACCGTAACGCTGGAATGCGATAAGCCCGTATTCTGAGCATGTCGGAATAAAACGACAACAAGAAGGGAACAACGGGGAAATCGCAGCTCGATAAAAGGTGATCAGAAACACCGCAACCTTGCTCGGCAAACGTTTCAGCAAACCCATCATCTCGCTCGATCCCTATCGAATCTCGGCGCGTTTCAACGTCTCGTCACATGCTCTAAGCACTTTACTATAAGAAGATAACAGGATGCCCGACTTCGCGAGAAATATCACATCACGATCCGGCCATGGCCCACCGAGGGCACGACATATCTCCCTCATTCGACGTTTAGCGCTGTTCCGCCATACAGCATTCCCCGATTTTTTACCCGCAATAAAAGCAACACGACCATCAGGGCCGTGCTGCTTTGCGGGTAACACTATGAATGTAAGATATGGCGTGTGAAAACGCTTGCCGCGAGAGAATAGATCGGAGATATCCCCGCGGGATTTTATTGTCTCCAATCGATACTCTTTTAACGTGCTTACACGCAGAGGCGCTTGCGACCCTTTGCACGACGAGCAGCCAATACCTTGCGGCCACCCTTCGTCGACATACGAGCGCGGAAGCCGTGGCACTTAGCCCTCTTACGAGTGTTCGGTTGATACGTGCGCTTCATAGCAACTTCCCTTTCATGATTTATAGAGTAACCCCGAAATTATATATCAGGTTACCGTGCAGTCAAGGAAAACTTACAATACGCGTTTGAAACTGCTGAATTCAAAGAACTACAAGCAACAAGATCTTTCTTCTTTTTGTATAGGTGTTTTTTATATACATGGTTCCTAGGTATTCACTATATATAGAAGGTTTTAATAATAGTAATAATAAGGGCAGTGGAAATGTGGAAAACTCCCAAAGTACCTGTTTGGACGCAAGAAATCATCCGTATTCCTCCGTGTAGATCCGGTACCCGCTCTCTACACAAATTATTGCTTTCGTTATCTTTGAGCAGCGATACGAGGGTTTTCTGCAAGTTCTGAGTCATGTGCGAGTCATGTTTCCGCCGAACATACGTACACTTCCTGCATCACATGTGCGGCGATCTTGTGTCTTTCGACGTCATATTTCGAGAATGAGCTGCCTGAGCGTCTCCAGCTCCTCTCGCAGCTCGCGATTCTCTTTCATCTTCTCCTCGACATTGGTGACTGAATACATTACGGTGGAATGATCGCGGTTGAACTTTTTTCCGATGTCGTTGAAAGGTAGATCGAGCATTTGACGGCACAGGTAAATGGCGATTTGGCGCGCGTAGATGATATTGCGATTGCGCTTCTTGCCAACAAGGTCGGCGTGGCTTACTTTGTAGAACGTCTCTACTTCTTTTTGAATATCGGCGATGGTAAGACGCTTTGATGGCCCGCCCGAGAAGTGATTCTCGAGAAGCGAGCGCACTTCATCGAGCGTCAAGTTCGGCTGGTTGAAAAACGTCATCTGGTAGATAACCTTTGTGACAGCGCTCTTGAGTTCGCGGATATTGGAACTGGAACTCTCGGCGATATACATTTGGATATCTTCGGGGATGGCGAAATCATGCGAGCCTTCAGATTCTCGGTACTCGTCGACGAAACTCTTCACAATGCCGAGTTTCGTTTCGATTTCCGGCGGCTGAATATCGAACGTACCGCCTGAGTTAAAACGGCTTTTGTAACGTTCGTCGATATCGATGTTCTTCGGCGCGCGATCAGCTGAGAGCACCACCTGGCGGCCTTGGCTTGTGAGCTTATTGAAGATTTGGAACACAATATCGAGTGTCTGCTTCTTGCCTTGCAAATACTGAACGTCGTCGATAAGAAGCACATCTGCTTCTTCGTAGCGTGTTTTGAAGTTCTTATAGCTGGATTTCTCCTTGTCGTGGGCGGCGCTCGCCTCCATGTAGTCGGATAGCAGTTCAGCCGAGTCCACGTAGATGGTGGAGAGGCTAGGCATGGTCTCGTGCACGTAGTTTTGAATGGCTCGCAAGAGGTGTGTCTTCCCGAGTCCTGATTTCCCGTAGATGAACAGGGGATTAAGATGCGCCTTGCCCGGCATTTCAGCCACGGCCACGGCCATGGAATATGCCATGCGGTTTGAGTCTCCAATGACGAAGTTCTCAAACGTCAGGGAGGATGAAGGCCCGTCGGGTTCGCGAAGTGGATCAATATCGGCTGCTTCCGGTGGCGCGGGTTCAGAAGCGCCACCGACGGGATCCGGTACACCCGGTGAGGGTGGTAAAACGTCCGAAGGCGTGGTAGCCGGAGGAGCGATAGGAGCCGAAGAAGAGGCGGCCGGGACCGGTGTGCTTGTTTCGGAAGATCCAGCTGTCTGCGGCTGAGAAGATACCGGCGCTTCACTGCCGGCGGAGATGTCCACTTCGATAACTACCATGAAGGGCACGTGGTACAAATCTTCTAAGGCGCGTTTGATGAAGCTAACGTAATGACGTTCGATCCACGTCTTGATAAAATCGTTATCTGCTGTGAGCATAAGAAACCCTTCGCTCATAGCTTGGGGGTGTAAGCGCGAGAAGAACGCGTTGATCTGAGAAGGATCAATATTATTATAGCTTTTTACCTGGCTGCAAACATCCTGCCAGACTTGTTCCAGTTTCTCGTTGTTCATATGCCGCTTCCTCGGTGGGGCCGTTGCGGCCGCGCGCTTGACGCGCGACTCCGGTAAGCCTGTAGCGCGTCCGATTGTATATAAAACCACGCGGTCCGGCAAAGGGCGATTACAATGAATTCGCCACCTGATATCCCAGATCGGTGAGGATCCTCTTTTGTCCCACCGTCTTCTCGATCAGTCCGGCTTGTTCAAGTTTAGACAGCGTTACATAGGTGCTCGACGGGGCGACGCCCGTCAGCTTTGAGATATCGGTAACGCCAAGCGCTCCTTCGCTCAAAAATATGGGAAGGAAATCGCGCTCCCGCTGAGTGAGGGGAGGCACGAGCGCCCCGACATTTCCGTGCGCGCTGGCGTAGGGGTTTTGATGCCATTGGGCGGGTGCTCCGTACACGGAAGTTCCGTGCGTGTCACCGGTGCGCGCGCCGGGCGACGTGTATCCGAGCTGGTTTGCAGCTGCGGGATACCTTTGGTCATAGGGTTGAACGGGCGCAGCTCCTGGGTATGCGGGTGCCATGCTTTCTGAATATGGAGGCTGAGCGATTGGGTATGGGGAGGCCGCAGTCGGATAGGGGGTAGCGGGCGTGGCCGTGTACGAAGGCGCTGCAGGTGGATACCCGGGCGCAGCGGCAGGATATGCGCTGTCGGGCCCGCGATAGGCACCCTGCATATCCGGGTATGAGGGCAGGTAGGCATCAGGATGGGCGGCTGGGGGATGTTCCGTGTCGTCCTCGCTCGTGTCCTCGTGCTGCGCGCCGCGCTTGGCAAGCGCGCGCTCATTCACTGCTTCAGGTCCGCTCTTCAAACGATCGTTGTTGGGAGCGGTCATGCTGACAGTGACCACTGATCCGGTTCCAAGGTTATCTTCGATAGTGATGGTGCCATGCGACAGGTCGAGGTACTCTTTCACGATGGGTAGCCCGGATCCCACTCCGCGTATAAAGCGTTTCATCGGTTCTACCGCGGACGTAAACCCCGGGAGTTGGGCTCGCTCCTTATGATGGATACCGGGTCCCTGGTCGGCGAAGCGAATGGTATTGCCGTCGTCCAGAATTGAGACGATGATTTCAGCGAATCGCGCGTGGATGAAATTCTCGCTGACTTCGCGCACGACTGTGTAGGGGATAGTCCCGCCTGCTGCGCGCGCCTGCTCGTAAATGGTTGAAGCAAGATGCTCGATATACTCTGCTGTGGGCGCCGGTTTGATTTCAGTCACGCGCGGCGCGCTGCGCAGATCGTCGTACATGGCGATGCGGGCGATGGCATGCACGTGAGTGAAATCGAAGACCCCTGTATGCTCATCAGCGGAATCAATGCGCTCATCATCGCTTTGGTCTGCATTTTCAATCTGATTGTCCAATGATGTTCCGTTTTCAGATTCGATATTCAGCATTTTTCACTAACATTCACCGGTATTGTAGCGTTTTTCGTTCCCCTAATCCAATCACCTGGGATATTCATAGAATTGAAACCTATGGATTCACGAAATGAAAAATTGAAAACCTTATTTCACAGGGACTTTTCAAAGTTATCCACTTTTTATTCAGAAATTGTTGAAAACTCTGAAAGAAGAACGAAAAGCAACGGGGTGCTCTGGTGAAAAACATCCCCCCATTGTTGATAGTGATAAGGCTGGAGGAGGCGAACAATCGTGCTAACGCGTCTTGTATCGGATGTCGGCAAGGTTTCGCTTTCGTCAAGAATCGGTGCAGTTCGCTTACGAAAATAGAAATTGTTGATCTGTTGTGCATGATAAAATGCCTGGTCAGAGAAGTATAAAAGAAATGTTTATAAACTTGGGCCTGATGAGAGGCTTGTAATCATCACTATAAACATGGCTTGACAAACCAAGTAACTTGGATATTTCCACAATGGAACATGAGTGAAACGAAGGTTTTCAACATTTTCCACAATCCCTGAGCCATGTGAATGTGGAAAACAGCGCTATATGAAGGTATCGAGGTGTTCTTTCCCTCTTCGACGAGCCTCATAGAGGTGAGGAAAGCGTTTGACGTTGGAAAGAGGAACAAGCGTTCTGAGGAAGATCGGCTGCGTTGCCCTGTTGATTTATAGAATCACGTTCGCCTCGAAGCGGATCGCTCTCAACCATCGTATGCATAGAGGATGTTATCGTCTCGTAGCTCGTAGCTCGTAGCTCGTAGCTCGTAGCTCGTAGCTCGTAGCTCGT
>JABLTR010008250.1_pt1 | contig 27775 bp, 25 predicted proteins | sample 7160071 | NCBI WGS metagenome assembly JABLTR01 (sample SAMN14651230, study PRJNA627086) | human gut metagenome | isolation source: feces | host: Homo sapiens | reverse complement strand
GCTCCATCTTGGAACTCCGACATATCCATATCTTCCAAAGAGAACTCAACCCGAATCTTTTTCGAGTCGACCTCACCCTTGGAAAGCAAGACAACAGTCTCAACATGTGCCGTCCCCGGGAACATGTCCACCGGCGCGGCCTCCACAGGGGGATACCCCAGCTGGGCAAAGAGCTTCAAATCCCTTGCCAGCGTGGCCGGGTCGCAGGAGACGTACACCACCCGCTGCGGCCCGAACTGGGCCACTGTCTCCACCAGCTCCGGGGAGCACCCCTTCCGGGGCGGGTCCAGCACAATGACGTCCGGCCGCTCGCCTCGCTGGGCCAGCATTTGGGCAGCCTCCGCCGCGTCCCCGCAGAAGAACTCCCCGTTCTCAATGCCGTTGAGTTTGGCGTTTTCCCGGGCATTCTCCACCGCCTCCGGGATGATTTCCACCCCCAGCAGCCGCCGGGCCTTCCCCGCCAGGGAGAGCCCAATGGTCCCCGCGCCGCAGTATAAATCCAGCAGCAGCTCCTCCCCGGTGAGCTGGGCGTATTCCCCCGCCAAGCCGTACAGCCGCTCCGCCTGCCCCCGGTTCACCTGGTAGAAGGAGAGGGGGGAGAGCTGGAACCGCAGCCCGCACAACCTGTCCTCGATGGTGTCCGTCCCGTAGATGGTGCGGCACTTTTTGCCCAGGGCCACGTTGGTGCGCTCCCGGTTGGAGTTGATCACCACGCTGGCAAGGCCCGGCACCGCCGCCTTGAGCTGCTCCACCAATTCCTGCTCGTGATGGAGCCCGTTGCCGTTGACCACCACGCAGGCCAGCACCTGGCCGGACTGTTCCCCCATGCGCAAGTACAGCCGCCGCATTTTGCCGGAGTGGCTGCCCTCGTCGTACACCGGGTCGCCGTATTCCGCCGCCCACTGCCGGAAAGCCTCCATGGCCCGGTTGAACTCCTCCGGCTGCAGCAGGCACCGCTGGCAGTCCACAATGCGGTGGGAGTTCACCGCGTAGAAGCCCATGGATAGGCTGCCGTCCTTTTTCACCCCCAGGGGCAGCAGCGCCTTGTTCCGGTACCCATCCCGGGAGGGCGCCCCCAAAATAGGCCGCATGGGCAGCCCGGAAAAGCCCCCGATCCGCTCCAAAGCGTCCCGCACCCGCGCCTCTTTGATGTTTAACTCCGCCTCATAGCGGATGTGCCGGTAGCAGCAGCCGCCGCACTGGGCGAAGCAGGGGCAGTCCGGTTCCACCCGGTCCGGGGAGGGGGAGAGCAGCTCCTCCAGCCTGCCAAAGGCGTAGCTTTTCGCCACCTTGACCACCCGCACCCGGGCCCGGTCCCCCGGGGCTGTCAGCGGGGTGAACACCGCCATCCCCTCCCAGTGGCCCACGCCGGCGCCTTGTGCCGTCATGCCGGTGATGTCTATGTCAATCAAATCGTTTTTGCGCAGTGTCGTCATGGCTTCCGTTCCTTTATCCTGTTCTGTGTTTCTGCCCGCGGTGGGCGGAATTCCTGGGGCTATCATAGCATAAAACCCCCGCAAACACAAGCGCGGTGCGGCTTTGCGGGATTTTTGTTGTGCGTATTTTATAAAAAGGGGTTTTTCGATATTCTTAGATTTTTTCAAAAGGTAGATTCTCCGTGAAACCGTTGACAACAATCGTTTGCATCGGTATAATAAGACCGTAATCAAGAGTACAAGGTTCGCGGCAAAAGCCGCACTTTTCAATACAACTCCTCCCCAAAAGAAGGAAAAGGACCGGTTTACCGGTCCTTTTCCTTTTTCCGCGCTTTTTCGTGAAACACCCTGCGAACGCTTCTCAATTTGGTGAAAGGCTTTTCCCAGGGCGGCGGGCCTCAGCCCTTGGCCATGCGGTAGATTTCCCGGATGTCCTCTTTCCCCAGCACCTTGAACAGGCCGATGGTCCGCCCGCCAAAGCAGCACTTCTCCGCCAAAGTGGCAATCTGCTCCTCCGTGAGCTCGCAGCCCAGCTCCCGGATGTTCACCGGCATGCCGATGGAGCGGTAGAAGTCCTCCATGGCCTCAATGCCCTTTAGGGCTGTCTCCTTGGCGTCGCCCTGGCAGGGGATGCCGAAGATGCGGTGGGCAAACTGGGCAAAGCGCTGGGGCTTCTCCCCGCAGACGTACCGGGCCCAGCTGCCCCACACAGCGGCCAGCCCGGCGCCGTGGGCCACGTCGAACATGCCGCCCAGCTCGTGCTCCAGCTGGTGGCAGGCCCAGTCGCCCTTGGGGCCGCCGCAGTTCATCAGGCCGTTGTGCGCCAGGGAGCTGGCCCACAGGATTTCCGCCCGGGCCTTGTAGTTTTCCGGCTCCTTTAAGGCGATGGGGGCGTTCTCCATCACCGTGCGAATCAACGCCTCGGCCATGCCGTCGGTGAGGGCCAAGGTGTCCTCGGTGACAAAGTACCGCTCCATCACGTGCATCATAATGTCCGCCGCGCCGCAGGCCGTCTGGTAGGCGGGCAGGGTGTAGGTCAGCTCGGGGTTCATCACCGCGAACTTGCACCGGCACAGGCCGCAGTTGTACCCCCGCTTGATGCCGCCCTCCTCCTTGGTGATAACGCTAGAGTCGCTCATCTCGCTGCCCGCCGCGGCGATGGTCAGCACCGCGCCCAGGGGGGCGCAGGCCTTGGCGGTGTTCTTCCTGTCGTACAGGTCCCACACGTCAAAGTCGTTGGCCAGGCCGTAGCCAATGGCCTTGGCGGAGTCGATCACGCTGCCGCCGCCCACAGGCAGCAGGAAGTCTACGCCCTCCTTCTTGCACAGTTCAATGCCCTCGTACACCAGAGAGAGCCGGGGATTGGGCTTCACCCCGCCCAAAGACACGTAGGGGATGCCCGCCGCGTCCAGAGAGGCGTACACCCGGTCCAGCAGGCCGCTTTTCTTGGCGCTCTGGCCGCCAAAGTGAACCAGCACTTTTGTGGCGCCCTGCTCCTTGCACAGCTGGCCCACCTGGTTTTCCACACCTTTGCCAAAGACCACCTTGGTGGGGGCCTGGAACACAAAATCGTTCATATCTGTCCATCCTTTCTGCATTTCCTTAGGGGCGCCCCAAACAGCGCCCCTGTTTTCCTTTTTGATTGAATCAGCTTACCACATTCCGGGGATGCCCCGCTAGAAAGCAGCGCAGGTTCTCCGCCACTTCGTCAATCAGCCGCGCCCGCACCTCCTGGGCCGCCCAGGCCACGTGGGGGGTGATGACGCAGTTGCGGGCTGTCAGCAGGGGACAGGAGGGAGGCGGGGGCTCCTGGGTGAGCACGTCCAGCCCGGCGCCTGCCAGCTTCCCCTGGTTCAAAGCCTCCGCCAGGGCGCTTTCGTCCACCAGCCCGCCCCGGGCCGTGTTGATGAGCAGCGCCGTGGGCTTCATCAGGGCGAGCAGCCGCCGGCCCACCAACCCTCGGGTTTCCCCATTGAGGGGGCAGTGGAGGGACACCACGTCGCTTTCCCGGAAAAGGGTTTCCACATCCACCCAGCGGCAGCCTGCCGGCGCGGCCTTTTGTGTCCTGCTGCACAGGAGGACTTCCATGCCCAAAGCCAGCCCTAGGGCGGCCATGCGCTGCCCCGTGCTGCCGTAGCCCAACACCCCCAGGCGCTTCCCCGCCAGGGCGATAGGGGAGAGGCTTTGGTGGCTTTCCTCCACGGCCTGGGCCCAGTGCCCCGCCCGCACCGCCTGGCTGGAGCGCTGCACCTTGTTGCACAGGCACAGCAGAAGCGCCAAAGCGTGCTGTGCCACCGCGTCCTCGCAGTAGTGGGGCACGTTGCAAACCGTCACCCCGGCCTCCCGGGCGGCGGCCACGTCGATGGTGTTGTAGCCCGTGGCCAAGGTGCCCACATAGCGCAGCTGCGGCAGTTGGGCGAATTCCTCCCGCCCCAGCGCGGCCCGGTTCAGCAGGGCGGCCTGGGCCGTGGCCAGCCGCTCCACCACCAGGGGCTGCGGCGTCTGGCTGTAGACTGTCACCTGCCCCAGCCGCTCCAAGGGCGCCCACGAAAGGTCCCCCGGATTGGTGGTGCCGCCGTCCAAGACAACAATGTTCACGGCAATCCCTCCTTCCCTCCGATTATACATCCCAGCGCCGCCCTTTGCAACCGGGAAACCGCCTTGTCCCCCAGCCCGCCCCGTGGTACAATATAACTGAACCCAAGCGAGCAAGGAGGCATCCCCATGGCCACTACCGTCACCGCCGCCATCACCCTGCTCAGTGCCCTGCTGGGACTGGCCTACTCCCTGCGGGCCGTGGCGCGCGGCCCTGCCACCGCCAAAACAGCGGCTCTATACACCTTTGCCCGTAGCCTGGCCTTGGCGGCTTTGGCGGCCGGCGCCTTTTTCGCGGGCTCGGTGGGATTCCTGGCCGCCGTCACCGGGGCCATGCTCCTGGTGCAGGCTGTGGACGGCTGTGTGGGCCTCTGGGGAAAAAGCCTGCCTCGGGCGGCGGGGCCCTTCCTCATGGCCCTGCTCCACGGGGCCGGCCTGCTGGCCCTTTTGCCGCTGCTATAACAACTGTAAGAGGAAAAGTACTTTCAATCTTTCCCGCCCCGGCTTCCCACCGGCCCAGGGGCTTGATTCTGGCCGCGTTTTGTGGCATAATGCATCATGGTATGTTATGAAATGATTTGAGGTGGGATTTTGCAAACGAAAAAAACAAAGCGCCCCAAAGGGCTTATCCGGAGGTTCATCCCGTACTTTGCCAAGTACAAGGCCGTGCTGTTCTTCGATTTGTTCTGCGCGGCCCTCACCACGGTGTGCGAGCTGGTGCTGCCCATGCTGGTGCGGTATGTCACCAACGCCGGCATCAACGATTTGGCCTCCCTCACGGTGGGGGTGGTCCTCAAGATTGGCGCGCTGTACTTGTTCCTGCGCCTGGTGGACGCCGCGGCAAACTTCTTCATGGCCTCCGTGGGCCACATCATGGGCACGAAAATAGAGACAGACATGCGCACCGCTATGTTCGACCACCTGCAAAAGCTGTCCTTTAACTACTTCGACAACACCAAGGTGGCCCAGATTATGACCCGCATCACCACCGACCTGTTCGACGTGACAGAGTTCGCCCACCACTGCCCCGAGGAATTCTTCATCGCGGGCATCAAGATTATCGGCTCCTTCATCATCCTGTGCGGGGTCAACGTGTGGCTTACCTTGATTATGTTCACCATCGTGCCCTTCATCGTCCTCGCGGCGGTGTATTTCAACCGCAAGATGAAAGAGCAGTTCCGCATCCAGCGCGTCCAGCTGGGCGAAATCAATGCCCAGGTGGAGGACAGCCTTTTGGGCGTGCGGGTGGTCAAGTCCTTTGCCAATGAGGAGCTGGAGAAGGAGAAGTTCGAAAAGGGCAACCAGATTTTCTACAATGTCAAGCGCCACCGGTACTTCTACATGGGCGGCTTTGAGGCCTCCAACCGGTTGTTCGACGGCCTGATGAACCTGCTGGTGCTGGTGGCGGGCGCCCTGTTCATGATAAACGGCCAAATCGAGCCCGCGGACTTGGTGGCCTATATGCTCTACGTGGGCACGCTGATTACCTCCATCCGGCGGCTGGTGCAGTTCGCCGAGCAGTTCCAGCAGGGTATGACCGGCGTGGAGCGCTTTTTCCAGGTGATGGACGCCGACGTGGACATCTTCGACGAACCCGGCGCCAAGCCCCTCCAGGTGAAAGAGGGCGCCGTCACCTTTGAGAACGTCAGCTTCTCCTACGCCGACGACGGCAAGCAGGTGCTCTCCCACATCAACCTGGATGTGAAGCCCGGCCAGAACGTGGCCTTGGTGGGCCCCTCCGGCGGCGGCAAGACCACGCTGTGCAACTTGATTCCCCGCTTCTACGACGTGGACGAGGGCCGCATCCTCATCGACGGCCAGAACATCCACGATGTCACCTTGAAATCCCTGCGGGACCAGATTGGCTTTGTCCAGCAGGACGTGTACCTGTTCTCCGGCACCGTCTTTGAGAACATCCAGTACGGCAAGCCCGGGGCCAGCCGGGAGGAGGTCATCCAGGCGGCCAAGCAGGCCGGCGCCCACGATTTCATCCAGGAGCTCTCCAACGGCTACGATACCTTTGTGGGCGAGCGGGGCGTCAAGCTCTCCGGCGGGCAGAAGCAGCGCATCAGCATTGCCCGGGCCTTTTTGAAGAACCCGCCCATTATGATTTTGGACGAGGCCACCTCCGCCCTGGACAACGAAAGCGAGAAGATTGTCCAGGCTTCGCTGGAGAAGCTGGCCAAGGGCCGCACCACCTTTACCATTGCCCACCGCCTGACCACCATCAAAAACGCCTCGGTGATTCTGGTCCTCACCCACAACGGCATCGAGGAAAAGGGCACCCACCAGGAGCTGATGGAGAAGCGGGGCATCTACTACCACCTGTACAGCAGCTACGCCGATGACAAGACCTTGCCGCCGGAAAGCGAAGCTTGAAAATTTGAGAAGGGGAACCTATGAATAAAGAGCAATTTTTTACCAGCATCCAAGGCAAGACCGTCACCTTCTGCGGCATTGGCCGCAGCCACATGCCCCTCATCCGCCTGTTCCAGGAGAAGGGCGCCCTGGTTTCCGCCCGGGATAAGCGTTCCCTGGAGGAGCTGGGGGACAACGGCAAGGCCCTTCAGGAGCGGGGCGTCCAGCTCATCCTGGGGGAAAACTACCTGGAGGATTTGCGGGAGGACATCATCTTCCGCACCCCGGGGATGAAGTACCACCTGCCCCAGCTGGAGGCCGCCCGCAAGCGGGGCGCCGCCGTCACCAGCGAGATGGAGGTGTTCTTCCAGCTGTGCCCCTGCAAGATTTACGCCGTCACCGGCAGCGACGGGAAAACCACCACCACCTCCATCATCGCCGAGCTGCTGAAAGCCCAGGGCAAGACTGTCCACCTGGGGGGCAACATCGGCAAGCCCCTGCTGCCGGAGATTGAGTCCATCCAGCCGGAGGACTGCGCCGTGGTGGAGCTTTCCAGCTTCCAGCTTATCTCCATGCGGGAGAGCCCCGACGTGGCCGTGGTGACGAACCTTTCCCCCAACCACCTGGATGTCCACAAGGATATGCAGGAGTATATCGACGCCAAAAAGAACATCCTGCTGCACCAGGGGGCCTTCTCCCGCACGGTGTTAAACGCCGGCAACGAGATTACCGCCTCCTTCGCCCCCCAGGTGCGGGGGGACTGCTGGATGTTCCGCCGGGGCGCCCCGGTGGAGCGCGGCGTCTGGTGCGACGGGGAGACTATCTACGTCCATGGCCAGGCCTTGCTGCCCATCTGCCAAATCCGCATCCCCGGCTGGCACAACGTGGAAAACTACATGGCCGCCATCGCCGCCGTGTGGGGGGACGTGGAGCCCCAGACCATCCGCCGCGTGGCGGAGACCTTTGCCGGCGTGGAGCACCGGGCGGAATTCGTCCGGGAGCTGCGCGGCGTAAAGTATTACAACGATTCCATCGCCACCAGCCCCACCCGGGTCATTTCTGGGATGCTGTCCCTGTTCCCCCAGAAAATCCTGCTGATTGCCGGCGGCTATGATAAGCACATCCCCTTCGAGCCCCTGGGCCCGGCGGTGTGCGAAAAAGTAAAAACGCTGATTCTTCTGGGCGACACGGCCCAGAAAATCCAGGACGCGGTACAGGCCGCGCCCCAGTATCAAGAGGGCTGCCCGGAAATCCTCCGGGTGGACAATATGGAGCAGGCGGTGGCCGCAGCGGCGGCCCACGCCCAGCCGGGGGACATTGTTTCCCTGTCCCCGGCCTGCGCCGCCTTTGACCTGTACCCCAACTTCGAGGTGCGGGGAAGGCATTACAAGGACATCGTAAACGGATTGCAGTGATGAAGAAAGAGAGTGTGTATGGAGAGAAGAAAAGCTACTTTTAACGGAAACAGAAACGGGAACAGGAATGGAAGCCGGGGCAATTTTGGCAAGCGCACCTTTGGCCCCACCGATGCCTACGAGCTGCCCAGCGCCGCCAGCACTTTGGAGGAAAAAGTCATTGTGGCGGCCCTCAAGCGCTGCGGCGGGGACGGCGTGCCCTCCCGCTCTTTGCAGCGGGAGGCGGGCATCCACGATAAGGACGCCTTTTACGACGCCCTCCACTCCTTAAAGGACAAGGGCGAAATCACCGTGGATAAGGACCACTGGGTCAAGCTGGTGCCCCGCGGCGGGGACATCGAGGCCCAAATCGTCTCCCTGTCCGAGCGCTTTGGCTTTGCCCGGCCCAAGCTGGGCGGCGAGGACATCTTCGTCCCTGGCAGCGCCTTAAAGGGCGCCTTTGTGGGGGACCAGGTCATCCTCACCGATTTGCAGAAGCGGGATAAGGGCCCCAGCGGCCGGGTCAAGCGCATTGTGGCCCGCTCCGAGGCGCCCATGACCGGCACCGTCCACGTGGACGAAACCGGCGCCCGCGTCACCCCCGACGGCTCCCTGCGCTACGACTTGCGCGTGGCGGGCAGCCTCAACGGCGCCAAGGACATGGACAAGGTGCTCATCGCCCCCAAGCAGGACAGCCGGGGCGACTGGACCCAGGCGGAGATTCAGTCCGTGTTCGGCACAGGGGAGAGGGCCCGCGTCTGCGCTGACGCCATCATCGTCCGGTGCGGCATCCCCACTGAGTTCCCCCCGGAGGTCCTGGCGGAAGCGGAGGAGATTTCCAAAATGACCGTCACCCCCGAGGACATCGCCCAGCGCCTGGATTTGCGGGACGAGCCCATCTTCACCATCGACAGCGCCGACGCCAAGGACTTGGACGACGCCATCTGCGTCCACAAGACGGAGAACGGCTACAAGCTGGGGGTGCACATCGCCGACGTGTCCCACTACGTCAAAGCCAAAAGCGCCATTGACAACGAGGCCTACCGCCGGGGCACCTCGGTGTACTTCGCGGACCGCGTCATCCCCATGCTGCCCGAGGCCCTGTCCAACGGCGTGTGCTCCTTGAACGCCGGCACGGAGAAGCTCACCTTCTCCGCTTTGATGGAGTTCGACACCCAGGGCAACATGACCCACTACGAGTTCCGCAAGGCCGTCATCAACTCCAAGGTCCGGGGCGTCTACTCTGAGGTCAACGAGATTCTGGCGGGCACCGCCTCCCAGCAGCTGCTGGACAAGTACGCCCCTGTCATGGACAGCCTGATGGCCGCCTACGAGCTGTTCCACGTGTTCCAAAAGGCCGCCGAGGCCCGCGGCAACATGGACCTCTCCAGTGATGAGACAAAGTTCGTCCTGGATGAGAACGGCGTGTGCGTCCAGCTGCTGCCCCGCACCACCGGCGAGGCCGAGCAGCTCATCGAGCAGATGATGATTGCCGCCAACATCGCCTCGGCCCGGGCGGCGTTGAAGGCGGAAATCCCCTTCCTGTACCGGGTCCACGAGCGCCCCCAGCCCGACCGTGTGGACGAGCTGGCCGAGCTGCTGGAGCGCCTGGGCATCCCCTGCCGGGAGCTGCGGAAGGGCAAGCCCTCCACCAAGGATTTCGGCGCCATTTTGGATAGGGTCAAAGGCACGCCCCGGGAGTCCCTGGTCAACCAGCGGGTGCTGCGCACCATGGAGAAGGCCCACTACGCCGACCGGGAGATTGGCCACTTTGGCCTGGCCCTGGGGGAGTACAGCCACTTCACCTCGCCCATCCGCCGCTACCCCGATACCTCCATCCACCGCATTTTAAGCGACCTGGTGGCCGGGGCGGACCAGACCACCCTCAAGCGCCGCTACGGCGAGTTCACGTCCTTGGCCGCGGCCCAGTCCTCCCAGACAGAGGTGCGGGCCGTCACCGGGGAGCGCTCCGCCGAGGATTGCTATATCGCCGAGTATATGAAGGCCCACCTGGGGGAGCGCCACACCGGCATCATCAGCGGCGTGACGCCCAAGGGGATTTTCGTCAAGCTGGAGAACAACGCCGAGGGCTTTGTCAGCCTCAACGAATTTGAAAACCGCGAGTTCGAGTACGACGGAGAAGTGTCCCACCGAGATTTGCGCTCTGGCCGGGTGCTGATGATGGGCGAGGAAATCGGCATCATCGTGGCCGCCGCCGATGTGGCCACCGGCCGCGTGGACTTTGTCCCCCAGGAGCCCTGATGGCATAACCGGCCCGGCCCCCTCATACTAGTGTACCATCTGGACAAACAGGGGGCTTGCGAAACCGATGAAGGGCTTTTTGCTTTCGGCGGCGCTGGGCTTTGTGGCCCTGGCGCTGGTCAATCTCTGCGGGGCGTACACCGGGGTGCTGGTGCCTGTAAACCGCCTCAGCCTGGGGGCGGCGGGGCTGCTGGGCGTGCCCGGTGTCACCCTTCTCATCTTGCTGAACGCCATGCTGTAACCCCGCTTGCGGGGAAAAGGGAGGATGTTGCAAATGCTGCTGATTCACGCAAACTACCTGGACGAGGACTTCCGCCTGGTCCAGGGGGACATTGAGATTGAGGATGGGAAAATCCTGCGGGTGGGCAAAGACCTGCCCCGCAAGGAGGAGGACTTGGCGGTGGACTGCGCGGGCAGCTACACCGTGGTGCCGGGCTTTGTGGATGTGCACATCCACGGCTGCGCCGGCGCGGACACCTGCGACGCCACCCGGGAGGCCCTAGAGGCCATGGCGGCTTTCCTGCTGGCCCACGGGGTGACTTCCTTCTGCCCCACTACCATGACCACCAGCCGGGAGACCATCCAGGCGGCGCTGCTGGCCGCCAAGGATATGATGGACCACCCCATGGAGGGGGGCGCCCGGGTGGTGGGCGTGAACATGGAAGGTCCCTTCATCGCCAAGGAGCGCAAAGGCGCCCAGAAGGAGGAGGACATCCTGCCGCCGGATTTCCCGCTGTTCCAGCAGTTCTATGAGGAAAGCGGCGGCATTGTCCGTCTGGTGGACGTGGCCCCCGAGCAGCCCGGCGGCCTGGAGTTTGTGGAAAAGGCCAGCCAACTGTGCACCGTGTCCATCGCCCACACCACCGCGGACTACGACCAGGCCAAGGCCGCCTTTGACAAGGGCGTCACCCACGCCACCCACCTGTTCAACGCCATGAGCGGCCTCCACCACCGGAAGCCCGGCGTGGTGGGCGCTGTGTTCGACGACAGCCGTGTCCGGGGCGAACTGATTTGCGACGGCTTCCACATCCACCCGGCGGTGCTGCGGGCCGCCTTCCGGCTGCTGGGGGACAGGGCGCTCATCGTCAGCGACTCCATGCGGGCCAACGGCATGCCGGAGGGCGAGGCCTTCGACCTGGGCGGCCAGATGGTCACCGTCCACCAGGGCAAGGCGCTGCTGCCCGACGGCACCATCGCGGGCTCCGTCACCAACCTGCACCAGGAAATCAAAAACCTGGTTTCCTTCGGCGTGCCCTTTGAGCAGGCCGTCAAGGCAGCCACGTTGCTTCCCGCCCGGGCCATTGGCCTGGATGGGGAAATCGGCAGCATTGCCCCGGGCAAGCGCGCCGACCTGGTGGTGCTGGATGAAAACCTGGACATCGCCGCTGTGTACCACTAAACAAAAAAAGAGGAAGGGCTGCCGTCATCCGCGGCAGTCCTTCCTTTTTGCTGTTTTGCTTGTGTTACTGGTTGACTTGGCAGCCGTCCACGCCGCCCACCAAGGCCACAAGGCGCTGGGGCTCCTGGAACAGGCTGAGAATTTCCGGGCACAGCTCCACCTGGAAGCCAGCCTCCTGGCCGGGCTCCAGCTCCACCCGGGCAAAGCCGGCCAGGCGGCAGTTGACGCCTTCCTCCTCCGGGTCCTTCACAAACACGGGGATGGCGTGGCCGCTGGCCATGGCGCCGGTGTTTTTCACCGTGCCGGTCACGTTGGCGCCGTCAAAGGCCAGGTTTTCGTAGGCAAACTCCGTGTAAGAAAGGCCGTAGGCAAAGGGGTAGAGAGGCTTGCCCTGGAAGTACTTGTAGGTGCGGCCCTTCATGGAGTAGTCCGTAAACCGGGGCAGCTCGCTGTCGTTGTGGTAGAACGTCACCGGCAGTCTGCCGCTGGGGGAGACCTTGCCGTAGAGGATGTCCGCCACAGCCTTGCCGCCCTCGGCGCCGGGGTAGAACACCTGGAGCACCGCGTCGCAGGCCTGGTCCTCCCGGGTCAGGTTGACGCAGCTGCCTGTCACGTTCAAAAAGACCGTGGGCTTGCCCACCTTGAGGATCTCCTCAATCAAAGCCTCCTGGGAAGCGGGCAAATCCAGGCTGGTCTTGTCGCCGCTCATGTCGCCGTTGTAGGCGTCGCCCTCCTCGCCCTCGATGGTGGGGTTCAGGCCCATGCACAAAATGACCACATCGCTCTTCTGGGCCGCCAGGATGGCCTCACGCAGGGGGTGCTCCTCCCACTGGCCCACAGTGGCCCGGTGAATGTGGCAGCCCCTGGCGTAGCGCACCTTGCCCTGGGCGGCCTCTTGGATGCCCCGCAGCAGTGTGGTGTACTGGGAGGGCGTGCCGTTGTAGTTGCCCAGCAGCACGGACTTGTCGTCGGCGTTGGGGCCAATCACCGCCACGTTGGCCTTGGGGTCCAGGGGCAGGATGCCGTTGTTCTTCAGCAGCACCACGCTCTCCTGGGCCATCTTCCGGCTCAAAGCCAGGTGCTCGGGGGATTCCACCACCTCGTCGGTCAGCTGGTCGTAGGGGCCGTCCTTGTCGAACATGCCCAAGCGGAACCGCGCCTCAAACAGCTTCTCCACGCTGGCGGTGATGGTCTCCTCGGAAATCATCCCCAGCAGCACGGCGGTCTTCAGCCACTTGTAGGCGTCGCCGCAGTTGAGGATGCACCCGTTGTTCACAGCCAGGGCGGCGCTCTCGGCCTCGTTGGCCGTCACCTGGTGGTTGCGGTTGATGTCGCAGATGGCGCCGCAGTCGGACACCACATAGCCCTCAAAGCCAAACTCCCCAAAGAGGATTTTCTGCAGCAGCGTCTCGCTGGCGCAGGCGGGCTCCCCGTTTACCCGGTTGTAGGCGCCCATCACCGCGGAGGGGTCCGCGTGGTCGATGCAGTACTTAAAGGCCCACAGGTACGTCTCGTACAGGTCGCCGTCCTCCACGTGGACGTCGAAGCTGTGGCGCAGGCTCTCCGGACCGCTGTGCACGGCGTAGTGCTTCAAGGTGGCGTCCACCTTGCGGCAGTTGGGGTCGTCCCCCTGCAGGCCCTTTACAAAGGCCACACCCATCTCGCCGGTGAGGTAGGGGTCCTCGCCATAGGTCTCGTGGCCGCGGCCCCAGCGGGGGTCCCGGAAGATGTTGATGTTGGGGGACCAGGCTGTCAGCCCCTGGTAAATCTCCGTGCCGCCAAACTCCCTGTACTCGTTGTACTTGGCCCGCAGCTCGTCGGAGATGGCGGTGGCCGTCTGGAACATCAAGTCCTTGTCAAAGCTGGCCGCCATGCCAATGGCCTGGGGGAACACCGTGGCCGCCCCAGAGCGCGCCACCCCGTGGAGGGCCTCGTTCCACCAGTTGTAGGCAGGCACCCCCAGCCGCTCAATGGCAGGGGCGTCGTACTTCATCTGGGCGCATTTTTCCGCCAGGGTCATCTGGGCCACCAATTCCTTGGCCCGCTCTTTTGGTGATTTCATCGTGGCATTGCTCCTTTCAGTCTATAAAAAATCAAAGCGCTTGCAGTCTCCCAGGTATGGGAAATCCCCAGAGGCCTGAAAAGGCTTCCGGGGGTCTCCTTTGCGGGGCATCACCAAGGGGATTCCTCGGTGCCGCCCCGGCACCATTTCAAGTATTGCAGGGCGTGCAGCTGCCCCGCCCATTCCCGCTCCTCCTTAAAGATGGGGTCGTGGAAGCCCTCCACCACCAGGTCGCCCACATAGCCCCGGGAATAGAGGATGTGGAACACGTCCCGCCAGTCGGTGTCGCCGTAGCCCGGCGTCCGGGATTCCGCGAACTCCCCAGCGCCAAAGACGCCCCACTTGCGCACCCTGTCCCAGTGGAGGGTGGCGTCCTTGCCGTGGATGTGGTACACGCGGTCCGCCCACTCCTCCAGCTGGGGCAGCGGGTCGATGAGCTGCACCATCTGGTGGGCCGGCTCCCACTCCAGGCCAATGGCCCGGCTGGGCACCGCGTCGAACATCATCTCCCAGGCCTTGGGGTTAAAGCCGATGTTGCAGGTGGCCTTGTGCCAGGTGCCGTCCATGGGGCAGTTCTCAATGGCCAGGCGCACGCCCTTGGCCTCGGCCTGGCGGGCCAGCTCCCCAAAGACTTCCTTGTACCGGGGGATGGCCGTTTCCACCGGCTGGCCCTCCAGGGCGCCGGCGAAAGTGGTCACCACATCCGTGCCGAACAGGTGGGCGTTGTCGATAAAGTGCTCCAAGGTCTTGCGCTGGCCCTCGTTTTCCAGGGCGTTGCAGTAAAAGCCGATGGAGGACACCTTTACCGGCGAGCCCTCCAGCAGCGGGCGCACCTTCTCCCAATAGGTGGGCAGGTCCTTCTCGGGGAACTCCATGTGGAAGTTCAGCGCCACGCACTCAAACCCCGCCCGCACAAAGTGGGGGAGAAGCTTTTCCGTGGCTTGTCCCGGCACGCAGGTGCCAATGCGGATAGTCTCCATAGCAGCCTCCTTTGGGGTTTAGTGGTACATGGCCATGTACTCGCCGTGGGCCTCAATGAGCTCGTCAATCATCTTCGCCATATCGTCGATGGAAAGCTCGGCGGCGGTGTGGGGCTCCAGCATCACAGCCCGGAGGATGTCCTCCTTCTTCCTGGTGCGGGCGGCCTCGATGGTCAGCAGCTGGGTGTTGATGTTGGTCATGTTCATGGCGGCCAGCACAGGGGGCAGGTGGCCCACATAGGTGGGATGGACGCCGGTGCCGTTGACAAGGCAGGGCACCTCCACGCAGGCCTGCTCGGGGAAGTCCTCAATCAGGTGGCCGGTGTTCAGCACGTTGCCGCCAATCTGCAAGGGCGCGCCGGTGATGACGGACTCCATGATGTAGGAGGCGTACTCCTTGGAGCGCTCGTGGGAGAGCTCCGTGTCGGAGAGCAGCTTCTCGCTCATTTCCTTCCAGCCCTTAATCTGGTTCACGCAGCGGCGGGGGTACTCGTCCAGGGGGATGTTGAACCGCTCGATGAGCTCGGGGTAGTTCTTCTTGATGTAGAAGCAGTTGTACTCGGCGTTGTGCTCGCTGGACTCGGTGCAGTAGTAACCCAGCTTGTCGATGTAGTCAAAGCGCACCATGTCGCCGTGCTTTTCGGCGGCGTTCTTCGCCTTGGCCCGCTTTTTGATTTCGGGGTACAGGTCGTTGCCGTCCTTGTCCTGGATGGACAGCAGCCACGCCATGTGGTTGATGCCGGCGATAAGCTCCTTGCGGCCCTCCAGCTTGTCCTCCATGCCCAGGCTTTCCAGCAGGTGCTGGGAGCAGGTCTGCACACTGTGGCACAGGCCCACGGTCTGCACGCCGGTGTAGCGCTGCATGTAGCCGGAGAGCATGGCCATGGGGTTGGTGTAGTTGAGGAACAACGCGTCGGGGCAGACCTCTTCCATATCCCGGGCGAAGTCCTCCAGCACGGGGATGGTCCGCAGGGCCCGCATAATGCCGCCAATGCCCAAGGTGTCGGCGATGGTCTGGCGCAGGCCGTACTTCTTGGGGATTTCAAAGTCGATGACGGTGCAGGGCTCGTAGAAGCCCACCTGGATGGCGTTCACCACAAACTTGGCGCCCCGCAGGGCCTCCTTGCGGTTCTCCACGCCCAGATAGGTTTTCAGCACAGCCCGGCCCTCGTTGATATTCTGGTTGATGGTGGACAAAATGCGGTAGCTCTCGTCCAGCCGCTGGCCGTCAATGTCATACAGGGCAATCTCGCATTCCCGCAGGGCGGGGGTGCACATCACGTCGCCCAGCACGTTGCGGGCAAACACCGTGCTGCCGGCGCCCATAAAAGTAATTTTCAACATTTTCTTTACAGCCTCCTCGGCAAAGATTGGTTGTGCTTCCAGTGTACCAGAAGCCGCCGGAAAAAGCCATTGCAAAATGGAGGGCAGATTTGGTAAAATGGAAACAAACATCGCAACAGGGAGGCCGCTATCATGGAGAAGCTGGAGTACGCCGTGGCCCCGGGCTGGTGGCACGGCCTGGCGCCTTTGAATTTCGGCTGGGAGGCCTGCGCCCCCGGCCACCAGTTCGGCCCGGCGGTGCGGCACTATCACCTGCTCCACTACGTGCTGGAGGGGGAGGGCACCTTCCTCAAAGAGGGCGCCACATACCGGGTGGAGGCCGGGGACTTGTTCGTCATCCGCCCCGAGGAAGTCACCACCTACCGGGCCAGCACCGCCCGCCCCTGGCAATACGTGTGGCTGGGCTTCCAGGCAGGGGAGACGCCCCCTTTTTTGCAGGCCCCTGTCATCCGCCAGCCCCCGGTGCGCAAGCTCTTTGAAAGCCTCCGGGAGCAGTGCCGGTACGAGCACCAGGACGGCCGGGTCTTCGCGCTGCTCTACGACGTGCTGTGGCGCCTGTCCCAAGACGCGCCCCCGCCCGCCAGCCGCCAGGAGCCCTACGCCGCCTACGCCAAGGCCTACCTGGAGACCTCTTACATGCAGCCGGTCAGCATCCAAAAGCTGGCCGATACCCTTCACATCGACCGCCGGTACCTCACCGTCCTGTTCCGGGAGGCCTACGGGGAGCCGCCCCAGGCCTATCTGATGCGCCTGCGCCTGGAGCAGGCCCGGGAGTTCCTGGGCCAGGGCTACGGCGTCACAGAGGCCGCCACCTTGGCGGGTTTCTCCGATTTGTCCAACTTCTCCCGCCAGTACAAGCGCCAGTTCGGCGCCAGCCCCAGCCGGCAGAAGCGGCGGTAAAAGAAGGGAAGCCTCCCCAACGTCCGCCGGGGAGGCTTCCCTTCTACACGCTTGTATAAGGAGTCGGTCAAGCGCAGATGCAAACAACAATTTGCGGATAAATTGTACAATACCCAGATGAAAATTGTCTGTTAAATATCCTACGAAAAATGTTGGGAATCCGACTTCTCTCCCAGCGTGTTTGTGGCGCTGTAGAAAATCCGACTGGGAACTGTCGCTTTTCCAAGATTGGACTGTACAACTTTTCCCGGGGCGGGCTGTTCTTTCTTCCCAAGAAAAAAGCGCGTCCCTTGTCTATTTTGCGAAAACGCCCCGCCATTCCTCCCTTTCGCCGCGCCAAAAAAACAGGCCGGAGGCATTGCCGTCCCAGGCCTGAAAGATGCTTTTTTTTTACAAATTCCCTCACGCGCCAGGCAGACGCACGTACCGGGGCTTTGTCAAAAAGCGGATGGTAGCCTGCTGGGCGAACTGCCCCAGTACCTGGCACATGCCCTGGTTCATGGCGTCCAGCGTCTGGGACTTGGCCGCCAGGCGCAGGGCGTCCTGGGCGTAATTTTCCCCCGGGTCGTGGGAGTAGCCGTCCACCCCGGCCAAATACAGCTCTTTCACCCCCAGCTGAATCAGCAGCTTGACCAGCATCAGCCCGGCGTTGTCCCACACAGGCTCCAGGTGGTTGAGCAGCCGCCGGTAGTCCACCCGGTACTTGGCACCTCGGTCCGGCAGGTTGGAGGTGGCAATCAGCCGGTGCTCCCGGCCCGGACCCAGCTCCTCCTGGCGCCGCAGGTTGCTGAGGAAGATGTAGTCCGTGGCCAGGTAGGGGTCGTCAAAGTTCACCCCAATGGAGGCCACGTCCCCTTTGCCGGCAAAGGCCGCGATTTTCTCCCGCTCCTCCTTGGCGCTTTTCCCCGGGGCCACCACCAGGGCCCGCTTGCCCGCCAGCGCCTGGCGCAGCTCCTCCAGGGAGCTGTCCCCGGCGTTGCGCTCCATGTACTCCAGGTAGAGCTTCTCAATGTAGGCCCTGTCAAAGCTTGCCCGCTTCTGGGGGGCCATGGCGTCGAAGATGCGGTCGATGTCCTCCACCGTCAAAGTGTTCTTCTCCGTGAGGAACAGGGCGTAGTTGGGATGGGCGTTGTGGCTGGCGGAAAGGTAGTTGGGCAAGGAGTACCCCCAGGGGTTTTGCTGGTAAAAGCCGCCCACCACCCGGTCGATGGCCCGCAGCAGGGGCTTCACCTGGTAGTGGCCCCCGGCGTTGTCGTTGAGGTGCTCCAAAAACAGCTCGGTGTTCAGGTTGCCGGCGCCCCGGCCCATGCCCTGGATGCTGGCGTCGATGAGCAGCGGCCGGCTGGAGCCCAGCTCCACCAGGGTCTGGGCGTTGGCGTAGGCCAGCTGCAAGTTGTTGTGGGAGTGGAACCCCACCTGGATGCCCTCGGCCAGGTTGTGCTCAATCAGGTAGAAAAACCGCAGCATGTCCTTGCGCTTCATGGTTCCAAAGCTGTCCACCAGGTAAAAGGCGTAGGGCCGCAGCTGGTTGGCCTTTTCAATGAGCTCCAGGTACTCCTGGTCCGTGTAGCTCAAAGCCACCATGGGCTGCAAAAACACCTTGTAGCCCTTCTCCTGGATGCGCCGCGCCGCCTCCAGCGCCGGGCCCCTGTCCTCCTTGTGGAATGTCACCCGGATGCCGTCCAAGGAGCTGCCGTCCCAGGGGGGCAGCTCCTCCACGTCGTAGGTGCCGTAGTCCAGCAGCGCCACAAAGAGCCTGCCCGCCCTATCCTGCGGCAGCAGCCGCGCCGCCTGCTCCAGGGTGTTGAACCGGGTGTAGTCCTCCTCATAGGGCTTTTTCTGGGTCAAAAAGCCGCACTCGATGATGTCCACCCCCGCCTGGACCAGGCAGTCCACCAGATAGCGGCTGTTGGCCAGGCCAAAGTGGCAGTCGTTGCAGTAGCCCCCGTCCCGCAGTGTGCAGTCCAGCACGCGCACCCGGCTCACAGGCAGGCCCCCTTTCCCAGCTGGAGCCCGTAGTTATACAGGGCGTCGGCGATGAGGAAGTCCTCCGCCTCGTCGATGTCCACGCTCTCCACCTCGCTGACGGTGACAAGCTTGGGCTTCTCCCCAATGCGCCGCCCCAGCTGGGTGATGACCTCCTGGCGGTAGATGTAAAACCCGCTGGTCTCCTGGTAGAGGGGCTCCAAATCCTGGGTGCGGGGGATGGCGTCCAGGGCGTAGTTAAAGGGCTTGCCGTCCTTCCATAGGAAGTCCCGCAGCTCCTTCACCGCAAAGGCGGAGTCGTACGCCCCAGAGAGCACCGCCTCCAGCCCTTTCTCTATGGATTCCTTCCGCACAAAGGGCGCGGTGGTGTGGGTCATCACGTACACGTCCGCGGGGACTTCCCCGGCGAAGCGGGCCAGCACTTCGTTCATCTTGGTGGAGTCCTGGTCCAAATCCTCCCCCCGGCACAAGTACTCCACCCCCTGGGGCATATACTCCTGGATGCTGGGGTTGCTGCAATAGACGTACACCTTCTCAATGGCCTCCACCTCCAGCAGGGTGGAGAGGATGTACCAGCACAGGGGCCTGCCGTTGGTAAAGGGCTTTGTGTTCTTCTGGGGCAGGCGGCGGTTGTTCAGCTTCATAGGCACAACAGCTGCGACTTTCATCAGGGTTCCCTCCTTCTCAATATGCCATAGCGGCGCCGGGCGCTGCCTGTTCTACCACCAGCCGGGAAAGAAGCCTTTCGCATTCCTCCCAGGTTTTGGGGCAGAAGAAAAGCTCCGGGTTTGCCTGGCACAGGCGCTTTGTCTGCTCCAGCACGTCCCACCGCAGCTTGGAGGGCTCCTCCACCAGCTCCCACAAAAACACCGCCTTGGCGGGGATGCCCAGCACGCACCAGGGGTTGGTGGCCGCCGAGGAGCCCACCGTCAAAAACACCGTGCCCGCGAAGGAGTGGTTCAGCGCCACCAGCTCCCAGGGCACGGAGGTGTCCTGGTTGGTGCGGTAGCCCGCCAGGGCAAAGCGGTTCACCTGGTTGCGGGGGTGGGTTTTCACCAGCACGTTTTCCTTTCCCACCAGCTTCGCCACCCGGTCCAGCAGTGCCACGTCCCCAATGTCCACCCCGTCGCAGGGGTAGGATTCCTCAAAGAACACCACCGGGAAGTCGTACCGGTCCCCCAGCTTGTCGTAGCGGAAGAGGCGGTTCAGCAGTTCCAACGTGGCCGGGGCGTAGGCTTGAGGCAGCTTGTGCACAGGGCAGCCGGGCTTCCAGTCCAGGGTTTCGGGATGGAAAAGGTACATCCCCTGGAGCTTCTGCACCTGGTGGAGCTGCACCCGCACCTTGGGCGAAGTGCTCTGCACCAGCCCGCCCACCTGCTGGGAGTAGGTGGTGGCGCCGTCCTCAAAGAGCAGCCATTGCAGCCGGGGGTTGCGGCGCTTCAAGGCCAAAATCAGGTATTGGTTCATCAGTGAGATGTTGGAAAACAGGAACACGTCGTAGCTGCCCTCCAGGTGGAGGAAACGCTCCAGCAGCTTTTCCGGCGCCACCGCCCCCAGCAGGATGTTCTTGGCGTTTTCCTTGTGGGCCAGACGGTTTAGGCGCCGCTCCTCCAGATAGTACACCTGCCCGTAGGGCCAGACGTCCTGGGCCTGCTCCCAAAGCTTCCGGGCGCCGCTCATCTGGTCCGAGAGGATAAGGTCAGCCTCCTCTCCGGGGTAGTAGCAGGCCAGCACCTGGACCGCCACCAAAAGCTGGTAAGGCGTGCAGCAAATGGCCAGAATACGCTTTCCCATGGCAAAAATCCTCCTGTGCGCAAAGTTCCATACTGCCCCAGTATACAGGTGGATTGGTTTGGTTTTTGCTGTGTTCCGGTTAAATCTATGCAAAACCGCCTGGCGGGGAGATGGAGAAAAAAACTGGCACAGCGACATCGACTTAGAGCACCGAGTCCTCCACCTGGAGCGTGGCGTGAAAGAGGTTTGGCGCAGGGATGGCCTGCAAGCTGAACCAGGCCGGGACGTGAAAGTGGGAAAGCTGAAATCTGCCACCAGCAAGCGAACTATTCCGTTGAATGACACCGCCATCGCCATGATCCAGGACTTGCGAAAGGAAGCTTACTTCGGCGAGGACACGCCCCTAGTGCCGGATGAGCATGGCGACTACACCCGCCCGGTGATTTTCGCAAGCGTTATTACCGCATTCTGGCAGCAGCTGGCATAGAAAAGAAAGGCTTACACTCGCTCAGACATACCTTTGCCTCCAGCCTGGTAAACGGCATTAAGCAGGAGGACGGCACCATCAAATCTCTTACACCCCGACAAGTGGCAGACCTGCTGGGTCACAGCACCAGCCAAATCACCGAGTTGTACTACGTCAAAAAAGACACCTCTCGTCTACATGGTATCACCAACGACTTCGACTTGTGAACCATATCGTCAGAGTGGACAAAAAAGATGCCGAAAATTTTACGCCCGAAAACCAGCAAAAAAAGAGAGACGCACCCGAGTTCATGCGAAAACAGCCGAAGTCGGGTGCGTTATGGGTGCTGGAGAGGATGGAAACGGTTGGGGACGGATAAAACCAGATGAGAAAACCAGGTGTCCGAACCAAAATGCACCAGATGACCATGCAACACGTGCAAAAAGAAAACCGGCGAAAACCCAGTGTTTTCGCCGGTTTTGTGGCAGGGGCAGAAGGACTTGTCTCGCCTGCTGGCTCGGTCAGCTCGCGGCAGAGCGCCACTGGCGCTCGCTCGCCCCTCGGCACGCGGTTTTGGAGTGGATGTGGGAGAGCGCAGCCGGGAGCGGAGAAGGGCTCGGTGTCACCCGGTTCCCGCCGCAAGCCCCAGAAAGGCCGGTGCTGGTTTGGTGTTGTGAGCTCTTTTTGGAGAAGGATTGTGCATCGACTACCACTTCTTCCTTCGAAAGAAAAGCACCTCCGCCAGGAGGATGGCCAAGCTGACCAGGATCACGGCCGGGTAGGCCCAGGGGGCATTTAGCTCCGGCATAGAGTGGAAATTCATGCCGTACCACCCGGTGATGAGGGTGAGGGGCATAAAAACCGTGGTCACCACCGTGAGGAACTGCATCACCCGGTTCTGCTTTAGGTCGATCTTGGACTGGTAGATCTGGTGCAGCTGCAGGGAGTACTCCCGCAGGGAGGCGGTCTGGCTATGGAGCCGCCCCGCCCGGTGGGAGAACAGCTCGAAGCCCCGGCACAGCTTTTTGGAGAACAGCCCGTTGCGGTTGGCCGCCAGAGTGTCCCCCAGCTCGTCCAGCTGGGCGTAGTAGGCGGAGAGCTTCAAGAGCGTCCGCCGGCAGCGGTGGAGCTGGTTTTCAAACCGCTGGGGTTCTTCCTGCTCCAAGAGCTGTTCCTCCAGCTTGTCCAGCTGGGTCTCCAGATGCTGGAGGAACGCCGCGTCCTCCTGGATGAGGAGCTCCAGGAATTCCAACAGCAGCTCCCCGGGTGAGGCCCCCAGTCCTGGCTGGTAAGAAAGCTGTTCCAACAGCACTTCTATCTGGCCGGTGTCATCCACAAAGGTGAGATGGTCCGCCGTGAGAAGGAATGCAAAGGAATGTCCAGACCGCGGCGAGTGTTCTTTCCGGGGCACCAGCAGGGCGCCGGCGGCACAGTGGTCGAACAGCTCTGCCTTGCAGCTGTGGCCATGGCGCAGGCTGCGGGCCAAATAAGGGTGCTGGGTCACTTGGCTGTCCATCTCCTGCTGGGAGATCACCTCCACCCAGGGGACGCCTTCGGCGGGCTTTTCCTGGATGGGTGCAAAAGCCGGCTTCAACTGGTAGAACATACACATCTCCTCCTTCCAGACCCATTGTAACCGGTTGGGGCAGAAATCGCAAGCAAAAAGAAAGGGGAGGCCCCCACAGCAGGGCCTCCCCTCGGCGTCAACGCTTATTCAATGGTGATGGTACGATGGTCCGGCAGCTTGGGCTGTTCAGCCTTGGGCAGCGAGAGCTTCAAAATACCATCCTCAAATTTGGCGTGCACATCCTTGGGCTTCACGGACTCGCCGACATAGAAGCTGCGGCTGCACTGGCCGGCGTAACGCTCCTGCCGGATGTAGCGGCCTTTCTTCTTTTCGTCTTTGTCCAAACCCTTGGCGGCGCTGACGGTCAGGTAGCCGTCCTCCAGCTGGACGTTGACCTCGTCCTTCTTAAAGCCGGGCAGGTCGATGTCCACCTCATAGGAGTTGTCGGTCTCCCGCACGTCGGTCTTCATGATGGCTCTGGCGTGCTTGCCATAGAGGGCTTTCTCCATGGAGTGCATGGGGCGCATCATGTCGTCAAACATCTCATCGAACAGGTTTTCACCAAAAATAGCAGGCAACATAAGTCATTCCTCCATTCCGTACCATACGGCCCGTAGCTGTGTGGGAGAGAAATTCTCACGCGGTGGCGAGCTTTTGTCACCTTGCTTTTTGTGCGCCGGAAAACCGGGTACTGGTCCAGCTCACACCTGCAGTATAGGACGGGGAAAAACGGTTGTCAACAAAATGGCACGATGTTGCAAAAACCTGGCGCAATCCGTCCATTTTGCAAGAACTTAACACGCGTCCTTCATTTTCGGAATTCCCTGGGGGTCTTTCCATAGCGGGCCTTGAACAGCCTGGAAAAGTAACCGCTGCTCTCAAAGCCGCAATTTTCCGCTATGGCGGAGATGGGGAGGCCCGTAGTCGCCAGCTGTGTGGCTGCGATAGAGAGCCGGTACTGGGTGAGGAAAACCGTGGGGCTCTCTCCCCGCAGTTCCTTAAAGCAGCGGAAGCACTCCCGGCGGCTGACCCCGGCGGCCTTGGCGATGTCGTCCACACAGATGGACTCCCGGTAGTGCTCCTGGATGAATTTCACCATCTCGCTCAGGGCGATCAGTTGTCCCTGCCGCGGCATAGCGGCTGTACCGGCAGGGGCTTTCCAGTCCACCTGTTTCAGTATGGTTCGCCAGATGCGGCACACCAGCTCGAAGGTGTGGAGCTCATAGTCCTCCTGCCGGGGGCTGAGTTTTTCAAACTGCGCGAACAGCCGTAAAAGCGGCCGGTTTTCCGGGGAAGCGCCTGGAAAGAAGGCCCCGCGCACCGGGCAGTGGGTGATGGGAACGATGATGTTTTGATAGAGCTTGCCGAACACCGGGGAGGAAAAAAACGTGGGCGTCATCCCAAAGGTGAACAGCCGGGAGCCCTCTGTGACCTGCCGGCAGCCGTGGAGCACCCCGGAGTTGACAAACACCCCGTCCCCCTTTTCCAAAATGGCGTGAGAGGCGTGGGATGAGGTAGGGTTGTAGTGGTAATCCAGCGTTCCCTCCGTCACCAGGCCGAACAGGAACTCGGAGTGCCAGTGGCGGTTCAGCTCCCCTGTCTGGAAGTCGTCCAGGCGGTGCTCCCAGCGAAAGATGGGAACCTCCCCCAAGGTGTAGGCGGGGATCTCCCGCAGGGTGGCGTCCACTTCGATCTTCTTGTCGCGCATAGTACCCTCCTTTCTCGAAATGAGGCGCAATTTTTCCGATTTGTGGTGCAATCCTTTCTTCCATTTCCTCGTGAATATTGTAGAATTATAGGCGAGAAATGCAGGATTGTCAATGACAAATTGCAAAATCTGATTTTGGCTTACCTTGACTTTTCCCGCGCAGGAAAGGAAGCGTCACTATGGAACTGCAAACGGAAAACGGAAAGAAAAAGGTCCCTTTGAGCACAGGGTTGAAGTGGCTGCGGCTTGTCTGCATGGCGGTGGTATTCGGCATCATCGCCGGCGGCGTGATGGTGGGGATGAATTACCTCGGAGGCAGCATGGCCGCGGAGGAGGAGAGCATCCCCCAGACCAGCACCGTCAAGGTGACCGCCCAGGCGGAGGACAGCGACGCCGTGGTGGCCGTGGCGAGAGAGGCCATGCCCTCGGTGGTGACCATCTCCACCATGTCCGTGGAGGAGATGCGCAGCTTCTTCGGGGGCACCCAGGAGATCCAGGTGCAGGGCGCCGGCACCGGGGTGATCGTGAACAAGAATGAGTCGGAGCTGCTCATCGCCACCAACAACCATGTGGTGGAGGGCGCCAGCCAGCTCTCGGTGGGCTTTGTGGACCAGAGCTCGGTGGAGGCCCAGGTAAAGGGCACCGACGTGGACAACGACCTGGCCGTGGTGGCGGTGCAGCTTTCTGACATCCCCGCCGAGACATTGAGCCAGCTGAAGATCGCCACCATTGGCGACAGCGACGAGCTGGAGCTGGGCCAGCCGGTGGTGGCCATTGTCAACGCCCTGGGCTAGGCATGGTTTAAGACCTCCGCCGCAGGCTGGCTTTTCAGCCAGTCGCGGTACTTATCCTGTTCAGCGGCCATCTTTTCATAAAGGGCCGTCAGCATTTCTTCCTGTGTCATGGTTATCGCACCTCCTCATGGGTTTTGGATTTTTTCTCTGCCGCTCTTTGCGGCATGGGACGGCGAAGCCCCTCCAGGACGGAGGGACGCGTACTTTTGGCAACGATGGTTTCCTGCCGGCCGGGGGCCTTGCTGTCGATGTTGAGCAGCGTGTCCAGCTCCGTCAGCCGGGCCGATTTCTCCCGCAGCTCATCCTCATAGAGGGTGTAGTCATGGGGTGAAATCTCATGGAGCCTTGCATAATCGAACTCCGCGCCCCGCCTGCACAGGCAGTTTCCGGCGCGGCGGTACGCCTACCTGATTTTCTGCGAGGACCGGGAAACCCACCAGTGCTGGCCGAGCATCGGGAAGATTTGCCAGCACACTGGCATGAGCGCCAACACGGTTGCGAAATACATTCGCCAGCTTGAAGAAAGGCAGCTCATCAACGTGGAACCCACCAAGGTGCGTACCAAGTCAGGCGAGGTGCGAAACGGCACCCTGCAGTTCACCATCCGGCCCATCCAAGAAGCTGTCAACTACCACCTGGAACGCCAGCTGGCGGGGCTGCCACCGAGAAAGTCTAGAAAGAAAAAACGGTGAAATCTAAACTCGGCCCTGTGTGGCCCTGTGTGCGATTTTGAGAGCCAGGTAAGGAAAGTGACACCACCGAAGCCCCAAACACGCCCTGTTGGAGGCGTGTGACCCAGTTGTGGCCAGCAATTGCCAAAGGCAACTGCCAAGGAGAACCCGAACCACCAAAGAAAAGCAATATCCAGCCCCTCCCCCTTTAGGGAGAGGGGTAAACTCGTTTTGGGGAGAAAAACCAAACTCGGCCCTGTGCGGCGGTTTTTGGCCGGTCAGAGGGCGGGGTAGGGAAGCAACACCACCCAAGCCCCAGACCAGCCCTGTTGGAGGTGTGTGACCCAGTTGTGAGCGAATCCGGGGGCAGTGGCCAACCCAAGGTGAGAGGAAACCAGTGTGTCTCCACTCGGAGAGAGGCGGTTGAGAGAAACCGGAGATAGGCAGAAAAAGAAAAAAGCAGGCCCAGACGGGCCTGCAAAGGCAGCGCAGTGAGGCACGGGATGGCCTCGATGGAAAACAATATTATCCTCCACTCAGAGGATGTGGTTGGAGAAGGCTGAGGGCAGCCCGCATTGCCGAAACATTAAGCAGTGGAGATAGGGTGTGAAAAAAGAGCAGGTGAAAGGGTGTGGGTCGGTAAACCGCCCCACACCCGGCTCACAGTGGCCGGCAGAGCCGGCCACTCCGGGCTTTTTGCAAGGGGTCAATTTTGCGATTTTTAGGGGTCGGTTTTGGGGCCTTGGCGTCAAACCGTGGGTCGTGAATGCCGGATTTTCCCAGTGTAGAGCCATTCTCCACGGTGTCACGATAGGGGTTGCGGCGATTTTTTGCAAGTCGAGTGGCAGGCGGATTTTCAGACCCAATAGCTGTGGATAAGGGCGAAAATTATAGCCTTTTTCCTCACATAGACAGGGATTGCGACCTGTTTAAGAAAATTTTAGCCACGTTCCCGGATAAGGACTCAAAGCCTGTTTTCCTCTCCCCATATACAGAGTTGGTCGAGAATTTTCATCAAGGATTTGCCCCGCTCGCTGAGAGAATACTCCACCTTGGGTGGGATTTGAGGGTACTCCTTGCGGAGGATCAGCTGGTCACGTTCCAGTTCTTTCAAGTTGGCGCTCAAGGTTTTATCCGCCACGGTTTTTAGATAGCGCTTCAATTCGTTGAACCGCACCACGCCGAATTCCATCAGACAGTAGAGAATCACCATTTTATGTTTGCCGCTGATGAGGGAGAGAGTATAGGCGAAGCCAGTGTCCTCAAAGTTGGCCTTTTCCATATAGTCCGAGATCATATTGCTTACCTCCAAGCTAGTATCTTACAAAAAAATCAGCACTTGTTTTCTGTTTGTTACTGGCTATAATGATAGAGGAAGGCACCCGGCGTGTCAATCCTAAAAAAGAGAGGCGCATTTCTGTGAGAAAAGAATTGAATATCACCGAGGGGATCTTCCCCATGCCCGTGCTGATGGTCGCCACCTACAACGAGGACGGCACCGTAAACGTGATGAACGCCGCTTGGGGGACGATGCAGGAGCGTGACACTGTGGCCTTGAACCTGACGGAGAGTCACAAGACCGTGAAGAACATCAAGGCCAGGGGCGGCTTTACCGTGAGCATTGCCGATGCCGCCCATGTGGTGGAGGCCGACTATTTCGGCGTGGCCTCCGGCAATACGGTAGCGGATAAGCTGAGCGCAGCCGGGCTTACCGCCACGAAATCGGAGATGGTGGACGCCCCCGTCATAAACGAGTTTCCTCTCTGTTTGGAGTGCAAATTCGTTGAATACCAGACCAACGAATATGGCTGCGGGGTCATCGGTAAGGTGGTAAAAGTCACCGCCGACGAGAGCGTTATGCGGGACGGCAAGCTGGATATGTCCCTAGTGAACGCCGTTGCTTTTGACCCTTACACCCACGGATATTACAAAGTCACCGAGCGTGTGGGCGAGGCTTTCAAGGACGGTTTGCAGCTGAAGAAATAAGAATGGGCGGGCCTTTTGAGGCCTGCCTTTTCTTGTATGTAGAAAACCACTCGCTAGGCGAGTGGTTCCAAAGAAGGCTTGTGCCGATGATGAAGACAGAAAAACTCCTTTTGTTGTAAAATAAACTTGCGGT
>JABLTR010042071.1_pt1 | contig 27813 bp, 18 predicted proteins | sample 7160071 | NCBI WGS metagenome assembly JABLTR01 (sample SAMN14651230, study PRJNA627086) | human gut metagenome | isolation source: feces | host: Homo sapiens | reverse complement strand
TAGCAGAGAATCCCGGTACTTTTCCAAGGGAAAAGGCGGCTGTTTCACAGCCGAGGGATTCTGATTAAATCCATCCGCAGAGAACAGCGGTACTTTCCGCCAGGAAAGGCAGGCGCTTCGCGCCTGAGCTGTTCTCTCGGAACGTCGATTACGCAAAATCTTATTTTGCGTAATCGACCGTTCTACTTTCCCGAATCATATTCACCTTAATGGTGCCGGGGTAATCCAAGTCGGCTTCAATCTTCTTGCAAATATCCCGGGCCAGCAAGGTCATCTGCTCGTCGCTGACCTTCTCCGGCTTTACCATCACCCGGATTTCACGGCCGGCCTGGATGGCGTAGCAGCTCTCCACCCCGTCGAAGGAGGAGGCCACCTCTTCCAGCTTTTCCAGGCGCTTGATGTAGTTCTCCAGGTTCTCCCGGCGGGCGCCAGGACGGGCGGCGGAGATGGCGTCGGCCGCCTGCACAATGCAGGCGATGACAGTTTTGGCCTCCACGTCCCCGTGGTGGGCGGCGATGGCGTGGATAACCGCCTCGCTCTCCCGGTACTTCCGGGCCACCTCCACGCCAATCTGCACGTGGGAGCCCTCCATCTCGTGGTCCAAAGCCTTGCCGATGTCATGGAGCAAGCCGGCCCGCTTGGCCACGGTGGGGTCCAGCCCCAGCTCGCTGGCCATCATGCCAGAGAGGAAGGCCACCTCGATAGAGTGGTTCAAGACGTTCTGCCCATAGCTGGTGCGGTAGCGCAGCCGGCCCAAGAGCTTGACCAGCTCGTGGTGGATGCCGTTGACGCCCACCTCCAGCACGGCGCGCTCGCCCTCCTGCTTGATGGTGGATTCCACCTCCCGGCGGGCCTTTTCCACGGTCTCCTCAATGCGGGTGGGGTGGATGCGCCCGTCGGCGATGAGCTTCTCCAGGGCGATGCGGGCCACTTCCCGGCGCACCGGCTCAAAGCTGGAGAGGGTGATGGCCTCGGGCGTGTCGTCGATAATCAAGTCCACGCCGGTGAGGGTTTCAATGGCTCGGATGTTCCGGCCCTCCCGGCCGATGATGCGGCCCTTCATCTCGTCGTTGGGCAGGGGCACCACGCTGATGGCGGCTTCGCTGACGTGGTCGGCCGCGCAGCGCTGGATGGCCAGGGCGATAATCTCCCGGGCGGATTTGTCCGCGTCCTCTTTGGTCTGCTGCTCAAACTCCCGGATTTTCACGGCCTTCTCATGAGTGAGCTCGCTCTCCAGGTTGTTCAGCAGGTACTCCTTGGCCTGGTCCACCGTGAAGTTGGAGATTTTCTCCAGCATGTCAAACTGGCTCTTCTTCACGGCCTCGGCCTCTTTCAGGCGCTCCTCTGCCTTCTTGTTCTTCTGGTCGATTTGGTTTTCCTTGCGCTCCATGGATTCCAGCTTTTTCTCCAGGCTCTCCTCCTTTTGGAGGACGCGCCGCTCTTGATGCTGGATTTCCTTGCGCCGGTTGTTCAGTTCCTTTTCCGATTCGTCCCTTAGGCGGTGCAGTTCATCCTTGCCTTCCAGCACGATTTCTTTCTTCCTGGCCTCGGCGGACTTGATGGCGTCGCTCACAATCCGCTTGGCCTCCTGCTCGGCAGAGCCGATTTCGGCCTCCGCCTTGTTCTTGCGGTAGGTAAAGCCCAGGAAGAAAGCCAAGCCGCCCGCGATTGCCGCGGCCAGCACGGCGATGACAATGCACAGCCACACTGCGATTTGGCCCAATCAGGCACCTCCTTTTCTCCATCTCATTCTATTTTTGATTTTTAAAAAAGGTTGCGCTGGGAGATAGGCGCGGGGCGCCCTTCCCCCACAAAGTGCTGTGGGCCTTCGCTATATTTTTTCAATGTTTCATTTTCTGGTTCTGTTTTATTGCGAAACTCTGCTGGTCCGCCTGAGGGCGGCACTGACAAACTGCCTCCCCCAACACAGGGGAGAAAACCGGCCATTTCCGGCGGATTTTATAGAAAATACCTCAATAAAGTAGAAGGAAAAATGAAAAACAGGGAAATCTATCTAGGAAAGCGCCAGATGCACTCTGCTTTTATTCTAGTCCACCCCATGGGTGCTTGTCAAGAAATTTGTAACATTTTATTCACAAGCGCCTTGACAAAGCTTTGTCCCCCGCCCTTGACAAAGAAAGCTTTGGGTGCTATGATGAAAAGCAAATCAAAATGCGGTGAGAAGGAAGCCATATCCCGGGGCGCCCGGGCCAGAGAGCGGCTGCCGTGGGCTGAAAGCGGCCGCCGGGGCGGGGGATGTGGACACCACCTTTGAGCACCGTCCCGAACGCGTTTTGCCCAAGGGACGGCGGCCGGCCCCGTTACAGGCCCAAACGAGGAAGCGGAACAGGCGCCGCCTGCTCCCTTTGAATCCGGGTGGAACCGCGGGTTTTGGCAAATTTTTTTTGAGCCGGATACCTGCCCCAGAGCTTTGCTGGGGCAGGTTTTTTTATTTGCCCCGGCGGAAAGGAGTACCCTATGGTAAAGATTGATTTGAAAGGCCAGGTCAAGGAGTTCGATCAGGGCATCACCGCCGCGGAAGTGGCCAAGTCCATCGCCATGGGCCTGTACAAGTCCGCCTGCGCCGCCAAGATTGACGGGACGGTCTGCGATTTGCGCACCCCCATCGAGAAGGACTGCTCCCTGGAGATCCTCACCTTCGACACGGCAGAGGGCAAGCATGCCTATTGGCACACCACCTCCCACATCATGGCCCAGGCCGTGATGCGCCTGTACCCCGGCACCAAGTTCTCCATTGGCCCCGCCATTGAGAACGGCTTCTATTACGACTTTGACATGGAGCAGCCCCTCTCCACCGAGGACCTGCCCAAAATCGAGGCCGAGATGAAGAAAATCATCAAGGAGGACCTGCCCCTGGAGCGCTTTGCCCTGCCCGCCGACAAGGCCAAGGAGCTGATGGCCGGCCAGCCCTATAAGGAGGAGCTCATCGAGGAGCACGCCGGCAAGGGCGAGGACATCAGCTTTTACAAGCAGGGGGACTTCACCGACCTGTGCGCCGGCCCCCACCTGGTGAGCACCGGCATGGTGAAGGCCGTAAAGCTGACGGCCATCACCGGCGCCTACTGGCGGGGCGACGCCAAGAACAAGATGCTCACCCGTGTGTACGGCATCTCCTTCCCCAAGCAGTCTATGCTGGAGGAGCACCTGCAAATGCTGGAGGAGGCCAAAAAGCGGGACCACCGCAAGCTGGGCAAGGAGCTGGGCCTGTTCATGCTGCGGGACGAGGGCCCCGGCTTCCCCTTCTTCCTGCCCAAGGGCATGGTGCTGAAAAACCTGCTCATCGACTACTGGCGCGAGGTCCACAAGAAGTACGGCTATGTGGAGGTCTCCACCCCGGTCATCCTCAGCCGCAAGCTGTGGGAGCGCTCTGGCCACTGGGACCACTACAAGGACAACATGTACACCACCGTCATCGATGACGAGGACTTCGCCATCAAGCCCATGAACTGCCCCGGCGGCATGATGGTCTACCAGAGCCAGCCCCACTCCTACCGGGATTTGCCCCTGCGTGTGGGCGAGCTGGGCCTGGTCCACCGCCACGAGCTCTCCGGCGCCCTCCACGGGCTGTTCCGGGTGCGGTGCTTCACCCAGGACGACGCCCACCTGTTCATGACCCCCGCGCAGCTGAAGGACGAGCTGAAGAACGTGGTGCGCCTGTTTGACGAGGTGTACTCCGTGTTTGGCCTGTCCTATAAGATTGAGCTCTCCACTATGCCCGAGGACCACATCGGCACCGTGGAGCAGTGGGAGCACAACCAGGACATCCTGAAAGAGGCCATCACCGAGATGGGCAAGGAGTACGAGGTCAACGAGGGCGACGGTGCCTTCTACGGCCCCAAGCTGGACTTCCACCTGGCGGACAGCCTGGGCCGCACCTGGCAGTGCGGCACGGTGCAGCTGGACAGCCAGCTGCCCGAGCGCTTCGAGCTGGAGTACGTGGGCGAGGACGGCCAGAAGCACCGCCCCGTCATGCTGCACCGTGTGGTGCTGGGATCCATCGAGCGGTTCATCGGCGTCATCACCGAGCACTTCGCGGGCAAGTTCCCCCTGTGGCTCAGCCCTGTGCAGGCGGTGGTGCTGCCCATTTCCGAGCACCATCACGAGTACGCCCAGGGTGTGCAGGACGTGCTGGAGGAAGCCGGCTTCCGGGTGGAGTGCGACCTGCGCAACGAGAAGATTGGCTACAAGATTCGGGAGGCCCAGCTGCAGCGCACGCCCTACATGATTGTTGTGGGCGATAAGGAAGCGGCAGAGGGGACCATCTCCGTGCGCCACCGCGCGGACGGCGACCTGGGCTCCATGGACCTGCCTGCGTTCATCGCCAAGCTGAAGGAAGAAGTGGAGAGCAAGGAAATCAAGTAAGGCCTTGCGCAAAAGTGTTAGGGTGCTGGTGCCCGGCGGGCGCCGTTCAACACCCATCGCGGCGGCAGCCGGGACAGCTTTTAAAAAGCCTTGCGGCGCGGCCGCATAAAAACCAGGGACAGTCATAGCAAGCGCAGCTTGTGGACCATGTCCCGGGCAGATAGCGAAAACGAAAAAAGGACATCCAAGCCAAACACTTGGGTGTCCTTTTTGCTGTTTGTTGATTTTTCTGGAGAGGGGCTTGGTGCAAGGCGCGGTTTCGGTGCGCTGCCAAACGGAGCGCGGCCTATCGCCCTAACGGGCGCGTGCGGCCTTGCTCCTGCTTTTTTTACGGCTGCGCCGCAAGGTCAAGGCCGCAGGGCTCTGCCCTGCAACCCGCAGCCTTTGAAAAGGCTGGCGAAACTTTTACTCCGCTCCGCGGCGGTTACTGCAGCACCAGGGCCTCTTTATGCTCCCCTGCGTAGGGGTGCCAGGGGGGCAGGCCCGGGCCGTTGGGGTCGCCGGTTTTTACAAAGTTCGCCCAATAGGCGCTTAGCTGCCCCGCCAGCTCCCAGTCGTGTTCCTCCCAGGGGCGCCAACCGCGGGACAGGGTTTCAAACTCGTACCACAGCTCGCTGGAGTGGAACGCCCCGGCTTGGTCCCCCGGCAGCTTGCGGTCGAAAAAGTACAGGTACGCCGGCCGGCGGCCCAGCTTCAGCTGGTTCTCGCACCAGCGGGCCCCCGCCCCTTGGAGCAGCTCCGCCCCGCCGATGTCGTCCCCGGTGGAGCCAATCATGGTGGCGATGTCGTGGATGGCGCCGCTCTCCGCCTGGGCGTCGGTGGTGTCCGGCAGCAGCCAGCCGTCCACGTGGGGGCACCAGCTCAGGCCCTGGCCCTGCACGGCGTAGGCGGCGTCCCGCAGCTTTCCCGCGGGGACTTGGCGCAGCTCCTCCAGGGTGGAGACGCCCAGGTGGTCCATCAGCCGCTGGGAGACCTCCCACAGCGCCTGCTTCCCCGGGGTGGTGTGCAGCGCCTGGATGCCCCCGCCGCTTTGCAGGATGGCGCCCCGCGCCATGCCCCGGGCCAGGGGGGAGGAGAGGATGGTCTGCACGCTCATGCAGCCGGCGGACTGCCCCGCCAAGGTGATGGCGTCCGGGTCGCCCCCAAAGGCGGCGATGTTCTGCTGGACCCAGTCCAAGGCGAAAATCTGGTCGAAAATGCCGTAATTGCCGGAGACGCCTTCCTCAGTCTCCTCCTCCAGGGCGGGGTGGGCGAAGAAGCCAAAGGCGTTCACCCGGTAGTTGATGGTCACCAGAATCACGCCCTTTTTGGCAAAGCCCTCCCCGTCAAACTCCTTCTCCGAGCCGCACCCGTGCAGAAAGGCGCCCCCGTGAATCCAAAAGAGCACCGGCAGCCGGGACTGGGCCGTGGCGGAGGCTGGGGTCCAGATGTTCAGGTACAGGCAGTCCTCGCTTTCGTCGTCGGGCAGGCCGCGGTAGAACTCCTTGCCGTAGAAGTCCATGGAGGCCAGGTCGGCCTGGGGGCAGCGGGGCCCAAAGGCGGTGCAGTCCCGCACTCCCTCCCAGGGGGCATGTTCCTGGGGGCGGCGGAAGCGCAGCGCCCCCACCGGGGGCTGGGCATAGGGCACGCCCCGGAAGATGACGGTTTGCTGGTCTTGGCTCAGGGCGCCTTGCACGGCCCCCTGCTGTGTGGTGATGATGGTTTCCATGAGAGAACACCTCCTAAAGCAGCGTGACGGAATAGTAATTTATTGTTTTTCTTCGGGCGGTTCGCCTTCGTCCCAGGGCTCCTCCAGGGGGATGGGCTCCAGCAGGCCGGGTTCTTCCGGCGGGGGCGGCAGCTCGTCCACTTTCAGCCTGGGGATGAACTTCTTGGCAAACCAGCCCTTGCCCCGGCCCATGATGTACAGCGCGCCGATCACCGAGAAAATCACCGCGCCCACAAAGGTGACGAACAAGTCCTTCATGGTGTCGTGCAGGCCGATGTCCAGGTAGCCGGGCCAGGTTTCCCCGTTTACCACCACGCTGTCCACGGCCACGTGCTGGGCCACATTGCGGCCCTCGGGGTTCAGGCTGACAGAGTAGATGGTGTTTATCCAGGTGTCCTTCTGCATGTCCGTGTGGAAAAAGACGTCCATGCCGTACTCGAAGAACTCCCACACCACCCCCACGGTCATGGAGAAGCAAAAGGCCACCAAAGCCACAAAGGCCGGGGAGAGCCGCACCTTAAACTTCCGGGAGCGGTTGAGGATATCCACCATGGCGATGCCGATGGCGGCCATCAAAAAGCCGTTGATGGTGTGGAGCATGGTGTCCCAGAAGGGGAACAGCAGGTAATACTCCTGGATCTCCCCCAAAATCTCGGCGGAGAAGATAAACAGAAGGATGATGATTTCCAAGGTGTTTGGCACGTCGATGTGCAGCCGGTGCTCCACAAAGGTGGGAATCATAAACAGCACCAAGGTGAGCACGCAGAGAAAGACGTTGTAGTAATCGCCCTTAACAGCCTCCAGCACCAGCACCGCCAGCACCAGGAAACGCAGCACCACATAGATGGTGAACAGAAGGGGGTGCTTGCGCACATCCTGCTTGGCCTGGGCGCGGATGTCCCGGGCGCGCTGGCGGCGCTCCTCCCGGGTGGGCTTGGGACGGGGGTTCTTTTTCATAGCATTCCTCGCTTCCAAAAAAGTGTAGATGGGTTTTTGATGTTTTTCTGGTATTATATCACATTTTTTGAAAAGTCAACAGGGAATTGCGCCCGGCCCCAAGGAAACAAAAAAGAGCGCCGGGAAAGCGCTCTTTTTGGCTGTGCCCTCTTTAGTTTTTCAAACTCTGCATGGGCGCGGGGATTTTCCCGCCCCGGTGGATGAACTCCGCGGGGCTGGCGGGGTTTACCTCCATAATGGGGCCCTTGCCCAGCAGGCCGCCAAAGTCCAGCTCCTCGCCGGCCTTGCGGCCCACGGCGGGGATGACTCGCACGGCGGTGGTCTTGGAGTTGACCATGCCAATGGCGGCTTCGTCGGCGATGATGCCGGAGATGATTTCCGCCGGAGTGTCCCCGGGGATGCAAATCATGTCCAGGCCCACGCTGCACACGGCGGTCATGGCCTCCAGCTTGGTCAGGGTCAGACAGCCGGAGCGGGCGGCCTCGATCATGCCGGCGTCCTCGGTGACGGGGATAAAGGCGCCGGAAAGCCCGCCCACGCTGGAGCTGGCCATGACGCCGCCCTTCTTCACCGCGTCGTTCAAGAGGGCCAAGGCGGCGGTGGTGCCGTGGGCGCCGCACTGCTCCAGGCCCATGCCCTCCAAAATGTAGGCCACGCTGTCCCCAATGGCCGGGGTGGGGGCCAAGGACAAATCCACAATGCCAAAGGGCACGCACAGGCGGCGGCTGGCCTCTTGGGCCACCAGCTGGCCCATGCGGGTGATTTTAAAGGCCGTGCGCTTAATCAGCTCGGCAATCTCGGTGAGGCTTTTGCCCTCGCCGTGCTTTTTGATGGCGGCCCGCACCACGCCGGGGCCGGAGACACCCACGTTGATGACGCAGTCCGGCTCGCCGGGGCCGTGGAAGGCGCCCGCCATAAAGGGGTTGTCCTCAGGGGCGTTGCAGAACACCACCAGCTTGGCCGCGCCGATGCACTCCCGGTCGGCGGTGCGCTGGGCGGTCTCCTTGACGATGCGGCCCATCTTCTCCACGGCGTCCATGTTGATGCCCGCCTTGGTAGTGCCCACGTTGACAGAGGAGCACACCATCTCTGTCTCGTCCAAGGCCTGGGGGATGCTTTCTATCAAAGCGTAGTCCCCGGGGCCAAAGCCCTTGTGCACCAGGGCGGAGTACCCGCCGATGAAGTTTACCCCCACGGTGCGGGCAGCCCTGTCCAAAGCCTTGGCGAAGTGGATGGGGGAGGCGGTGGGGCAGGCCCCGGCAATCATGGCGATGGGGGTGACGGAGATGCGCTTGTTGATAATGGGGATGCCGTACTGCCGGGAGATGTCCTCGCCGGTTTTCACCAGGTGCTGGGCGTAGCGGCAGATTTTGTCGTAGACCTTCTGGCTGGCCTTGTGCACATCGGGGTCGATGCAGTCCAGCAGGGAGATGCCCATGGTGATGGTGCGGACATCCAGGTCCTCGTTGTCAATCATGTTGATTGTCTCTAGGATTTCGTTGGTATTCAAAAGGGAATCATCCTTTCCTTCGTTCCTTCTATAAAAAACGTGCTAGGGGAGGCGTCATGTCCTGGCATGAGGGGGAGGGCAAAGCTGCACGTATCCGTGTCCCCCCGCCGTCGCTTATACCAAAGGGCGGTACACGCTTGGGGCGGTTGGACAGGAAAACGCAGCGGTAACTACGCTGGACCTAACGGCCCAGTCAGGGAGTCTCGGCTGCCGCCTCGGGTGCTGTCTGCCAGTGGCAGACGTCCAGTACCGACCGACGCGGCAGCGGAGACCGAGCGCTGAACGGTGCCCACCGGGCACCAGCGCCCCCCGCCACCCTTGAAAAGGTGGACGAAACTTTTACCCGCCTACGGCGCGCACGCGAGCTAAATTATTCGCACAGGCGTGAGCGTAGCTCACCGCCCCAAGGCGCGACTTGCCCGGGGTGCAACCCCCGCGAATTGCCTGGGGTGCAACCCCTTTAAATGCGGTGCATTGAGTTGAAGATGTCCTCGTGCATCACGTGGATTTTCAGGTTGTTCTCCTCGCCCAGCTTGGCGAATTCGTCGGCCAAATCGCCCACCTCGGCGGTGGCGTGGGTGATGTCCACCATCATCACCATGACGAACATGTCCTGCAAAATGGACTGGGTCACCTCCAGCACGTTGACCCCCTTCTCGGCGCAGATGCCCGACACCTTGGCCAGGATTCCCACCATGTCTTTGCCTACCACTGTAATAACGGCCTTTTCTTGTTTCTCCATGCCTAAACCATCCTTTCTTAGGTCTTTCCCGTCCATTATGGGCCAAAGGGGGCGTTCTGTCAAGTTTTTCCCATTCTTCCTTCCCTTTTGGGGCGGATTGTGGTAAGATAGACCCAGGCGTCTTGAAAAAAGCGGGCCTTGCCTGCCCGCCCCACACCGGAAAGGAGTGCCGCCTTTTGCGTTATCGTTTTGCCTGTGACTGCCACAACCACTCCAGCTGTTCCCCTGATGGGAACGACACCGTGCTGGAGATGCGCCGCCGCGCCCAGGAGCTGGGCCTGTGGGCCCACACCCTCACCGACCACTGCGAGTGCCAGAAGTTCCCCGAACGCTATCGCCCCCGGGTGGAGCGTGCCTGGGAGAAAATGGCCCTGGAAATCCCCCAGGGAGGGAGCACCCGGTTTTACCGGGGCATCGAGCTGGGCCAGCCCAACCAGGATTTGGAGGCGGCCGAACAGGCCCTTGCCGGCCGGGACTACGACTTCGTCATCGGCTCTATCCACAACATCCGTGGGTATGAGGATTTCTTTTTCCTGGACTACTCAAAAATAGAGCGGAGCTTTATCGATGCGCTGCTGGAAACCTATTGGCAGGAGGAGCTGGAGGTCATCCGCTGGGGGAAGTTCGACGCCCTGGGCCACCTGACCTATCCCCTGCGGTATATCCAGGGCGACCACGGCATCCCGGTGGATTTGTCCCGGCACAGCGACGCCATCGACACCATCTTCCGGGCGCTGCGTGACAGCGGGAAGGCCTTGGAGGTGAACACCTCCGGCTGCCGCCAGAAGATAGGCCGCCCCCTGCCGGATTTGCCCTTGGTGCGCCGCTACCGGGAGCTGGGCGGGGAGCTTATCACCTTGGGCTCGGACGCCCACAGTACCGCCGATTTGGGCCGCGGCATCCAGGAAGGCATGGAGATGCTGCGGGAGGCGGGCTTCCGTTACTTTGCCCTGTACGAGCAGCACAAGCCTATTTTGCTGCCGTTGGAATAATCCCAGGGGCCGGGCCGCCTTTTCGCCGGCCGCCGTCCTATACTTTTTTTAAAGGAGGAACTACACATGGCTATGGAACAGCTCTTGGAGCTTTTGCAGGAACAGGCCACCCTCACCCCCGCGCAGCTGGCCTCTATGCTGGGCGAGCAGGAGGAGGACGTGGTAAAGGCCATTAAGAAATACGAGAAAGAGGGCATCATCAAGGGGTACCACGCCGCCATCAACTGGGAGCGCACCGAGGTGCCCCGGGCCACCGCCCTTATCGAGCTGCGGGTCACCCCCCAGAAGGACACCGGCTTTGACGAGATTGCCGGCCGGGTGATGAACTTCCCCGAGGTGGAGAGCGTCTACCTCATGTCCGGCGGCTACGATTTGGCCGTCACTGTCACGGGCAAGACCATGTCCGACATCGCCATGTTCGTGGCCAAGCGCCTGGCCCCCATCGGCGGGGTGCTTTCCACCGCCACCCACTTTGTGCTGACCAAGTACAAGGACGGCGGCGTGGTGTTTGCCGATGACTATGAAGAAATTGACGAGAGAGGGAGCAACCTTTGTGATTGAATATGATTCTTTGGTAAACCGCACGGTGCGCCGGATCAAGCCCTCGGGCATTCGGAAGTTCTTCGACATCGCCAACGAGATGGACGACGTGATTTCCCTCTCTGTGGGCGAGCCCGATTTCCACACCCCCTGGCACATCCGGGAGGCGGGCATCGAGAGCCTGGAGAAGGGCCGTACCAGCTATACCCCCAACCGGGGCTTCCTCAAGCTGCGGGCGGAGATTTCCAACTTTATCGAGCGCCACTACCACGTGAAGTACGACCCCCAGGACGAGGTGCTGGTCACTGTGGGCGGCAGCGAGGCCATCGACCTGTGCGTGCGCACTTTGGTGGAGCCTGGGGACGAGGTCCTCATCCCAGAGCCCAGCTTTGTGTGCTATGTGCCCATCACCGAGATGGCAGGCGGCGTGCCGGTCATCATCGAGACAAAGCCGGAAAACGGCTTCCGCCTCACCGCCCAGGAGCTGGAGGAGAAAATCACCGACAAGACAAAGCTGCTGATTCTGCCCTATCCCAACAACCCCACAGGGGCTGTTATGCGCCGGGCAGACTTGGAGGCGGTGGCCCGGGTGGTGGAGCGCCACAACCTGCTGGTGCTCTCCGATGAGATTTACGCCGCCCTCACCTATGGCAGCGAGCCCCACACCGCCTTTTCCGCCATCCCCGGCATGCAGGAGCGGACCATCTTGGTCAACGGCTTTTCCAAGTCCCACTCCATGACGGGCTGGCGCATGGGCTACGCCGCGGGCCCCAGGGAGATTATCGGCCTGATGACGAAGCTCCACCAGTTCGCCATTATGAGCGCCCCCACCATGAGCCAGTACGCCGCCATTGAGGCCATGAAAAACGGCGACGACGACATCGAATACATGCGGGGCCAGTACGATATGCGCCGCCGCTTGATTGTGGACGGCCTGAACAATATGGGCCTGAAATGCTTTGAGCCCGAGGGCGCCTTCTACGTGTTCCCCTCGGTAAAGAGCACGGGCCTTACCTCCATGGAGTTCTGCGAGCGGCTCATCCGCTCCCACCGGGTGGCGGTGGTGCCCGGCGACGCCTTTGGCGCCTGCGGCGAGGGCTTTGTGCGCATCTCCTACTGCTACTCCACCAAGCACATCATCGAGGCCCTGGAGCGCATGGAAGCGTTCCTCAAGGAGCTGTAAATGGGCGGGGAAAAGGTGTGGCTCTCCCGGTGCGGCGGCTACGCCCCGGGGGAGCTGCTGCGCCAGATGGAGGAGGCCTTCACCGCCCTGGGCGTGTGGGAGGAGATTCGCCCCGGCATGAAGGTGGTGCTCAAGCCCAACCTGGTGATGAGCTCCAAGCCGGAGGCGGCCATCGCCACCCACCCGGCCTTGGTGGCCGCGGTGGGCAAGTGCGTGCAAAAGGCCGGGGGAGAGGTGCTCATCGCCGAGAGCCCCGGCGGCCCCTATACCTCCGCCGCCATGAAGGCCATCTTCCGGGGCTGCGGCTACACAGACATGGCCAAGGACTGCGGCTTTGCCCTGTACACCGCATGCAAAAGCCGGGAGGTCACCTTGCCCCGGGCCCAGCGGTGCCGCCAGCTCTCGGTGGCGGAGCCCTTCTTAGAGCGGGACTACCTCATCGACCTGTGCAAGCTGAAAACCCACGGCATGGTGGGCTTTTCCGGGGCGGTGAAGAACCTGTTCGGCGCGGTGCCCGGCCTGCAAAAGCCGGAGCTCCACTGCCGCTTTCCGGAGAAGCAGCCCTTCTCGGAGATGCTGGTGGATTTGTGCGATTTCCTCCAGCCGGATTTGTGCATCATGGACGGCATCCTGGCCATGGAGGGCAACGGCCCCACCGGCGGCCAGCCCCGGAAGATGGGGGTGCTGGGGGCCAGCAAAAGCCCCTACGCCCTGGATGTGTGCGGGGCTTCCCTCATTGGGATGAAGCCGGAGAGCGTCCTCATGCTGAAGGAGGCCAACCGCCGGGGCCTGGGGCCCCTCTCCCCGGAGGAGTGCCAGCTGGTAAAGGAGCCGGTGGCCCCCCTGGCCCAGCCGGACTTTGTCAAGGCGAAGGCCTCCAGCACGGACTTTATCGACCGGCTGCCCAGCTTTTTGCGGCCGGCGGCCAAAAAGATAGCCACCCCCACCCCGAAAATCCGCAAAAAGGAGTGCGTGGGCTGCGGCAAGTGCGCCGAAAGCTGCCCCCAGCACACCATCCAAATCCGGGAGGGGAAGGCTGTTATCGACTACAAAAACTGCATCCGCTGTTTCTGCTGCCACGAGATGTGCCCCAAGCACGTCATCGACATCCGGCGCTGGAGCGTGCTCCACTTTTAGTGCACGTTTTTTCGGACAGCGGCGCGTGAAGGAACGGAGCGACCGATGAAACTGAGAGCATACGCCAAAATCAACCTCACCCTGGACGTCACCGGGCGCAGGGAGGACGGCTACCACACCTTGGACACGGTGATGCAGACCGTTTCCGTGTGGGACGAGGTGGAGATTAAGAAAATCAACAAGCCGGGCATCCGGCTGTTTTGCAACCGGGAGTACCTGCCTGTGGACACCAAAAACACCGCCTTCCGGGCGGCGCAGTACTTCTTCGAGCGCTGCGGCATCACCGGGCAGGGGCTTTCCATCCACATCCGCAAGTACATCCCCAGCCGCGCCGGCATGGGCGGCGGCAGCGCCGACGCGGCCGCGGTGCTCCACGGCCTGAACCAGATGTTCCACGCTGGCCTGCCCCAGCAGGAGCTGGTGGAGCTGGGCGCCCGGGTGGGGGCGGACGTGCCCTTCTGCGTGGTGGGCGGCACCTGCCGCTGCCGCGGCATTGGGGAACAGGTGGAGCCAGTGTCCCCTTTACCGGACTGCTGGCTGGTGCTGTGCAAGCCCCCCGCGGGGATGAGCACCCCCCGGGCCTACGCCTTGATAGACCAGTTCCCCCTCTCCCGGGCCCAGGCCACGGAGAAGATGGTGGGCCTGCTTTCCGCCGGGGATTTGCGCCGGGTGGCCGGCGGGCTTTCCAACCGCTTTGACGAGACCATGAAGCTCCAGCAGGTGCGGGAAATCAAGCGGGTGATGGGCAATTCCGGCGCCTTGGGCGCCAGCATGACCGGCAGCGGCTCGGCGGTGTTCGGCATCTTCGACAGCGAGGCCGCCGCCCGGGCCTGCATGCAGCAGCTGGAGGGCAAGGGCCGCCTGTACCTGGCCCGCCCCCTGTCCCGCAGCTGGGATTACGCCCCGGAGAAGTGAACGGAAAAACGGACAAATAAAAACAGCCCTGGGATTTCCCGGGGCTGCTTTTTCATGTGTTCTCCTCCGACTGTACCAAAAATCGTGCAGTGACTTTCGCGCCGCCGGCGGGGCTGTTTTCGATTTGCAGCGAGCCCCCGTGCTTTTCGCAGAGGGAGCGGCAGATGTACAGCCCCAGGCCAAAGTGCAGTTCCCCCTGGGGGGAGAGGGACTTGTCCGCCCGGTAATAGGGCTCGGCGGCCCGTTTCAGCGCGGCGGGCGGGAAGCCCGGGCCGTCGTCCCCCACGGTGAGGGAGAGCCAGCCATCCTCCAGCGCAGCTCGGGCCCACACCTGCTTTTGGGCGTAGCGCCCGGCGTTGGAGAGAAGATTTTCGTACACCTGGAACAGCAATTCTGTGTCCAGAAAAGCGGACCCATCCCCCTGGCTGGAAAAGGAGAAATCACCTTTTCCCAGGATTTCCCCGGTCTCCCGCAGGTGGGCGCACAGGGAGGAAAAGGGGACAGTGCTTTTCTGGGGCTTCACGTCCTCCAGGCGCTGCAAAGAGTTCATGCTCTCCACATAGCGCTGCAGGCGGGTCAGGCTGCGCTTCATGGTCAAGACGGTGTCTACCGTCTTCTCCGGGGACAGGTCCCCGGATGGCAGCGCGTCCAGCAGCAGGTCGCTGTAGCCTTGCAGCACCGTCAGCGGCGTGCGCAAATCGTGGGAAAAGGCGGCGTTTAACCGCTTGCGCTCCTCCACGGCGTCCCACAGGGCCCGGTTGTTCTCCTCCAGGGAGGCCCGCATGGTCTCAAAGGACTGGCACAGCTTGCCCAGCTCGTCTGCGCTGGGGGACTCCACGTGGAAGTCCAAATCGCTCTGTCCGATTTTCTGGGCAGCTTGGTTGAGGATGGCCAGGGGTTTTTTGATTTTCCAGTGGTAAAACCACCAGGCGTCCGCCAAGAACGCCAAGGCAGCCGTGATGACAAAAGCGCACAGGGCGATTTGCCCCACGTTTTTGTAGAAAAACCGCAGGGGCCCCGCCGGGATAAACAAGGTGGGGGAGGTGGTTTCGATGGGGTAAATCTCCCCGGTGTCCGGGTCCACATAGGCGTAGGGCATGGTGGCCTCCACGTAGAGGACGGTGCCGTCTGGGGAAACGGAGTAGTATTCTCCCGTTTCGCTTTCGTCGGCGTAGTAGGGGGTGATGTACTTGAGGTACAGGGCGTCCCTGGCCCATTCCAGCCCCCAGCTCTCCAACGCGATGAGGAGAAAAGCGCCCAACGCGCACAGCACCGTGGTGAGCACCAGCGCCCACCGCAGGGATACCCGCTGGCGCCAGGGCGCCTTTTTCTGTCCGTTTTTTTGGACTGTTATCTTCACTGCCATTTGTACCCCACGCCCCAGATGGTGGCAATCCTATCGCCGCAGCCCGCTGCGGTGAGCTTGGCGCGGATGCGCCGGATGTGCTCGGCCACCACCGAGCTATCCCCCTCGCTGTCCCAGCCCCACACGGACTCGTAGATGCGCTCCCGCCCAAAGACCTGGGAGGGGTGCATGGAGAGCAGCTCCACAATGTCGAACTCCTTTTTGGCCAGGTGCACCGGCTGGCCGTCCTGGTACAGGCATCGGGCGCCGTAGTCGATGACAAGCCCCTGGTCGAACTTCACCTGGGCCTGGCCCTGGCGGCGCTCCTCCCGGCGCAGGTGGGCGGCCACCCGGGCCAGCAGCTCCTGGTTGGAGAAGGGCTTTAAGATGTAGTCGTCGCCCCCGGCGGCAAAGCCCATCACCTTGTCGGCGTCCTCAATGCGGGCGGTGAGGAAGAGGATGGGGCAGCTGACGAAATCCCGAATCTGCCGGCACAGGGTAAAGCCGTCCATATCGGGCATGTTCACGTCCAAGAGGATGAGGTCGGGCTTTTGGGAGCAGAGCTCCAGGGCCTCCTTGCCGCCGCAGGCAGCCAGCACCTGGTAGCCCTGGCGGGTGAACAGGTCTTGCAGCAGGCGGACGATATCGGCCTCGTCGTCCGCCACCAAGATGCGGTATGCCATCGGGCTTCACTCCTTTCTCATAGGCCATAGGATAGGGGAAGAATTTCAACTTTTTCTCACCCAGTGCCTGGGCTCTCAATTCGCGCCTTGGGGCGGTGAGCTACGCTCACGCCTGTGCGAATAATTAGCTCGCGTGCGCGCCGGGGGTGGGTGAAGGTTTTTCGTCAAGTTTTTTCAAAAATTTGCGGGGGCGGCAGAGCGTTGCCTACCGGTATGCTTGCCCAGTATTTCACTCTTAAAACACCGCGCCGCACACCAGGCCGGTGGCCACGGCGGACACGTACAAAACGGCCGCCAGCAGCAGGTTCTCCTTCCAGTGGCGGTTGTACTTGAACAGCACCGCCAGGCCCACCCCGGCGCCGGTGCACAGCCCGGCCACCGCCGCCCCAAAGGACAGGGAGCCCGCCAAATACAGCTCGGTGAGAATCACCGAGGAGGCGCAGTTGGGGATAAACCCAAGCAGCGCCGCCACAAAGGGCTGGAACACGCTGCCGGAGAGCAGCACCTGGGAGATGCGCTCCTCCCCCACCACGTGGATGGCGCCGCCCAGCACCAGGTTGATGAGCAGCAAGAACAGGGCGATGCGCACGGTGTGGGTCAAGGCGGAGCGGAAGATGCCGTGGTGCTCGCAGTCGCAGTCCTTGCACAGCTCCTCAAAGGGACGCTCCGGCGCCCGGTGGGGCAGGCGCTTCCACAGCAGGTCGGTGAGGATGCCGAACACCGCCCCAGCCACCAGCTTCACCCCCAGCAGGAGCAGCAAGTCCGGCAGCGCCCCCGGCTGGGAGACGAGGATGGGCAGGGCCTCGTCGCTGGTGGCCAAAAACACCGCCACCAAGGTGCCCGGGGTGATGAGCCGCCCGGCGTAGAAGTTGGCCGCCGCCACGGAGAAGCCGCACTGGGGCACCAGCCCCAGCACAGCGCCCCCCACCGGGCCAAAGGGCCCCAGCCTTTGGAGGGCGCCGGTGAGCTTCTCGCTGGCGCGGTGCTCTAAAAACTCAATGAGCAGGTACGCGCCAAAGAGGAAGGGCAGCGTTTTTGCCGTGTCGATAACGGCGTCTAAGAGAAGTTCCAGCATAGCAACACCTTTCCTTTTTTCAGGGTGATAGAGGGTTTTCCGGTTTGTGTGTCCCTTAGATTATACCATCCTTGTCAAATCCTTCGCATAGCCCCGGGGAAAAGGGGCCATACTCCCTCCAGAATCTGGAAAGGAAGTGCTGGACTATGAACGCCAAGGAACATACGAGAAAACACCGCCTGCTGGGCAAGGCTTTGGTCTGCGGGTTTGTGCTGGCGGCCCTTTGCAGCTTTTTCCCCTTTGCGGCGGCCTGCGGGCAGCTGCCCCGGGACGTGGTGCGGCTCCACGTGGTGGCCAACTCCAACGGGGCGGAGGACCAGGCGGTGAAGCTCCTGGTGCGGGACGCCGTGCTGGAGGAGGCGGCCCGCTGGTACCAGGGGGCGGGCTCTATGGAGGAGGCCAGCTCCCAGCTGTGCACCCATCTCCAGTCCATTGCCGGGGCCGCCCGGCAGGTGCTGGGGGAGCAGGGGGTGGATTACTCCGCCACCGCCCAGATGACCGAGATGTACTTCCCCACCCGGGACTACGGGGACTTCCGCCTGCCCGCCGGGCGGTACCGCACGCTGCGGGTCACCTTGGGGGAGGGCGCCGGGAAAAACTGGTGGTGCGTGGTGTTCCCCAGCCTGTGCCTGCCCGCCGCCACCCAGGAGGAGGCCCTGCTCACTTTGCCGGAGGGGGAGCGCCAGGTGGTGGAGGGCGGCCAGGGTGTCCAGGTAAAGCTCAAGGCCGTGGAGCTGTGGGAATCCCTGCGGGAGTGGCTGCGCGGCTGATGGTGCTTTTCCAGCCCACCGGGATGTGGTATACTAGGTACCACAGGAAAGGAGTGGGCACATGCTGCAGTTTGTCCTAGGCCGCGCGGGAAGCGGCAAAACGGAATACATGCGCCGCCTGCTGGCGGACAGGGCCTTGGCGGGCCAGGGCGGCACGGTGATGCTGGTGCCGGAGCAGTACACCTTTGAAACGGAGAAGGCCATGCTGCACCTGGCGGGGCCGGTGCGGGGCAACGCCATCCCGGTGTACAGCTTCACCCGGCTGGCGGAGGCGGTGTTCCGCCGGGAGGGCGGCGCCGTGGGCCGCAGGCTCTCCGACGGGGGCCGGCGCATTTTGATGGCCTCCGCCATCGAGGCCTGCCAGGACAGGCTGGAGGTCTACGCCGCCGCGGCCCAAAGCGGCCGCGTCAACGACGTGATGCTCACCGCCGTCAACGAGATGAAGATGTGCGGCATCGCCCCCGGGGATTTGCGGGAGGCCGCCCGGGGCCTGGGGGGCCGGGGCTTGGGGAAGAAGCTCGGTGAGCTGGCCCTGCTGTACGATACATACAACGGCCTGGTGGAGGCCTCTTACCTGGACTCCCGGGACGACCTGACCCGCCTGGCCCAGGCCTTGGAGGGCGGCGCCTTTTTCCAGGGGTGCACCGTGGCCGTGGACTCCTTCGAGGGCTTCACCGCCCAGGAGCTGAAAGTGCTGGTGCAGATTCTCCGCCAGGCGGACCAGGTGGTGGTGGCCCTGTGCACCGACGGCCTGGACACCACCGGCACCGGCCTGTTCGCCTTGGTGGACCGCACCCTCCACCGGCTCTCCGCCGCCGCCCGGGAAAACGGCGTGGCCGTCCAGCCGCCGGTGGTGCTCACCGGGGCGCCCCGGTTCCAAAACGAGAACCTCAAGCTGGTGGAGGCCCAGCTTTTCTGCGCCCAGGAGACGCTCACCAGCCCCGACTGCCAGGGCATCACCGTGCTGGAGGCCAAGGACCCCTACGAGGAGGCGGAGTTCGCCGCGGCCACCATCCGCCGCCTGGTGGCGGAGGAGGGCTACCGCTACCGGGAAATCTCCATCATCTGCCGGGACCCCGCCCGGTACTACGGCTGCCTGGACGCCGCCCTGAAAAAGCGGGACATCCCCTGCTTTGTGTCCCAGCCCGCCAAGGTGGACGGCGAGCCCGTCACCCGGTTTGTGCTGGGGGCCTTCCAGGCGGTGCAGGGGGGCTATCAGACCGAGGATTTGCTGGAGCTGCTGAAAACCGGCGTCTCCGGCTTTACCGCCGAGGAGATTTCCAGCCTGGAGAACTACGCCTATTTGTGGAAGCTCTCCGGCCCGGGATGGCGCCAGGAATTCACCCGCCACCCCCGGGGCTTTGGCCAGGAGCTCACCCCGGAGGACCAGAGGGAGCTTGCCCGCCTCAACGGCCTGCGCCAGCGGCTCATGGGCCCCTTAGAGCGCTTCGCCGCCCGCACCCGGGAGGCCACCGGCGGGGAGATTTCCCAGGCGGTGTACCTGCTGCTGCTGGCCTTTAACCTGGAGGAGACCCTGCCCGCCTACTGCCTGTTTCTGGAGTCCTCCGGGGAGGACGCCCTGGCCCAAAAGCAGCTGCGGGTGTGGGATTTGCTCATGGAGACCCTGGACCAGATGCGGGCCATCCTGGGGGACAGGCCCCTCTCCCGGGAGCGGTACGCCCAGCTGTTAAAGGAGGTCATCGCCGGGGAGGACGTGTCGGAAATCCCCCAGACGGTGGACCAGGTGCTGTTCGGCACCGCCGAGCAGGTGCGCCAGTCCGCGCCCCGGGCGGTGTTCCTGTTGGGCTGCGCCCAGGGGGAGTTCCCCCTGAGCCCCCGGTCCAGCGGGGTGTTCTCCGACGCCGAGCGCAAGGAGCTCATCGCCCGGCAGCTGCCCCTGGGGGACCCCCTGGAGCAGAAGACCATGGAGGAGCGCTACCTGGCCTATTCGGTGGCCTGCGCCCCCTCCCAGCGGCTGTACGCCAGCTGGCCCCGCTGTGCCGACGGCGAGGACAAGGAGCCCAGCGAGCTCATCACCGCCCTGCTGGGGATTTTCCCCACCCTGCGGCCTTTGCGGGACCTGCCCGACGAGTACTTTGCCAACTCCCAGGAGGCGGCCTTCTCCCGGATGGCGGCCCGCTTTACCGCCGGGGACAGCGCCTCCGCCGCGCTGCGCCAGCTCTTTGTGGGGGAGCCCGCCTACCAGGGCCGGGTGGAGGCCTTGGAGCGCGCCGCCGGCCAGCGCCAGCAGCGGGTGGAGGACCCCGCCCTGGCCCGGGGCCTTTTTGGGGAGCGGCCCTTCCTCTCGCCCACCCAGGTGGAGGTGTACCACCAGTGCCCCTTCCAGTACTTCTGCCGCTATGGCCTGGGCGCCAAGGAGCGCCGCCACGCCGAGGTGGACGTGCTGCAGTACGGCACGCTGATGCACTACCTCTTTGAGAAAATCTTCCGGGAGCCCGCCCAGCAGCGGGCCCAGTGGACGCCCCAGCAGCTGGAGGAGCGGGTGGCCGCCCTGGTGGAGGGCTACGCCCGGGAGAACCTGGGCGGCCTGGAGCTGCTCTCCGGCCGGGAGAAGTACCGGCTCTCCCGGCTGGTGCAGTCGGCCTGCAAGCTCATCCGCCACGTGGAGGAGGAGCTGGCCCAAAGCCGCTTTGTGCCGGAGAAGCTGGAGTGGGGCCTGGGCGCCGGCCGGGACGCCCCGCCGCTGCGCATCCCCACGGCCAAGGGCACCGTCACCGTGGGGGGCACCATCGACCGGGTGGATGTGTACACCAGCCCCAGCGGCGAGCGGTACGTGCGTGTCATCGACTACAAGACCGGCAAGAAGGCCTTCCACCTGGCGGACGCCCTCTATGGGCTGAACATGCAGATGCTGGTGTATCTGGCGGCCTTGGTGGAGCACAGCCCCGAGGCCCCGGCGGGGATTTTGTACATGCCCGCGGCGGAGCCCTCCGTCTCGGTGGAGCGGGGCGCCGGGGAGGAGAAAATCAAGGAGGAGGCGGACAAGCAGTTGAAAATGAGCGGTGTAATCCTCAGCGACCAGGAGATTATCCAGGCCATGGAGGCCGGCGCCCGGGGCAAGTTCATCCCCGCCTCCCTCAATAAGGACGGCAGCCTGGGCCGGTACAGCTCCACCCTGGACAGGGAGGGGCTGCAAACGGTGCTGGCCTACGTCAAGCGGGTGGTGGCCACCATGGGCGAGGCCCTGCTGGAGGGCCGGGTGGAGGCCGCCCCCCACCTGAAAAACCGCAGCGCCTGCCGCTATTGCCCCTACAGCCCCGTGTGCGGCAAGGAGTTCACCGCCAAGGACGTGGAGCTGGACAAGACCACCCCCCAGGAGGCTTTGGAGAAAATGCGGGAAACGCTGGAGAAAGGAGGGAACCCCCGTGGCTGATATGCGTTGGACAGACAGCCAGCAGGACGCCATCTCCGCCAGGAGGGGCACCGTGCTGGTGGCGGCCGCGGCCGGCTCGGGCAAAACGGCGGTGCTGGTGCAGCGGGCCATCCAGCGGCTGACCGACCCGGAGAACCCCACCAGCGCCGACAGGATGCTCATCGTCACCTTTACAAAGGCCGCGGCGGCGGAGATGCGCGCCCGGCTGGAGGCCCGCCTGCACCAGATGCTCCGGGAGGACCCCGGCGACCCCCACCTGCGGCGGCAGAGCGTGCTGCTGGCCCAGGCGCACATCGGCACGGTGGACAGCTTCTGCGCCGAGATGGTGCGGGAGTTCTTCCACCTGCTGGACCTTTCGCCGGATTTTAAAATCATCTCGGACAAGCAGGAGGAAAACCTGGTGGACGCCGCCCTCAACGAGGCCTTGTCCCAGGCCTTTGAGGAGGGCACCGTGGGCGCCTTGGCGGACGCCTTCGCCGGGGAGCGGGACGACCGCCGCCTGCTGGAGATGGTGCTGGCCCTGTACCGCTTTATGCAGAGCCACCCCTTCCCGGAGCGGTGGCTTGCGGAAAAGGTGGAGATGTACTTCCCCGGCATGGCCGCTGGGGCGGGGCCCTCCCCCTGGGAGCGGGTGATTTTGGACTACGCCGGGGAGACGGCCGCCCACTGCCTGGGGCTGCTGTCCCGGGCTTTGGAGGAGTGCCGGGAGGACCCCGCCGTGGAGAAGGCCTACGCCCCCGCCCTGGAGAAGGACCGCCAGGCCCTCCTCCACCTGGAGGAGCTGGCCCGGGCCGGGGACTGGGACGGCCTTTCCCAGGCGGCGCGGGACTTCGCCCCGGCCCGGCGGGGGGCGCTGCGGGGCTACGATGGCGACCCCCTCAAGGACAGGCTGGAGTCCTTCCGCAAAGAGGTGAAGCGGGCCGCCGGGGAGCTGCTGAAGTACCTGGCGGCGGACCGGGCCGCCTGCATGCGGGAAATCGCCCAGACCGCCCCCCTGGTGAAAAGCCTGCAGGAGCTCACCCTGGACTTTTCCCGGCGGTACACCCAGAAAAAGCGGGAGGGGAACTTCCTGGATTACAGCGATTTGGAGCACCAGGCCATCCGCCTGTTTTTGGGGGAGGACGGCCAGCCCACCCCCGCCGCCCGGGAGGTGGCCGCCCGCTTTGACGAAATCATGATAGACGAGTACCAGGACATCAACGAGGTGCAGGACTCCCTGTTCCGGGCGGTGTCCCAAAACGGGGAGAACCTGTTCATGGTGGGGGACGTAAAGCAGAGCATCTACGGCTTCCGCCGGGCCATGCCGGAGATTTTCCTGCGGGCCCGCCGGGCCTTCCCCAAGTACCGCAGGGAGCAGGACAGCTACCCCGCCTCCATCACTTTGGACAGGAACTTCCGCTCTCGCAAAGAGGTGACGGACACGGTGAACTTCGTCTTCTCCCGGCTGATGACCCAAGCGGCCGGGGACATGGACTACACCGGGGAGGAGCGCCTGGTGTGCGGGGCGGACTACGCCCCCAAGGAGGGCTGCCAAACCGAGCTGGAGTTCATCGCCCGCCAGGGGGGCGCCTCCCCCGAGGAGGCCGAGGGCGCCTGGATTGCCCGGCGCATCCGCCAGCTGGTGGAGGGCGGCTTCACCGTTACGGACAAGGACGGGGAGCGGCCCGCCACCTACGGGGATTTCTGCGTGCTGCTGCGCAGCGCCAACCAGTACGCCCACGCCTACGCCCAAGAGCTCCAGGCCCGCGGGGTGCCTGCCCGGGCCAGCGTGGCGGGGGGCTTTTTCCAGGCGGCGGAGATAGGCGTCATGCTCTCCTTGCTGCGGGTGATCGACAACCCCAACCAGGACATCCCCCTGCTGGCGGTGCTGATGAGCCCCCTGTACGGCTTCACCGCCGACGACGTGGCCCGCCTGCGCCTGGAGAGCCGGGACGTCAGCGTGTACGTCTCCCTGCTGCGGGCGGCGGAGGGCCAGCCCCGCTGCGCCCAGGTGGTCCAGGAGCTGGGCCAGTACCGGGCCGTGGCAGCCACCATGCCCTCCGACGGCTTTTTAAACTACCTCTACACCAAAACAGGCTACCCGGACATGGCCCTGGCCATGGAGGACGGCCCCCAGCGCCTGGCCAACCTGCGCCTGCTGGAGAAGTATGCCCGGGACTACGAGTCCTCCGGCTACCACGGGGTGTCGGGGTTTGTGCGGTTTTTGGACAAGCTGCGGGACAGCGGCTCGGACTTGCAGGCGGCGGAGCTCTCCCCCCAGGACAGGGACGCCGTGACGGTGATGAGCATCCACAAGTCCAAGGGGCTGGAGTTCCCCGTGTGCATTGTGGCAGGCTGCGGCCGCAACTTCGTCTCGGACCAGCGGGCGGAGGTGCTGCTCCACCCCGAGCTGGGCCTGGGTGTCAAGCTGCGGGACCCGGCGCGCTCGGCCCGGTTTACCACCACCGCCCGGGAGGCCATCGGCCTGGAGACAGCCCGTGCCTCCGCCGCGGAGGAGCTGCGCGTCCTCTACGTGGCGCTGACCCGCGCCAAGGAGAAGCTGCTGCTGGTGGGCTCTTGGGAGGACCCGGAGCGCACCGCGGAAAAGCTGGCCCTGGAGCTCACCGAGGCCGGGCCCGCCCCCTACACCGTGCGCCGGGCCAAGAACGCCGCCCAGTGGCTGCTGCTGTGCGCCCTGTGCCACCCCGACGGCGGGGACCTGCGCCAGGCTGCCGGGGCCCCGGCGGGCTGCGTCTTTTGGCAGGACTACACCCCCTGGGCCATCCATTTCAGCCAGTACCAGCCCGGGGAGGAGGCCCTTCCCCAGGAAGCCCCTGCGCCCCAGCCACCAGACTGGCAGCTGTACCGCCGCCTGCGGCAGCAGATTGCCTTTGCCTACCCCCACCAGGAGGCGGTGGGCATCCCGGCCAAGGTGGCGGCCTCCAAGCTGGCGGCGGAGCAGGACGGCAGCCGGGACATCACCCTCTCCCGGCCCGCCTGGCTGGGAGAGCAGGGCATGACCCCCGCCGAGCGGGGCACGGCCCTCCACGCCTTTATGCAGTTCGCGGACTTTGCCGCCGCCCGCCGCGACCTGGAGAAGGAGCGGGACCGCCTGGTGGCCCAGGCCTTGCTCACCCCGGAGCAGGGGGCCGTGGTGGACCTGCGCCGGGTGCGGAAGTTTTTGGAAAGCCCCCTGGGCCAGCGGGTGCTCCGCTCCCCCCAGGTGGAGAAGGAGCGCCGCTTCACCGCGGTGATACCCGCCGCCCTGGCGCGGCCGGGGGCCGCCGGTGGGGAGGAGGTCATCCTCCAGGGCGCGGTGGACTGCACCTTTGTGGAGGACGGACGGCTGCACATCATCGATTTCAAGACCGACCGGGTGCAGACCATGGAGGAGCTTTGGCAGCGCTACCAGGCCCAGCTGCAGCTGTACGGCTACGCCATGGAGGAGGTCTCCGGCCTGCCGGTGGGGCAGCTGGTGCTGTACTCCACCTGGCTGGGGCAGGCCAGCGCCCGGGACTATGAAAAGTCCTATTGACAGCCCTTTCCCGGTGCGCTAAGATGGGACAGGATGGGATGCCGCCGGCTAAGGAAGGCGCTGCGCCAAACGGCCCCGGGACGCGTCCCTGTAAGACGTGAGGATACAATGTGCCGGCAGGCCCGGCGGGAGGTTTACAGTATGATTACACAAACACTGCACCAGAACTGGACCCTGGACATGCCGGGCATGGGCAAGCTGCCCGCCGCGGTGCCGGGCTCGGTCTACGCGGATTTGCTGGCCGTCGGCAAGCTGGAGGACCCCTTCTGGCGGGATAACGAGGATAAGGCCCTGGCCTTGATGGAAAACGACTTTCTCTACACCGAGAGCTTTACGCCCCAGCAGGGGATTCTCGACTGCCCCCACCAGGTGCTGCGCTTTGAGGGCGTGGACACCGTGGCGGACATCCGCCTGAACGGGGTGCTGCTCGCCCACGTGGAGAACATGCACCGCACCTTCGAGTTTGACGTGGCGGGCATCTTAAAGCCCGGGGAGAACTGGCTGGAGGTAAAGCTGTACTCCCCCACCCGGTGGATTCGGGAGAAGTACGCCCAAAGCCCGGCCGACGGCAGCAGCGACGCCATGCGGGGCTTCGCCAACCTGCGCAAGGCCCACTGCATGTTCGGCTGGGACTGGGGCCCCCACCTGCCCGACGCCGGCATTTGGCGGCCGGTTTCCCTGCTGGGCGTGGAGGGCGCCCGGCTGCCCTCGGTGCAGGTCCGGCAGCACCACCAGCACGGCCGGGTGAAGCTGTCCATCCAGCCGGAGCTGGATTACGTCACCGCCCAGGACATCACCTACACCGTGGAGCTCACCGGCCCCCAGGGCCAGGTGGAAATCTTCGAGGGCTCCCCGGCGGAAATCCTCATCGAGCACCCCCAGCTGTGGTGGCCCCACGGCTACGGGGAGCAGCCCCTGTACACCCTGAAGGTGACCGCCTACTCCCAGGGCAAGGAGCTGGATTCCTGGCAGCGGCGCATCGGCCTGCGCACCATGACCATCGCCCGGGAAAAGGACGAGCACGGCGAAAGCTTCGCCCATGAGGTGAACGGCGTGAAAATCTTCGCCATGGGCGCCGACTACATCCCCGAGGACAACATCCTCTCCCGCGTGACGCCCCAGCGTACCCGCAAGCTGCTGGAGCAGTGCGTGGCCGCCAACTTCAACTGCGTGCGGGTGTGGGGCGGCGGCTATTATCCCAGCGACGAGTTTTATGACATCTGCGACGAGCTGGGCCTGGTGGTGTGGCAGGACTTTATGTTCGCCTGCGCCGTGTACAACCTCACCGAGGACTTTGCCCACAACATCCGCGCCGAGGTCATCGACAACGTAAAGCGCCTGCGCCACCACGCCAGCCTGGGCCTGTGGTGCGGCAACAACGAGATGGAGATGTTCGTGGACCAGGGCGAGTGGGTGCGCACCATCAAGCAGAAGGCCGACTACATCCGCATGTACGAGTATCTCATCCCCGAGGTGCTGCGCAAGCTGGACCCGGACACCTTCTACTGGCCGGCCAGCCCCTCCTCCGGCGGCGGCTTTGACGAGCCCAACGACCCCGCCCGGGGGGACGTCCACTACTGGAGCGTGTGGCACGGCCAGCTGCCCTTCTCCGAGTACCGCAAGCACCAGTTCCGCTACCTCTCCGAGTTCGGCTTTGAAAGCCTGCCCTGCCTCTCCACGGTGAAGACCTTCGCCCAGCCGGAGGATTGGAACCTGTTCTCCAACGTGATGGAGCGCCACCAGCGCTGCGCCAGGGGCAGCATGCTCATCTTGTCCTATTTGCAGCAGATGTTCCTCTACCCCACCCGCTTTGAGACGGCCCTGTACGCCTCCCAGCTGCTGCAGGGGGAGGCCATCCGCTACGGCGTGGAGCATTTCCGGCGCATCCGCGGGGTGTGCATGGGCGCGGTGTACTGGCAGCTCAACGACTGCTGGCCCGTGGCCAGCTGGGCGTCCATCGACTACACCGGCCGGTGGAAGGCCCTGCACTACTACGCCAAGCGGTTCTTCGCGCCGGTGCTGCTCTCCTGCTGCGAGGAGGGCATGCTCTCCCAAGAGCCCAACATCAACGCCGAGCCCTACGACATGGAAAAGAGCATCCGCCTCTCCGCGGCCAACGAGACCCGGCAGGACAGGGCCTTTGTGGTCAAGTGGGCCCTGCGGGACAAGCGGGGGGCCATCCAGCGGGAGGAGACCATCTCCCTGACGGTGCCGGCCCTCTCCAGCGTGTGGCTGGACAAGGTGGAGCTGCCCGACGTGGACATCTACGAGGACTACGTCAGCTACGACCTGTTTGAGAACGGCCAGCGGCTCTCTGGGGGCACGGTGATTTTCTCTTTGCCCAAGTACTTCCACTACGCGGACCCGCAGCTTTCCTGCCGGGTGGAAGGGGACGAGATTGTGGTGACGGCCCAGGCCTACGCCAAGAGCGTGGAGGTGCAGAACGAGAACGAGGACCTGCTGCTCTCTGACAACTACTTTGACATGAACGCCGGGGAGACCCGGGTGAAGGTGCTTTCCGGCTCCACGGAGAACCTGCGCCTGCGCAGCGTGTACGATATCCATTGAGGGGTTGCACCCCAGGCAATTCGCGCCTTGGGCAGCTCGCTGGCGCTCGTGCTCATCGAGAGAATAGCGCACGTGCGCGGCGGGGGCCGAGCGGTAGCGAGCGTAAAGTTTTTTGGGGCGCCTTTTTTTCAAAAAAGGTGCGACCTTGCCCTTGACCTTAGTGGGCGGCAGCCAAAAGAAACCAGTTCCCGGGGCGCACGCGCCCGCAAGGGCGATAGCCACGGGAGCGGTCGGTGAGGCTGGCAGCTTGCCCTCTCCGTCCTCGCTAACGCGAGTCCACCTCCCCCAAGGGGGGAGGCGAGACTTGGCTCTCCCTTCGGGGCCGCTACGTCCCGGTGGGACGTTGCCCAGCGGCCGACCGAGGCGGCAGCCGAGACGCTGGCACGGCGGCAGCCGT
>JABLTR010033560.1_pt1 | contig 27838 bp, 22 predicted proteins | sample 7160071 | NCBI WGS metagenome assembly JABLTR01 (sample SAMN14651230, study PRJNA627086) | human gut metagenome | isolation source: feces | host: Homo sapiens | reverse complement strand
TTGTCAGGTCCGGAAGGAAGCAGCAATAAGCGGAAGCTCTTATGTGCCGCAGATAAGCCTTCTCCTACGCCTGCGGAGCTTTCAAAGGGCAATTTATATTTTGCCCGATTGGGCGGATGAAAGGTCGAAAGAAAGGATACCTGATGTACACAGCATTGTACAGAGCCTATCGTCCCGAAGTCTTCGACGAGATACTGGGACAGGAGCATATCGTAAAAATACTTAAAAATCAAATAGATTCAGACAGCACCAGTCACGCTTACCTGTTCTGCGGTACGAGAGGTACGGGGAAGACTACTACGGCCAGGATACTGGCCAAAGGCCTCAACTGCACGGCAGAGGAGGGGCAGAGACCATGCGGACACTGCAGTGTCTGCAATTCCATAAAGGAAGGGACGTATATCGATGTGATAGAGATAGACGCGGCTTCCAACAACGGAGTGGACAACATAAGGGAGCTGCGGGAAAGCGTCAAATATCCGCCTGCTGTGGGCCGTAAGAAGGTCTACATCATAGACGAGGTCCACATGCTTTCCTCGGGGGCATTCAACGCCCTTCTCAAGACGTTGGAGGAACCGCCCGGATATGTGGTCTTCATCCTGGCGACGACGGAGCCTCAGAAACTGCCAGCCACTATACTGTCCAGATGCATGAGGCTTGATTTCAAACGTGTGCCGGAAGCCGTACTGATAAAGGGTATGGCCGAGATCTGCAGTAAACGTGAGATAGACGTGTCTGAAGACGCGCTGAGGATAATAGCGGCTAATGCCGATGGATCGGTCAGAGACGGACTCAGCATATTGGATCAGTGTATATCCGGCGGCGATACTCATGTGGGCGCTAAAGACGTATTGGAGTTTTTAGGAGCTTCCGGTGAGGAAGTCTTCATAGAACTGACTGATATGGTGAGAAAAGGAAAGACTGCTGACGCTCTGGTGCTCGTAGACGAAGTCCTTTCTGACGGTAAAGATGTGAGACAGTTCATTCGTGACTGGGTGAATCATTATAGGAATTTACTGATGGCCAAGTTCATCAGGGACCCTCAGAATGTGATAAATATGTCTGTCGAGAATATAGAGAGGATAAGGAAACAGAGTGAGAGCATAGAGCTGGCGGATATAAACAGAGGGATATTGGAGCTGTCTAAAACCATGAGGGAAGCGAAATGGTCTACTCAGCCCAGGATCCTGCTGGAGCTGGCTGCAGTGACCATGTCTGCCGATGTCTACAGTATGCGCGGAGCGGAGGAACGGGCAGCACGCACTGCGGTGAAGGGACAGACAGTCTCAGATTCGTCAATGGGACCGGCAGCGACGGGAAAAGCGAGCGGCGAAGACCGAAACGCAGCTGATGGTGATGGAAAAAGCGCGGAAGGCGAGGAGCGCAGACCGGAACAGGACGCGGACAGCAGTCAGGAAAATACCGGGTATGATCAACAGCCCCGGTACGATTGCGATGCCCTGTGGAAGGCTGTCTTTGAGGATGGGGAGGCTGCCAAGGGGAGCTTCTATATAATAGGCAGCGGAGCGGCGTTGACAGATATCGGTCAATATGAGTTTACGGTAACGGCTTCGTCGGAACATGTGAAAAGCCACGCCGAGAACAACAGACAATTGCTGGAGGACCTGATGGAAAAGCATACGGGAAAGCGCAGGACAATGAAGGTCGTCATGAAAGGTGAAAGCAGCGGATCCAAGAATGGCAGACAGGCGGAGGATATAGCCAGGGAAGCCGGGGATATCCTCGGGATAGATGTGGAAATAAGATGATCTAACGAAGGGCGGACTTTGAGCATGACCGCTGAAAGAAAGGAAACGAAATATGGGAAAAGGAATGAGAGCAGGGAAAAAACCGAAAGCGCCGGGCATGGGGAATATGCAGAAGCAGATGCAGCAGATGCAGGCTATGCAGCGCAAGATGGATGAGCTTCAGGCGGAGATAAACGAGATGGAAGCGACGGCTTCATCGGGAGGAGGCGCTGTTACGGTGACCGTAACAGGAAAGAAAGAGATAAAGGATATCGTCATAAAGCCGGAAGTCGTAGACCCTGAAGATATAGAGATGCTGCAGGATCTGATAATGGTAGCGGCAAACGAGGCGCTGAGACAGATGGAAGAGATCTCCCAGAACGAAATGAATAAACTGACGGCTGGGCTGGGCATACCGGGACTGTAGAAATATGAAATACTATGCGAAACCGCTGAACCGTCTGATAAACGAGTTGGCCAAGCTGCCCGGTATAGGGGGAAAGACAGCTCAAAGGCTGGCATTTCATATCCTGTCCATGGATGATAAGTCGGCCATGGAGCTGGCAGAGGCTATAAGCGACGCGAAAAGGTCAATGACATACTGTTCGGTATGCGGGAACCTGACCGATACGGATCCGTGTGCCATATGTGCTGATGAAAGCCGCGATAAGAGCGTCATCTGCGTGGTGGAAAGCCCAAAGGATGTAGTGGCCATGGAGAAGATAAGGGAGTACAGAGGATATTACCATGTGCTTCACGGAGCGATATCTCCTATGGACGGCATAGGTCCCGATGACATCAATCTCAAGAGCCTTATCATGCGTCTTCAGGACGAAGATGTAAAAGAGCTTATTATCGCTACCAATCCTAACATTGAAGGAGAAGCTACCGCTATGTATATAGCCAGGCTCATCAAGCCTTCCGGGATAAAGGTCACAAGGATAGCTCACGGGATACCGGTGGGAGGAGATCTGGAATACGCAGATGAAGTGACACTGCTGAAGGCTATGGAAGGGCGGCGGGAGCTGTAAGCCGGTACGGTCGCCCGGGATTTTCCGAAGGCTGCTGTAATAGAACGCCCGATTTGAGAATATATTTAAGAGACGAGAACTGTCGTCTCTTATTTTTTTACCATGTGGGGAATGACGTTTTTTGACGCTGACGCAAGGCAGCTGGATGATGGAGGATATGATGGACGTGGGAATGGAAGCCGGAATATTTCTGGCGTATGCGGCGGGGATAGCGCTGATATTCTTTTTCGGGAAAATGCTTGTCATTCCTGCCAGGTTCATGCTGAAGCTGCTGCTCAACGGAGCAGCGGGCGGAGCATTGCTGGTGATATTGAATTTTTTTGGCGGCGCGATCGGTATCACGGTGCCTGTGAATCTCATCACGGCTTTTGCGGCAGGAGCTTTGGGTCTCCCGGGAATAGCGGCTCTCGTGGTATATTTCTTTTTCTGGTAAATATCGAAATGAAATATCCTGATCAGGAAATTTCGTGAAATACCGGTTAAACTTTCCGAATATTTAAGGAAAAAACAATTTTTAGGAAAAAAATTAACGGAGTTGCTGTATTTTTTTTTATAGTCTAAAAGTAATGAAACTTTTCGCTTGGATGATATAATATCTCACGTAATTATCGCGTTCATTGTATTGCTAGGAGGTAAAAAATGAGTCAGCAGGGGAGTAGACAAGCTGTTGAGACTCAAGATCATGGCTTGAAAAAGCACGACATAAAGGTCTCGACAGTAGTTTTCATGATTTTCTGTCTGGTGGCTGCAGGGTGTTACGGCATAGAGGAAATGATTCCAGAGTGCGGTCCCGGGCTTACGATAATCATGCTTTGTGTATTACCTTTCGTATGGGGACTGCCATTTGGGCTGGTGGCTTCAGAGCTGGGGTCGGTAAGACCGCAGGAAGGTGGATATTATAAATGGGTGCAGGAGGCTCTCGGAGAATTCTGGGGCTTCCAGGCAGGATGGTGGAGAACTATTTCCATATATATCGACAATACACTTTATGTAATACTGGCAGGCGGATATGCTGCATCTCAGTGGGATCTGGGAGGTGTCGCGGAGTTTGCCATCAAGGCGTTGATGATAATTGTCTTCACATATATCAACGTGAGAGGTGTGAAAGATGTGGGGATAGTGAGCACGATACTTTCCATACTGGTAATGGTCGCTTTCGGGATGGTCGCTGTGTGCGGTTTCATGAACTGGGGCGAAGGGACAGATATTTCATTCCAGATAACGGCCTACGAGGCAAATGGTATCGGCGACTGGTTCTTCTTCATTGCCGGAGGCATTTCCATAGGGATGTGGATGTATTCGGGATATGAGTCCATGTCCACCATAGCGGGGGAAGTGGCGAATCCACAGGTCATACCTAAGGGAACGCTGATAACGATACCTCTCATCATGGCTGTATACATTTTCCCTACAGTAGCCGGACTCGGTTCCATGGGACAGTGGGAGAATTGGGGTACCGAAGCCGGCATGGTAGGATATGCGGACGTGTGCGAGATGTTCTGGGGACCGGCGATGGGTGTCTTCTTCGTAGTAGTCGCCATACTGGCACAGTGCTCGATATATAATACATATATAGCCTCTGGTTCCAGAGGGTTCTTCTCGTTGGCCGATGACCATCTGGCTCCGCCGATACTGGTCAGGTGCGATAAGAAGCACGGTGTTCCGTACATATCGGTGCTTTCTGTAGGTATCGTCAATCTGATACTCTGTATGCTGCCGTTCGGATTCATTATCGTACTGGATGTATGCCTGCTGGTCGCATCATATATAATGGTATACATCTCGGCTATGATACTGAGAAAGCGAATACCGCAGGATGAATATAAATTCAGGATACCGGGAGGGTTCGGTTTCCTGGCGCTGATATGCATCGTTCCTATATGTGTGGCCATATTCGCGTTTTTCATCAACGGCTCCGACTATTATCTGGGTGGAATGGTAGGTATCCTGACAGGTCCGATCCTCTATACTATATGGAGAAAAAGGTATGGCGGGCTCACGAAGAAGGATCCTACGGCATTCCCGTCCAATCCGAAAACAGGCCTGGCTGTGGGAGACACGAAAAGGATGTCATTCCTCTTCCTGCTCATGACCATCATGAATGTGGTCGCCTGTGTGTTCATGCCGTGGTACGAAGGCTGGGGAACAGCGGACTCGTGGGGTTCGGGAGACTATTTCGATGGTATCCTGGAAAAATTTGATGTAAATGTGATAGTGAATGTCATCGGGACCGGGCTTTATATACTCACGGCTGTGTGCGCGGTAGCGTGTATAGTATTGTTCCTGGTATCGAGGAAAGTGGAAACAGCAAAAGAAAATTAGAACTTGGATAAGATATAAGCGATATTACGAATCAAGACCGTCGTTCCGATTAAAGGAAACGGCGGTTTCATTTTTCGAGGAATTTCACGGCGTTGGCTGCGGCAGAGGCTCCGTCAGCCGCGGCTGTTACCAGTTGCCTCAGCTCTTTTGTCCTGCAATCTCCCGCGGCGAAGACGCCTGGTGTCTTTGTCATGCATGATTCGCCTGCGATGATGTAGCCGCAGCTGTCCATGTCTGCCAGGTGGGCGAAGGGCGTGTTTTGCGGTATTTGGCCTATAGCTATGAAAAGTCCCTGTATCCGGAGAATACGGATCGAACCTTCGCCGGCGATATGCCCGGAGGATATCTCGATGCTGTCGAGGCGATCTTTCCCACGAAGATCCCTGATCTCAGTGTCGAGAAGGGCAACTATGTTGCTGGTGCTGCCGACCCTCTTGACGAGAGCGGCTTCCCCTGAAAAGCTGTTCCGTCTGTGGATGAGGTAGACTTTTCTGCACAGGAGGGACAGATAGAGAGCCTCTTCCAGCGCAGTGCTTCCTCCTCCTGCCACGGCTACGTCCCTGGCTTTGTAAAAGGCTCCGTCGCAGGTAGCGCAGTACGATATTCCACGGCCTGTAAATGATTCTTCGCCCGGAAGACCCAGTTTCCGGTTTTTCGTACCGACTGCTATGATGAGAGAACGGCCGGTATAGACACTGATTTTCCCGCGAACAGTAAAGAGCCCGTCTTCATATGCTGCTGATAAGATCTCGTCACTGGCTTTTTCAACATCCAGCGATTCGATCTGCCGGAAGAGATCGGCAGCAAAAGTATGGCCTTTGGGCGAAATGAGTCCTGGATAATTCTCGATCTCCGGCGTGGATATTATCTGCCCGCCGAAGACGCTGCGTTCTATTATCAACACTTTTTTCCCGGAACGGCAGCCGTATATGGCAGCAGTCATGCCAGCGGTTCCGCCTCCGATTATGACGATATCGTAGACCTTTTTCAAAAAAATACCTCCAAAGCGGCAACAATGTTGTTGGCGTTTTCTGTATAAGTTTGCGAAATAATTAACAGGGCCCCAATCAGGTGAAAAACCAACGAATAGAGCAATTTTCAGAGTATTTCGCATATTGGATTTGGCTTGATTATTTCATATATATATATGTATAATAAGCATGAGAATTTATAGCTCGGTTAGTTTTTGTTATTAGGAGGATTATATGGGCACTATTCTTTTTCTTATTGGATTTCCAATAATTATTGCCTTGATTCTTTTAGTAAGCAAGGGGGATAAGGTCAGAGACGTGGTTGTCAAGCTGGCGGCGATAGTCATCGCGGCGGCATCCATCGTCGTGGCTGTCCAGTATTTCAAATCGGGCGGGACTTCGTTCGAGTTCCACGCCGAATTTGTCAACTACATTATGATGGCTATCGAAGCGCTGCTTGCGATATATATCATCATAATCGGCATCAAGCATAAGAAATATCTGGCGTCTCTTTTCGCTGTCATCCAAACTCCTCTGTTGATTTGGTTTGAGCTTACTAAAGCACACGGCATTGAAGTCAGAAGCAACATGTATGTTGACAGACTTTCGATAATCATGATATTGATTATTGGTATTATTGGCTCTTTGATAACTGTTTATGCGCTGGGGTACATGAAAGATTTTCAGCATCACCATTCGGATCAGCCGGACAGAAGACCTTGGTTCTTCTTCGTGATGTTCATATTCCTGGGCGCTATGGTAGGTCTGGTAACATCCAACAACATGATCTGGATGTACTTCTTCTGGGAGATCACCAGCCTGTCGTCCTTCTGGCTCATCGGATTCACCAGGACCAAGGAAGCGACCAATAATGCGTTCAGAGCGCTGATCATGAACCTTCTCGGAGGTCTGAGCTTCGCAGTCGGGATCGTTATACTGGGAACGGTATTCGGTACGATAGAGCTCGATACGATGCTGATGGTCGGCTCCGTTTACGGCGAGATCGTAGCTATCCCGGCAGCATTCTTTGCTTTCGCCGGTATCACAAAAGCGGCTCAGATGCCGTTCAACAGCTGGCTCCTGGGCGCCATGGTAGCACCGACGCCTACATCAGCTCTCCTTCACTCATCTACGATGGTAAAGGCCGGAGTATTCATGATAATAAAGCTGTCGCCTGTTCTCGGCATGGGCAACTTCGCAGGGATAATGACGATGATGGTCGGCGGGATAACGTTCCTGATGGCCTCCTTCGCCGCCATATCGCAGAGCAATGCCAAGAGAGTGCTGGCGTATTCGACTATAGCAAACCTGGGTCTGATTGTTACATGCGGCGGCATAGGTACTGCCGAGGCTGTATGGGCAGGAATAATGCTGATAATATTCCATGCGGTTACCAAGTCTCTGCTGTTCCTGTGCGTAGGTACTGCCGAACACAATATCGGAAGCAGGGATATCGAGGATATGGACGGTCTCTTTGTGAGAATGCCTAGACTGGCAAGCTTCATGCTTATAGGTATCGCAGGAATGTTCCTGGCTCCGTTCGGTATGCTGATATCAAAATGGGCGGCGATGACGTCCTTTGTGGATTCGGGCAATTTCATCCTGGTAGGGATAATTTGCTTCGGAAGTGCCGTTACAGCCTTCTACTGGATAAAGTGGATGGGTAAGCTTTCGGCCATCGTTGCCAATGAAAAGAATATACAACAGGATGTACATAAGGAAGAATGGTTTGTACAGGGAACATTGACAGGACTTACTATCGTGGTATGTCTTATCTTCCCGCTCATCTCCATGTACATGCTGGTACCTTATCTCGAAGGTGTATTTGGCGGTCTGGCCACATCGGTGCTGTCGTCCAACAATATGATCATCATGGTCGTTATGTTGGTGGTCCTGGTGCTGTTGACGGCGTTCTGCTTCGGAAAGACAAAGAAGAAGATCGTTCCGATCTATCTTGCCGGTGTCAACGAAGGAGACAACAGGACTTATCGTGGCTCCATGGGCAAAGATGTTGAGTTCACACTGAGGAACTGGCATATGGACAGCTACTTCGGAGAAAAGAAGATGAATCTCATAGGTGGTATATTGACTACCGCCATGTTGGTAATAGGGATCGGTGTTATGATCGGAACCCTTGTCAGCTTGTTGGGAGGTGTCGCGTAATGATTATCGAGAATGTAATATCCATAATCGCATACCTGATCCTGGCTCCTTTGGCAGGAGGTCTTCTGGCAGGTCTTGACAGAAAATTGTCGGCAAGGATGCAGAGAAGAGTAGGCCCTCCTGTTCTTCAGCCTTTCTACGACGTATTGAAGCTCTTTGAAAAGGAAAAACAGACGGTAACGAGAGTTCAGGACTATTATGTCCTCATCTTCGTCATCTTTGTGATGGCTTCCGGAGCCATATTCTTTGGAGGGGGAGACCTGCTGCTGGTCATATTCACATTGACAGTAGCCAGTGCGTTCCTCATCATAGCAGCCTTTTCATCCAACTCGCCATATGCACAGGTGGGTGCTGAGCGTGAACTGTTGCAGATGATGGCTTATGAACCGATGGTGCTGATGACGGCTATAGGCTTCTACATGTATTGCGGAAGCTTTACCGTAAGCGACATCATGAAAGGGATTTCGATGCCGTTCCTGCCTTTGATAGGTATATTCATCGGTTTCGTATTTATCCTGACTATCAAGTTCAGGAAATCGCCGTTCGATCTGAGTATGTCTCACCACGCTCATCAGGAGCTGGTAAGAGGTCTGACTACAGAGTTTTCCGGAAGAACGCTGGGATGGATAGAGATATCTCACTGGTATGAAAACGTATTCCTGCTGGGATTCGTATTCCTGTTCTTCGCCAATGGCACTGTATGGGGAACGATAATAGGAGTAGTCGTAGCTGTCGTTGCCTACTTCTTCGAAGTTCTCATAGACAACAGCTTCGCCAGAATGAAGTGGCAGTTCGCTTTCAAATCGGCGTGGATAGTAGCTCTCATCTGCGGCGTTATCAATATTTTCGTGCTGTATCTGATAGTTTAAAGGAGGTGTAGAAATGTCATATATTGCAAAATCACCATGGGTAATCCATTATGACGGCTCCAGCTGCAACGGATGTGATATAGAAGTTCTGGCATGTCTTACACCTATGTATGACGTGGAACGATTCGGTATCATAAATACAGGTAACCCGAAACACGCGGATGTATTCCTGGTTACCGGCTCTGTTAACGAGCAGAACAAGGATGTCGTAAAACAGATATATGAGCAGATGCCTGAGCCTAAGGTGGTAGTGGCCGTAGGCATATGTGCTTGCTCGGCAGGCATTTTCAAACAGTGCTATAATATCATGGGCGGTGTAGACACCGTTATCCCGGTAGATGTGTACGTTCCGGGCTGCGCGGCAAGACCGGAGGCCATAATAGACGGCGTAGTAAAGGGTCTGGCTGTGCTCCAGGAAAAGAGAGAAAAACTGGCGAAGAACCAGGAGATCGCCGAGGACATGGCAGCTGAGGAAAATGAAAAGACTGAGGCGGCTGAGGAAGGAGGGGAAAACTGATGAGTGAGAGAGTATTTGTTGAACAGAACTTCACCCCTGTAGAACTTTCCCAGCTTCTGACCAAGGTAAAGGATCTTAAGGCTGAAGGCTATAGATTTGGCCAGGCTTGCGCCACAGTCGTAGACGACACCTTTGAGATAATCTATTCGTTTGACAAGGATTATCAGCTGGTAAATCTGAGATTGGTTATTTCCCAGGGAGATGAAGTAGAAAGTATAACAGGTGTATATTGGCCTGCATTCATATATGAAAACGAAATGCATGACCTGTTCGGCATCCAGTTCAACCATATGGAGCTGGATTATGAAGGCAATTTCTTCAAGGTGGCCGAACCTACTCCATGGAATCCGAAGAAATAGGAAAGGAAGGTAATAATATGGGTAAGAAAACTATAATTCCTTTCGGACCACAGCATCCGGTACTCCCGGAACCTGTTCACATCGACCTGGTGGTCGAAGATGAAACAGTAGTGGAAGCCATTCCATCTATCGGATTTATCCATAGAGGACTGGAAAAGCTGGTGGAAAAAAGGGACTATACCCAGATGGTATATGTTATAGAGCGTATCTGCGGTATTTGCAGCTTTGGACACGGATGGGGAGCGGCTGCTTCCATCGAAGGCGCCATGGGTGTAAAGATACCGGAGAGAGCTGAATATCTCAGGACGATACTCCACGAGCTGTCCAGGCTCCACAGCCATTTGCTGTGGCTCGGACTTCTGGCTGATGCGTTCGGCTTCGAAAGTCTGTTCATGCACTGCTGGAGGATAAGGGAGACTATACTGGATATCCTCGAGAAAGCTACAGGAGGAAGAGTTATCTTCTCCATCTGTAAGGTAGGTGGTCTGAGAAAGGATATCGACAATGAAGAGCTGAAGGAGATAGCTTCCAAGCTGGAAAGCATCAGAGCTGAAGTGAAAGAGATCACCGATGTATTCATCGAGGACGATTCTGTTAAAAACAGGATGTGCGGTGTAGGCGTGCTCTCTAAGGAAGACGCTATGGAGCTGTGCGCGGTGGGACCTGTGGCAAGAGGATCCGGCGTCGTGCAGGATCTGAGAATGACTGACAATCACGGCGTATACGGTGAACTGGGATTCGAACCTGTCATAGAGGAAGCGGGAGACTGCTATGCGAGATGTAAGGTGAGAATAGGAGAAGTGTTCCAGTCTATAGATCTCATCGTCAAGGCTGTTGAGAAGATTCCTGATGGTCCGGTAGACGTTCCGGTCAAAGGAAATGTAGAGGGAGAACATATGGTAAGGCTGGAGCAGCCTAGAGGAGAGGCATATTATTATGCCAAAGGAGCCGGCACGAAATTCCTCAAGAGGATGCGTGTCAGGACCCCGACCAATATGAATATCCCGGCACTGGTTAAAATACTGCAGGGCTGCGATCTGGCGGACGTACCGATGATGGTGCTGACTATCGACCCTTGCATCAGTTGTACAGAAAGGTAGGTGAGAGTTAATGGGAGCTTTTAAAATTGCCAAAACAGTACTGAAAAGCGCATTCAAAAAGCCTGCGACTCTCATGTATCCTGTGGTGGAACGAGAATGGCAGGAAAGGACGAGAGGAAGCATAGATATCGAGGCGGATAAGTGTATTCTCTGCGGGATATGCTCCAAAAGATGTCCGGCCGACGCTATAAATGTAGACAGAAAGGGTGGCAAATGGGAGATACACAGGATGCAGTGTGTCCAGTGCGGAGAGTGCGTGGAAGCGTGTCCGAAAAACTGTCTCGATATGAACCCTAAGTATACGGAGCCTGGTACGGAAAAGGTCATAGATATCGTCGATGTGGAAGTGAAGAAGCCTGCGGCTAAAGACGATAAAGGCGGCAGCGCGAATGCGGCTTCCGGGGACGACGATAAGCTGATCTGTGATCAGGATGTCTGCATCTATTGTGGATTGTGCGCTAAAAATTGTCCGTGCGACGCTCTTGAAGTCGACAGGAAGGAAAAGATCTGGAAAGTCGATGATGACGCATGTGTCAAGTGTGGAGCATGTGTCGACAAGTGTCCTAAGAAGTGCCTGATTATCGGCGCGCCTGGAGAGGCAAAGGCTGAGGAAAAAACAGAAGAAGCTCCGGCGGCAGCTGAAGCGTCAACAGATGATGAGAAGCTGATCTGCGATCAGGATGACTGCATCTATTGCGGATTGTGTGCTAAGAATTGTCCGTGCGACGCTCTTGAAGTCGACAGAAAGGAAAAAATCTGGAAAGTCGATGATGACGCGTGTGTCAAGTGCGGAGCATGCGTCGACAAGTGTCCTAAGAAGTGCCTGACTATAGGTATCCCTTCGGATACGGAAAGTGAAGCCGGCGACAAGGCGGATGAGAAACCTGCCGCAGTGTCGATGAAGCCGGTCATGGATGAGGACAGATGCGTTTACTGCAACATGTGCGCTAATGAATGTCCTGCCGACGCTCTGGAAGTAGAGGTCGATGACTGGAAGCTGGACGAGGATAAGTGCATCGGTTGCGGGGCCTGCATAGACGTATGCCCGGCAGATGCCCTTGAGATGACGGAAAAATAGACGGTTTGAAGACGATCTGAAAGTCAGGATATGCAGGCGGCCGACAGGCTGTCTGCATATTTTTCGCGAAAAATCTTGACATTGACAACGTGGTAATATACAATTATTTAGCGACTTTATGTGAATAACCGAATAAGGGCAGTATCTGCTCTTACTTTTATAACGAAGAAAATGTCGCGTTTATCGTGATGTTGACGGAGTTTTAAGGGAGTTTATCATCGAGGACGACGAATCGGCTGAGCCGACTTTGTGAATTGAACGGAGGACAGTGATATGAGAGTAAAAGTTGTGCTTGCCTGTACTGAATGCAAGCAGAGAAATTACAATACGATGAAGAACAAGAAAAATACCAGTGATCGTATAGAGATGAACAAGTACTGCAAGTTCTGCAAGAAGCATACGCTTCATAAGGAAACCAAGTAAGGGAGAAGAACTATGGCAAAAACGTCAAAAGGAAAAGGCGGCGCCGCAGCAAAGCAGACATCTAACAGGCAGAGAGCGATGGCTGCCTCTGCTCAGAAGAGGAAGAGAGGCAGCATAAAGGAATACTTCAAAGGCGTGAAGCTGGAGATGAAGAAAGTAGTATGGCCGACAAAGAAGGAACTGGGATCATTTACCGCCATAGTGCTGGCTACTTGTGCAGCCTTTGCGGTAGTATTCTGGGCAGTTGACACAGGAGTGCTGGCGGCTATAAGAGCCGTATGTTTCTAAGGGATAGGACAGGAGCTTTTTAGTACGATGTGTGAAAACGAAAACAAAGAGGAAAAAAAACTTGACCTGGAGAGCCTGGAAGGTCTGAGAGGCGATGGTGAGGCCAAATGGTATGTAGTTCATACTTATTCCGGTCATGAAAACAAAGTTAAGGTAAATATAGAAAAGATCGTCGAGAACAGAGGGATGCAAGACCTTATTCTCGATGTTATCGTGCCTACCGAGGACAGAGTAGAGGTGAAGAATGGGCAGCGAAAGGTCAAGACGAGAAAGATATTCCCCGGATATGTCCTCGTAAAGATGATAGTGACCAATGAATCCTGGTATCTTGTGAGAAATACACAAGGAGTCACGGGATTTGTAGGACATGGCTCGGACCCTATTCCTCTTACGAAGGAAGAAGTAAGGAGAATGGGAATAGAGAAAATATATATAGATCTCGATATAGATGTTGGTGATACTGTAAAGGTCATCAACGGACCGTTCGAGAATTTCATGGGCGTTGTTGAAGAGGTCAACATGGAGAAGCAGACGCTGAAGGCGAAGGTATCCATGTTCGGAAGAGATACGCCTGTAGAACTGGATTTCGCTCAGGTCGATAAGATCTAGAGCAACGGTGTATGTAACAGAGCTTGTCGCCGGCCTCATGCCGGAAGATGCGGCTTTGTTCCAATATCGATCCCCTGTGGGGAAATCAGGAAGAAAGGAGAGAAAAAATGGCAAAGAAGATTGAAGGCTATATCAAGCTTCAGATCCCTGCCGGAAATGCTAATCCAGCGCCGCCTGTAGGACCGGCTTTAGGTCAGCATGGTGTCAACATCATGGATTTCTGCAAGCAGTTCAACGCTAAAACGCAAGATCAGCCGGGAATGATAATCCCTGTAGTGATCACTGTGTATGCAGATCATTCATTCTCATTCATCTGTAAGACACCGCCTGCAGCTGTACTGCTCAAGAAAGCGGCGGGACTCGATTCAGCATCCGGTGAACCTAACAAGACTAAGGTCGCAACGCTGACCAGAGCGCAGGCTGAAGAGATAGCCAAGACAAAGATGCCTGACCTCAATGCCGCAAGCCTCGAGGCAGCGACGGAAATGATCAAGGGCACAGCAAGAAGCATGGGAATAGTTATTGAAGATTAGCAGACGGTGGGAGACCGGACGGCTGTCGATGAGGCGCGCGGCTGGTCGTTAGAACCACGAGGAGGAAAGAAATGCCTAAGAGAGGAAAGAAATATCAGGATTCCGTAAAGGAATATGATAAAACTGAATTATACGATGTAGAAGACGCTATGGACATCGTAGTGAAGACGTCGAAGGCAAAGTTTGACGAGACGGTCGAGCTGCACGCCAGACTGGGTGTCGATGGAAGACATGCGGACCAGCAGGTAAGAGGAGCCATAGTTCTCCCTCACGGTGTAGGAAAGACCAAGACAGTTCTTGTCTTTGCCAAAGGTCCTAAGGCTACTGAAGCCGAAGAGGCCGGCGCGGATTTCGTTGGAGCCGAGGAAATGGCTCAGAAAATTCAGAGCGAAGGCTGGTTCGATTTCGATGTAGTTATCGCGACTCCGGATATGATGGGCGTCGTAGGACGACTCGGTAAGCTGCTGGGGCCTAAGGGCCTGATGCCGAACCCGAAGTCCGGTACGGTCACCATGGATGTTGCCAAGGCCATAGAAGAAGTTAAGGCCGGTAAGGTAGAGTATCGTCTCGACAAGGCCAACATAATCCATACGCCTATAGGTAAGACTTCATTCGGAAAGGAAAAGCTGACTGATAATTTCAACGCTATAATGGGAGCTATCATAAAGGCCAAGCCGGCATCGGCGAAGGGCCAGTATCTCAAGAGCGTAGTAGTTTCGTCGACTATGGGTCCGGGAGTCAAGATCAACGCCATGAAACTGGGCTAGTTGAAACAAAACAAAAAAGAATATAATAGGCCGTAGACAGCGGGAGGATGGACCGTAAGGAATATCCTTAATGTATTCCCGCCGAGGTACAATGTAAATACATTTGCCTTGCTGCCTGCGGACAGCAGGGCTTTTTTATAGAGTACCTTAAACGCCATGGCGTCTTTTAACGAGAGACGTCATGATGATTGCCTCTGGCAATCGATCAAATCTATGAAAGGAGAATGCGCGGTAATGAAAGAAGCTTACAAACAAAAGCAAGTAATAATCGACGAGATAAAAGATAAGTTTGAAAGAGCAGCATCAGTCGTAGTCATCGACTATATCGGCATTACGGTAGCGGAAGCTGATGAGATGAGAAAAAAGCTTCGTGAAGCCGATGTGGACTATACTGTTTACAAGAATACTCTGGTAAACAGAGCCATCGAAGGTACTGAATACGAAGCTATAAAAGACATCCTTGCGGGACCGAGCGGATTTGCTTTCAGCTATGATGATGCGACAGCTCCTGCGAGAGTGCTGAATGGCGCTATCAAGGAGTACAATAAGATGGAGTTTAAAGGCGGTATCGTGGAAGGCGAATACTACGACAAAGAAGGCCTTCAGAAGCTGGCTTCGATACCATCGAGAGATACGCTCATTTCCAAATTTATGGGAAGCATTCAGTCTCCAGTGGCCAACTTCGCGAGAGTTGTGGCACAGATCGCGGAGCAGAAGGAAGCGTAAAACACCGTGGCGTCTGTCTGGCAAATGGCTGGACGGGAAAGTTGTTTAAAATTTGTGTAAAGGAGAAAAAAGATGAACAAGGATCAAATTATAGAAGCTATAAAAGAGATGTCCGTTTTAGAGCTGAACGAGCTGGTTAAAGCTTGTGAGGAAGAATTTGGCGTATCAGCTGCAGCAGGTGTAGTTGTAGCGGCTGCAGACGGCGGCGCAGCAGGCGGCGGCGAAGAGCAGAGCGAATTCACTGTAGTGCTGAAGGAAGTTGGCGCTGAGAAGATCAAGGTAATCAAGGCTGTAAGAGAAATCACAGGTCTGGGTCTTAAGGAAGCCAAAGAGCTGGTTGACGGAGCTCCTTCCAATGTTAAGGAAGGCTGCGAAAAGGCTGAAGCAGAGGGCTTCAAGGCACAGCTGGAAGAAGTTGGTGCAGTTGTTGAACTCAAATAAGCCGGATCCGCTATTTGCTGTGTGACATTTGCGAATAAGAGATCGGAACTATATTGCGCGATACAGGGCGCAGGAGGTTCCGATCTTTTTTATTTGTATGGCTCAAAACAGATCCTGCCCATAAGATTATCATATTATATCGAGAGTGAAAGCGGAGAAAAGAGGCATCTGATATTTATTGACGCTGATAAGGAGTGAAAATTCGAAAAATATTGAAATTTCCGCAAAGAGTTGTATAATGTAGGGAGAAATGATCTGCGCGTATCTTATTGAAAAGGAGGGTGAGATGAGTAACAATCAAAATGATGATGTTAAAGTGGGCGGAAATGGTTTGAAAAAACATAACATCAAGGTATCTACGGTAGTGTTCATGATTTTCTGCCTGTGCGCGGCAGGGTGCTACGGTATCGAGGAAATGATGCCGGAATCAGGACCAGGCCTGACCGTTATCATGTTGATCGTGCTGCCGTTCGTATGGAGCACACCGTTAGGACTGGTGGCATCGGAGCTGGGATCCGCAAGACCGCAGGAAGGCGGATATTACAAATGGGTGCAGGAGGCTCTCGGCGAGTATTGGGGCTTTCAGGCAGGGTGGTGGCGAACCATTTCCATTTACATAGACAATACTCTCTATGTAATTCTGGCAGGAGGATATCTTGCCAACTGGTTCGATCTGAGCTGGGGAATGGAATTTGCTTTCAAAGTACTGATGATACTGGTGTTCACCTACATCAATATAAGGGGTGTAAAAGATGTGGGTATTGTAAGCACCATTCTGGCCATTCTCGTGATCGTTGCCTTTGCCATGGTAGCTGTATGCGGGTTCCTCAACTGGGAACAGAACCCTGTGATACCGGTAACTGCAGATGGAGAGATCACAGGTTTCTCGGGGATAGGCTTTGCGGATTGGGTATATTATATCGGTATGGGTATCGCTATCGGCATGTGGATGTATGCGGGATATGAATCCATGTCGACTATAGCGGGCGAAGTTGAAAATCCTCAGGTCATCCCTAAGGCGACGATGATAACGGTACCGCTTATCATGGCGGTGTATATTTTCCCTACTATTGCCGGACTTGCTACTCTTACAGATGAAAAAGTAGCGGATATACTTGGGATCTCAGTAGCTGAGGTACAGGATGCCGGAGGAGCGTGGGCCTTTTGGGGGACTGAGACCGGAACTGTAGGATATGCCGACGTTGTTACTGCCAATTGGGGGCCGGCTTTTGGAGTGTTCTTTGTAATAGTCGCGGTGCTCGCTCAGTGCTCCATATATAACACTTATATAGCGTCCGGATCCAGAGGATTCTTCGCGTTGGCTGAGGATAATCTGGCGCCTCCGTTCCTGGTAAAGTGCGATAAAAAGCATGGCGTACCTTATATTTCCGTATTGTCAGTGGGGATTGTCAATCTGATCCTTTGCAATTTTGCCTTCACGGCAGTGGTAGTAGTGGATGTATTCCTGCTGGTATCGGCCTATGTCATGATTTTCATCTCGGCTTTGATACTGAGAAAGAGGATCCCGGACGAAGAAAGAAAATTCAAGATCCCTGGCGGATACGGATTCCTGTGTGTAGTATGCGTCGTACCTTGCGTCATAGCGTTTATAGCATTCTTTATAAACGGCACCGATTATTTTATAGGCGGTATGTTGGGGATCGTTTCGGGGCCGATCTTGTATTATATCTGGAAGAGGATGTATGGCGGGCTTGCTAAAAAAGACCCTGTCGGCCATCCGCTCAATCCTAAGACAGGACTTGCTGTAGGGGATACGAGACGCATATCCTTTAATTTCATAATCCTGGCTGTATTCGGATTTCTCGGCTATCCTTGGCTGGGCTGGTTCGAAGGTGACTGGGGCCCTGAATACTATGCGGAGGAAAGTGGAAATCCGGGATTTTTGGCGGATTTTGACCTGATGCTGGATATCATACTTTACGGCTCGGTAATTTTCGCGGTGATAGGGATCGTATTCTACCTCATTTCTGTGAAGGTAGAACCGAAGAGAGCGGCGAAAAAGACAGGGAACAGTTAAAGCTGAATACAATTCGGAACGTAAAAAGAACAAAGGGGATAATGGGAGAAAAAGGGCTGATGCGCCGGCGGGAAAGAGCTGTCGGCGCATCGGCCCTTTTTACTATTTTAATATTCAGGAAAGCGAATTTACAATATTGTACAGGTAGTAAATGTAATTTGCTTGCTCGATTTTCGCAACGAAGTTGTTGAGATTTAGAAAACAATTCAAAAGCATTGTAATATTCTGAAATATATGTTATGTTATCCGATACGCAATACTATTATAAAATTTAAGCAAAGGAGGAAAACATGACTCAAAATCAAAACAACAAAGTTGCTCATGTAGGAGAGCATGGATTGAAGAAGCATGACCTCAAGGTTTCAACAGTCGTATTCATGATCTTCTGTCTGGTAGCGGCAGGCTGTTATGGTATCGAGGAAATGATACCTGAATGCGGGCCAGGGCTTACTATCGTTATGCTCTGCGTGATGCCGTTCGTATGGGCGCTTCCTTTCGGACTTGTGGCTTCTGAATTGGGTTCCGTAAGACCTCAGGAGGGAGGCTATTATAAGTGGGTCCAGGAAGCTCTGGGAGAGTTCTGGGGATTCCAGGCCGGTTGGTGGAGAACTATTTCTATTTATATCGATAATGCGTCATACGTTATACTGGCAGGCGGATATGCGGCAGCCCAGTGGGATCTGAGCTGGACTGGTGAATTCGCTATAAAAGCAGCAATGATAATCATCTTCACCTGGATCAATATACGTGGTATCAAGGATGTCGGTGTAGCCAGCACGATACTGTCTATCCTGGTAATGGTGGCTTTCGGTATCGTTGCCATATGTGGATTCCTCAACTGGGGCGGAAATGCCGAGACAGCAGACACCATATCGTTCCAGCTTACCGCTTATGAACCGACAGGCGCTGCTGACTGGCTCTTCTTTATCGCCGGCGGCATATCGGTATGCATGTGGATGTACTCGGGATATGAATCCATGTCCACTATAGCAGGAGAGGTTTCCAATCCTCAGGTCATCCCTAAGGGAACTTTGATAACTATACCGCTCATCATGGCAGTATATATCTTCCCTACAGTAGCAGGCCTCGGTTCTCTGGGACAGTGGGAAAACTGGGGAACAGAAGCGGATACTGTTGGATATGCGACTGTAGTAGAGACATTCTGGGGTCCTGCCTTCGGTGTCTTCTTCGTAGTAGTGGCGATACTGGCGCAGTGCTCCATATTCAACACGTATATCGCGTCAGGTTCGAGAGGATTTTTCTCGCTGGCAGACGACTATCTGGCGCCGCCAGTCCTTGTCAAGTGCGATAAGAAGCATGGCGTACCTTATATCGCTGTACTTACCGTGGCTATATCGACGATGATCCTCTGTATGCTTCCGTTTGGATTCGTAATCATACTGGATGTACATATGCTGATCGCGTCCTATGTGCTGGTATACATTTCCGCTATCGTGCTCAGAAAGAAGATACCGGAAGAGGAATACAAGTTCAAGATCCCTGGCGGCTTTGGCTTCCTTGTAGTCCTCTGTATAGTGCCTATCTGCGTAGTGCTGTTCGCGATATTCATCAATGGTTCAGACTACTATTTGGGAGGAATGACGGCTATGGCATCCGGACCTGTTCTCTATTTCATCTGGAAGAGAATGTATGGCGGACTTGCAAAGAAGGATCCTGTTGCATTCCCTGTCAATGAAAAGACCGGGATGGCAAAGGGCGATACCAAGAGGATCGCGCTGCTGTTCTTCATCATGACCGTTATGAATGTCATCATGCTGTTGTTCACACCGTGGTATGAAGGCTGGGGAACAGCGGATTCGTGGGAATCCGGAGATTACTTCGATGGGATAATCGAAAATGTCAATGTGGATTCCATCGTAAGCTTCATAGGAACTTATATGGATATCTTCACGGTTGCGTGCGCTCTCATATGCGTAGTAATGTTTATCATCTCCAAAAAGGTTGAGAAAAGCAAATAACTTAGAAGAGTTCGTGTTCTGAATATAATAGCTTTGCGGAGTGGCCGCACCGGATGTTTTCCGGTGCGGTCGCTTATTATGCAGGTATTTGCAGCGCGTCTCTTTCCTGAATGAAAAATTTCCCAAAATATATTGACGATTTGACAACTCTATGATATCATAATAAACTGCCCTGCAAATGTAATCTGTTAAATTTATAAGGAGTGATGAATATGCCAAAGCCGATAAAATTAGGTAGGAAAGAGCGAATGACCTTCTCGAAGATCAACGAAGTGGCTGAAATGCCTAACTTGATCCAGATACAGACCGATTCGTATGACTGGTTTGTAAGAGAAGGTTTTCGTGAGGTTTTTGAGGACATTTCGCCTATCAAAGATTACGCGGATAATCTTGCCCTCGAATTCATCGATTACTCCCTGACAGATCCTCCTAAATACGAGCAGGAAGAATGCAAGGAGAGAGATGTCACCTACGCAGCTCCATTAAAAGTAAAAGTGCGGCTTGTCAACAAGGAAACCGGAGAGGTCAAGGAACAGGAAGTCTTCATGGGAGATTTTCCGCTTATGACCGAGAAAGGAACGTTTATCTACAACGGTGCGGAGAGAGTCGTCGTTACTCAGTTGGTCCGTTCCCCGGGGCCTTATTATGACAAGGAGATAGATAAATCAGGAAAGAATCTGTTCTTTACCACCGTTATACCAAACAGAGGAGCCTGGCTGGAATACGAGACCGATTCCAACGAGATAATCTCTGTTCGCGTGGACAGGACGAGAAAACAGCCGGTCACGACACTTCTGAGAGCCCTGGGACTGGGAAGCAATCAGGAGATCATCGACATGTTCGGTGAGGACCCTAGGCTTATGAAGACGCTGGAGAAGGATACGACCACCAACTATGAGGAAGGCCTGAAAGAAATATACAAAAAACTGAGACCGGGTGAACCGCCGACTATAGAGAGCGCCCAGTCGCTGTTCAATTCCATGTTCTTCGATCCGAAGAGATATGACCTGGCGAAGGTAGGAAGGTACAAATATAATAAAAAGCTGGGCCTTTTCAATCGTCTGGTAGGGAATGCGGTGGCTGAAGATGTCATAGATCCCAACACAGGCGAAATACTGGCGGAGAAAGACCAGAACGTGGACAAGACGCTGGCCAGACAGATAGAAAATGCTGGCGTTGAATTTGTAATGGTCAAGAGTCCTGTGGAAGAAGGCCGGGTGACCAAGGTCATAGGCAATCAGTTCGTCGATATAGCCGCATATATAGATTTCGATATTTCGGACATAAAAGTGCCGAAACAGGTTTATTATCCCGTGCTGATGGAAATACTCAGCGAAAATGAGGGACAGGAAGCGGTGAAGGACGCTATCAGGATGAGGAAGAACGAGCTTTCACCTAAACACATACTGGTGGCCGATGTCTTCGCGTCTGTCAGCTACCTGTTGAACCTCAATTACGGCATCGGGAATATAGACGACATAGATCATCTGGGAAACAGGCGCCTCAGGACTGTAGGCGAATTGCTGCAGAACCAGATAAGGATAGGTCTTTCCAGAATGGAAAGGACCATAAAGGAGAGGATGACGACTCAGGATATCTCCGAGGTCACGCCTCAGGGCCTTATGAACATAAGACCTGTTACCGCCGCGGTAAAAGAGTTCTTCGGGAGCTCTCAGCTTTCCCAGTTCATGGATCAGAACAACCCGCTGGCGGAGCTTACGCATAAGAGAAGACTTTCAGCATTGGGGCCGGGCGGTCTTTCCAGAGAGAGAGCGGGATTTGAGGTGCGAGACGTCCATCACTCTCATTACGGAAGGATGTGTCCGATAGAGACGCCTGAAGGACCTAATATAGGATTGATAGGCTCTCTTACGACCTACGGCGTAGTCAATGAATACGGGTTCATCGAAACACCATACAGAGTCGTAGACAAGGCGACGGGAAGAGTTACCGAAGAGATCCATTATCTCACAGCTGACGATGAGGAAGATAAGATCATCGCTCAGGCCAATGAGCCGCTGGATTCAGAAGGGCATTTCGCCAACCTGAAGGTTTCCGTGCGTGGCAAAGGCGGAGAGACGGAGTTGGTTCCGAGAGAAGCTGTCGATTACATGGACGTATCGCCGAAACAGGTGGTTTCGGTAGCTACGGCTATGATCCCGTTCCTGGAAAATGACGATGCTAACAGAGCGCTGATGGGCGCCAACATGCAGCGTCAGGCTGTGCCGTTGCTGGTGACAGAGGCGCCTATAGTGGGAACAGGTATAGAACACAAGGCAGCCAAGGACTCAGGCGTTGTTGTGATAGCTAAACATTCGGGTGTCATAGACTTTGTAGACGCTGATAAGATCGTCGTGCTCAGAGATGACGGCGAAGGAACCGATGAATATAAGCTGCTCAAGTTCAAACGTTCCAACCAGGGGACATGTATCAACCAGCGCCCTATAGTCTACAATGGCGAGCACGTGGAAAAAGGAGAAGTCATAGCGGATGGCCCGTCGACGGAAAACGGCGAGATAGCTCTCGGAAAAAACCTGCTGATAGGGTTCATGACGTGGGAAGGCTATAACTATGAGGACGCCATCATACTGAACGAAAGACTGATAATGGAAGATGTGCTCACGTCCATCCATATAGAGAAATATGAGGCAGAAGCCAGAGATACGAAGCTGGGGCCTGAGGAGATCACCAGGGAGATACCAAATGTGGGTGAAGATGCGTTGAAGGATCTTGACGAAGACGGTATCATCAGAAAAGGCGCGGAAGTCAATTCTTCGGACATACTTGTAGGTAAGGTGACTCCTAAGGGAGAGACGGAGCTTACCGCCGAGGAAAGACTGCTGAGAGCCATATTCGGCGAGAAGGCCAGAGAAGTCAGAGACACGTCGCTGAGAGTACCTCACGGTGAGACTGGTATCGTGGTGGATGTCAAGATATTCTCCCGCGATAACGGCGACGAGCTTCCTCCTGGCGTCAATAAGCTTGTTCGCTGCTATATAGCTACGAAGAGAAAAATAAGCGTCGGCGATAAGATGGCCGGCAGGCACGGAAACAAAGGTGTAATTTCCAGGATACTTCCTGAAGAGGATATGCCGTTCCTGGAGAATGGTCAGCCTCTGCAGGTGATGCTCAATCCTCTCGGCGTACCGTCCCGAATGAATGTAGGGCAGGTACTGGAAGTCCATCTGGGACTGGCGGCGAAAAACAAGGGCTGGTATATCGCCACCCCTGTATTCGACGGCGCTACCGAGAAGGATATCATAGAGCTGCTGAAGGAGACCGGTTTTGATGAAAGCGGTAAGCTGAACTTGAGAGATGGACGTACAGGAGAGTATTTCGACAATCCTGTAACGGTAGGATACATGTACATGCTGAAGCTTCACCACCTGGTCGACGATAAGATCCATGCCAGGAGTACAGGTCCATATTCCCTTGTAACGCAGCAGCCTCTGGGAGGAAAAGCCCAGTTTGGCGGACAGCGTTTCGGAGAGATGGAAGTATGGGCTCTCGAGGCATATGGCGCAGCATATACTCTGCAGGAGATATTGACGGTCAAGTCCGACGATATCGTGGGTCGTGTAAAGACTTATGAGGCTATCGTAAAGGGCGAGAACATACCTGAACCGGGGATCCCTGAGTCATTCAAGGTCCTCATCAAGGAAATGCAGAGTCTGTGCCTCGATGTAAAGGTGCTTACGGAGGACAATGAGGAGATAGAGATAAAAGAGACCAGCGAGATAGAAGGTATCCCTGTCATCGAAGATATGGTAGATGTCGATATTGAAGGTGATGAGCCTGATGATATTGATGATTTCGATGAGGGCGAAGCTGAAGAAGGAGAGGATGACTACGACGACGAGGAGTTTGAGGAAGCTGAGTCTGAACCGGTTGAAGAAGAGTAGGAAAGGGGAAGTGACCAATGAACGATAATATTAATTATGAGTTGAATAACTTTGAGTCTCTGCAGATCGGGCTGGCGTCCACTGAAAAGATCCTCAGTTGGTCTCACGGAGAGGTTACGAAACCCGAGACTATAAATTACAGGACCCTCAAGCCTGAGAAGGACGGCCTTTTCTGTGAAAGGATCTTCGGACCGACGAAGGACTGGGAGTGCCACTGCGGAAAATACAAGAGGATAAGATACAAGGGTATCGTCTGCGACAAGTGCGGCGTAGAGGTCACTAAAGCCAAGGTAAGAAGAGAGAGGATGGGCCATATAAAGCTGGCTTCTCCCGTATCTCACATCTGGTATTTCAAAGGGATCCCGTCTAGGATGGGGCTGGTGTTGGATATTTCACCCAGGACACTGGAAAAGATCCTTTATTTTGCCAACTTCATCGTTACGGATCCGGGAAATACAGAATTCGCTTACAAAGAGATCCTGACAGAGAATCAGTACAGAGAGGCAAAGGATAACCCTGATAACAAGTTCAAAGCAGGTATGGGTGCGGAGGCTATCAGAGAGCTGCTGACACATATCGATCTGGATGAGCTTTCCAAGGAGCTTAGGGATAAGCTGGCCAATGCCACCGGGCAGAAGAAGATAAGGATCGTCAGGAGACTGGAGGTCATCGAAGCCCTCAGGATATCGGGTAACAGGCCTGAGTGGATGATACTGGAGGTCATTCCTGTCATACCGCCTGATCTGAGACCTATGGTGCAGCTGGACGGCGGAAGATTCGCCACATCGGATCTGAACGATCTTTACAGACGTGTAATAAACAGAAATAACAGACTCAACAGACTTCTTGAATTGGGAGCGCCTGACATCATAGTGAGAAATGAGAAGAGGATGCTGCAGGAAGCAGTTGACGCGCTGATAGATAACGGACGAAGGGGAAGGCCTGTTACTGGTCCGGGATCCAGACCGCTCAAATCTCTGTCAGACATGCTGAAGGGAAAGCAGGGACGATTCAGACAGAACCTGCTGGGGAAGCGTGTCGACTATTCGGGAAGGTCGGTAATCGTAGTAGGCCCGGAACTGAAATTTTATCAGTGCGGATTGCCTAAGAAGATGGCGCTGGAACTGTTCAAGCCTTTCATCATGAAGAAGCTGGTGGAGAACGGCAACGCCCATAATATAAAGAGCGCCAAGAGAATGGTCGAAAAAGTAAGGCCTGAGGTGTGGGACGTGTTGGAGGATGTCATCAAAGAGCATCCTGTAATGCTCAACCGTGCCCCGACCCTCCACAGACTCGGGATACAGGCATTTGAGCCGGTTCTGGTAGAAGGTAAGGCTATCAAGCTGCATCCACTGGCCTGTACGGCCTTCAACGCCGACTTTGACGGAGACCAGATGGCGGTACACGTGCCGCTTTCCGTGGAAGCTCAGGCAGAAGCCAGGTTCCTGATGCTTTCTGTCAATAACATACTGGCGCCTAAGGATGGTTCGCCTATCACGACGCCGACCCAGGATATGATACTGGGAAGTTATTATCTGACTCATCCGGGCCAGGAAGAAGGCAAGAGGACGTCAGCGGCCGAGAAGGGCGATGGCAAAGTGTTCACAGATCTGTCCGAGATGCTGATGGCATATCAGACAGGTATGGTAGGTCTTCACGCCAGGGTAAAGGTGAGGATGTATGCGGATGAGAATGATACCCGCGGCAAACTGGTGGAATCTACCGTTGGAAGATTCATATTCAACCAGAAGATACCGCAGGATCTGGGATACGTGGAAGACAGAGAGGCTGACCCTTATTCGCTGGAGGTGGATTTCCTGTGCGATAAAAAGAAGCTGGGACAGATAATAGACAGATGCTACAGGATCCATGGCAATACCGAAACTGCGCTGATGCTGGATTATATAAAGGATATGGGATTCCATTATTCCACCATAGCGGCTATAACCATCAGTATTTCCGATATGGAGATACCGGAAAAGAAGAAAGATATAATCGGGGAGGCCGACAAGCTGGTAGACAAGTATGAAGCGGCTTACAGACGAGGTCTCGTATCGGATAAAGAGCGTTATGAAAAGGTAATAGAGATCTGGAACAAAGCCACCGACGACGTTGCGGACGCGCTGATGGATTCGCTGGATTCACTCAACAACCTGTTCATCATGGCTCATTCGGGAGCGAGAGGAAGCAAGAACCAGATAAGACAGATAGGCGGTATGCGAGGTCTTATGGCCAATGCCACAGGAAAGACCATCGAGATCCCTATCAAGGCTAACTTCAGAGAAGGTCTTTCCGTACTGGAATACTTTATTTCCACCAACGGAGCCAGGAAGGGTCTTGCGGATACGGCTCTGAGAACAGCCGACTCCGGGTACCTGACGAGAAGACTGGTAGATGTATCACACAATGTCATCGTCAGAGAGGATGACTGTGGTACAGATGAAGGTATAGAGGTAAAAGCTTTCACTGACGGCAAGGAAGTCATCGAAAAGCTCAAGGATCGTATCGTCGGCAGGACGGCTCTGCTGGATGTGTACCATCCGGAGACGGGCAAGATCATCGTCGAGCAGGATCAGGAGATCAGCGAAGAAGCGGCTGATGCCATAGAAGCGGCGGGGATCGAGTCGGTAGCCATAAGATCAGTAATGACGTGTCACAGCAGGAGCGGCGTATGCGCCAAATGCTATGGCAGGAACCTGGCTACTGGTGAAAGCGTAAATATAGGAGAAGCTGTAGGTATCACAGCGGCTCAGTCCATCGGTGAGCCGGGTACGCAGCTGACCATGAGAACATTCCATACAGGCGGTGTTGCAGGTTCCGATATAACTCACGGTCTGCCTAGAGTCGAAGAGCTGTTTGAGGCCAGGAAGCCTAAAGGCCTTGCGGTCATCTGCGAAGCTGATGGAACTGTCGTTTCCATAGAATCGACTATGGATAACAAGACAGAAGTCAAGGTCAGAGGCGAAGAAGAACGTATCTATGAAGTGCCTTATGGAGCGAGGATCTGCGTATCAGAGGGAGAGTATATCCTGGCGGGCGATAATATAACAAGAGGGCCTCTTGACCCTAAAGATATCCTCAGGCTCAATGGAGTCGAAGGAGTGTACCAGTATCTGCTGAAGGAAGTGCAGAGGGTATACAAGCAGCAGGGTGTAGATATAAACGATAAGCACATAGAGGTCATCGTAGGACAGATGCTTTCCAAGATGAAGATAAACGATCCTGGAGATACGGGACTCCTTCCGGGAGGACAGTACAGCAAATTTGAGATAGAAGAGGCCAACAAGGCTGCCGTGGAAAAGGGCGGCAAGCCTGCGGAAGCGGAAAGGCTGCTCCTGGGTATTACCAAGGCATCGCTGGCGACCAATTCGTTCCTGTCGGCTGCGTCGTTCCAGGAGACTACCAGAGTGCTTACTGACGCTGCCATAAAAGGAAAGAATGATAAGCTGCAGGGTCTTAAGGAAAACGTCATAATCGGAAAGCTGATACCTGCGGGAACAGGTATGAAGAAATACAGATCCATAGATTTGGATTACGGTGTCAATACAGCCCTCATAGAAGCTTACAGAGCTATGCAGAGAGAACTGGAGCTGGAGGCTGAAGCAGAGGATGATGACGAGAACATCGAAGAGCTGAACAGCGTTATGGGCGCTGATGATGAGAACGCGGCAGCTGAAGAATACGCAGCGGAGATCGAAACTGCAGGCGCTGAATCTGATGGTACGATTTCAGATGGATGGGAGTGATTTGCCTGAAAATACCCGCAATATGGTAAAATAGAGGCAATATTTGATTCAATAGAGTCGGATGGTAAATATCCGGCTCTGTTTTTTGCACTTGGAACGATGCTGGAACAACCTTGGTAGCTATCGGCAGAGGATGCTGAAGTTGTTGGAGCACGCCGTGATATAAACGTTTTCATATCCTTATCACGGGGATATTTCCACAGATACTCAAAAAAATTGACTCGGGGT
>JABLTR010109822.1_pt1 | contig 28061 bp, 30 predicted proteins | sample 7160071 | NCBI WGS metagenome assembly JABLTR01 (sample SAMN14651230, study PRJNA627086) | human gut metagenome | isolation source: feces | host: Homo sapiens | reverse complement strand
TGCTTTTCTTCATAATTTCAACCCTCTTAAATTTTAGATTCTCACAGGGCTTTTTCCCCGTGAGTTGAAGTTATCTATAAACTCGCACGGGGGGAAAGCAGTGCGGGGAGAGGGCCCAAAGCCTGGCTTTTCCTTCCACAAGAGAGTGAAATCTTGTTGAAAAGCCGCGGGAATGGGCGCGGGTCCCAGAAAAGGGAATGGGTGCCCCCGCGTCCCACGCAAAAGCTGGGAAAGCTTTCCTTTCAAAACTCCCACTGGGAAACTGAGAATTTATCCCTCTCCGTTGAGGTCAACGTCAAAGCCTTTATCCCACCGGAGCAAATTTCAAATGCCGGGCAAAAGTCCCCGCGGGGCGGACGAAAAAACAAGGATAAACCCGGAAAAGCTGGCAAATACTAACCACACGAACAAAGGCCCGGCCGGGACTTGGCGGGCTGCATTTTGGGAGGAATGGTATGAAAGCCACAGGAATTGTACGGAGGATTGACGACCTGGGCCGGGTGGTCATCCCTAAGGAAATCCGGCGGACGCTGAAAATCCGGGAGGGGATGCCTATGGAGATTTTCACCGACGTGTCCGGCGAGGTGATACTCAAGAAGTATTCCCCCGTGGGGGAGATGTCCACCTTGGCCCAGGCGTACGCGGGGGTACTGGTGTCCTTGACAGGGCAGGCGGCCGCTGTGTGCGACACGGAGCAAATCATCGCGGTGGCGGGTCCTGCCAAGAAGGAGCCCTTGCACAAGCCCCTCTCCCCCCAGCTGGACGAGCTGGTCCAGGGGAAGCGGCCCTTCACCACCCCGGGGCAGGACACGGTGCCGGTGGCCCAAGGGGTGGCCGCGGAGGCCCTGGCGGTGTTCCCTCTGGTGGCTGAGGGCGACCCCATGGGGGCGGTGCTTCTATTAAAAGGGGAGCGCTCTCCCAAGCAGCTGGACGCCGGCACGCTGGAGAGCCTGCGGGCGGCGGCCATGTTCCTCTCCCGCCAGCTGGAAGTATAGGGGGGAGCTGCGCTCCAGGCAGGTCGCGGGGTGCGGCTTAAGGCCGCTTTACTGGGCAAGAACGCATAGCTTGGTGTCCGCGGGGGTTGCACCCGGACAAATCGCGGGGCGCGCCGGTCTGAGGGGTACCGTGTTTCGCTGGAGAGGCGGGCCTTGGGGGAAAGGCGGCGGCGTCCGGCGCTTTGGGAGGGCGGTTTGCCCTGCCAGGTGGGGAGAAAACCGAGAAAAACCCTTGATTTTCCTGGATTGTGGTGCTATAATCAGTAAGGTATACGGTAGGATGATGAAAGAGTGGGGTGACCCGCTCTTTTGTTTGCTTATAAGGATAAAGAGAAAAAGTCGGCCCCTGGGCCGGGAAAGGGTGAAGCGCATGAGTCCCGCGCCGAAGAAAAAAGGAAATGTGGCCCAGCGGGTCTGGGAGCTCTCCGAGCCCCTGGCCAAAGAGCTGAACCTCTCTCTGTGGGATGTGCAGTTCGTCAAGGAGGGAGCCGACTGGTTCCTGCGGGTGTTTATCGACAAGGAGGGCGGCGTGTCCATTGACGACTGCGTGGACATGACCCACGCCCTTTCCCCTGTGCTGGATAAGGAGGACCCCATCCCCCAGGAGTATATGCTGGAGGTGTCCTCCCCCGGGCTGGAGCGCAAACTCACCCGGCCGGAGCACTTTGCCGCCTTTGTGGGCCGGCCTGTGCGGGCCCGGCTCATCCGCCCCCTGGAGAACGGCCAGCGGGAGCTGACCGGCATTCTGCTGCGGGCGGAGGAAGACGGCCAGCTGGAGCTGCAGCTGGACGAGGAAACCAGCGTCACGTTGGAGAAGAAGGAATGCTCCTCGGTCCACTCTGTGGAAGAGGACTTTGACGAGGAAGAGGAATAAAAACCACAAGAAAAGGAGCGAGGCTAGACCATGGCAAAGAAAAAGGAACCAGAGAAGCAGGGCAACGAGGAATTGTTCCTGGCCCTGAACCTGCTGGAAAAGGAAAAGGGCATCCCGGTGGAGTTTATGCTGGATAAGATTAAGAAAGCCATCTCCACCGCCTGCAAGAACAACTACGGCAACGAGGACGTGGACATCGACGTGGACCCCGAGAAGGGCGTGTTCAACGTGTACCTGCGCAAGGAGATTGTGGAAGAGGTGGAGGACCCCAACCGCCAGTACCTGCTGGACAAGGCCAAGCAGGTGGACCCCACCGCCTGCGTGGGCCGGTTTGTGCGCATTAAGCTGGACACCAAGCAGTTTGGCCGGGTGGCCGCTCAAACGGCTCGGAACATCATCCGCCAGGGCATCCGGGACAGCGAGCGGGGCCAGATGATGCAGGAGTTCCAGAGCAAGCACCAGGAGCTGGTCAGCGGCCTGGTGGAGCGCATCGACCCCCGCACCGGCGCCATCTCCTTGAAGATTGGCAAGGCCGAGGCCGTGCTGCCCAAGAACGAGCAGATTGGCGGGGAGAATGTGAAGGAGGGCGACTACATAAAAGTGTATGTGGTCGATGTACGGGAGACGGAGAAGGGCCCCAAGGCCATCATCTCCCGCACCCATCCCGATTTGGTCAAGCGCATGTTTGAGACGGAAGTGCCCGAAATCTACGATGGCACTGTGGAAATCAAGGCCGTGTCCCGTGAGGCGGGCTCCCGCACCAAGCTGGCCGTGATGAGCCACAACCCCGACGTGGACGCCGTGGGCGCCTGCATCGGCACCCGGGGCAGCCGTGTCTCGGAGATTGTGGATGAGCTGGGCGGCGAGAAGATTGACATTGTGGAGTACAGCGACGAGCCGGAGAAGTTCATCGCCGCGGCGCTGTCCCCGGCCAACGTGCTCTCTGTGGAAACCGCCGCGGACGGCTCCCGCTCCTGCAAGGTGACGGTGCCGGACAACCAGCTGTCCTTGGCCATTGGCAACAAGGGCCAGAACGCCCGCCTGGCCGCCAAGCTGACGGGCTGGAAGATTGACATCAAGCCGGAAAGCGGTTTTTACGGCGAGGAAGAATAAGGCAGGGACTTGCCTGCCGGAGGGATTGGAGGAGAGAGGCTATGCGCCCAAAGAAAACGCCCCTGCGCATGTGCGCGGGCTGCGGAGAGATGAAGCCCAAAAAAGAGCTGGCGCGGGTGGTGCGCGCCCCCCAGAAGGAGGACGAAAGCGGCAGCCCCCTGCCGCCGGAAATCAGCCTGGACCTGACGGGGAAAAAACCGGGCCGGGGGGCCTACCTGTGCCTGGACGCCCAGTGCCTAAAGCAGGCCCGGAAATCCCGGCGGCTGGAGCGGGCCTTCTCCTGCAAGATTCCCGAGGTGGTCTACCAGCGGCTGGAGGAGGAGATTGCCCAGGCCGAGCGGGCCGCCCAAGAGGCGCAGCAGCCTGCCGGCCCCCTGGATGAGAAGGGCCAGCCCATCATCGTCATAGAGGAGCCGGAGGAGCCCCTCCCCCGGAGAAAGGGGGGCGGCCATGGATAAGCTGCTGTCCTTGCTGGGGCTTGCCAGAAGGGCCGGGAAAATAGAGCCCGGGTTCGACGCGGCGGTAAGCGCCGCCCGGGGCCACAAGGCGGCTTTGCTGCTGGCGGCCCGGGATATTTCGGAAAAAACCCTGAAAAACCTGCGCTACGAGGGCGACAGGGCCGGGGTGCCCACCCTGCGGGGGGATTTTGGCATGGAAGAGCTGGGCCGGGCCTGCGGCATGCGGGCCGGGGTGCTGGCCATAACAGACAAGGGGTTCGCCAAGGCCGTGAAGGAGCTGGCGGAAGCCGTGACGGAAGAGAAGGAGGAACATGCCCATGATGATTAAATACAGAGTGCGGGAAGTGGCCAAGGACCTGGATATCCCCAACAAGGATGTCATCGATATTCTGGCCAAGTATTTCCCCGAGCCCAAAAAGTATATGACCGCCCTGACGGAGGAGGAGCTGGACGTGGTGTTCGAGGCCTTCACCCAGCAGCGGAGCATGAAGAGCCTGGACGAGTACTTTGCCCAGCGGGCCAGCCAGGAGGCTGCCCCCGCCCCGGCAGCCCCTGCCCAGCAGGCGGCCCCCCGCCAGGAGAAGCCCCAGCAGAAGGGCCAGCCCCAGCAAAAGGCGGCGGAAAAGCAGGAGAAGCGCCCGGCCCCCCAGGCCCAGCAGCCTGCCGCCCCTGCCCAGGAGCAGCCCAAGCACCAGCCCACCCGCCGCGTGGTGGACACCCGTTCCTCCAATGTGAACATCGACAAGTACAACGAGAAATACGACCAGCTGGCCGACCAGAAGGTGAAGACCCGCACCGACAACGTGGTGACCAAGCAGAAGTTCCCCAACCGGAACAGCCAGCGCCGGGGCCAGCAGCGCCGGGGCAAGCGGGAGACCGAGGCCGAGCGCCTGAACCGCATCGCCCGGGAGCGGGCCGCCAAGCACATCACCATCGAGGTGCCCGACGAAATCACCGTGGGCGAGTTCGCCCTGCGGCTGAAGGTCTCCGCCCCCGAGGTCATCAAGAAGCTGATGAGCCTGGGCGTGTTCGCCACCATCAACGACACCATCGACTTTGACACCGCCGTGCTGGTGGCCGACGAGTTCCACGCCAAGGTGGAGAAGGAAGTGGTGGTCACCATCGAGGAGCGCATCATCGACGACAGCGAGGACGACGAGGCCAACCTGGTGCCCCGGGCCCCCGTTGTGGTGGTCATGGGCCACGTGGACCACGGCAAGACCTCCATTTTGGACGTCATCCGCCACTCCCACGTCACCGAGGGCGAGGCCGGCGGCATCACCCAGCACATCGGCGCCTACCGTGTGCAGGTGGACGGCCGGGAAATCACCTTCCTGGACACCCCCGGCCACGCCGCCTTCACCACCATGCGCGCCCGCGGCGCCCAGGTGACGGACATCGCCGTGCTGGTGGTGGCCGCCGACGACGGCATCATGCCCCAGACCGTGGAGGCCATCAACCACGCCAAGGCTGCCGGCGTGTCCATCATCGTGGCCATCAACAAGATGGACAAGGAGGGCGCCAACCCCGAGCGGGTGAAGGAGCAGCTCACCGAGTACGAGCTGGTGCCTGAGGAGTGGGGCGGCGACACCCCCTGCATCCCCGTCTCTGCCCACACCAAGCAGGGCATCGACGATTTGCTGGAGATGATCCTGCTCACCGCCGACATGATGGAGCTGAAAGCCAACCCCGACCGCGCCGCCAAGGGCACCGTCATCGAGGCCCGCCTGGACAAGGGCATGGGCCCCGTGGCCACCGTGCTGGTGCAGAACGGCACCCTCCACGCCGGGGACACCATTGTTGCCGGCACCACCGTGGGCCGTGTGCGCTCCATGATGGACGACCGGGGCCGCCGGGTGAAGGAAGCCGGGCCCAGCGTGCCTGTGGAGATCACCGGCCTGGGCGACGTGCCCGTGGGCGGCGACATCTTCAACGCCGTGTCCGACGAGCGCCTGGCCCGTGAGCTGGTGGAGCAGCGCATCAACGAGCGCAAGGAGGAGCAGTTCAACTCCCAGACCAAGGTCACCCTGGACAATCTGTTCGAGCAGATGAAAGAGGGCGACATGAAGGAGCTGAAAATCATCGTCAAGGCCGACGTACAGGGCTCTGTGGAGGCCGTGCGCCAGTCCCTGGAGAAGCTCTCCAACGACGAGGTGCGGGTGCACATCATCCACGGGGCGGTGGGCGCCATCAGCGAAAGCGACGTCATGCTGGCCAACGCCTCCAACGCCATTATCGTGGGCTTTAACGTGCGTCCCGACCCCGTGGCCGAGGAGAACGCCAAGCGGGACGGCGTGGACATGCGGCTGTACCGCATTATCTACGATTGCATCGAGGAGATTGAAAGCGCCATGAAGGGCATGCTGGCCCCCAAGTTCCGCGAGGTGGCTTTGGGCAAGGCCGAGTGCCGGGAGACCTACAAGATTTCCAACGTGGGCATGGTCATTGGCGGCCACGTCATCAGCGGCAAGATCACCCGCAACGCCCAGGTGCGCGTGGTGCGGGACGGCATCATCGTGGCCGACGACAAGGTGGCCTCCCTGCGGCGCTTTAAGGACGACGTGCGGGAAGTGGCCGACGGCTACGACTGCGGCATCACTCTGGAGAAGTTCTCCGACATCAAGCAGGGGGACATCCTGGAAGCCTACGAGATGGAGGAGTACCGGGAGTAAACCCAGTGCCTGGGCTGTCTTTTCGCGCCCTGGGCAGCTCGCTGACGCTCGTGCTCTGCGAGAGGTTAGAGCACGTCCGCGCCGTTTATTTTTCTGAGACCTTTCCGCCCATGCCGTAGGCGAGAGGGCGGCATGCCTGGGGTGCAACCCCCCGTGACGAAAAAAGTTCTTTGCCACCTTTCTTTCGAGAAATCGAAAGAAAGGGAGCTATTCTGATAGTGGCAACCCCCGCGGACGCCGAACGCTAAATTGCGGAAAGCTAAGCAGCGGCTTGCGCTGCGTCCCGCGACGAAAAAGTTCTTTGCCACCTTTCTTTCAAGAAAGGTGGGGGAAAGGAGGCATCGCTATGCCTAGCTTTAAAATCGACCGCACCACCGAGGACATCCATCGGGAGCTCACCGCCATCCTGCGGGAGGTGAAGGACCCCCGGGTGAAGGATTGCCTCCTCAGCCTGGTGCGTGTGGAGGTCACCAACGACCTCTCCTATTGCACTGTGTATGTCAGCACCATGGAGGGCTTAGAGCGCTCCAAAACTGCCGTGCAGGGCTTAAAGTCCGCCGCCGGGTTCATCCGCCGGGAGCTGGGGAAGCGCCTCTCCCTGCGCCATGTGCCCCAGCTGCTTTTTAAGGCCACCGATTCCATCGAGTACGGCACCCACATCTCCCAGCTGCTCCACCACCTGGAGCCGGAACAGGCCGGGGACGAAACCGCCCCCAGCCAGGAGGAATAAGCCATGCTGGACTGCGCCCAAACCGCCGCCCTGCTGCGAAGCTGGGACAAGATTTTGGTGATGAGCCACGCCTCCCCCGACGGGGACACCTTGGGCTCTGCCAGCGCCCTGCTGCGGGGCCTGGTGAGCCTGGGGAAACAGGTGCGCTTCTTCTGCGCCGACCCGGTGCCGGAGAAGTTCCAGTATCTCTTTGCGGGCATCCCCCTGGGGGACTTTGCGCCCGACCACGTGATGACAGTGGACGTGGCGGACAAGCGTCTGCTGGGGGAAGCCCCCCCGGAGTACCTTGCCCGGGTGGAGCTGGCCATCGACCACCACGGCACCCACGTGCCTTTCTCCCAGGAGCGCTGGGTGGACGCCCATGCCGCCGCGGCGGTGGAGCTCATCTACGCCCTGCTGGTGGAGCTGGGGGTGGAGCTGGCCCCGGCTGTGGCCAACTGCCTGTACACCGGCCTCACCACGGACACGGGGTGCTTCCGGTACCGCAGCGTCACCCCCCGCACCCACCGCATCGCCGCGGACCTGCTGGAGCGCGGCGCCCGTGGGGCGGACATCAACCGGGCCATGTTCGAGAGCAAGTCCCGGGGCCAGGTGGAGGCCGAGCGCCTTGCCATGGATTCCCTGCGCTTTTCCAGCAACGGCCTGGTGGCGCTGGTGAAAATCCCCCTGGACATCTACGGGAAAACCGGCGCTTCCGAAAGCGATTTGGACGGCATTGCCTCGCTGCCCCGGGAAATCCAAGGGGTGGTGCTGGGCGTCACCTTAAAGGAGAAAGAGGGCAAGGTGAAGGTTTCCCTGCGGGCCAATCCCCCGGCGGACGCCTCGGTCCTCTGCGCCCGGTTTGGAGGCGGCGGCCACCAGGGGGCCGCTGGGTGCTCGCTGGAGGGCGCCACCCTGGAGCAGGCCCAGGCCGCCTTGGAGCAGGCCTGCCAGGCCTATTTGCAAGAGCTGAACTTACTGTAACACGCGCAGGGGCTGCCAGAAGGCGTCCCTGCGTTCTGCTGGGAAAACCACCTTTGGAAAGGAGCGAGCCACATGGACGAGAGAAAGATTCAAGAGGTCATCCAGCGGGGACGGGACTTTTTAAAGTCCCAGGACACCGCGGAATTGGAGCGGAACGGCAGCGACTACAAAACCGACCAGGAGCTGAAAAAGCCCCAGCCCCCCTTGGTAAAGGCCCCCATGACAGAGAACCGCATCGACCTGCCCCGGAATTTTGAGAGCCTGTCCCTGGAGGACGACCTGTACCAGCTGCTGGCAAAGCGCAAGAGCAGCCGCGTCTACACCCAGGAGGACATGAGCCTGCTGCAGCTCTCCTTTTTGCTGTGGGCCACCCAGGGCATCAAGTCCATCCGTGGCAAGAGCTACGCCACCATCCGCACCGCCCCCTGCGGCGGGGCCCGGCACCCCTTTGAGACCTACCTGCTGGTGCGCCAGGTGGAGGGCCTGCTGCCCGGGGCCTATCACTACCTGCCCATGACCCACCAGCTGGAGCTGCTCGCCCCCCTGGAGGACAAGGAGGCGCTGTTCGCCCTGGTGGAGGAGAGCCTGTGCGGCCAGCGCTGGGCGGCCAAAAGCAACGTGGTGTTTTACTGGAGCTTTGTGCCCTACCGCAGCGAGTGGCGCTACGGCATCCACGCCCACCGGATGATTATGGCGGACATGGGCCACGTGGGGGAGAACCTGTACCTGGCCTGCACCGCCTTGGGCCTGGGCACCTGCGGCATCGGCGCCTATGACCAGAAGCTGTGTGACAAGACCTTCCAGCTGGACGGGGAGGAGGAGTTTACCCTCTACACCCAAAGCGTGGGCACGGTAAAAGACGAGGACGAAGGCAAGGAGAAGGCCTTCTACAGCTTTGTGGAGGAGCAGGGATTGTGAGAAGCCGTGCCGAAGGCGGATAAAGGTTTCGGCCATCATCACGGAGAAAGGAGACCCCTATGAACGGCATACTGATATTGGACAAGCCCCAGGGGTTTACCTCGTTCGACGCAGTGGCGGTGCTGCGGGGGCTGGCCCGCGAAAAGAAAATCGGCCACACCGGCACCTTGGACCCCATGGCCACCGGCGTGCTGCCTGTCCTGCTGGGGCGGGCGGCCAAGGCGCTGAACTTCCTGCCGGACACGGACAAGGAGTACACCGCCGCCTTCCGCCTGGGGGAGCGCCGGGACACCGGGGACATCACCGGCCAGGTGGTGGAGGAAAGCGCCGCCCCCGTCTCCCAGGAGGCCCTGGAGGCCGCTTTGCCCGCCTTCCGGGGGGAGATTTTGCAGGTGCCGCCCATGTACTCCGCGGTGTCCGTGGGGGGCAAGCGCCTGTACGAGCTGGCCCGCAAAGGCCTGGAGGTGGAGCGGCAGGCCCGGCCGGTGACAGTTTCCGCCCTGGAGCTGCTCTCCTACGACGCCCAAAGCCGGGAGGGCCGCCTGCGGGTGGCCTGCTCCAAAGGGACGTACATCCGGGTGCTCATTGAGGACATCGCCAAGGCGGCGGGCAGCTGCGGCACCATGACGGCGCTGCGCCGGGTGCGGGCCTGCGGTTTTGGGGAGGGGGACGCCCGCTCCCTGGAGGAGCTGAAAGCCCTGGCGGCGGAGGGCCGCCTGGAGGAGGCCTTGCTGCCGGTGGAGCGGCTCTTTGGGGAGTACCCCGCGGTGTGGGTCAGCCCCGCCCAGGCCCAGCGCTTCCAAAACGGCGGTGCATTGGATTTGGAGCGGCTGCGGCGCGTGCCCCCAGAGGGCCTGTGCCGGGTGAAGGGCCCCCGGGGGCTGTTCCTGGGGCTGGGCCGCGTGGAGGCGGAGGCGGGCCAGCTGCGGTTTGTAAAATCCTTTTTGGAACAGGAGGGAACGCCATGAGAATCATCCACCAGGTGGGGGAGCTGCTGGCCCAGCAGCGGCCCGCGCCCTGCTCCTTGGCCTTGGGCGCCTTTGACGGCCTGCACCGGGGCCACATGGCGGTCATCCACGCCGCCTGCGCCCCGGGGGCCGGCGGCCAGGCTTTGGAGCCCGCGGTGTTCACCTTCTGCGCCAGCCCCTCGGGGAACAGCGCGGTGCTCACCGGCCGGGACAAGGAGCGCCTGCTGGAGGACGCGGGCATCTCCACCCTGTACTCCTTGGACTTTGCCCAGGTGCGGGACTGGCAGGCGGAGGACTTTGTCCGGCGGGTGCTCTTTGGGGCCTGCAACGCCCGCCGCCTGTGCTGCGGGGAGGACTTCCGCTTTGGCAAGGGCGCCGCGGGGGACGTGGCCCTGCTGCGCTCCCTCTGCCAGGAGGCCGGCGTGGAGCTGTATGTGGTGCCTCCCGTGGAGGACGGCGGGGAGAAGGTCAGCTCCACCCGCATCCGCAAAGCCGTGGAGGCGGGGGACATCCCCACCGCCAACCGGCTGCTGGGGCGGCCCTTCGGCTTCTCCCTGGAGGTGATTCACGGCAACCACATCGGCACGGGGCTGGGCACGCCCACCATCAACCAGGCCATCCCAGAGGGCTTTGTGCTGCCCCGGTTCGGGGTGTACGCCAGCTGGTGCCGGGTGGGGGGGCAGTTCTTCTACGGCGTGACCAACGTGGGGGTAAAGCCCACGGTGGGCTCGGACAAGGTGCTGGCCGAAACCTGGATGCCGGAGTTTTCCGGCGATTTGTACGGCAAGCGGGTGCGGGTGTTCCTGCTGGAGTTTTTGCGGCCCGAGCGGAAGTTTGCTTCCCTGGAGGAATTAAAAGCCGCCATCACCTACAACGGCCGCCAGGCCCAGGCGGTAGCCGCCCGCACGCCGCCCCCGGTGTTCCCCGCCAGCCGGGGGTAAAAGGGCTGTTTTGCCAGGGTTTTCCCGTGATATTTCCCGGAAACCACTTTACAAAAACCGCGCCCTATGGTAAAATAAGCAAGCTGCCCGCCCCTCGGGTAAGGGAGTCACCGACCCCTACCTGTGGAGCTGGGTGAATACAAAGCGGCGCTGCCGCGGAAAAGGTGGAATGTACCATGACTAAGACTGAAAAGACCGAAATCATCCAGAAGTATGCCCGGCACGAGGGCGACACCGGTTCCCCCGAGGTGCAGATCGCTGTGCTGACCAAGCGCATCAACGACCTGACCGAGCACCTGCGCGTGAACAAGAAGGACCATCACTCCCGCCGTGGCCTGCTGAAGATGGTCGGCCAGCGGAGAAACCTTCTCAACTACCTGACCAAAATCGACATCGAGCGCTACCGCGCCATTATTGCCGAGCTGGGCATCCGTAAGTAAGAGAAAAGAAGCGGGCTGTGACTGTGGGCCTTTTGGCCGGCGGGCACAGCCTTTCGCTCTTTTTTGGGGCGGGACCTGTTTTACAAGCAAACCAGCTGGAGAACCCGGCCGGCTTGTTTCCTTGGAAAACAGGGGCCGCCTTTTGAGTAACCGCCCTGGCGGGAGCGCCAGGGAGAAAGGAACCTGTTATGTTCGAGAATTTCAGAGTGTTCGAAACAGAGCTGGCGGGGCGGCCGCTGGTGGTGGAGACTGGGAAAATGGCCCAGCTGGCCAACGGCGAGTGCCTGGTGCGCTATGGGGACACCGTGGTCCACGTGGCGGCCACAGCCTCTGCCAAGCCCCGGGATGGCATCGATTTCTTCCCCCTGTCTGTGGACTATGAAGAGAAGCTCTACTCCGTGGGCAAGATCCCCGGGGCCTTCCTCCGCCGTGAGGGCCGCCCCAGCGAGAAGGCCACCCTCACCTGCCGCATGATCGACCGGCCCATCCGCCCCCTGTTCCCCAAGGACATGCGCAACGACGTGTCCATCGTCTGCACCGTGATGTCCGTGGACCAGGACAACTCCCCGGAGATTGCCGCCATGATTGGCACCTCCATCGCCCTCTCCATCTCTGACATCCCCTGGAAGGGCCCCATCTCCGGCGTTTCCGTGGGCCTGATTGACGGGGAGTTTATCATCAACCCCAACGCCGAGGAGCGCAAGGTCAGCGAGATGGCCGTTACCGTGGCCTCCACCGACGAGCGCATCGCCATGATTGAGGCCGGCGCCAACGAGGTGTCCGACGAGGATATGTACAACGGCATCATGGCCGGCCACGAGGCAAACCAGAAAATCATCCAGTTTATCAAGGATATCCAGGCCCAGATCGGCAAGGAGAAGTTCTCCTACCCCTCCAACAAGCCGGAGCACGAGATGTTCGAGGCCATCCGGGATTACGCCGAGGACGCTGTGCGGGCCGCTTTGGACACCGACGACAAGAACGTGCGGGACGAGCGCCTGAAGCCCGTCTACGAGGACGTACACGAGCACTTCGCCCAGGAGTACCCCGACCAGGAGGCCAAAATCGACGAGTGCCTGTACCTGACCCAGAAGTATGTGGTGCGCCGCTGGCTCTTGGACGAGCAGAAGCGCGTGGACGGCCGCGGCATGGACGACATGCGCCCCCTGGCCGCCGAGGTGGCCTTGCTGCCCCGCGTCCACGGCTCCGGCATGTTCACCCGCGGCCAGACCCAGGTGCTCACCGTGGCCACCCTGGGCTCCATCCGGGACAACCAGCTGCTGGACGGCATCGACGAGGAGGAGACCAAGCGGTACATCCACCACTACAACTTCCCCTCTTACTCCGTGGGCGAGACCAAGCCCAGCCGGGGCCCCGGCCGCCGGGAGATCGGCCATGGCGCCTTGGCCGAGCGGGCTCTGGTGCCTGTCATCCCCAGCGTGGACGAGTTCCCCTACACCATCCGCCTGGTCAGCGAGGTGCTGTCCTCCAACGGCTCCACCAGCCAGGCTTCCATCTGCGGCTCCACCTTGGCCCTGATGGACGCGGGCGTGCCCATCAAGGCCCCTGTGGCCGGCATCTCCTGCGGCCTCATCACCGAGGGCGACCGCTGGATGACCATGGTGGACATCCAGGGCATTGAGGACTTCTTCGGCGATATGGACTTTAAGGTGGGCGGCACCAAGAAGGGCATCACCGCCATCCAGATGGATTTGAAGATTCAGGGCCTGACCCCCGAAATGGTGAAGGAAGCCCTGGAAAAGACCCACAAGGCCCGCAACTATATCATTGACGAAATCATCTTGAAGGCCATCCCCGAGGTGCGCCCCGAGCTCTCTCCCTACGCCCCCAAGATGCTCTCCACCCAGATTCCCGTGGACAAGATTCGGGAGGTCATCGGCAGCGGCGGCAAGGTCATCCAGAAGATTTGCGCCGAGTGCGAAGTGAAGATGGACGTGGAAGAGGACGGCCATGTGTTCATCTCCGGCCTGGATTTGGCCAAGTGCCAGCGGGCTTTGGACATTGTGGACACCATTGTCAACGACCCCGAGCCCGGCTCTTACTACAACGGCCGCGTCACCCGGCTGATGGACTTCGGCGCCTTTGTGGAGATTGCCCCGGGCAAGGAAGGTCTGGTGCACATCTCCCGCCTGGACGTGAAGCGCACCGAGAAGGTCACCGACGTGGTGAACGTGGGCGACATCGTCAAGGTGAAGGTGCTGGAGATCGACGACAAGGGCCGCCTGAACCTCAGCCGCCGGGACGCCCTCATCGACCTGGACGGCGCTGTGCCGGAGAACGACATCTCCGAAAAGCCCCGCCGGGAGCACCGCGATAGGGACCGCCGGCCCCGCCGGGAGCACCGGGAGTAAGGCAAGCCGCAGGCTGCCGCCCTTTTAAAAAGAGGGGCAAAGCCTCCGCGTGAAACAAAGGGAAGCCTTGCAGGGCTCAGCAACAGGTAGTCCACAGGGCAAGCCCATCGTAAGAAACACAACAGGCCAGCGCCGCACCCAAGCAAGGTGTTGGCGCTGGTTTTTGTTTGCGCCAGGCGGAAGCGGCGCTCCCCGTTCCCCCGGTCCTTTGGGAAGCGGAGCCCCGCTTTGCGCGGCAGGCCGCCCTCCCACACCTGCCGCCTTTTTGAAAAGGGTGGACGAAAAACCATCTTATAACACGCGTTATTTTAGTAAAACAATACATTGTTTTCCACACTTTCCTGTGGTAACATGAAACTAGTATTTCCCATTGAAAGGAGTTCTCCCTATGACCTTCCAAGAGCTTTTCCAGCAGGTAAAAACCCGCTTTCTGGGCGCCGACGTCTCCCAGGTGTCCGACCCCACCCGCATCCAAATCAACCTCACCGGCCAGGCCGCCGGCACCTTCTACGTGGAGATGAAGGGCGGCCACTTGGCCATTGAGCCCTACGAGTACCACGACCGGGATGTGGAAATCACCATCTCCGACGAGAACTTCCAGAAGCTCATCGACGGCAAGCTGGACCCCGTGGCCGCCTTTACCTTTGGCAAGCTGAAGGCCCAGGGGGATTTGGGCAAGGCCCTGGAACTGAAGAAGCTGATTCGATGAGGGATTCCACAAACGCACAGGCCCCTGTGGAAAAGAAAGCCATCATCGCCATGAGCGGCGGGGTGGATTCCAGCGTGGCGGCCCTTCTCTGCCAGCAGCAGGGCTTCGACTGCGTGGGCGTCACCTTGGCCTTGACCGACAACAGCGATAGGGGCCTGCCGGAGGAGGCCTTCCCCGGGGAGCGCACCTGCTGTTCCGTGGACGACGTGGCCGACGCCCGCAGCGTGGCCTTCCGCCTGGGGATGCCCTTTTACGTGTTCAACTTTAAGGAGGCCTTCCGCCGGGAGGTGATGGACCGCTTTGCCGCCGCTTACCAGCGGGGGGAGACGCCCAACCCCTGCATCGACTGCAACCGGTATATCAAGTTCGCCAAGCTGATGCACCGGGGGGCGGAGATTGGCTTCCCCTATGTGGCCACGGGCCACTACGCCCGGGTGGAGCAAGACGGGGCCACCGGCCGGTGGCTTTTGAAAAAGGGCCTGGATGAGAACAAGGACCAAAGCTATATGCTCTACTCCCTCACCCAGTGGGAGCTCTCCCGGCTGCTGTTGCCTTTGGGTGGGCTCACCAAGGAGGAGACACGCCGCCTGGCGGAGGAGCACGGCTTTGTCAACGCCAGAAAGCGGGACAGCCAGGACATCTGCTTTGTGCCCGACGGGGACTACGCCGCCTTCATCCGCCGGTGGACGGGAAGGGACTTCCCCCCCGGAGACTTTGTGGGCACCCAGGGGGAGGTCTACGGCCAGCACAAGGGCATCATCCACTACACCGTGGGCCAGCGCAAGGGCCTGGGGCTTTCCTTCCCCCAGCCCATGTTCGTCAAGGAGCTGGACGTGGAAAACAACCAGGTGGTGCTCTCCAAGGCCGAGGAGCTGTTCTCCCAAACGGTGACTGCCCGGGATGTGAACTTGATTTCCGTGGAGAGCATCCCAGAGCCCCTGCGGGTAAAGGCCCGGGTGCGCTACCGGCAGAAGGAGCAGCCCGCCACCGTGGTGCAAACCGGCCCCGACGAGCTGCGGGTGGTGTTCGACCAGCCCCAGCGGGCCATCACCCCCGGCCAGGCCTTGGTGCTCTATGACGGGGACACCGTGGTGGGCGGGGGCAGAATTGTGAGAAACTAAGGGAAAGGAAGGGGCTGCGGCCCTTGGATGGATATGGAACTGAAAGACGCGCAAGTGCTGGTGGTGAAGGTGGGTACCTCCACCCTCACCTATGAAAACGGCAAGGTAAACCTGCGGCGGCTGGAACGGCTGTGCCGCACCCTCTCGGATTTGCAGAACGCCGGGCGGAAGCTGGTGCTGGTTTCCTCCGGCGCCATCGGCGTGGGCATGGGCAAGCTGGGCCTGCCCCAGCGCCCCGAGGAGACGGAGAAAAAGCAGGCGCTGGCCGCCATTGGCCAGTGCGAGCTGATGTTCCTCTACGACAAGTTCTTTGGGGAGTACGACCACACCGTGGCCCAGGTGCTGCTCACCGCCGACGTGGTGGACTTCCCCCGGGGCCGGGAGAACGTGCAGAACACCTTCCGGGAGCTGCTCTCCATGGGGGTCATCCCGGTGGTGAACGAGAACGACACCGTGGAGACCCAAGAGCTGGAGGGCAAGAACTTCGGCGACAACGACACCCTCTCCGCAGTGGTGGCGGGGCTGTGCGGGGCTCAGGGCCTTGTGATTCTGACGGACATCGACGGCCTGTACGACAGTGACCCCCGGAAAAACCCCCAGGCCCGGCGCATCCCCCGGGTGGAGGAAATCACCCCTGCCGTGGAGGAGCTGGCCGGAGGCGCGGGCTCCAACCGTGGCACAGGGGGCATGGCCACCAAGCTGAAGGCCGCCAAGCTGGCCAAAAGCCAGGGGATCCCTACGGCGGTGATTTCCGGCAGCCACACGGAAACCCTCTACCAGCTGCTGCGGGGCGAGGACGTGGGGACCGTGTTCCCCGTGTAAAAAGCGGCGCCAAAGACGGGTGAAGCTTTTACAAAAAGCTTCGGCATGGCTGGACGCCAGCCCCAACAAATCCAGCGGACGGGGCGCACACGCCGCAGCCGGTATCCCCGAAAGCAGGCAGTGGGGCAGAGGCGAAACGCGTGGACACAGGTCGAAATCTTTTCGTTGCCGCCCGGCTCACCGCAAATCTCTACGCGCCCTTGCGGCGTGTTACCATACCCTTACAAAGGAGGCTGTACCATGACCATGAACGAAATGGGCGCCCGGGCCAAAACCGCTGCCCGGGCCCTTGCCAACGCGGGAGCTTTGAAGGAGTCCGCTTTGCTCCACGCCGCCGGCGCCCTGCGGCAGCGGCGGGAGGAGCTGCTGGCCGCCAACGCCCTGGACGTCCAGGCGGGGCGGGAGGCGGGCATGTCCCGGGCTTTGCTGGACCGCCTGTCTTTGACAGAGGCCCGCATTCAAGATATGGCCGCCGCCGTGGAGGAGGTGGCCAAGTCCGCCGACCCGGTGGGGAAGACTCTCTCCGGCCAGAGGCTCCCCAACGGCTTGCAGCTAGAGAAGGTCACGGTGCCCCTGGGGGTTATCGGCATCATCTACGAGGCCCGGCCCAACGTCACCAGCGACGCCGCCGCCCTGTGCCTGAAGGCGGGGAACGCCGTCATCCTCCGGGGCGGGAAGGAGGCCTTCCGCTCCAACCAGGCGGTGGTCAAGGTGCTGCGGGAGGCCTTGGCGGAAGGGGGCCTGCCTGCCGACTGCGTCCAGCTGGTGGAGGACACCTCCCGCCAGTCCGCCCAAGAGCTGATGGCCCTGACGGAGTACCTGGACGTGCTCATCCCCCGGGGCGGGGCGGGGCTCATCCGCTCGGTGAAGGAGAACGCCCGGGTGCCCGTCATCGAAACCGGCGTGGGCAACTGCCACGTCTACGTGGACATGGCCGCCGATTTGGACATGGCCGCCAACATCATCTACAACGCCAAGTGCTCCCGGCCCTCGGTGTGCAACGCCATTGAGACCATCCTGGTGCACCAGGACGTGGCGGAGGAGGCCCTGCCTACGATCAAGGCCCGGCTGGACGAAAAGCAGGTGGAGCTGCGGGGCTGCGAAAAAGCCCAGGCCATCCTGCCGGGGATACCCCCCGCCACAGAGGAGGACTGGGCCACAGAGTATTTGGACTACATCCTGGCGGTAAAGGTGGTGGCCTCGTTGGAGGAGGCATTGGAGCACATTGCCCGGTACTCCACCGGCCACAGCGAGTGCATCGTCACGGAGAACTACACCGCCGCCCAGCGGTTCCTCAACGAGGTGGACGCCGCCGCGGTGTACGTCAACGCCAGCACCCGCTTTACCGATGGCGGCCAGTTTGGCCTGGGGGCGGAGATTGGCATCTCCACCCAGAAGCTCCACGCCCGGGGCCCCATGGGGCTGGAACAGCTGGTGAGCACAAAGTTCCTCATCCGGGGCAGCGGCCAGGTGCGCTGAGTCACAGCAGCAAAAACAGCAGGGCGAACAGCAGCTCGTGGTTTTTCTCGTCCCCGCTGAGCAGGAGCAGCAGCGCCAAAATAATGGTGCGCTCCTTGTCTTGGAAAAAGGCGTCCAGCAGGCCGTGTTCCCCTTTGGGCGCCGGTGCCGGCGCAGGCGGGGGAGAGGGCTCGGGCGGCGGAGGCTCCTGCCGGGGCGGCTCCTTGGGGGGCTTCCTGGGGGGCGGGATGTGGGCCCGGGCCTGCATTTCCCGGGCGCGGCGGGCCGCCTCCTCCCGCAGCTTGTTCATGTCTACCTCGTTGGGCACAGCCACGCCCCCTTCCTACAACAGGCCGGACAGCAGCCCGGAAAAGACGCCGCTTTCCTTGAGCAGGGGCAGCAGCCGCAGCATCTGTAAAATCTGGATGGCTTCGTCCACCTTTTTCTGGCGGGCCTCCCCCAGCAGGGGGCGCAGTGCCCGCAGCAGCCGGGTGGCGTCGTCCTCGCGATTGGCCTGGCTGAGCAAGGGCCCCAGGCGGGCCATGAGGGACAGCGCCTGGGGGTTGAGCCCCGCCAGGGCGGTGGAGGGGCTTTCCGCCGGGGGCGGGGAGGCTTGCCCGCCGCCCAAGGCCCCCAGCAGGGCGGAGAGGTCCGGCCCGCCGGAGGGGGCAGGGGCGGGCTTTTCCTCCTGGCCGCCCAGGGAGCTTAACAGCCCCTGGAGCTGCCCCATGGTCTGGGGGTCCGAGAGGACTTTTTGCAGCTGTTGGGTCAGGTCGTCCATGGGAGAGCTCCTTTCCGCCAAAGGCGTTTATGGGTTGGGCTTGCCCTGGTTGCCTAAAAGCTGCAACAGCTTTTGGGCCTGGGGCGTGGAGAGCAGCTTTTTGGCGGCCTCCGGGTCGGAGAGGACCTTCCGCAGGTTGGCGGCGTCCTGGCCGCTGGCGTTGCCCGCCAGGTGGGAGAGGTCCCCCCGCTGGGCGGCGTCTTTCAAGGCCTGGGGCGTGGTGCCCATGCGCTGGGCGGCCAGTTTCAGCAGGGCCTCCAGCTGGTTTTCGTTGGGAGTCATTCCCGTGGATACCCCCTTTCACGTGGGATGGCCGGTGGCAAGGCCGGCCCTGTTCCCATAGTATGCGGCAGGGGGGAAAAAATGACGGGCCGTCTGGGGAGGGCGCGTTGTATCTTTTGGAAAGGAAGGGTTTTACCCATGCGAATTTTAGTGGTGTCCGACACCCACGGCAACGACAGCAGCCTGCGCCGGGCCATTTTGGCCCAGCCCAAGGCGGAGGTGGTCATCCACCTGGGGGACGGGGAGGAGGAGCTCCTGCGGGCCAAGCGGGCCTTCCCGGAGAAGATGTTCCTGGCGGTGCGGGGCAACTGCGACTTTGGCTCCGACTTGCCCCTGACCGGGGAGTTTACCGCCCAGGGCGTGAAGATTTTCTACACCCACGGCCACTACTACGGGGTGAAATCCGGCCTGTACACCTTTGCCTGCGCCGCCCGGGAGCGGGGCGCCCAGGTGGCCCTGTACGGCCACACCCACAACGCCCTGGAGGACTACGACGACGGGCTGTATCTTCTAAATCCCGGCTCTTTAAACAACTGGGAGGCCACCTACGGCACGGTGGACATCACCCCCCAGGGGATTGTGACAAACATTGTAAAACTCCCGTAAACACGACCCGTTTTGAGTTGACATGAGATACAAAAAATGGTAATCTAAATAATAGAAATCTAAGCAAACTCTCTGGCGCCAGGCAGCATCCAGGCGCCTAGACAGGAAGGGAAGGCTTCAAACATGACAGAGTATGAGAGATGGCTGAACCAGCCTTTGGATGACCCGGACCTTACAGAGGAGCTGCAGTCCATCCAGGGCCAAGAGGAAGAAATCAACGACCGCTTTTATATGGACTTGGAGTTTGGCACCGCCGGTTTGCGGGGCGTTATTGGCGCGGGCACCAACCGCATGAACGTCTACACCGTGCGCAAGGCCACCCAGGGCCTGGCCAACTATTTGCTAAAGCACGCCAATGGCAAGCCCCAGTCCGTGGCCATTGCCCACGACAGCCGCAACAAGGGCGTGCTGTTCTGCCAGCAGTCCGCGGCGGTGCTGGCCGCCAACGGCATCAAGGCATATCTCTATCCCCAACTGATGCCCACCCCCGCCCTGTCCTTCGCGGTGCGGCACTTGCAGTGCGACGCGGGCATCTGCGTCACCGCCAGCCACAACCCCGCCAAGTACAACGGCTACAAGGCCTATGGCAGCGACGGCTGCCAGATCACCTCGGACATGGCCGACGGCATCACCCAGGAAATCAAATCCCTGGACATCTTCTCCGGCGTAAAGCGCATGGACTTTGAGGAGGGTGTCAAGCAGGGCCTCATCGAATACATCGGCGGCGAAACCGTGGATGCCTTCCTGGACGCTGTGTACCAGGAGAGCCTCATCGACGACGCCAGCAACTTAAAGCTGGTGTACACCCCCTTAAACGGCGCCGGCAAGACCTGCGTGCTGCGCATTTTGGAGCGCATCGGCATTAGGGACGTCACCGTGGTGCCCGAGCAGGCCGAGCCCGACGGGAACTTCCCCACCTGCCCCTATCCCAACCCCGAGTTCCGGGAGGCTTTGCAGAAGGGCCTGGAGCTGTGCGAGCAGGTCCAGCCGGACCTGCTGCTGGCCACCGACCCGGACAGCGACCGGGTGGGCATCGCCGTGAAGCAGGGCGGCGAGTTCAAGCTGATGACCGGCAACGAGGTGGGCATTTTGCTGCTGGACTTCATCGCCCGGGTCAAGCAGGAGCAGGGCAAGCTGCCCGCCCATCCCGTGGCCGTGACCACCATTGTCTCCACGGACATGGTGGACCCCATCGCCCAGCACTACGGCGTTGAGATGCGCCGCTGCCTGACGGGCTTTAAGTACATCGGCGACATCATCGCCGAGCTGGAGCAGAAAGAGGGCAACGCCAACAGCTACCTGCTGGGCTTTGAGGAGAGCTACGGCTACCTGTCCGGCGGCTACGTCCGGGACAAGGACGCCGTGGACGGCAGCATGCTCATCTGCGAGATGGCCTCCTACTACAAGCGCCAGGGCAAGACTCTGGTGGACGTGATGAACGAGCTGTACGAGACCTACGGCTACTACCAGAACGCCACCTTGAACTTCGGCTTCGAGGGCGAGGACGGCATGAAGACCATGCAGAAAATCATGGACACCCTGCGGCAGGAGCCTCCCACGGAGATTGCCGGGGCCAAGGTTGTGGGCCGCAGCGACTACCAGCTGAGCCAGTCCTATGGGGACAAGGAGGGCGCCATCGATTTGCCCAAGTCCAACGTGCTGGAGTACCGCCTGGAGAACGGCTGCAAGCTGATTGTGCGCCCCTCCGGCACCGAGCCCAAGATTAAGATTTACCTCTCCGGCAAGGGCGCCACCATGGAGGAGTCCCTGGCGGAGATCGAGAAGATGAAGGCCGCTGCCCCTGCTTTGCTGGGCCTGTAAGCGAGCCGCTGCGAAACATAGGGAAAAGGAAAACCACCAGCCTGCGGGCTGGTGGTTTTTGTTTTGTGAAGCGGAAAGCTGTGGAAAAGCCGGTTAGGCTTCTTCCACAGATAGTCGCCCGGCGGCCAGCCCGCCGGTTCTGCTACCAGTATAATCCTTGCGGGGGGAAAATCCAGTGTCTTTTTCCTCTTTTCCCGACTTTTTTCCCGGGCCGGGGCCGCCTTGGCGGGTCCGGGCGGCCGCCGGGAAGCGGGCGCGAAAAAGGGGAGGAACATCTGGTTCCTCCCCTTTTGTGTCGGGTGATAGTGATGGCTTATTCCGCCTTGGCCAGAAGCTTGAAGTTCTCCTTCAAAGCGGGGTACAGGCTCTTGTAAACCTGGTAGAAGCTCTCGTACTGGGGCACGTTCTCCGCGATGGGGTTCTGGGGCTGGTTGGTCTGAATCATCACGTCGCAGGCCTCCTGCACAGAGGGGTACAGCCCAGCGCCCACGCCCGCCAGAATGGCCACACCCAAAGCGGGGCCTTCCTTGGACTTGACGGTGGTGACAGGGCAGTTGTAAGCGTCGGCCAGCATCTGCCGCCACAGGGGGGAGCTGCCGCCGCCGCCGCAGGCGTACATCTCGCCGATGTCCAGGCCCATGCCGCGGAGGATTTCCATGCAGTCACGCAGGGAGTAGGTGACGCCCTCCATCACAGCCCGGAGCATATCCCACTTGGTGTGCATGGCGGAGAGGCCAAAGAACACGCCGCGGCAGTCGGGGTCCAGATGGGGGGTGCGCTCGCCCATGAGGTAGGGCAGGTACAGCAGGCGGTTGCAGCCAATGGGAGAGCGCTCGGCTTCCTGGTCCATGAGAAAGTAGGGGTCCTTGCCCATGCCGAGGGCGGTCTCCTTCTCGGCGCCGCAGAAGTTATCCCGGAACCACTTGAGGGAGAGGCCCGCGCCCTGGGTGACGCCCATCACGTGCCAGGCGCCGGGCACGGCGCAGCAGAAGGTGTGCACACGGCCCTGGGGGTCGATGGAGATGTTGTCGGTGTGGGCGAACACCACGCCGGAGGTGCCGATGGTGGTGAAGGCCTTGCCGTCCCGGACCACGCCGGTGCCCACGGCAGCAGCAGCGTTGTCGCCGGCGCCGCCCACCACGGGGGTGCCAGCCTTCAGGCCGGTGAGCTCTGCGGCGCGGGAGGTGATTTCGCCGGTGACTTCGGGGGACTCGTACACCTTGGCCAAGAGGGCGGGGTCGATGTCCAGCTTCTCCAGGACTTCCTGGCTCCAGCAGCGGCCGGGCACGTCCAGCAGCTGCATGCCGGAGGCGTCGGAGACCTCGGTGGCGAACTCGCCGGTGAGCATGTAGCGCACATAGTCCTTGGGCAGCAGAATGTGGGCGCACTTGGCGTAGAGCTCGGGCTGGTGGTTGCGCACCCACAGAATCTTAGAGGCGGTAAAGCCTGTCAAGGCGGGGTTGGCGGTGATTTCAATCAGCCGCTGCTGGCCCACCCGCTGGGTGATTTCCTCGCACTCGGCGGCGGTGCGCTGGTCGCACCAGATGATGGAGCGGCGCAGCAGGTTGCCCTCCTTGTCCAGCATCACCAGGCCGTGCATCTGGCCGGAGATGCCCACCGCCTTAACCTCCTGGTTGGAGACGCCGCTCTTTTCGATAACGGCCTTGATGGTCTGGCAGGTGGCGTTCCACCAGTCCAGGGGGTCCTGCTCGGCCCAGCCGTTGTGCTCCTGATACATGGGGTACTCCACGGTGGCGCTGGCCACCACATGGCCCTCCTGGTCGAAAAGCACGGTTTTGGTGCCGCTGGTGCCCAGGTCGATGCCGATTAAATATGCCATACAACTCGCGTCCTTTCTATATTCCTCCCCAAACGGGGGGAGTTGCATTCTATATCCTTTATTTTCTCTGATTTTGCCCGGCCTGTCAAGGGAAATGCCCATTTTTTTCACAAGATATTTCCTTGCGGACTGGTGTGGTTTGTGCTATCCTAATACCTAGCTATAGGAATCTTTCCGGCCCGGGGATGGCCTGGGCCGGCTGGAAAGGAATTGGGGGCGAAAAGGAATGAAACAGTACGATGCCATTGTGGTGGGCGCCGGTGTGGTGGGCGCCGCCGTGGCCAGGGAGCTCTCCCGCAGGAAGGGCAGCTTCCTGGTGGTGGAGCGCGCCCTGGATGTGTGCGAGGGCACCAGCAAGGCAAACTCCGCCATTGTGCACGCCGGGTTCGACGCGGAGCCCGGCACCTGGAAAGCGAAGATGAATGTGGCGGGCAACCAGAGCATGGATACGCTCAGCCAAGAGCTGGACATCCCCTTCCGGCGGGTGGGGGCCTTTGTGGTGTGCTTCGCCAAGGAGGAGCTGCCCAAGCTGCGGGAGCTCTACGACCGGGGCGTGGCAAACGGCGTGCCAGACATGGAGCTGCTCACCGGGGAGCAGGCCCGGGCTTTGGAGCCCAACCTCTCGGAGGAGGTGCAGGGGGCCCTGCTTGCCAACACCTCGGGCATTGTGTGCCCCTTCGAGCTGACCTTGGGCCTGGCGGAGAGCGCCGCCAAAAACGGCGTGGAGTTCTCCTTCGACACCCAGGTCACCGGCCTGGAACGGGCCGGGGAGGGCTGGGTGGTCCACACCAGCCAGGGGGACTTTGCCGCCCGGGCGGTGGTCAACGCCGCCGGGGTGTTCGCCGACGAAATCCACAACTGGGTCTGTGAGGACAAGCTGCACATCACTCCCCGCCGGGGCGAGTACTGCCTGCTGGACCACACCGCCGGCGGCCACGTGAGCCGAACGGTGTTCCAGCTGCCGGGCAAGTACGGCAAGGGCGTGCTGGTGTCCCCCACGGTCCACGGCAACTTGCTGCTGGGCCCCACCGCCAAGGACATCGGCGGCAAAGAGGACACCGCCACCACCGCCCCAGGCCTCCAGGAGGTGCTGGAGAAATCCGCCCTGGGGGTGAAGAACATCCCCACCCGGCAGGTCATCACCTCCTTCTCCGGCCTGCGGGCCCACGAGGACGGGGACGACTTCGTCCTGGGGGAGAGCGCCCCTGGTTTCTTCGACGCCGCGGGCATCGAGTCCCCGGGCCTTTCCAGTGCCCCAGCCATCGGGGCGTACCTGGCGGGGCTCATCGGCGAGAAGCTGGGCCTGCCGGAAAACCCGGACTTCGACCCCATCCGCCGGGGCGTGCCCCATGTGAAGGACCTGCCTGTGGCGGAGCGGGCGGCCCTCCTCCAAAAGGACCCGGCCTACGGGCAGATCATCTGCCGGTGCGAGGAGGTGTCCTACGGGGAAATCCGGGACGCCATCCACGGCATTTTGGGGGCCAAGACCCTGGACGGCGTCAAGCGCCGCACCCGGGCCGGCATGGGCCGGTGCCAGGCGGGGTTCTGCTCCCCCCGGGTGATGGACCTGCTCAGCCAGGAGCTGGGCCTGGATTTGACGGACATCCGCAAAAGCGGCAAAGAAGCCCAAATTGTGCTGGAAAAGACCCGTGGGGAGGTGTGAGCCATGAAGCATGACATTGTGATTATCGGCGGGGGCCCCGCTGGCCTGGCCGCCGCCATTTCCGCCCGGGAGAGCGGCGTGGAGGACGTGCTCATTGTGGAGCGGGAGCCTGAGCTGGGCGGCATTTTGAACCAGTGCATCCACAACGGTTTTGGATTGCACACCTTTAAAGAGGAGCTCACCGGCCCGGAGTACGCTGCCCGGTTTATAGAAAAGGCGGAGCAGCTGCAAATCCCCCACTGGCTGTCCACCACGGTGGTGGACATGCAGCGCCAGGGGGAGAGCCTGTTTGTCACCTGCGTCAGCCGGGAGCGGGGTCTGCAAGTGGTGGAAGCCGGGGCTGTCATCTTGGCCATGGGCTGCCGGGAGCGCCCCCGGGGCGCCTTGAACATCCCGGGCACCCGGCCGGCTGGCATCTTCTCCGCCGGCACCGCCCAGCGCCTGGTGAACCTGGAGGGCTACCTCCCCGGCCGGGAGGTGGTCATTCTGGGCAGCGGCGACATCGGCCTGATTATGGCCCGCCGCATGACCCTGGAGGGCGCCAAGGTCAAGTGCGTGGCCGAGCTGATGCCCTACTCCGGCGGCCTTAAGCGGAATATCGTCCAGTGCCTGGACGACTACGGCATCCCCCTGAAATTGAGCCACACCGTGGTGGACATCCAGGGCAAGGAGCGTGTTACCGGGGTGACCATCGCCCAGGTGGATGAGAAATCCAAACCCATCCCCGGCACCGAGGAGCACATCCCCTGCGACACCCTGCTGCTGTCCGTGGGCCTTATCCCGGAGAACGAGCTCTCCAAGGCCGTGGGGGTGGAGCTCTCCCCCGTGACCAACGGCCCCACCGTCAACGAGAGCTTGGAGACCAGCATCCCCGGGGTGTTCGCCTGCGGCAATGTGCTCCACGTCCACGACCTGGTGGACTACGTCTCCGAGGAGGCCCAGCAGGCGGGCAAGCACGCCGCGGCCTATGTCCGGGGCGCAGCGGCGGCCCAGGGCCGGGAAATCCCCCTAAAGCCTCAGGGCGCCGCCCGGTACACCGTGCCGGTGAGCCTGTGCCCCCAGCGCATGGGGGAGCAGCTGGTGGTGCGCTTCCGGGTGGGGCGCAACATCCGGGGAGGCGTGGTGAAGGTCTTTGCCGGGGACAAGCTGCTGTACCAGCGCAAGCGGCCTGTGATGGCCCCGGGCGAGATGGAACAGGTGGTTTTTCAAAAAGCGTGGTTTACCGGCGGCGAGGCGGAAATCCGCCTGGTAGCCGAGGAAGAGGAGGCGCAGTGATATGGCGATTCGAGAATTGACCTGCATCAGCTGCCCCCTGGGCTGCCCCTTGAAGGTGGAGACCGACGAGAACGGGGCGGTGCTCCAGGTGACGGGCAACACCTGCAAGCGGGGGGAGGTTTACGGCAAGAAGGAAGTTACCGCCCCGGAGCGCACCGTTACCTCCACCGTGGCGGTGGTGGGCGGCAGCGCCCCCCTGGTGAGCGTGCGCACCAAGACGGACATCCCCAAGGGAAAAATTTTTGACTGCATGGAGGCCATCCGCGCCGCGAAAATCCAGGCCCCGGTGCACATCGGGGACGTGGTGGTGGAGAACGTCTGCGGCACCGGCGTGGATGTGATCGCCACGAAAACAGTGGACTAAAAACGAACTGCGCCGAAGGCGGATGAAAGTTTTTGGGGCGCCTTTTTTCAAAAAGGCGCGACCTTAAACCGGCGCAGCCGAAAGAAAAAAACCAGGGAAACAGCGAAGCGCCTTTCCCGGCCGCCCAGAAGGTGCCAAACCCAGAAGGGCAAGATTCCCAGCTTATTGAAAACACGATGTTCCTTTAGGAAACAGCACAAAATGCCGGCACATAGGGGAAACCCCCGACGAGGGTTTCCCCTCAAAAACAGTCCACCGGACTGTTTTTTCACCCCTTCCTGCGTTCTCTGACGCAAAAAGATTCCGCTTTCTGCGGAAAGCGGCCAAAGGCTCTGCCTTTGGAAACCGCAAACCTTTGAAAAGGTTTGATCGAAACTTTTATGTTTGTGCTTTTTACGCAGGAGAGATTTTACGACAGATCGAGCAGCCCGCCCCGGAAAGCCGGGCCGCCAAACCTAAGGAGGAACCTATGCTGGACCCACAGATTACCACGGTGCTGTTCGATTTGGACGGCACCTTGCTCCCCATGGAGCTGGAGAAGTTTACCAACACCTACTTTGGCCTGCTGGCGAAAAAGGCCGCGCCCTTTGGCTTTCAGCCGGAGCCCCTGGTGGCCGCCGTGTGGAAGGGCACCAAGGCCATGGTGAAAAACGACGGCACCGAGACAAACGACAAGCGCTTTTGGGACACCTTCGCCGGGGAGATGGGGGAGGAAGTCCTCCAGCTGCGGCCGGTGTTCGACGGGTTCTATGCCAACGAGTTCCACGGGGCCAAGGCCGCCTGCGGGGAGAACCCCCTGGCCCGCAGGGCCATCGACGGCTTAAAGGCCAAGGGCTACGACGTGATTTTGGCCACCAACCCCATCTTCCCCCTGGTGGGCGTGGAGACGCGGCTTTCCTGGGTGGGGCTGCGGCCCGAGGATTTCTCCTACATCACCGCCTATGAGAACTCCACCACCTGCAAGCCCAACCCCGCCTATTACGCCGAAATCCTCCGCAAGACCGGCAAGCGCCCCCAGGAGTGCCTGATGGTGGGCAACGACGCCACCGAGGACACCGCCGCCCTGGAGCAGGGCATTGGGGTCTACCTGGTGACAGACTGCCTCTTAAACCCCAAGGGCCGGGACATCAGCGGCGTGCCCCAGGGGACCTTCGCGGCGTTTTTGGAGTTTGCCGGGGTGTAAAAGTTTTTCCCCCTTTTGTGACTAGGACACAGAAAAACCCGGGGATTTGGGGTATCATAAAAGCACAGAAAGGGGAATACCCCTAGATAGGAACCAAAAGAAAGGATGAAACTTATGGCAGTTTTGACCATTACCAAAGATAATTTCCAGCAGGAAGTGCTCAACTCCAACGTGCCCGTGCTGGTGGATTTCTGGGCCAGCTGGTGCGGCCCTTGCAAGATGTTCTCCCCCATTGTGGATGAGTTCGCCGAGGAGAACCAGGGCAAGGTGAAAGTGGGCAAAATCAACATCGATGAGGAGCCCGACTTGGCCGCCCAGTTCCGGGTGATGAGCATCCCCACCGCCATGCTGTTTGAAAACGGCCAGGTGAAGGAGACGCTGGTGGGCGTGCAGCCCAAGGCCCGGCTGGAGGCCATGCTGTAACAGCCAAAACAGGAAAGCGGGGGCGGCCTTGGCAAGGGGCCGCCCTCAAAAGTGAAGGGGCGGCTCGCGCCCTGCCCCGCGAATGAAAAGTTCTTTGCTTCTTTCTTTCAAAGAGAAGAAGCCGAGCTTTCGTTTCCGATATCGCAAAAAAACGCGGACAAAAAACCATAAAATCGCGGGAGACAAAGGGGCGGCTCGCGCCCCGCTCCGCGAATGAAAAGTTCTTTGCTTCTTTCTTTCAAAGAGAAGAAGCCGAGCTTTCGTTTCCG
>JABLTR010023419.1_pt1 | contig 28114 bp, 19 predicted proteins | sample 7160071 | NCBI WGS metagenome assembly JABLTR01 (sample SAMN14651230, study PRJNA627086) | human gut metagenome | isolation source: feces | host: Homo sapiens | reverse complement strand
TGATAACACGGCGCGCCCCTGATTGTGTGATATCAGCAGAGCTGGTTCAGCTTACTGCTGTCTGCGGCGGCGAATCATCAGAATCGCCAGACCGAGAGCGGCGCAGACAATCAGCACAGCGGGAATCACGATCAGCGCCTGGTCGCCGGTCTTCGGCGCGTCGGTGCTGCTGGTGCCGGTGCTGCCGTCAGTGCCAGCGGTACCGCCGTTGCCGGTGCTGCCGCCGGAACCGTTCTGATCACCGCTGCCGGTGCTGCCGCCAGACCCGGTGTTGCCGCCGTTTCCTGTATTCCCGGTATTGCCGTTGTCGCCGCCGGAACCGGTATTGCCGCCGTCACCAGTGCCGCCGCCGGGAACCTGAGTATAGACCGCCTGGACAGTGACATTGCCGGTGATGGGGCTGGTCACCTGCTCCCAGGCGCCGGTATAGCCCTCACGCTGCGGCACGGCGGGATAGTCCTCCGCAGTCAGCCTCTGGCCGTACTCCTTCTCCACCGTGGCAATCACCTGATCGTCGGCCACAAAGCTGACGGTGTAGCGGTTGATCTCATACTGGGCGGTGATGACCAAATCTCCGGTGACATTGGTGAAGGCGTTGTCCCAGCCGAGGAAGGTGTATCCCTCCCGGACAGGATTTTCGGGCGCCTCAGCGCTGTTGCCATCGGCCACCCAGACCTGTTTGAGCAGGGTGCCGTCGTAATCCACAAACTGCACGCTGTTCATTCTGGCATTCACCTGGACCACACAGTAGCTGATGACCCGGTTGTCCGCGGCGCTGGACACCTTGATATAGGCATAACCTTCGCCCACGCCGGTCACAGTGCCGTTTTCATCCACCGTGGCCACTTCCGGATTGAAGCTGGTGTAGGTCACCTTTGCATCCTCTTCCAGGGTGGGCTCGGGCGTCAGGGTGGCAGTCAGCGTGGCGGATTCGCCCCGCTCCAGGGTCATGCGGTGCGTATCCAGATCCAAAGACTCGGGGAGAATGCCCTCGCAGACCACAGCGAAGTTGACCGAGTAGGCCCCGTCCTTGGTGGTGGCGGTGATGTAGCTCACGCCGGGCTCAGCGGGAGTGTACACGGCGATTTCCTGCTCCTGACCGGAGATCTCGGTCATACTGGTGGTCAGATCGCCCGTGCCGTCGGTGACCTGCCAGTCAAAGGGACCATACAGCGGGTCGGGCCGCTCCCAGGTCTGGCCGGACATCTCCCCTGCGGGGATACCCTCAGCGGCCACACCATCGGCCTTGATCACCAGTTGGTTGGCAGCGCCGGAGGGGGCGTACTGAACCGTGATCTTGCCGGTTGCAGGATCATAGCTGTAGGGCTGGTAGTAGGGAGAATTGATGATCTCCACATCAGAGTAGCTTCCGTCCGCATTGATATAGCGCGTGTAGAGATGCACCTCATCCGGCAGGGCATAGCCTTCATCGTTGACCAGGGTGCCCTCATAGCTGCCGCCCACATAGTAGAAGTCGGGGCCGTCCAGCTGCAGGTCTTTGAGTTCAGTCACCACACTGCTGGTGGTGTGCTGGGCGGTCTGGCGGTATCTGGCGATCAGGTCAGCGCTCTCGCCCTGATTGACATAGATCACCTGATCCTCCATAGCGAGGCCGGAAACCAGGTCGTCCTCGGCATCGCTCTCATAGAGCGCGGGCCAGCTCAGATCCAGAGTCCTTGTCACACCATTGAGAGTGACATCGAGGTAGCCGGTGCCTGCGGGAAGCTCTACGCCCTCCTGGGTGGCGGAAATGGTCATATAGATCGAACCGCTGAGGCCGTCGCTGGAATACTGCTCCACATCGAGCAGACCGGTGGCATATTCCGTATAGTCTTCGTCCTCATAGACCTCCCAACGGATCTCGTCCAACTGGACATCGGCAGGCTGTAGGTTGTCCACCTTTACCAACAGCTGGCCATTGGGCTTCAAACCGTCGAAGCTGACCAGGGAGAGGTCAAAGTCCAGCACCTCGGTATTGTACTCCTCCACGGCGACCACACAGATGGCGGTGGCGGAACCCTTGGACACAGTGATGATGGTCTGGCCGGGGGCGATGGCCTCCACATGGCCCACTTCGTCAATGGTGGCCACCTCCGGGTTGCTGGAGGTGCGGACAATCTCGCCTTCCAGCCCGGTGTTGTCAATGACGCTCAGGTCAAAGCTGCTGCCGGGATGGAGCAGCGCAGAGGTCTGGGAGAGCACCAGACCGCCGGTGGAGTCCACCGAGACGGCATAGGTGCGCTCATTGGCGCCATAGTCGCCGCAGGAGATCAGCACATTGCCGTTCCAGGCAAAGTCATAGTAATTGTTCTCGCCGGGATAGGACTCGTTGGTGTGGGCATAGCTGGTGACATCCGCGGTGAAGGTATAGCTCTTGGTGGCGGCGTCATAGAAGTACTCCGTCAGGAAGGGGTTGTTCCGGTCGAGGCCCACCTCAGAATAAGCGGGATCGCCATAGCCCTCCTTATAGGAGCGGGTCACATAGGGGAGGACCTGCAGGGAGGCCAGAGAGCCGTCCTCGTCATACACGGTTCCGGTCATATAGACGCGGCCGTCCTCCTCATAGATGCTGACCGCATGGTTCTCCAGCATGGGAGCCACGGTGTCCACGGTGACGGGGAAGGAGATCACATCTCCGGTCATGTCCATGGCATGGCCGTTAAAGGTGGGGGTGATCTCACCAGAGGCCACCGCGTCAAAGTTGGTGACATAGAGGCCGGTGGACTCCTCATAGACGGGATCGCCGTAATCGCCGTCGCCATAGGCGATGATCTCAAAGGTGCACTGGGTGCCGCTGGGCAGCACGTTGCCTTCCTGATCGGTGCCGTCCCAAATGGGAATCAAACCATAGTACATGGCGCTCAGGGGGACGGGAACGCCATAGGTGGAGTTGTACAGGGTGCGGGTGATATAGGAGTTCCAGTCGCTGAAGTAGACCTCGCCGGTCTCCGCATCAGTGACCCGGATCACAATCACCTTGGCATCCCGGAGCTGATAGAGGATGTAATCGTCCACCCGGTCCAGATACTGGTCGCCGTTGGGAGAGATGGTGATATTCTCCGCGTGATAGGTGGACTGCTGGGTGGTGGAATTGGCGTCAAAGACATTCTGGCCCAGGTCATAATAGCCAATAATCTGGCCGCTGCTGGGATTGATGGCGGCGCTGCCCAGCAGATTCACGCCCCAGGTGACCTCATTGTTGAACACGTTCTCGCCGTCCTGCGCTTCGTCAGTCCAGCTGCTGGTATCAAAGATGGGAGCGGCGGTCCAGTCCCCGAAGAAGGCCAGCATGGGCAGACCCAGGCTGGGGGCGCTTCCAGCGGTATCGGTCAGGGTGACAAAGCCCTCCACATAGACGCCGTTCTCAAACAGATTGGCCAGCTCCTGTTTCTCCTCTTCCGACAGGGACACCGTCTGGTTAAATGAGGCGGTCTGATCCGCGTCAACAGTGATGGTCCCCAGATCCACGGTTTTGATCTCCACATCCTGGTGGAGCATGGTATCCCGGCTGCCCCAAGCGCTGTCCGCGGTTCCGGTGGCCGGGCGCATCAGGGTGATGCCCACCTGATAAGTGACGGCGCTTTCGGAGATATTGTGGACGTCAAACGCGATCTCATAGGTGCCGCTGTGCTCGGGATCGTCCAGCAGCTCCAGCTTGCCCACATTCTGACCATCCACCGTCACATAGGCGGGAGTGGTGAGGGCATTGTAGGCGTTGACCAGGCCCGCACCCTGCTGACGGGGCGAGTAGTACACGCCGCTGGTATCCTTCTGGGGAATGGCGGTGCTCACCAGGAGCTGATCCACCACGTCGCTGATGGCGCTGCCTTCCACCTCCATCTCCTGGACCCGCTGACGCACCAGGGCGGCGATGCCGCTCATATGGGGCGCGGCCATGGAGGTGCCGCTCATCATACCGTAGCTGCCGGTATAATCCGCGCCGGAGGAGCCGGTCTGGTCGATGATCGTGGACCAGATGTTGCCGCCGGGGGCGGTGATCTCAGGCTTCAGTTCCAGGGAAGGACCGGCGCCCCAGGAGGAAAAGACGGACATCTGGCCGTCGCTGGCACTGGCAGTGGCCCTGTCCTCATCGGGCACAGTGATTTCCACCTCACCGTTATTGCGCAGCACCTCGGCCATCGCCGCGCCGTCCTGTCCGGAGATGAAAGCGGAGGTCAGGGCGGTGGTCTCCACGCTCATGTTGATGAGCTCGGTGGCATCGGGATCGCTGTCATACACCAGAACGCCCAGCACGCCCTTGCGCTCGCCGGTGCGGTAATCCACAGAGGTGAAGGCCTGGGCGTTGTTCACCTTGTCCGCGAAGGAGATGTCTCCCCGCATGACCAGGGCGAAACCGGTCTTGCCATTGGGATTGGAGTACTCGTTATACCATCCCACATTGTTGTAGTCCGCCCAAGTGCCGGTGCCCTCCACCAGATAGACCGGATACTTCTTGCCGTCGGCGAAGGTGGCCTTCATGCCAATGGTCCAGGGATCGGCATAGCTGACCTCATGGAGGGTGCCCTCCGCATCCGTCCAGGTCAGATAGGGGTTGACCTGGATGGCATTTTCCAGAGAGGCCACACTCAGGTTGCTGTCATAGATGGCGGGAGAGGACATCATGGAGGTGTCCACATTGTCGGTCAGCGGGTTGTCCCCGTAGTTATTGCTGGCCGAAGAGTAGCTGCTGTTACCGGCAGAGGTCATCAGCAGGATCCCAGCCTCCTCCACCTTGGAGTACAGCTCATTCTGCAGCGTGTCATCCTCGGAAAAGCCGTTGTCGGAGCCAAGGCTCAGGTTGATCACGTCGGCGCCCAGCTTGAGGGCGTCCTCCAGGGCGTTGATCACCACGGACTCCTGGGCACCACCATCCTGGTCGGGGAACACCTTCATCATCATGAGCTGGGCATCGGGGGCCACGCCGGTGAAGGTGACCTCGCCCTCTGCGCTCTTGGCATATCCGGCGATGGTGCCGGAGACGTGGGTGCCGTGGTCGCTGCTGGCGGGCTGGACATTGACGTCGCCGTCAGCGTAGTCACAGGCATAGGGAACCTTCTGGTTCTTGTACAGGGCATTGTAGTCCCATACAATCTTGTCGCCGTCCGGGCCGGTGGTGGAGTTGAGCTGGGTGCCCGCCAGGAAGGACTCCATGCTGGCGTAGTCGTAGCGCAGCGTCCCCCCGTTCTCCTCGCTGCCGGGATCGTTCTTAAAGGAGTTGTCCCGGAAGGCCTCGTGGCAGCGGGTGACCGCACGGATCTCCTCACCGTCCTCGTTATGGGCGACGCCCCAGGTCATATCCAGGCCGGTATCCAGCACGGCCACCAGCATGCCCTGACCGGTATAGCCGGCCGCCCAGGCCTCCTGCACGTCCACTTTGTCATAGCTGTAGGAGTACCAGGCATCATCGCCCACATCGCCGTACTCCTCGACAGGGCGGTCATAGACGTGCTCCACATAGGCCCGTCTGACCCCGTCCAGCTGGTTAATCTCCTCCAGAATGCCATAGGGCACCTGGATCGCCATGCCGTTGACCAGGGTGGACCAGCGGGCCACCACCCCATCGCTGGAGCCGCTGCCATCGGCAGCCATGGTGGAAATCGCACCGGCGCCGGTCAGGGCAGCGATCTGATCGATGATGCCCTGCTGCTCATCCAGCAGCTGCTGGGCAGTCTGTTGGGCATCGACAGAGGCCAGGAACTCGGACACGGCCTGTCCGGCGCTGGTTCCCTCCTCCGGCGTGGCATAGGTGCTGGTCTGGTAGTAGTCCATGACTGCGGGAGCCTCAAACTCCACAATGGCTGTGACCAGCTCATTCTCGTCATAGACTGCCTGCTCTGCCGCGGGCTCCCGCAGGTTTGTCTGATCTAGGCTGGATTCCGCCTCAACTTCCTGGGCAGAAACCTGGTAGCTCCCTGCGGCGGCATCTTCCTCCGCCAGGGCTGCCCCGGGCAGCAGAGACACCGCGAGCAGCCCTGCCAGCAGGACAGCCAGGCAGCGCTTGCATCTCTTCATACTCATTCTCCTTTCTCTATCCTCATCGAACGACCGGGTTGACCACCGAACTGAAAATACGCTATAATAAGCATAATATGTTCATGGGTCGTTTCGTCCAACAAGCATATGCTATAGAAAAAATATTACCCCTGTGATACACTTTTGTCAAGTAAAGAGTGAGAGTATTTTTTCTTTTTTGTCGCCATCTCCCTCAATTCCCTCATTCTATAGCGCGCTGGTTTGCAGGACATGTCAAAATTCGACCTATTTTGGAAAGGAGATCCGCTATGGAGTTTCAAAACCAGTTCGATCTTTTGCTGGAAGGTCTGGCCTATTTCGGTCGCCGGGCCGCAGGAAAGGACTGGCAGTACATGGAGCAGCGCGTCATGCGGCAGAAAATCCCCCCGTCCCCTGTGCTGGTGCAGATATTGGACCAGCTCAAAGCGCTTACCGGCGCGCTGGATCAGGTGACGGAGATCGAGGAGTCCGAGCTGCAGACGCTGTTTGGCAATCTGGAGGGATTCCCCTACAACACAATCGGCTCAAGCTCCCGGGCATTTTTCCTGTTCTACCCTCTGCTGGCGCAGTATCTGGAAGATCCCGGAGCATTTGCCCGTCAGGTTGCCGCTCTGGACAGCGAACAGGTGGCGTGGGGCATTGCCAGCATCTTTGAAGATGACCTCCCCCCTTCCCGCCGCCTGGATCTGCGTGAGTTCACCGCCCTGGTTCTGGGCCTGGCCGCTCCGGACAGCACCAAAGTGGCGTTGCTGGAACTGTCCCAAAACTACGCCCAAGTGAGCCTCCGGGCTATGAACCATCTGGCTCCGGTACTGCAATACCTGCGCGAGCATCAGTCGCTGTTGGCAGATGCGGCCCAGTCCTTCGCCCAGTACTGCGCCAACGTGTCCCAAGCGGATTTCTTTGCTCTATTCTCACGCATGCGTCCGGATCATCACACCGCCTATACCATCCGGCCCTTTGTCCTGGGCGCAGATACTAATTTGACTTTTGATCTGGCGCCGGGACGGGTGCGTTTTTACTGCGGCATCCTGCGCCGGGAACTGACGGATCTGGTCAGCGGCCGCACCTCCACCCAGGATCAGGTGTGCGAGCTGTACCGGCTGCTGGGCGACCCCACCCGTTTTGACATCCTCTGCTATCTCTGCGGCCATAACGCCTATGTCCAGGAGCTGGCCAACCGCTTTGGTCTGAGCCGGAACACCATCCATCACCATATGAATAAGCTGGTGGAGTGCGGGCTGGTGCAGTGCACTGTAAACGGAAATCGGATGTATTACTCTCTGGATTCTGAGACCATACAGCTGTTTTTGCAGCGGCAGGCAGTGCTGTTCCAAAAAGTGTGATCCAAAAAGCGCCTCTCTTGGAGCTGGATGCGGCCATCCCGCCGCCTATGCCCAGGGGAAAAAGACCCCCTCTTCCAGCCGGGCACCATGCTGTTCCGGACGCGGGGAGAGCGCTGTTCCAACGCCGGGGCGCTGTCCCAAAGGGCAGGGTATCCCCCGCGCCCCAGTATGTTCTGCGTCAATTTTCGCCGGATTTTTACACAATCCGCTCCAAATACAGGCAGAATCCCGCCTTGCATCCGGGGCGAAGATGTGCTACGCTTAAAATAACAAAAGGGCAGCTTATTCGGCTCAGATGAAAATGAATGAGGTGAGGAATCATGTTAAGTCGAACGCTAACCATTCAGCGGCGCAGTGTGGACATGCAGAATGCCTCCGATTTGATCCGGCTTGCGAAGGGATTCAAAAGCGTAATCAAACTCTCCCATGGCGATGCCACCGCAAACGCCAAGAGCACCCTCAGCGTGATCGCGCTGACGCTCCAGGCCGGTATGACCGTCACCATCCAGGCCGACGGCCCGGACGAGGAGCGCGCCCTGGAGGCGCTGGCCGCATTTCTGACCTGAGCTTCCCAAAAATCACAGCAGCGGCAGACAGAACATCCCGTCTGCCGCTGCTGTTTCTCTCCGGCCCGGCTCTGTCCCCGCAGCGCCGGGCAACACACCGCCCCAGCGCAAGCAAGGGGAACGCAGCCAGCGCAGTCCGCCTCTGAGGCTTAAGCGAACTGGGACAAATCGGGCCAGCCCCCCTGGTCCAACCCGCGCAAAGCCGCCGCCGGTTTTGCGGTCCGGCCCTCCTGAGCATCCCCCGATGGCCTGCCCGGGAAAAAGCAAAACAGCCGCGGGATGCCAAAGCATCCCGCGGCTGTTATTTCAACTGATATCACCCTTTGGAGGCGATGGGGTCTCCGGTCTTACGCCTGATAGAACTCCTTCGCCGCCGCAAAGAAGGCGTCAATATTCTCCCAGGGAGACATGGGGGGAATGTCACATCCGGTGGAGATGACAAAATTGGGCCAGCTGCAGCATTCGCTCATCACAGCCTGGGTGGCCTCCCGGACGGACTCAGGGGTGCCGTTGCGCAGCTGCCCCGCCGGATCCACATTGCCCATGGCCAGCCGGTCGGCGGGAACATTGGGCAGGATATCCGCCATGCGGATGGCGTTGCCGAAGTGATACCCCATGGCGCCGTTGCCGAAAATCCCCTCGGACATGAGCACCACGTTGTTGCCGCAGTTGTGATAGATCACGGCAAAATCGTCGTCCTGCACCGCCTCCACAATCTGCTTGACATAGGGGTGGGAGAACTCCTCCGCCAGATTGGGAGAGAGCATTCCGGTCAGCGGCTCGGCCATCACCACGCCGTTGGCGCCGGCCTGCTTGTAGGCCTTGCAGTACTCGATCAGAAAGGCGGTGGTCTTCTCCATGATGGTGTGGACCATGTCCGGCTCCTCATAGCAGTAGATCATGGCCTCGCTGACGTCCATCAGACGGCCGGCCAGGGAGAAGGGGCCGATGACGCCGGCGAACACCGGACGGTCGGTGATGAGCTCGGTGGCCTTGCGGATGGCCTCAATATAGATGCCGGTCCGGCCGGAGCCGATGGGCGGGACGGCCAGCGCCTGCGCCTCATCCTCGTCGGAGACAATGGAGCCGATCACAGTGGGGACTTCGTCGTCGGACACCCGGATGGTGGAGCCAAAGCACTCAGCTTCCACCGACAGGTCCATCAGGCTCACGGAGGCGGCGGAGGGAACCCGGTCGGCCACCAGCTTCATGCCCTGGGCCTGGTGGTCGCTGCTGGAGATCAGATCACGGACGGTAATGCCCATGAGCTGGACCGCGGGAAAGGACAGCACCGGCAGGGGCTGCTTGACCGGGGCGGCAATGGTGTCTGCCACCCACTGTTTCATATTTCGCTTCATCCCGTTCCTCCTCGTTCAGGCGGACAGAATCTGTGCCGCGCAGATGGCGGCGGAAGCCGCGTCCTCAGTGTAGTAGTCGGCGCCGATGGAGTCACAGAAGTCCTGGGTGACCGGCGCGCCGCCCACCATAATCTTCACCTTGTCCCGGATCCCCGCATCCTCTGCGGCCTTGACCACCTCTTCCATGACAGGCATGGTGGTCGTCAGCAGAGCGGAGCAGCCGATGATCCCGGCGTTGTTTTCAATGGCGGCCTGGACAAAGGCCTGGGGCTCCACATCCACGCCCAGGTCGATGACCTCGATGCCCTTGCCTTCCACCATCATCTTGACCAGGTTCTTTCCGATGTCGTGCAGGTCTCCCTTGACGGTGCCCAGCACCATCTTGCCCAGGCTCTCCGCTCCCTCTTCCGCCAGCAGGGGCTTGAGCAGGGCGGCGCCGGCGTTCATCGCCCGGGCGGCCACCAGCACCTCGGGGACAAAGATCTCATTGGCGCGGAATTTGACACCCACCCGATCCATGCCGGGCAGCAGGCCCTCGGTCAGGATATCCTGGGCGGAGAAACCCTCCTCCAGCGCCTGCTGGACGTACTGCACGACCAGCTTCTTTTTGCCTTTTTCCAGGGCGTTGCCGATTTCGATCAGAACACTCATTAAAATCCCTCCATATTCTTATTGGTCAGACCCTACAGATTACTTTCCGAAAAATTCCGCCTCGAACTTGGCCTGAACTTCCCCCTGAAGTTCATAATAGCGGTCATCGATGGGAACCAGGTCGGGGATAAAGTTGCCGCCGGGGGCCAGCGTGGCATAATAGCTCCAGATGTCCGCCCGGACCTCGTCCTCCGTCTGCTCCAGCCGGTCAAACTGCTTGTCGAAGATGGCCAGCCGGAAGATGATCTTGTCTCCCCACTGCTCCTTCATGGCCTTCAGGTCATTGTTGGTCTGAATGGGCTGAAGGATGTCCATCCCCAGCTCCACAAAATCCCCCACCAGCGGCGTGATATAGCCGCAGGAGTGCAGCTCAAACTTGATGCCCTTGCCGTGGACATAGTCCACCAGAGGCTTCCAGAACTGGGGGAAGAACTCCCGCCACATGTCGGGATTCATGAAGGTGGCCCGGGAGGTGCCGTAGTCGTCGTCAAAAATCATAATCTCCGGCTTGATGTACTCGGCCACACAGTCCACCACCGCCTTCTTGTACTCCAGCATGGCGGCAAAGAACTCCTCCACCACCTCGGGATCCTCATAGAAGGCGCACAGGGCATCCTCGAAACCGATCAGGCAGTGCATGCGCTCAAAGGGGCCGGTCATGCTGCGGATCATCACCAGCTGTTCCTCCCGGTCTACCCCCGCCAAAACCTCTTCGGCATAGCCTGCCCAGTCAAAGGCATGCACCTGTTCCGCGGTGGGAATGGCCTCCCGGAAATCGGCCAGGTCATCCAGCCGCTGGGTGCCCGGGGTAACCGTGGGGCCGTTGATCGGGCTGGGATTGGCAGGCTCCGTCCAGCTGCACCCAAACCAGTCCAAACCGATTGTGGAGCCATCCGGCTGCTTCTCTCCCCCCATGTTGCGCTCCCCGGGCGTGAACAGCATGACGCAGTCCTCGGGATGCACAAACCGGGTGGTTTTTTCCCCGGCCAGAACAGCCAGGCAGGTGTCTTTTCTTGCCATGAAAAATCCTCCTTTATACCTGTTTTATATCGATATCGTTTTTATTTATTATATCGGCACTACCAGGTAAAAACCAGCACTAAATTACTTCTAAGGATACAATCAAATGCTTGTACCCTACCGTTTTTTCTACACTGCAGCGGCAGCCCATTCCAGGGGTCAGCCCGCTGAGATCCCCGGGCGGGTGGTCTTCGCAGGATATGCAAATTCTTTTGATGCGGTGACAGAAGAAGGAGTTTTTCCTTGCATTACGACATGCAATTTGTTATCCTGAAACAAATTCCAGGAGAAGGGAGCGGCCTATGAACTTTTTGTCCTGCGAGTATTTTGTGGCGATCTATCGGGCGGGGAGCATTCGCAAAGCGGCGGGCGACCTGTTCATCTCTCAGCAGGCCCTCAGCGGGCAGCTGAACAAGCTGGAGCGGGAGCTTGGAATTCAGCTGATGCTGCGCACCACACCGGTGGAACTGACCGAAGCCGGAGAACAGTTTCTGCTGGCCGCCACCCGCATCCTCTATATCCGGGATACCCTGCTGAAAAATCTGGAGCAGCGGCGCAGCCGCCAGTCGGCAGAGGTGCGGGTTGGTATCCTGAACAGCGGAGCGCCCATCTATTTTCCCGACTTTCTGGCCAGATTCAAGGATCAGAATCCCCAGTATCAGGTGCAGGTGCTGGAGCTGGAGGAACCCTCCGAGGGACTGCGGGAGCTTCCGGCGGAGGTATCACTGGTCATGGGGGCAGTCCCCGCGGGCATCAAACTGACCCATGTGCCAGTGCTGGAGAGCGAACAGTTCGTGGTGACCGTCCACGACCGGCTGTTGGAACGGGCCTATGGCTCCCAGTGGCAGGAGGCCGCCCGGGAGCTGGCGGCGGAGGGCAACCTGCGCGCCCTGAAGCTGTGCTTCTTTGTGCAAAAGCCCTGGGGTTCTTTTCTCCGGCAGCAGGAGGATCAGCTGTTCTTCTACGCCGGCTTTAAGCCCCGCAGCGAGACGGAGATCGGCCAGCTGGAGCTGGCGGCGGATTTCTGCCGCCGGGGGGACGCGGCGCTGATCCTGCCTGAACCGGTGGCCTGGGCCTGCTTTGGAAAGGTACCTGATACCCCCGGCCTGCGCAGCTACCGTCTGAAAACAGAACATCAGCGCTGGCAGCTGACCATATGCTACCCCAGAGAGCGCACTCTCACCCCCGCCGAGCAGGACTTTGTGCAGGCGGCAAAAGAGTATTATCGGGAAAAACAGTGAAACACCGGCCGGACTTTGCGGTATCAAAGCCCGGCTGGTGTTTCTCTTTTCGGTTTAATCCGTCAGCACGCAGGCCGTATAGGTGATGGTCTGGGGACCGTAATAGTAGGGCACCCCGGAGCTCTCGCACACCTGACTGACCACCAGCCCATATGCCTCCATGGAGGGGATGGCCAGATGGGGAAAGCGGCAGGGCGCGTCCGGATAGGTGCATGCGGAGCATACGGTGCAGGCCCCGGAGGACATGGGCAGACAGTCGGGATAGCTTTCCCGGATGGCGTCCACAAATCGCCGGAAACGCTCCTTGTGCAGCTTCTCCGTGTCCATCATGGTCTCCACGTCAAAGTCATCCTCCATCTGCCCGGTGGACTGGAGCAGCACCCCCCGCCGATAGCCGGCAGCCCGGCGGGATATCTCCTCCAGGGTGCCGCAGCCCGGCGGACAGGTCCAGCATTTGCCATAGCTGTGGCAGCGGTCGGCGGCGCACATGTCCCGGACGGCAGGGTTGAAGTCCAGAGCGCCGGTGTTCAGCGCCCCGCTGTGGTCAAAGCCGCACCGGGCGGCCAGATCCAGCAGTTCCTGATCTGTCATAATTCACTCCTCCTCCGGGAACATCATGGCCTCCATATAGGCGTCGTTGAACTCCGCCAGGCCGGACAGCTCCCGGTATTCCATATTGGCCTGCAGCCGCTCCAGACGCTCCCGGGCACGCTGGGACACCAGCGCCATCTGGGCCCCCTGAGCGGCGGAATTGCCCACCGCCCGGGTGACGGGCAGCAGCTGGGCCGGTATCAGCCCAATGCGCGCGGCGCTCTCCGGACGGATGTAGCTGCCGAAACCGCCGGCCAGCAGCAGTGCGCCGATCTCCTCCCAGGCCGCGCCATAGGCGTCCATCAGCACCTTGACACCGGCGGCGATCGCACCCTTGCCCAGCTGGAGCTTCCGCACATCGGCCTGGGTGACAAAGACCTGGTCGGTCAGGCGGAAGGCCGGTTCATCCTCCAGCAGGAAGAGGTAGGGCCGGGCCTGGTCGGGAATTTCGTCCTCGTCCTCCTCCACATCCAGCATCCGCCCTGTCTCATCCACCGCCCCCAGGGTGAGCATAACCGCCATGGCGTCAATGAGGCCGGAGCCGCACAGCCCCTTCCCCTCGCCGCCGCCGATCACGGAGCACACCAACCGGCCATCCTCATAGCGCACCGAAGACACCGCCCCCGGAGCGGCAGTCATGCCGCAGCGGATCTGCGCCCCCTCAAAGGCAGGGCCGGCGGCAGTGGAGCAGCAGAGGAAATGTTCCCCATGGCCCAGCGCCATCTCCCCGTTGGTCCCCACGTCGATGAGCAGGACGGGGCGCTCCGCCCTGTCCAACCCGGCCGCCAGCAGGTCCGCGGTGATATCGCCCCCCACATAGCCGGACACGGCGGGGGCAATATAAACACTTCCCTCAAAGGGCAGTCCCAGCGCCCGGGCGTCCCACTGATCCCCGAACCGGGACAGCGGGGTGAAGGGCGCGGCCCCCAGGCTGTCCGGAGCCATACCGGTGAGCAGATGGCACATGGTGGTATTGGCGGCCACCGCCATCCGGGTAATCTGATTTGCTTCCAGCCCGGCGGATTCCCGCAGCGCTGTGATCATCCGGGACAGCTGCCCGGTGATAGCGGCGGTCAGCGCGGGACGGTATCCCTCCATAGAGGCCCGGATGCGGGAGATGACATCGCCGCCATAGGGGCGCTGGGCATTGCCCTCCCCCACTGTGGCGACCCGCTTTCCGCAGCTCAGATCCACCAGATGGCATACCACCGTGGTGGTACCGATATCGCAGGCCACCCCGTACCCCTTCAGGCCGCCGTCCGGCGGGCAGGGGACATCCGCCTCCGCCCCCTCCAGCGTCACCGACAGGGGGGCCGCCGACGGCAGGCGGACGGTCATGCCCTCCTGTACCGGGGTCTGGCAGGCCAGCACCGGGGTCTCCCCCTCCGGTCCGGAGAGATAGACGGTGCATTTCCGGCAGGTGCCCTGCCCACCGCAGGGCGCCTGAATGGGGAGATTGCCCTGGGCCCGAATCACATCCAAAATGCTCTGGCCCGGCTGGGCACAGCATGTTTTTGTTCCGGATTCCATCAAAAAAGTGACGGTCACGACAAATCCCTCCACAGCTCAATTTCTGGCTTCGTCATATTACATTTAGATTATACACTGCGTCGGCGCCAAAAGATAGGAATGCTTTGAGAAAAATAGAATCTTTTCCCCATTCTCCGCCTCACGGACCGGGTATTCTTTTCCTTTGGGCCTACAACTGCTCCATCGGGCCGGACCCTCCCTCCGGCGGCCGGTCCGCCCCAGCCTGCTCCTCCTGTCTGCTGCGGCGAAACTGCACCAGAATGGACAGTGTCACCGGAACGCCGAACAGCCCCAGAATGCCAAAGAGCCGGGCGCCCACAATCATACCCAGCAGCGTCAGGAGCGGGTGCAGGCCGATCATCTTGCCCACCAGTTTGGGTTCGACCATATTCCGGACCACGGTGATGACCAGATAGAGGATGCCCACCCCGATGGCCAGGGGATAACGCCCCAAAATCGCCGCAATCACCGCCCAGGGAATCAGCACCGTCCCGGTCCCCAGCACGGGCAGAATGTCACAGATGGCGATCAGCAGCGCAATCAGCGGCGCGAACGGAATGCGCAGCAAGAGCAGCCCCACCAGAAGCTCGCCCCAGGTCATCACAAAAATCAGAGAATATGATTTCAGATAACTGCCGAAGGACTGCTTCAGCTTGCGCTTGACCTCAAAGAGCAGATTTCTCCACTTCTCCGGCAGGTGCCGCACGATGGTCCCAGTGACCCGCTCATAGTCCGAAGCCAGGTAGAAGCTGGACACCACCATCAGCACCACATTGACAATGGCCCCGGGCATACCCGCCAGGAAATTGGTGACCACCCCCACCGCCGAAGAGGAAAAGGAGGATACGGCCGTACCCAGGCTGGAGGACATCGCTTCAAAGGCGTTGTCAATCGAGGCCACCAGGGAGGGGTCAAACTGGCCCACCACAGACTCCACCCAGCCGGAGATCGCCTCAATGGCAGGGCGGATGGTATTTTGGTAAAATGTGGGCATTTGCTGGATAAAATCCCCCAGCCAGGAAATCAGCTTGGCCCCAAACAGAACAATCAGTCCAAACAACACCACATAGAACGCCACCAGAAACAGCAGCCGCAGCCACCGCGCCGGAAGTTTCGTCCTGGCCGACAGCCGCCTGGCCGGTCCCCGGAGCAGCAGAACGATCAGAAAGGCCAGAACAAAGGGCATAACCACCGGAAGCGCGTACTTGATCCCCACATAAATCAGCGCCAGGATCACTCCATAGTACAGGACATTGATCAGCAGCCTCACCTTTGGATCCTTCTGCAGTTTTTCCATATCTTCCTCCTCCCCCTGCCATCCCCCGAAAAACAGGAGGTGCGTGCAAACAGGATATATCGCCCGCCTTCCGCGGGAACAGCGGGCCATTTCAGGCGGAGCGGCGCTCCGCTCCACAGGAATACTGTACCCCATTATCGGCCTGAGCGCAATGGAGATACACCTAAATTTTCATAAGGCCGGCCGGGATCCCCCGGCAAAGTAGATAAAGCCGAACAAGCCCCGCCGCAGTCGGGGGAACTGCGGCGAGGCGCAAAATACAGCCTGTCCGGCTGCGGGCGGCCCGGCGGGCCCGGTCACGCCCCTGCTCCGGATCCGCTCCCTGGACCGGGGAGGACCGGTGGGCCGGGGGGCTCACTTTCGCGCTGTCGGTTCTGATATCCCAGGGGCGCCGGCCCTATTTCTCCGGACGGACAATCCTCTCTGCGCCTGGGGCCGGGGCGTGGCTCCCTCTCTGCCTTGGACGTAGACCTGCAGTCATAAGCAGTGGAAAAGGCACGCTTTCCGCGTGCCTTTTCTCTGTCCCGCTCCGGGGCGGCTTCTCCCTGTCCCCGTCAGGACGCCTTTTCAAACTGGCTGTTGTAGAGCTCGGCATAGAACCCGCCTTTGGCCAGCAGTTGTTCATGGTTCCCCTGCTCGATGATGTCCCCGTCCTTCAGCACCAGGATCAGGTCCGCGTTGCGGATGGTGGACAGCCGGTGGGCGATGACAAAGCTGGTGCGGTGTTCGGTCAGCCGGTCCATGGCCCGCTGGGTGATCAGCTCGGTGCGGGTGTCCACCGAGGAGGTGGCCTCGTCCAGGATGAGCATCGGGTTGTCCTGGATCATGGCCCGGGCGATGGTGAGCAGCTGCTTCTGTCCGGCGGAGATGGTGATGCTGTCGTCCAGCACCGTGTCAAATCCCTTGGGCAGCGTCTCGATAAAGTGATAGATGCCGCAGGCCCGACAGGCCTCTTCCAGCTGCCCGTCGGTGACCCCCTGCTTGTTGTAGACCAGATTCTCCCGGACCGTGCCCTCAAACAGCCAGGTGTCCTGGAGCACCATGCTGAACAGGTTGTGGACGCTCTCCCGGGTCATCTCCGAGGTGGGGATGCCGTCAATTTTGATGCTGCCGCTGTTGATCTCAAAGAACCGCATCAACAGGTTGACCAGGGTGGTCTTGCCCGCACCGGTGGGGCCCACAATGGCGATCTTCTGGCCCGGCTGGACATGGGCCGAGAAGTCCTTGATGATGACCTTGTCCGGGGTGTCCGGGTAGCTGAAGCGGACGTGGTCGAACTCCACCTCGCCCCGGATCTGAGCCGGGGCCTCCCGCTTGCCGGTCTCGTCGGACAGCTCCTCCTCGTGGAGGAAGTCAAAGATGTGATCGCCGGCGGCGGCGGCCGTCTGCATCTGGGTCATCCCCTGGGCCAGGGTGCTCAGCGGAGAGGTGAACAGCCGCACATAGAGAATGAAGGCCACGATGACGCCGAAGGAGATCTGGCCGCTCATGGCCAGGGCGGAACCCAGCACACACACCACCACATAGCCCAGGTTGCCAATGATCGTCATTAAGGGCTGCATGATGCCGGACAGGAACTGGCTGCGCCACTCGGCGTCATAGAGCGCCGTATTCATGTCGCCAAAGGTCTTCTTGATCTGGCCGTTTGCCCGGGAGATGCGGACCACGTCGTGGCCGGAGTACATCTCCTCAATATAGCCGTTCAGCGAGCTCAGGTTCTTCTGCCGGGCGACAAAGTATCTCTGGGAGCGGAACATGACCACCGCCATGATGACAAAGCCCAGCAGCGTGACGCCGATGGCGGCCAGGGCCATGCGCCACTCGGTCGCAAACATCATAATCAGGCACCCCACGAACTGGGTGGCCGCACTGATCATGGAGGGCAGGCTGTTGGCCAGGGCCTGCTGGAGGGTGCTGACGTCGTTGGTGACCCGGCTGAGGATATCGCCGTAGGACACCTTGTTGAAGTAACTCATGGGCACCCGGTTGATCTTCCGGGACAGGTCCTGGCGCATATCCCGGGACAGGTCCAGGGTCACCGTGGCCATGATATAGTGCTCCACATAGGTGAACACGGCGCTCAAACCATAGATCACCAGCAGCAGCACGCCGATGCGGCTGATGGCCGCCAGGTCGATCTCCCCGCCCAGGGCGTTGGAAATCAGGTCGGTGATCTGGCTGAGCAGATTGGGGCCGACGATGGTCAGCACGGCTCCGGCCATGGCAAATACCAGGGCGATGACAGAGGGAATCCTCAGCTTTGTGGAGTAGGTAAACAACTCCCTGAGCACGCCGACGATGCCCCGCTTGCTCTTTTCCGGCGCGCGCATCCCGCGCTGTGCAAAATTGCTCATAGTGTGTTCTCCCTCCTTACGCGCCCAGCTCTTCCTGGGAGAGCTGGGACCGGGCGATCTCCTGGTAGACCGGGCAGGTCTGCATCAGTTCCTCGTGGGTGCCCATGCCCACCATCCGGCCCTCATCCAGCACGATGATCTTGTCCGCGTCCCGGATGGTGCCGATGCGCTGGGCCACGATGAGCCGGGTGGTATCCTTCAGATCCCGGGCCAGCCCCGCCCGCAGCTTGGCGTCGGTGCGGTAGTCCAGGGCGGAGAAGGAGTCGTCAAACACCAGGATCTCCGGCCGCCGGGCCAGCGCCCGGGCGATGGAAAGCCGCTGCTTCTGGCCGCCGGACACATTGGTGCCCCCCTCGGCGATGGGGGCGTGGACGCCGTAGGGCAGCTTCTCCACAAACTCGCTGGCCTGGGCCAGATCCAGCGCATGGCGGACCGCCTCGTCGGAGCCGTCTCCCCGGCTCTCGCCGAAGAGCACATTCTCCTGAATGTCGCCGGAGAAGAGCACCGCCTTCTGGGTCACATAGCCTATGCGGTCATACAGGGCGTCAAAGGTGTACTCCCTGACGTCCATGCCGTCCACCAGCACTTCGCCCTCGGTGGCGTCATAGAACCGGGCGGCCAGACTGACCAGGGTGGTCTTGCCGCTGCCGGTGGCGCCGATGAAGGCCACCGTCTCTCCCCGTTTGGCCTGGAAGCTGATGTCCTCCAGGACATTTTTCTCCGAGTTGGGATAGTGGAAGGAGACATGGCGGAACTCCACCGTGCCCTGCTCGGGCGATTGGGTCTTGTCCCCCTCCCGCAGGCTGGCCTGGGTGTCCAGCACCTCGTTGATGCGCTGGGCGGACACCTGGGCGGCGGGCATGAACATGATAATCATGACCAGCATCATAATGGTCATAATCACATAGGTGGCATAGGTACCGAAGACCACGATATTGCTGAAGGTGGTCAGCCGGGCCGCGGCGTCGGCGGCGGGCACGTTGTTGACCAGCACCGCCCCCACCCAGTAGATCACCAGGGACAGGGCGTTCATGGCCAGCGTGACTCCGGGCAGCAGGAAGGCGAAGGCCCGCTGGTTGAAGAGCTGGGTGCGCATCAGGGTCTCATTGCCCTTCTGGAACTTGGCGTTCTGATAGTCCTCGGCGTTGTAGGCGTGGACCACGTTGATGCCGTTCAGATTCTCCCGGGCCACCAGGTTGATGTGGTCGGTGAGCTTCTGCACCCGGCGGAACCGGGGCACCACAACCCCGATGATGACCACCATCATCACCAGCAGGGCCACCACAAAGCCCGCCGTGATGGCGGAGAGGGTCCAGCTCTTGCCCACAATCTTGATGATGGCCCACACGGCCATAATGGGGGACTTGATGATGATCTGAAGGCCCATGGATACCAGCATCTGCACCTGGGTGATGTCGTTGGTGGTGCGGTTGATCAGGCTGGGGACCGAGAAGGCCATCATCTCCTGCTGGCCGAAGTCCGCGATCTTGTGAAAGACCGCCTCCCGGATGGAATAGCTGAACCCGGCCGCCACTTTGGCGGACAGGTATCCACAGATCACGCACAGCACGGCGCTGGCCAGGGTACAGCCCAGCATCTCCCCGCCGGTGCGCAGAATGTCTGCCATGGTGCTGCCCGGCGTCTTGATCAGGACGGTCAAATTGCTCATATAGTCCGGCAGCGACAGATCAAAATAGATCTGTCCCAGAATGAGCACCGCGCACACAGCGGCCATAACCCATTCCCGCCGCCGCATATTACGAAGCAATTTCAGCATACGTTTTCTCCTTTCCCAGGGACCATTGGTAGTTGCTCTTGCCCTTACCGGGCGGACGAGGGCGCTTTCGCCGGCGGATGGTCCACCTGCTGGAACACGCCGAACAGAATCATATCCGTCCACTCGCCGGCGTTTTCCAGCATAGCGTGGAGGTCCAGCGTCCCCTCCCTGCCCTGGTAATACGCCATGGCATTCTGCAGGAAGGAGCCCACGCTCTCCAGATATCGCGCCACTTTCTCCCGGTCCAGGCCGGGCCGCAGCGGCAGCGTGGCCACAAGCCGCGCCATAAACTTCCGGTTCATCTCCCGGAGCGGGGCATGCAGCTGGTGAATCTGCTCCGCCAACTGTTTGGGCGGGCGGAGCATGGCATTCTCAAAAATCACCTTTTCCTTGGGGTGGAGCTCAAAAAAATACTCCCGGATCATAAAGTAATCTTTGACGGCCTCCGGAGCGCTGCGCCCGGTCAACTGGACCGCGTCCCGCTCGATGTGCTCCTTCAAGCGCTCAAAGGTCCGTCTCACGCAGAGCAGAAACAGTTCGTCCTTGTTGGAGTAATAGTGGTACATCATGCCCTTGGAGATGCCGTGCCGCCCGCAGATGCGCTCCATATTCACCTTGTCATAGCCATAGGTCCCGAACTCTTCCAGCGCCGCCTGGTAGATCTCCTCCCTGCTGCGCTCCTGACGCTCCTTTTGGGTCATGTCGAACTCCCTCCTTTTGCCTGATGCAGCTCTCCTGCCCATTCAAAGCCTTTCTTGGCCATAAACACCGCGATAATCTCGTTGATAACCGCGGCCGCCGCAATCGTCCCCTGAATAATGGAGGCGCACTCCGGCGCGGGGCCCTCCAGAACGGAGACCGCAATCCCGGTAAATACCAAAGATACGCCCGAATGAGGCAGCAGGGTAAAGCCCAGATACTTCTTCACCGCGGCAGGCGCATGGGTGATGGACGCCCCCAAATAGGCGCCGCTGTACTTGCCCACGGCCCGGGCCACGATATAGACCGCCGTAAAGATACCCGCCCCAAAGATCAGATGATAGTCCAGCGGCGCGGCCAGATTTAAAATGACCACAATCATGGCGAAGCCGATGACCGGATTCATCACCTTCATCATGTCATTGAGTTTTTCTTCCGGGATCATATTGGCGAACACCGCGGAAAAGGACATGCCGATGAGCATGAAGTTGAGCACAGGCGTGGCCAAGGCGCTGTTGATGGCAAATCCGATGCCGGCGGAGACCAGCAGCATTGCCAGCATGACGGCCAGGGTAGTGCCCCGCTTTTGGGTGTGCTGCAGCATTTTCCCTGTGACAAACCCGGTTACGATGCCAATGACCACCGGCAGAAACACCAGCAGCAAAATCACCGGGACCGGAATTCCCGCCGTGGACAGGTGGGCGGACACAAAGGCCAGCACCAAGAAATAGACCAGCGCCCCCACCAAGTCATCCAGGGCCGCCATGGGGATCAGCGTTCTGGTCACCGGGCCGTCTGTTTTAAACTCGTTGACCACCGACAGCGAGGGGGCCGGCGCCGTGGCCAGGGCGATCCCGCCAAACAGGAAGGCCAGATAAATCGGAATGCCGGCAAACCAGAAGATGATGCCGAACACCAGACTGACCACCAAAAACGTGCCCAGCGATTCTGTGATGGTCGTGACCAGGATTTGCGGCCCCGCCTTCTTCATCTGCTTCCAAATCAATTCGGTTCCGATCATCAGACCGAAGGTGCACTCGAAAATGCTCTCCAGAATGTCAAACCATTGCGCATCCAGCACAGAGCTTCCCAACAGGTTCACCGCGTGGGGCCCGATGATCATTCCGGCAATCAGCCACCCCAGAATAGAGGGCAGTTTCAGCTTAGAGATCAGTTTCCCCGCCACAAATGCAATCCCAATCGCAAGCGACAGCCGCAGGACATCACCCAGAACACCCATAGTCGATGTCCTCCCTCTCATTTTTATAGACGGTTTCGTCTACATTCCGGAAGTATAGTACTTACAGACGAATTCGTCTATATTATTTCTATGAAGAATATGTGAACTTTTTGAAAAGACACCCAGCTGGGAAATCCGGCATCTTCCGAAAATGCCTCTGGACACAAACACAGTGCAGCGGCCCCCGCCGGTTTTGGCGGGGGCCGCTGGAGAAGCGGGAGGATTTTTCTTTTTTATCTGCTTATCTGCCGCTCCTGGCTTCCACGCCCATAGAACAGCGCCAAGTGCCGAAAAAACAGCAGTCACATATTGTTGGCCAGGGCATAGGCGGCGCGCATGCTGGTCTGAACGCTGCCCACTTGGCTGCAGTCGCCGATCATATGGGTGCGTACCCGGCCATCCATAAAGGCCATGGCCTCCTCCTGCCGGGGAGTCAGGCCGGCGGCCAACACCACCCCCTGGGACGGAAGGGTGTGCTCCGCCCCCTCCTGGTCCACATAGGTCACGCTGTCGGGACCGATGGCAGTCACCCGGGCGTTGAGCCGATAGGAGAACCCCTCCTGGGTCTCCCAGGCATGTTCAAACAGGGAGCGGAAGTGGACCGGCACACTCTCCGGGGAGAGGATGCTTCCCATCTCCAGCACAGTGACTGTGTGGCCGCGTTTGGCCAGGTGCAGCCCCATCTCTACCCCGATCTCGCCGCCGCCTACCACAATCACCTGGTGGCCCAGCTCGCGCTCCCGGGCCACCAACTCCACGGCGGGAATTACCTGCGCCCCGTGAACGCCGGGGATCGGCGGATAGGCCGTCTGGGCGCCGATGGCCACAACCACCTCATCATACCCCTCCTGTTCCAACAGCGCCGAATCGGCGGCAGTGTTCAAATGTACATCGACAGCGGACTTTTCGATCTGGCGGATCATATAATCCCGGAACCGGAGCAGCGTCCACTTGATATCAATGCCCTCTGTGGCATTGAGCAGACCACCCAGCCGCCCAGCCTTCTCATAAAGGGCGACGCTGTGTCCCCGGCGTGAGAGCAGCAGGGCCGCCTCCATGCCGGCGGGACCACCGCCCACCACAGCCACCTTCTTGGCCCTCTTAGGCGGGGTGACCAGCCGCTCAATCTTGTGCTCCAGTCCCCACTCCGGGTTGACCGAACAGACCGTGTTCCAATTGCCGGGGCCCGCCACATGGCACTTGTTGCAGCGCAGGCAGGGCACCACATCTTCATTGCGGCCCTCGTATGCCTTGACCCCCCACTGGGGATCGGCAATGAAGGAGCGGGCCGCTCCGATAAAATCTGCATCGCCGGAGGCAATGATGTCCTCGCAGCGATCCAGATCCTGGCATCCTCCCACCACATCCACATAGACATTGCCGATGCCCGCCTCCCGCAGCCCCTTCCGGATGGCGGCGGCATTGTCCCGCTGGGGGATCTCCCGCAGGTCCAGATAGGTGGGCTGGGAGGGGTCGATGGACCCGCCCCGGATCTGCAAAATGTCCACCTTGCCGGCGGCCAGTTTGGCAAACTCGATCTGGTCGGCCAAAGTCAGTCCGCCCTCGAACAGGTCGTCCTCCCGGCCGGAGATGGAGATCTCGATCAAAAAATCCTTGCCGCAGGCCTTTTTAATGGCCTCGCAGATCATCAACGGGAAACGGGCCCGGTTCTCGATGCTGCCGCCAAACTCATCGGTGCGCTTGTTGGAGAGCGGGGACAGGAACCGCCCTGGAAACATGAGCCGGTAGGCCATATGCATAAAGCACATGTCGAACCCCAGGGACTGGGCCAGTCTGGCCTCCTCGGCATAGGCCTCTACCATCTGATAGAGCAGCTCCTTGGGGGCGGCCTTGCCATACTCGGCCCTGGAGCCGTCGCCGGCCACAAATTCACTGAGCACCCCGTCTGAGGCGTCGTAGCCCTTGACGATATTCATATCCGGCAGCACCAGATAGCTGGCCTTGGCCCCATAGTAATGGACCATGTCCGCCACCTGGGCAAACATATGCTGGTGCTGGCCCTGGTGGATATCCAGCGTCAGGGAGTGGGGATCGTCGGTTTTCACCGGGTTGTTGCCCTTGCAGGTGACCACTGCCGCCCCCGCTTTCGCTTTGTTGGCATAGTGGGAGATCAGCGCCTCGGTGGGCCACTTTTCGGTGGCCTGAACAAAATGGGGGTTGGAGGCGGTGCTGATGAGCCGGTTGCGCAGCACCACGTTGTTGATGCGCACCGGAGAGAGCAGATGAGAATACTTTAACATGAGAGACACTCCTTGTGGGTCCGGCGATCACAGATCCTCAACAACGGGCTTATCGCAGATCAGCGCCGTCAGAATAAAACCGACGAAAGCCAGCAGGCCAAAGATCAGATAGGCATGGGAGTAGCTGTTGCTGGTGATGGCCAGCACCACGGCCAGGATCGCAAAAGACGAGGTGCGGATGACCGTCATAATGGGATTGAAAACCGTATAGGCCTGGGCATACTCGCTGCGGCCAAAGATTGTAGTGATCATGGAGGCGGACAGATTGGGAATGCCTCCGCCGGCGGCACCCAGCATCACCATGAAAATCGAGGTGGTTGCCGCGTTGACCGGCAGAAGGAAGCCAAACAGCACCAGGCAGACAGCGAACCAGAGGCAAATTGCCATAATGGACTTTTTGGTGGAGATTTTCTGGTCAATCCAGCCCCAGGCATAGGAGCCGGGCACCCCAATGGCCGCGGAGACGGACATCAGCAGGATGGCCAAAGCCGGGTCAATGCCGTAGGCGTTGCACCGGGGAATGAACTGAGAGAGCACAGCGGAGACACACATGGAGAGGATGCCGAAGACAATGCCGATCAGCCAGACATCCTTATTGCGCACACAGTCCATCACAGAGATGCGGTGCTGATAATTCTGCTGGGCGGCCAGCAGCCGGTCAACCTCCTCCCGGGACAGGTCGGCGTTGTCCGGGGTAAGCCCTTTCTCTTCAGGATAATCCCGCACCACAATCCAGCAGAGGATGGCCAGCACCAGCATAGCCACGCCAAACACCACCAGCGTCGCGGACAGGGCAATCTTGGCCAGCAGGAAGTTCATCACGGGAAGGTAGATAAAGGTGGCGCATTGGACTCCGATGGTGGACCACCCCAGGGCCAGCCCCTTCTTTCTCGGGAACCAGTTGGCCATCAGCGTGGTGCCGCACACATAGGCATAGCCGTTGCCCAGAATCAGATTGATGGTCTGAACAATTACATAGGCCGTCACCGAGGAGATGGCTGCAAAGACGAAGTACAGGATGCCGTTCAGAATCAGAAGCACGGTGATCATGTTCCGGACGCCGGTTTTGGTCATAAATCGGTTGATGACGGTGATGCCGATGATGGAGATGTAGCCGCACAGAGAGTTATAGCCCAGAATCAGGTTGGCATCCAACTGGAATTTCTCCGCGAAGGCCGCGACTGTGACATTCAAACTGTCCGTGGTGTTGCCGGAACAGAACAGAAACAGCAGCGCGCTGATCAAAATCATCAGCCAGCCGTATTTTCCAAAGTTACTTTTCGTCATGTTGAGGGAATCATATCCGGAGCTGGTATTCGGCTTGTTCTCTTGCTTCATGAAAATACTCCTTTCTCTTTCGGTCTTCTCTTCTTTCTGTATCCCTATGCGGGGTTCATGGCGTCCGCCGCCCTGGGATCAACATACTCGGACAGTTCCGCCACCGAAATGACCTTGCAGCCCTCCTCGGCCAGAATCTCCATCTGCCGGGCAAAGGAACAGGGGCCCGGCCAGCTCTCCGGGGACACGCTGTGATAGGTCAGCCCCAAGATATGGCCGTCCCGCGCCAGGGCAATTCTGGCCCGCAGCAGTGCCTCGCTGTAAAAGTCCGGGTCTCCGAAGTTGGGCATTGCCAGCGGGGTATCCACCTCCGGCACATAGGTGGACATCCCCCTCATGCCGCACACCCCGTTCTCACAGTTCCCCCGGGCCCACAGATAGCCGCATTCCCGGACAAAGCCCACTGCATCGCGGTTGGCGATCCCGCTGGGATAGGCAAAGGAGACCGGCTTGGCCAGACCGTGGGCGGCAAAGGTGTCCTCCATGGCCAGCACCTCGCCGACAAAGGCGTCGCGACCCATATCCTGGAGCCCGAACCGGTGGTGCTTGGTGTGATTGCCCAGTTCATACCCCATCCGCTCCAACTCCCCGATCTGCTCCCAGGTCATATAGCGCCCCTTGTCCTCAAATCCGGGGCCTCTGGGAGAGGACTGAATCTCCGCCAGGAAAAAGGTGGCGTGGAAACCATATTTCTGCAGCAGCGGCACCGCAACCTCATACTGATCCCGGATTGCGTCGTCAAAATTCAGCACAACCAACTTGTCCGGAATGCCCTTGCGCAGCGGCGTATACCGGGCGGTCTGTCCGGCCAGCTCAGTCTCTGTGCAGTGGAACTGCTCCATCAACTCCCGCTCCTCCACCTGCTCCCCGGCAATGAGCCGGCGCAGCAGCTCCGCCTGTCGCTGCTGGGTGAGAAACCAGTCCGCCTGCTGTTCCGGCGGCAGTGAAAACAGCTGTTCGAAATTCATGCCGAAGATTCCGCCGCTGTGCTGGATGGCCGGGATGGTACAGCTGTACCGCAGCGGATCAATCATACTCTGGGCCCGACGGTATTGGTGCAGCAGGAATACGATTTTTGTGATATCCATAGCTTCCTCCATCCCGTATTCGACGCCCTGCAGCTCAGCTGTGCGCTTTCCTGACGCATCACACATTGCCTTCGGCGTCCTGTCGCTCCGTTAATGCCAGTATATAGGCGTCTTTTCATTCTGTCCAATTCATAACAAAACATAAAAACATAATGTTAATGTCATGTTTTGGTTGCCATTTCCATTTCCATGAGGTAATCTAGTCCCAAGGGGGAATGCGATTATGGAACTGCACCAGCTGAACTGTTTTCTGGAGGTGGCCAAACTGGAACACATCACCCAGGCCGCCGAACAGCTGCACATCACCCAGCCCGCTCTGTCCAAGGTCATTGCCCGGCTGGAAGAGGATTTGGGGGTCAAGCTCTTTGATCGGGAGGGAAAAAACATCCGGCTCAATGAGTATGGAACCGTTGTCATGAACTATGCCCGGCGCGTATTCAACAGCCTGGGGGACATGCAGGCCGAACTGGAGGAGATGTCTGCCGGAGCGGCGGGAATGCTGCGCATCGGATCCTCCTTTCCCGCGGGCGAACCCAACTGGATTCTGGAGTGCATCCGCACCTTTGCGCTCCGGCGGCCGGATGTGAGCATCCGGCTGCGGCAGTACTCGGCGGCGGGGCTTCGGTCCGCTCTGGAGGAGCGTGAAATTGAACTGGCCCTGTCCACCACTCCGCTGGCGGGCAGCGGCATTGTCTGGCGGAAGCTGTTTGTGGAAAAAATGGGCATCATTCTCTCCGTACACCACCCTCTGGCCGCCCGACAGGAATTGTCCATGATTGACCTGTGCCACGAACGGTTTTACTGCAACAACACCAATTCCGACGTGCAGGAGCTGACCGATGTCTTCTGCGAGCGGGCAGGGTTTCATCCCAACATCCACTTTGAATGTGAATTCCCCTCCTTTATCGGAGAGGCCATCAGTCTGGGGCACGGCGTGTCCATCATCTCAGAGCGGGGGTACCTCCGCTCCATGCAAAGGCCGGATCGGAGACCCTGGGAAGAGAATATCACCTTCCGGCCTTTAAAAGAGGAGTACTGCCGCCGGCTCTGCGGGGTGGCCTATCTGGAGGACCGCTATCTTCCCCAGGCCGTCCGGGAATTTTACCGCTCTCTGCTGGCCCATTTTTCTGCCTGAATGGAACAAAGGGGCGCGCTGCAGTCCTGGCAGCGCGCCTCCTCTATGCAAAAGAAAAAAATGAATTCCATCCCTTGCCTTTTGGGAACAAATGCGGTATGATCTGGTTAGCATTTTCTAACCGCAGCAATGTGTCTTAAGGTTAGGAGTATCTAACTATTTGGTACGGGCGAAACCAGAGAAAGGACGATATAGCATGTGGAAATATACGATTCAAGTCAGTGGAATGATGTGCGGCATGTGCGAGGCCCATATCAACGATGCCCTCCGGCGGGCCTTTCCGGTCAAAAAGGTGAACTCCTCCCGGAGCAAGGGACAGACCGTGCTGATCTCCGAGGCGGAGCTGGACGAACAGGCGCTGCGGGACGCCATCAACGCCACCGGCTATCAGGCGGGGCGGGTGGACAAGGAACCCTGGCAGAAGAAGGGCCTGTTCGGCCGCCGGTAAATTTGACGCGCCGCTGCACCGGTACGAAAGAGGAATCGGCATATGTTGCAGACACTGCTGTCCGGTCTGCTGGCCTTTGGACTGTGCGCCGCCGCAATTCTGCTGGGGCGGCTGGTCCGGTTCCTGGCCGCCCGGGCCGCCAAAGGCGCCCGGCCCCAGAGG
>JABLTR010008503.1_pt1 | contig 28168 bp, 21 predicted proteins | sample 7160071 | NCBI WGS metagenome assembly JABLTR01 (sample SAMN14651230, study PRJNA627086) | human gut metagenome | isolation source: feces | host: Homo sapiens | reverse complement strand
ACGCCCACGTTCGCGTACTCGGCCGTCATCGTGACGGTGGTCAACTCGGCGCTGGCCGTGGGCAGCGTCATCCTGCCCATCTACCTGCAGAACGTTTTGGGGCTGACGGCGTTCGAAACCGGCATCCTCATGACGCCCGGCGCCGTGGCCACCATTTTCCTCAGCCCTATCAGCGGCATGCTGTTCGACAAGTTCGGCCCGCGCGTCATCGCCATCGTGGGACTGACGGGGCTCACCGCCTCGCTGGCGGCGCTGTCCTTCGTCGACGACAAGACGATGGTCGCGTACCTCGTGGTGTTTTACGTCATCCAATCCTCGGGGCTGACGCTGGCGAACATGCCGGTGACCACCTGGGGCATCAATGCGCTGTCGAACGACATGATCGCGCACGGTAACGCCATCAGCAACACGGGTCGCCAGGTGGGCGGCGCGGTGAGCACGGCGCTTATCGTGACGGTGATGACCATGGTGACTGCGGCGAACGCCGAGGCTGGTCCTGTGCTGTCCACGGCGGCGGGCATCGACGTGGCGTACGGCATCTCTGCGGCGGTGGCGGCGGTCGCGCTGATCATCGCCATCTTGAAGGTGCGCAATCCTAAGAAGCCGCTTGTGCAGGCAGGGGCGAAGGCGCCGTCTGCCCGACCGGACGAAGGCGCGACGGGGACTGTGGCGGTCGCATCGTCGACCGCATGCATGGAGGAAGCGACGGAAGGAGCTGGACGATGAGCCAGACGATCGGCGACATCATGGAGCGGGACGCGTTCACGTGCCGCTACGACCAGACCCTCGGCGAGGTGGTGGCCCTGTTCAACGAGCTGGGCACGAGCGGCCTCGCCGTGGTGGACGAAGAGCTCCACGTGGTGGGGTTCATCAGCGACGGCGACATCATGAAGGCGGTGGCCGCGCAGAAGACGCGCTCCATCTTCGGCGGCGGCTACGCCAACATGGTGCTGTACGACAACGAGTCCTTCGAGGAGAAGGCTCGCGCGCTCAAGCATCGCAACGTCATGGAGCTGGCCGTGCAGAAGGTGCTGTGTGCCACGGCCGACCAGACCGTGGGCGAGATCGCCGACGTGCTGGCGAAGAAGAAGTTCAAGAAGGTGCCGGTCATCGACGAGGACGGCAGGCTCATCGGCGTGGTGCGCCGCGCCACCATCACGCGCTACCTGTTCGACGTGTTGTTCGGCGAGGAGGGGTAGGCTGCGAGCGTCAAGGTTACTGCGAACGCCCGCAGATCGCGCACTTTTTACAACCGAATTCACCGGCACAGGCATCGTACGCTCATCGCGGATTCGCTTCGAAGCGGAAACATCTGAGAGGAATCGAGACGAGCGCCGCGACAGCATCTTCTCGAGTGCCTACGATGGCCGCACTGTTCCTGCGACCAAAGAGCGTTCGGCTCTGAGGAGGTTGATGCCCAATGGATTTGGTGTACATGCAACTACCGCTCGTGTTCTTCACGGCGGCCGCGCCCATGGCATCGGGCGCATTCATCGGTTTGGCCTGTGCGTTTCTCACAACGCGTTTTTCGGTCGACACGCTGAGGCGTATCGACCGCTGGACGCTTCTGCCTCTGGCTATCCTCGCCGTCGGGGTCGTTGCCGCTGTCGTATTCCTCGCTTCTCCGCAAAGCGAGCTTCTGGTTATCCAGGGGATCGATCCCGGAGCGTTCGGGTTTGCGGCGTTCATGGCGGTCGCATTCGCCGTCGTGGCTCTGGTGTACTGGATCGTTGCGATGATCGGACGCCTGTCATATGGAGCGCGTAAAGCGTTTGCCACGGTTGCGGCCGTATCGGCCGTCGTGTATGCGGTTTCCATCGGCGTGGCCTACATGATGTCGGCTGTGCCGCTGTGGGCATCCATCATCGTGCCCATCGGGTTCGCCGGCTTCAGCCTGGCAAGCGGCGTCCCGCTGGGCATGCTCGTGCTGGCGCTGGCGAAGGCGCTTCCCGAGGCGCGGGCGACCCGGTTCGGTGCAACCGCTCTGGTTGTTGCGCTCGTGGGCACCGTGGCGGCCATCTTTGCAGTGACGGTGCAGCTCCTCAATGCGCAGGCCACGATAGCTGCATTCTTCCCGGGCGCCGACGCCGTGCCGGGCTCGTGGGTGTGGCTCATCGTATCCATCGCGGGCTTCGTCGCGACGCTGGCGCTGATGCGCGGCTCTCTGAACGGTCCGCGCGTGGAACGTTCCGCCGCTCCTCTCGGCAGTACCGCCGGCGCTGCCGCCATGCCATGGGATTCCGTCGATGCGCTGGACGACGATCCGATTTCACGTCGCGATGATGCCGGCTTCCGCGTGGTTGGCGCCGAGCGCGCACGTGCGGACGTTGACGCCGATGCGGTGTCGGCTGTGCCGATGCTGGTAATCGCCAATGTCGTCGTGCTCGCAGCCCTTGTCGCGGCTCGCGTGCTGTTCTACGCCCTGCAGTTCTAAGCGCGGTATCGCTATATGCTCTCGGCCCCTCCCGAAAGATAGCCCATCGGGAGGGGCGCTTTGTATTCAGGAAGCGGAAGGCGGCTTTGGCCGCATGCAATCCGTCAGATCGCGCGGGTCGAAGGAATCCACGAGATCGAGCAACTCCTGTTTCTTGTGGATGGCGAGCTTTGCGTAGATGCGCTTCGAATGCGTACGAATGGTATTCTCCGACACGACGAGGTCCTCGGCGATGCGTGCAACCGTGTTTCCGCGTGCGATGAGCTCCATGACCTCAGTCTCGCGGGCGCTCAGACGGTAATGCCGCTGAAGGAGGACAGCCTGCTTCGAAATGCGGTCCTGGTACGTCGGCTCTCCCAGGCCGCGCTTTCGTGGGACATCGGGTGTCGTGGACGGCGTCGTGCGGGCGCGCTCTCCTCGAAATCCGCGCGCTTTCATGTCGGCATCGTGACGTTTGCGCGAGTCGTCGAGCGCTTCCGGCGGTCGTAATGCGACGAGCTCGATGCTGGCTGCGTCGTTCTCGCGTCCGAGGACCTTGCGAAATCCGCCCTGACCGACGAAGTACATGAGTCCTAGAAGGTACAAGGCAACAAGCGCAACGACTGCAAGAGGGGCGATGCCCATGATGGTGATCTGCTCCGCGAACGTGCCGCCCAAGAGCCCGGCATCGTGGAGCGTGTACACGATGCCTCCGAAAAACCCGTAGATGAAGATGGGGTTGATGCCGCGGTCGCGCGACGCTTGGGCGCACTGGATCATCATGAGCATGATGGCTGCGCTGTAGACGGCGTATAAGATGGCGGCCAGCCAGCGAGCGTAGGGCAGGGGCAAAAACGGCAGCAGCAGAAACGACGTGATCACGAACGGGAAGACGATGCGGTAGGCGCCCACCACGTTGAGGCGCAGGTTCTTGAATCGCCATAGTGCGAGCACGACGACGGCGACAACAAGTGACCCGCCCATTGAAAGCGCATTCACGAGTGAGCCGACCTGCGGCTCGCCGATTGCCAGCGAACGCATGATGCCCGTGCAGAATCCGAGCGCCCCCACGCACAGCGCACTGCGCCAATAGTCGTGCAGGACGCGTCGGTAGACGTTTGGATGCTCGCGCGGCACGTCCTGGAACATGGCCTGATCCCGGTCGATCTGTCGACTTTTCAGCACAATGGTGAGGCCGAACAGCGGAAGGAACACGAGTGGGATGAGGAATGCCGTCACAGCCACGGGAATAAGGTACAGCGAGAAATACAGCACGGACGCATACGCCGTTCCCACGATGAGGTCGCGATTGCCGGCATCGGAATCCTGGCTTGCGAACAGACGCTGCCATAGCATGTAGAATCCCGCTGATCCCAATCCCAGCTGCGCGCCGCCTGCGATCACGAGAGCAAGCGCGTATTCTTCAAGGTAGATGGCGGCGATGAGGCATCCCCAGCCAGACAGGTAGGGGATCGTCGCCAGCCGCACGAGGAAGGAGCGCGTCGGCCCTGGCAGGAAGTATACGCCCAGCGCGCTGGCGAAATAGCTTGCGGAGAAGACAAGCGCCTGGGCGAGAAAGAACCAGAACACGATTTCCTGAGTCTGGAACTCGAGCGGCAGGAACGGGAACACGCCTCCCCAGACACCGGCGGCATTGATGGCCAAGAAGAGCGCGTAGCCAAGTGAGGTGACATTTGGCTTAAGCATACGTGCGAGGGTGCTGACTGCCACGGCGGCTCCTTGAGAATCCGATGCGCATGATGCGCGCGGGCGTCTTCGCGCGAGCGTTCGCCCGTGCGTGCGGCAAGTATACCCGACTTGTCGCTTGACGCGGTGCGCACGCCGCGTCAACGCCTTCCTGAACTTTTCGACGGTGCGGGCAGGGAGGGCGCGCGCACTTTAGCATGGTGGCAGACGATTACTGCAAAGGGATCTCGCAGATCCCAGGAGGTGCATGCTCATGGAACTAGCCACACTACAACTACCCATGGTGCTCTTCACGACGCTCGTGCCTATGGCGTCGGGGGCGTTCATCGGCCTCGCCATCATGTTTTTCACAACGCATTTCTCTGATGCATGCCTCAAGCGCATTGATCTCTGGACGCTGCTGCCGATCGGCATCACGGTCGTGGGCTTCATCGCCGGCGTGGCTTTCCTGGCGGATCCGCGCAGTGCCGTCACCGTGTTCCAGGGCATCGATGCGGGCTCCATGATCGTGCTGTCCATCATTGGATCGCTTCTGGGCTTTTTGAGCGTAGTGTACTGGGTGATCGCGGGAGCGGGCATGCTGTCGTATCGGCCGCGCATGGTGTTCGCTGCTGTGCTCGGCGCCTCTGCGCTCGTCTATTCGCTTGCCATCGGCGCCATCTACGTGGGTTCCTCGGTGCCTACCTGGAACTCAGTGCTCGTGCCTATCGGCATGATGGGCTTCTGCGTGGCGGGAGGCGTGCCGCTTGGGGTGCTCGTCGTTGCGCTCGCCGGCGGCTTGCCCGCTGCTCGCACAACCGCGTTCTCCACTGCAGCCTTTGCGATCGCGCTTGTGGGCGCGGTGGTGGCCGTATTCGCCATTGCGGCCCAACTGCTGTTCGCTCAATCCATCTTCTCCTCTGCGCTTCCCGGCGTGGACGCGGTGCCGGGCGCGTGGGTGTACGTGGCTCTTTCCGTGATCGGCTTCATCGTTATGCTCGCAAGCCTGCGCGCGACATTGCGCCCGAACGGACGCTCGGCTGCGCCGGTTGGCAGGACGGCGGGGGCGGCTGCAGCCATGCCATACGGAATGGTGGAAGAGTCCGAGCCGGTGGGCGTGCGCGCTGCCGTGCCGCTGCTGCTTGTGAGCAACGTGGCGGTGCTCGCGGCCATTTTCGTGGCCCGCATGCTGTTCTACGCGTTGCAAGTGTAGAGGAGCAACCGATCGATTCCGGGGCCCGCAGCGATGCGGGTCCTTTCGCGTGGGGGAGCGCGAATGCGGTCCGATCTGATACCATGACATGTTGAAACATATTTCTGATCAGGTCTTTCAAGAAATTCCCACGTTTTATGTGACAAGCTCTTGCACGAGTGCGAGTATGGTTTCCCCGGTTTCAGACCGGTATCGGCACCGCGAGGATGCCGAGCGGTTCCGCAGCGCGTCCGATAATCTAACGTGACGCGCGGATCGCATGGAAAAGGGGGAACACCTATGCAAGAATCGATGCCGCGCATAAGCCGACGCTCCTTCGTGAAAACGACGGGTGCGCTCGGAGCGCTGGCGGCGGCGGGTGGTGCTGCGACGGCGACGGGTTCTCTGTTCGGCGTCGGAGCCGCGCATGCCGACGCCGACGCGCCGGACGAGGTGGTGTGGGGTCACTGCGCCATCAACTGCCCGAGCCGTTGTCCGCTCAAGTTTCACGTGAAGGATGACGAGATCGTTTGGGTGGAGGCCGACACATCGTCCGACGCTGCGTTCGAAGACCGCCAAGCGCGCGCCTGTTTGCGCGGACGCTCCTATCGGCGTTGGATGAACAGCCCAGATCGTCTGAGCTACCCGCTCAAGCGCGTCGGCGCTCGCGGCGAGGGTAAGTTCGAGCGCATCAGCTGGGAAGAGGCGATCGATACCATCGCCGGCGAGTTGACTCGCGTGATCGAGTCGTACGGCAACGATGCGGTGTACATCGACTATGCGACCGGAGTCGAGGGCGTAACCACGGGCCAGCCGTTCCAGCGCCTGCTCAACCTGTGCGGCGGCTACCTCGATTACTACGGCAGCTACAGCGCGGCGCAGCTGGCGTACATGCAGGCGACGGTGTTCGGCGCATCCGGCGGAGGTAGCGCGCTCAAAACGGCTGAGGACGCCGAACTCGTTCTCGTATTTGGCAGCAGCCCGATCGAAACGCGGCAGGGAGGTCTGCACACCCACTACGATTACGTGGCCCTTCGCGAGAAGACGAAAGGGAAGATCATCGTCATCGATCCCCGCTTCAACGATTCGCTTTCAGGTCATTCGGATCAGTGGCTGCCCATCAACCCGGGAACGGACGCAGCGCTTGTTGCGGCGATCGCGTACGAGCTTATCGCCGCAGATCGCATCGATGTGGACTTCTTGCATACATACTGCTCTGGCTTCGACGAGGAGTCCATGCCCGAAGCCGCGCGCGGCAAGCATCTCAGCTACAAAGACTACGTGTTGGGCGAAGGCTACGACAAGGTGGAGAAGTCGCCCGAATGGGCCGCTCCCATCACCGGCATCGACGCGGACGCCATTCGCGCGCTTGCTGCCGAGATAGCCGAGGCATCTCCGTTGTTCGTCACACAGGGCTGGGGTCCTCAGCGGCGCAGCAACGGAGAGTGGAATTTCTGGTCCATCTGCCTGCTTCCCCTGCTCGTGGGCCAAGCGGGCAAGCCGGGTACGAACAACGGCAATCGTGAGAGCCGCTTCATCATTCCTCTGACCGACTTCCCCTCGGGCGAGAATCCCGTTGAGGCGTCCATCTCGTGCTTCCTGTTCACAGACGCCATCGACCACGGCACGGAGATGACCAAGACGAAGGACGGCGTGCGCGGTGCGGATCGTCTGTCCAACAACATCAAATTCCTCATCAACTACGCAGGCAACTGCCTGACGAATCAGCACTCCGACATCAACAAGGCCCACGACATCCTGGCCGACGAGTCGAAATGTGAGTTCATCCTGGCCGTCGACACGGTCATGTGCGACTCCGCGAAGTACGCCGACATCCTGCTGCCCGACCTCTTCCGCTCGGAGCAGGTGTCGCTGGCCAGCACCGGCAGCAATACGGCCTACATCGTGACGGCCCAGCCGTGTACGTCGCCGAAGTTCGAGCGCAAGACGGCCTATGAGATGTGCGAGATGCTGGCCGAGAAGCTGGGCGTGCGCGACGAGTTCACCGAAGGCAAGACGCAGGCAGAGTGGATCGAGGAACTCTACGAGGCCGACCGCGAGGAGGACCCCGAGCTTCCCAGCTATGCCGAGCTCGTCGAGATGGGGGTGTACAAGCGGGAGCGTCCCGGCAATATCGCGCTCGACAAGTTCGTCGCCGATCCGGTGGAGAACGCGCTCGCCACGCCTTCGGGGAAGATCGAGATCTTCTCGCAGAAGATAGCGAAGGCCATGGAGGAGTGGGAGTTCGCCGAAGATGAGACGGTGTACCCCGTCCCCGCCTACGTTCCCGAATGGCACGGCGTCGAGACCACGACCGACGAATTCCCGCTCGCCCTCTCCGGTTTCCACTATCGCGGACGCGTGCATTCCTCGTGGGGGAGCATCGAACTGCTCAAGGAGGCCAACCCCCAGGAGCTTTGGATCAATCCGGTTGACGCCGAGTCGCGTGGCATCAAGCAGGGTGATCGGGTGTCCGTGAAAAACGAGTTTGGCGAAACGCAGCTGCTTGCAAAGGTGACGCCGCGCATCGTTCCCGGGACCGTGGCGATGGCGCAGGGAGCCTGGCACGACGCCGACATGCAGGGCGATCGCATCGACCGCGGAGGCTGCATCAACACGCTCACGACCCAGCGCCCCTCGCCTCTGGCGAAGGGCAATCCCCAGCATAGCAACATCTGCAACGTATCGAAAGCCTAAGCGCGCCAAGAAAGGAGATGATCGACGATGAGCCAGTACGCATTCCATTTCGACGGCACGCGCTGCACCGGTTGCAAGACGTGCGAGTTCGCTTGCAAGGACTTTCGCGACTTGCAGGTGGGTTTCGCGTATCGCAAGGTGTACGAGGTAACGTACGGGGAGACAACCAAGGACAGCAACGGCTGCTTCGCCACCTCGTGCACGAGCTATCCGCTTTCTCTGGCGTGCAACCACTGCGACGATCCAGCGTGCACGCACGTGTGCCCGACCGGGGCCATGCACAAGGACGCCGAAACGGGACTCGTGTCCGTGGACGCAGAGAAGTGCGTCGGCTGCGGGTACTGCCATATGGCCTGCCCCTACAATGCGCCGAAGGTCGACCGCGAGAAGGGGCACTCCGTGAAGTGCGACGGCTGCGCCGAGCGTGTGGCTGCTGGCCGCAAGCCGGTATGCGTCGAGGCCTGCCCGGCCCGCGCGCTCGATTTCGGCATCGCGGAGGACATGGCTGCGAAGGGCGAGCGGGCTGCCATCGCGCCGCTTCCCGAGCCGTCGTACACGAATCCGAACCTGTACGTCAAGCCTTCCGTTGACGCCCTGCCCGCAGGCAGCGCCGACGGCAAGGTCGTTAATCCCCTGGAGGTGATGTAGCATGGAGGCCGCTTTCGCAGAACTGCCTTTGGCGCTGTTCACGACCCTGGCCCCGATCGGCGCCGGCGCGTTCGTCGCGCTTGCGATCGCCTTGCTCACGACGCCGTTCAGCGACGAGCAGCTCAAGCGCATCGATCGGATGACGCTCATCCCGCTCGTAGTGGTGATCATGGGCTTCGCGGCGTCGTTCTTCCATCTTGCATCGCCGCTCCATGCTCCCGGTGTGTTTGCGGGTGTAGGGGGTTCGCCGTTGTCGAACGAGATCCTCGTCGGAGCGATTTTCACGGTGCTCGCTGTCGTCTACGTCGTCTGCGCGCTGACCGGCAGGCTCTCAGGCGGAGCGCGGAAGGTGCTCGTGGTCGTCGTGGCGGCGTCGGCACTCGTGTTCGCCTGCTTCACGGGGCTTGCCTATGTGATGGAGACCATCGCGTCGTGGAACAGTCCGCTTTCTCCCGTCCAGATAGTCGGTTTCGCCCTTGCAGGTGGCATCGCGCTCGGCACGCTCGTCCTGGCGCTTTCCGGAGCGTTGCCGACTGCGCTTCAGGGAGCGTATAGGCAGGCGGCCCTGATCGTGGTGGTTGCAGGCGCCGTGCTTGCTCTCGTCGGATTGTGCGGCCAGGCTGCGCTCGTGGGCAGTCTGGCCAACCCGCACGTGGCGGGCGCCGATCTCGTGGCTGCGGCCATGCCGTGGCTTGCAGGCGCCGTCGTCTGCCTCGTCCTCGGATGCGCTGCGACGGTCGTTGCGCTTCGCGGGCGCAGTGCCGTCGTTGCAGCGGTCTCGGCCTCGACGCTGGTAGTCGTGGGTGTGTTCGTTGCGCGTCTCGTGTTCTATGGCTTGCAGCTGTCGGTGGGGCTGGCCTAGGCGTTCGAGGCTGTTTTCGAAGCGGAAGGCAGGGTGCGCTACAATGGGGGCGCATCCTGTCTTCTTACCGATTGCGTGCACCGTGCACGACCACAAGGGGGGTTCGATGAACGACAACGATACCATGATGGAAGCCGTGGCCTTCGTCGGGGAGACGCTCGCCCCGTTCTTCCTCCAGGATCCGCGCACGGGTGATGCGGGTCCTTCCTTCCAAGTGCTGTCTGCTCTCGATGCGCCCATCGCGGCAGCCGAATGGCCGTTCGTCGACGAGGTGGTGGCGCGCGATACGCTCTGCCTCATGGTCGAAGGTCTTTCCGCAGGCGTCGATGATGACGCCCTTGTCTGGGAGTATCGCCGCCTATTCGTCGGGCCGGCGGCGAAGCCGGCTCCTCCATGGGGTTCGGTCTACACCGATCGGGAGTGCGTGGTGTTCGGCGCGAGTACTCTCGCTTTGCGCCAGTGGATGCGCGATCAGGGCATCGAGCGTACGACCGACGATCGCACGCCGGAGGATCATATCGGCCTCATGCTCGCTCTGATGGCATGGATTGCGCGCAATCGGCCCGAGGTGCTCGACGAATATCTGCGCGAGCATCTGCTTACCTGGTCATCGCACTTTCTCGACGCGTTAGCCGCCGCATCAGAGCACCCGTTCTACGAAGGACTCGCGCGCTTGACCAAGGCAAGCCTCGAGGGCATTCGCGACGAGTTGGGCATCGATGTCGTCTACCCGAGGTTTTTCCAGTAGGCTGGCATGGTCTCGGGTATCGACACGGCGCTCGGTGAGATCACGCTCGTGTTGTTCACGACGCTGGCCCCTTCGGGCGTTGTCGCGTTCGCCATCATGGGGCTATTCATCGTGCGAGGCGGCCTGTCAGACGAAGCCCACCGTCGCATTGATCTGTTCCTCGCCATCCCTCTCGTCGTTTCCATGGTGGGGCTGGTTGCTTCGGCGACGCATCTCGGGAATCCGGCAAACGCGCTTTTCGTGTTCATGGGCGTGGGGCGGAGCCCGCTTTCGAATGAGGTGTTCTGCGCTGTCGTGTTTCTGCTGCTGGCCGGCGTGTACTGGCTGTATTCATTTGCCGAACGGCCGCACCGTGCGGTGCAGCGGGTTTGGATGGCGCTTTCGATTGTGGCCGGAATCGTGTTCGTGACCTCTGTTGCGTTCGCGTACAACGCCGAGACCATTGTGTCGTGGTACACCGTCTATGTTCCATTGGGCCTCTGGCTTAATGCGCTGACAGGGGGTCCGGTGCTGGCGATGCTCGGTCTGCGGGCGGCGGGATGCGCGTCGGCGGAGGGACGGTGCGGTCGCATGCTGGTGCTCTGCTCGGTTGCCTCGCTTGCGGCGAACATGATGGTCTATGCGATGCAGGCTTTCCAGCTGCCCTATCTGGAGAACTCGTTTACGACGGCGGCCGAACTCGTGCCCTGCTACGGGGGTATGATCGCGGCGTTCGGCGTGCTGGGCGGTGCGGGGATAGCGCTCGTGGCGCGTACGCTGCGAGACGGCGACCCGTCTGCGTCGCGGGAGGATGGCGACGTGCGCGGTTTCCCAGACAGTCGGCGTGATGCCCTTCGCTTGACGGTGCGCTCCGCGTGGGCCAGCGCCCTCGTGCTGGCTGGCATCTTCGTCATGCGGTTCGCGTTCTACCTGATGCACATGACGGTCGGCCTTGGCATTTGAGCGCTGTTGCGAGGCCATGCGCATGGCGCAGCGCGGTCGCGTCCTTTTCTGAGGGCATGTCCGGCCGCGGCTCTTCGTTGCGGGACATTACGCGGAAGTGTTCTTGCGGCTCGTTTCGCCCTCGTCGCGATCATGTGCGGTTATGTGGGGCTGCATACCGGTCTCGTACAAACGGAACTGTGCTTTACCCTCCGATTTTGCCTGATAGAGAGCCGCATCGGCCCGCTCGTAGACCGTGGTAAACCGCGTGCCGTGCTCGGGTACCATTGCGACGCCGGCCGATACGGTCAGCGCGACGGTTGCGCCGGGACCCGCCTCGGTCTCCCAGGTTTCCGTGCAGAGCCCGCGCACACGTCGCTCGATGTCATCGTAGCCGATGTCGTTGCAGTAGACGATGAACTCGTCGCCGCCCCAGCGGCAGATCAAATCTTGCTTGCGGAAAGCGGCCTTCAGGTGCTGCCCGATACCGGAGAGCACCCGGTCGCCCATGAGATGGCCGTAGCCGTCGTTGACGTTTTTGAAGTCGTCGAGGTCGACAATGACGAATGCTCCGGTCTTCCCGTCGTTGATGGTGGCGGCGAATGCGTCAGGTATGCGGGCCGATGCGGTCTGGCGGTTGAGCAGTCCGGTAAGGGAATCGCGTTGAGCCTGGTCGGCAAGCCGCAACTCGCGGCGTTTACGCTCGTCGATGTCGATGACGTAGAGATAGGCGTACACGTCGTCGCTTTCGTCAAAACGCATGAGATGGTAGCGGAGCTCCGCCCAGCGCTCCTGCGGCGCAGCGCCTTCGCGTGCTCCTGCGGTGTTCTGCGGAGGGCAGGCATCCGATGAGGGCGCATCCGGGCGCTCTGCCGGGTCGGAAAGCCGTCGGTACTCCATAACGCGCGAGGAAAACCCTTGAGCGAAGCGGGCGAGCATATCGTCGAGATTCAGGAACTCCGCGACGGCTTCATATCCGCCGGCTGGTCGTACGCCGGCTCCGATGGTCGCTCTCAGGTCGTAGTCCAACCAATCCACGAACCGCATATCTAGCTTTGCGCCGAGCAGCTCCCGATCGAAGGCGTTCAGAAAGCTTCCGCGCGTCACGTTGAAGCACCAATGATGGGCCGATTGCGCGTTGAGCAGTTCGAATAAACGTGCGTCGCTGTTGACGGACCCGATGATCGAGAGCTCGCGCTGCCGTTGCTCCGTGACGTCTTCCACGGCCGCGTAGAACAGTCGCCGATCTTCCTGGCGGCTCAGGAAGAACACCCGCAACTTTAACCACATGAGCTCGCCGTTCAGGCGGTAGCGCCTGATGGTGCCTTCGGCTCCCGATATCGGATGCTGTTCGGCCGCATCGAACAGAGACAGCATGGCATCGCGGTCCTCGGGATGCGTCTGCTGCCAGATGCAGGTCTGCCGCTCTTTCAGATCTACCGGGTTGCATCCTGTGACGTGGTAGTATTCGTTGTTAACCTGCATGAGCTCGTACCGGTCGTCGTACACCGCGTACACGGCCATGCCTCCGATGAGATTGTCCACGATGGTGCGGCTCATGGCGTCTTCGTGAACGAGCGCGTCCACATCGATGGTATCGACCATAGGACTCAGCACGCCTCGGTAGTCGACGACATCCTGATCCTGTATGAGTTCTTCGAGCGATTCGGTGCTCATCGGTCGGTAGAAGTAGTAGCCCTGCGCGTAGTCGCATCCGATGCTCTTCAGGAATTCCACCTGATCGGCCGTTTCCGCACCCTCCGCGATGATGCGGAGGTCCATGAGGCGGGCCATAGACACGATGGTTTCGAGAATGCCTTCGCCACGCTGGATATTGTGCTGGCGGTTCAGGAAGTTCATATCGATCTTGATGACGTCGACGGTGATGTCCTTCAGCATGTTGAGCGACGAATAGCCGCTGCCGAAGTCGTCCATGAGAATGGTGAACCCCAGCTCCTTCAGTTCGTTGACTGCCTGCGTCATCCGCTCGTCCTCGGCATAGGCGCTCTCGGTGATCTCCAGCTCAAGCAGCCCGCGTTCGATGCCGTAGAGATTCACGAGGCTTTCGATGGTGTCGACGACATCGATGGCGTAAAGGTCGGCACGGGAAATGTTGACCGATACGGGAAGCGGCGTGCCACCGCGATCGAGCCACGACCGGATGTGGCGGCACGCTTCCTCCCAGACGTACCGGTCGAGGTTGGCGATGAATCCGGTGCGTTCGAGGATGGGGATGAACGCACCGGGCATGACAAGGCCGCGCTCGGGATGGTTCCAGCGCACAAGCGCCTCCAGGCCCACGATGCGGCTCGTGCGCGTGCTGCATTGCGGTTGCCAGTGCAACACGAACTCGCGGTTCTTGAGAGCCTGCCTGACTTCAAGCAGGGTCTTCGTCTCGTCTTCCATCTCCTCTGACATAGACGGCTCGTACCAGGCAATGCGCTTGCCGTACACGCTCTTCACCGAGTTCATGGCGATCATGGCATGGTCGCAGGCGGTGACGATGGCATCTCCTTTGCCCTCAACCGGGCATACGCCCGCCAACGGCTGGAAACCGAGGGCGTCTTCGGAGGCGAGAGGCTTTCTTCGCAGATCCTCGTCGATAAGGTCTTGCGTGGCCGTTCCTTGTGGGAGGATCAGGGCAAAGTCGTCGCCGCCCAAATAGCCGGCGACACCGCCCTCGCGCGTCAGCCGCGCTATGCTTTCCGCGACAGATTGCAGCGCCTCGTCGCCAGCCTCGCGCCCGTACCATTCGTTGAAGAGCTTAAAGTGCTCGATATCGAGGTAAACCGCCTCGTAGCGCTTCGAAGGGTTGTCCGCCACGAATTCGTGAGCTTTACTGAAGAACGTGCTTGCGTTGTACAGTCCTGTCAGAGGATCGCGTTCTTTGAGAAGCAGCATCTGCGCATCCTGGGCGCGCGCTTCTCGTTCGCGGACTTCGTCGTCGATATCCGATATGAAGCACATGACCACCGTCTCGCCGCCTTCGCCGCGCTTCACGGACACGATGGTCTGCGCCGCCCAACCCCATCCGCCTGCGGTGAGCAGCTTGCGGAACTCTGCACGTAGCGCGCCGCCCGACTGCTCGATCCGTTCGAGCAGGGTCTCGAAATTCCAGAACTCGATGAATCGGGCACGGTCTTCGGGGTGGATCATGTGCTCGAGCACGTCAGCGAACATGACATCGAGCGCGCCGGCGGACGGCGGCATGACGTACTTGTCGGGTTCGCTGTAGAGCACTTTGTACGCGTTGCCGGTGACATTGATCTCGAACAGCTCGTCGTATGACGAAGGCTCGCTGAGCGTTGTGAACAGGCTGCGGCTGCTATCGTCGACCGACCGACCCGAGAATAGCACGCAGGGCCCCTCGTCAAGCCATTCCAATTCGACGCACGTGATCTCGTACCATTGATCGAGCCGCTCGCTGTAAATGACGGTCTGATTCACACTCGCGTGCGTGTCGGCCTGCCAAGGGCAGTCGTGGCAGGGCTCGGATGCGCCTCGGAAGCATTCGTAGCAGAGCGCTCCGATGCGCCCGCCGGGAAATACCCGTCGCGAGGCTCGATCCATATAGACGACCCGGTAGGATCGGTCAATGACGTAGGTGTGGCCCGGCTGCGGTGCTTGTCGGTTTGCGTCGGCCGGCATGCGCGCTCCTTTTCTCGATCTTGTCCATATTGTAGGGCCTTGCTGCTCGGTTGTGCCTGCCAATCGCAAAAAGCTTCGCATGTGGCACGCGTCGGCGAGGTTGAACGCGCCTGCGATAGTGCACGAGGATCGCCGTGCACGCAGCGCCGCGAATGTGCGATACTGGATGTGTGATGCGGCGGGAAGGAGACGTCATGAAGTTCGCCAACATCCTGGTTCCCTTCGACAATTCCGAGCATGCCCAAAGCGCTCTGCGCATTGCGCTCGACCTTGTCGGGGACGAGGCGTCTGCTGAATTGCACGTGATAACCGTGCTGCCGACGGCAACGCTGGCCGCGACCTATGACGCTTCGGGGAATCCGCTCGCGCGATCGGCGCTCAGGTTCGCGAACTACGATGTGTACGAAAACGTGATGGGCAGCATCTTGAGCAATGCGAAGGAAGAGCTGCTCGATAGCATCGGCGATGCGCTCGATGAGGTATCCTGCTCGGTTACGGTAGAGGCCGTGGTATCCGCCTCGCCAGCCGACGGCATCACCGAATACGCCGAAGATCATACCTGCGATCTTATCGTTATGGGCCGGCGGGGCCTGGGAGCATTGCGGGGCATGCTCGGTAGCGTCAGCTACGCGGTGCTTCGAAACGCGGATATGCCGGTGCTCACGGTGAAATAGCGTAAGGCCCGTTTTATCGGGCCGCACGCTCTGCGGCTTTGCATTGCAGGTTTTGGCAAAGGTGTTCCGGCGGCGTCGTTCCGGCACCGATTATCCGGCGTTCAGCTGTTCTCCAAAAACGCCGCGAGTTCGCTTCGGCTGTGCACGCCCAGCTTCCCGTAGATGCTCTGGACGTGAGCGCGCACGGTGTTGATGCTGATGAGTAGCTCGTCGCGTATGTCCCTATTGCTGCGCCCACGTGCGAGCATGATGAGCACGGTCAGCTCGCGGTTCGAAAGGCTGTATTCGGCGGCCATGCGTTCACACAGGTTGCGCAGGTGCTCCTGGCGCGCTTTCTCGAAGTCGATCCCTTCATGTTCGTACGCTTCGGGCGAATCGTTCACAGCTGATTCGACGAGGTTCGCGAGGCTGCGGTTCGAGAAGACGAGGGTGATTCCCGCGACCAGCAGCATCACTGCTACGATGATGCAGATGAGAAAGATGCCGTTATCGTATAGGGAGGGAAGGAAGCTATACCCGATGGTGTAGCCTAGCACGGTCCCTCCGATGAACGAGAAGCGCCCGAATGCCATGATCTTCATGCGAATGCCCCGGTGCTGATACGCGGCGGCCGCGATGAGGCACCACGATATGATGTCGAAGACGATGTACAGCATATTGACCGGGATGAACAGGAGCGGCGAATCGGCCCCGATGACGAGCGAGACCAGCACCGCGATGACCACGCAGAACGTGAGCAGGTAGTACATGCGCTCCACCAAGCGGTAGGACAGGCCCAATGCGGCGACGCATGTCAGAACCATGCAGCCTATGAGCGCCCAGAACAGCGTGATCTGAGGATAGTCAAACCCCGTCGACTCGCTGAACATCGTTTTCGTGATGCCGGTGATGAGGGCGAATAAGCAGAACACGATGGAGAAGCGCCAGAAGTCATGCGGCACGGCTTCTGGCGGATCGTTTTGCAGCTTTTGGCAGTATTTCCTGAGAGAGGATCCCGATCCGGTGAGAAGAAGGGCGCTCAGCAGCAGCGGCACGGCAACGAACAGGACGACGGAGTAGCCGAACGGCACGCCGATACCGAGGAACCAGACAAGAAGGGCAAGGGAGCTCGAAACCGCGACGAAGAGCAGCGTGCGTCGTGCTCCCTGCTCGCTCAGCAGATAGGCGAGCCTCAAGGTGAGAAGCGAAGTACCTGCTCCGGCAGCCAGGCATCCTGCGATGAGGAGCTGCTCGCTTCCGGCACCTTGCGTGGAGAGAACCATCAGAAGATCGCCCAAGGCGGCGATGCATCCGGCTAGTGGAATAGTCCATCGGCGATAGAGCATCGCGCAGACGTGCTTTTGAAAGAGAAAGCACAGCAGGAACGCTGCCACCGATACGCTGTTGGGCACCACGAATATAAGCAGAGGCGCTCGCTCGCTTGCAAGGCTCCAGTCTATCCAGGGGTTTCCGTAGAAAGCCAAATATACCCAGGCCAGCAAGAACGTGAAACTGAGAAGCTGCAGATTCGGCCACCGTTTCCCCACCTCTGCGAATACGCTCTTCCGCATGCGGAACGCCCCTTCCACGTGCTGCGAAACCTCCCTCGTCAGGGCTTCGCCATCTCTCGGGCCCTGCCCTCCCATTGAGGCCGGACCTCCTTCGCCAAGCTGCCGCAGGCCCGCGCGAACCGGACGAGCAACCGTGCGCATACAGCATAGTACCCCTGCGGGGCGTCGCAGCTGAGCGCGCGCGAAAAACGGGGGAGCCATGTCAGAAGATGCTCGTTGACGATTCGATCCATGCCTATTGCAAGAGACGACAGGGCGGGGTAATCTGCACGAGCGCCGTTCGCAATGGTTTCTTGCGCCCGACTCGAAACAAGATAGAGGAAGGCGAGCTCTAAGGCCACGTGATCGTCCGCCACGGCGGGATAGCGCGCCGGCAGCGCGCCCTGCGAGCGATACAGCGCGCGCACCTCAAGGGTCGAGTTCTGCAAAAGCAGGCGGTCCTCCCCCCGATAGACCGACTCCCATGGCGGGGCCGGTAGACGCGCGGGGCCTATGAACAGGCGCGTGTACTCCATCTTCAGGCGCTCGACGGCTTCGTCTCTGCGGTCGGCGGTGCGTGCGAGAAACGCGTGGGCGTCGGCCGTGGTATCGCCTTCGTCCAGCGACATCATGCGGAAGGCGGCCTCGACGGCGGGACTGTGCAGCGCCGCGAGTTGAGCGGCCGTCGGTTCGACGCCGAACACACTTTGGAAGGTCCTCGCGAGCACCGCCTGGGCGGAAAGCTGTTCCGCAAGATCGGAAGGCGTGCAGGTACAATGCGTGCTGGTCGTATGCATGATGGCTCCGATCGTGAGGGCGCGCCGCCCTTGAATGCGGGGCGGCGCGCAGGGAGGAAGGAGGGGTCTTAAACGAACTTCTCGGCGAATGCGCTCTCGAGCGCGGCGGGCCGGGGGTTGATGCGCAGGGAGGGCGCCGTCTGATCGGCTGAAGGCAGGATGGGCAACTCGTCGACCACGCTGTCCCCGTGAATCTTCTGCAGTTCGTCGACATCGCCGAACTCAAGACAGCGCATGAGGCAGGCGTCCACGCATACCGGGTTGCCTCCCTGATCGCGCACGTCTTTGCATGCGTCGCACTTCCTGACGACGTTCTCTTCCTCGAAGTACTGCGGCTCCCCGTAGGGGCATGCAGCGACGCATGCCTTGCAACCGATGCACGTCTCCTCGTCGTATTGCACGGTGCCGTCGTCCTCGTCGATGTGCATCGCACCGACGGGGCAGCTGGCTACGCAGGCCGGACTGAAGCAGTGGTTGCATGCACCTGAGTAGTGATAGAATCCGGGGCGGGGGTAGTCGCCCGTTTCGAACGAACGCACGACGCGGTAGCTGATGCCCGCAGGAAGGCCGTTCTTGTCCTTGCAGGCCACCTGGCAGGTTCTGCATCCGATGCAGAGCGTGCTATCGAAGTAAAAACCGAGTTTTCCCATGGCTAGTCCTCCTGATCCTCGGCTTGGCATGCGGGCATGACGAGGGGCCTCTCCCAGTCGACGGGCTTGGCGTCGACCTTGGCGATGGAGCAGACCTGCGTGTTATAGCCCGAGGTCCCGCATCCGGTGGCGATGGGCGCGCACAGGGTGTTGCCCGAGCCTCCGAGATCGAACCCTGTTTCAGGATCTATCTCCACCCAACCGCCGTGCGGCAGCGCCACCACGCCTTCGCAGATGCGGTTCGTGACGCACGCCTGCCTGACCACGGTGCCGTAGTCGTTGGAAGCCTGCACTGTGTCGCCCTCTTCGATGCCGAGGGCTGCCGCATCGCGCGCATTGATGTACAGGGGACGCTTCCATGCCTCGCGGAGCTGTGCGACATCGTCGAAGTGGGAATGCGAGGTGCGCGGATAATGAGGGTTGTACACTTGGAAGGGATACGCGCCTTTTGTCTTTGAGGCGACGTCGCTGAACGTGTCCTCGTATCCGCCGATTGGAGGCGTGTAAGTGGGCAGGGGAGGAACTTCGCTAAAGCCCATGCGCCGCGATACCTCGTTGACGCGCCGGCAGTAGAGTTCCATCTTACCGCTCTCGGAGTTCATGGGATGCCCTTCCGGGTCGTCGTGGAACTCGCGGTAGGCGATATGCCCGTACGGGTCTCCCTCTTTGCGGGGGACGGCGAATACGCCTTGCATTCTCATCTCGGAAAACGCAATGCGGCCCTCCTGCGGCTGCCCCTCCACGCCGAGCTCGTCGATATCCTGCTGGGTGAAGGAGATGAGCGGCTCGTAGCCGGAGCCATCCTCGGTAGCCACCATCGCGCTCGACATCTGGAAGAACGACTGCTGCTCGTCGGAGTACGGGTACACGGTGTCCGGATCGAGGCCCCAGCGCGTGAGCAGCTCGCGTCCGATCCAGCTTGCGCGCTTTGTCTCCCATAGAGGTTCGCACACCTGGTTGCCAATAAAAGCCGATTCGCGTCCGGTGAACATGGCGAACTGCATAGGCGACTCCCATGGCGTGGCAAGGGGAAGCACGATGTCTGAGTACTGTGCATTCACGTTAAAATTGATAGCCTGCGTGACGACGAAATCGACGCTGCGGTAGGCTTCGATCGCCTGCATGAGGCCTTCGTGGCGGTGCATCATGTTGAGGGAATAATTGTATATGCAGTGAATGTCCAAGTCCCGTTCTTCGGCTTGCAAGAACTGCGCCATGCCGTTGTAGGTGTAGTGCTTGTTCAGTACCGCTGGCCAGATGATGGGGTCGTAGATGCAATCGTCTACAGGGTTGGGAATGTAGGGGAGCTTGCGCATGCCTGGGGTGATGAGGAAATCGCCGCCGTTGACGCCGGTGTCGCGTATGGAGCAGCCGGTCATATGCCCTGATTTGCCGAAGTGCCCGCCGAGTGCTGCCAGGGCCATGAATATCTGGGGCAGGCTGTCGGCGTTGTTTCCGCGCGCAGGTGCCCAGCTGGACAGTAAAGCCACCTTGTTGTCCTTGCCGAGAATGCGAGCGATGCGCTCGATATCTTCGGGCGCGATGCCGCAAATGTCCGCTGCCCATTCGGGAGATGCGGGAACGCCGCTGTAGGTGCCCAGCACATGATCCTTAAAATTCTGCTGAGGATCGCTGCCTTTGGGCATGCGGCCGGCGTCGAACCCGATGGTGCAGCGATCGACCACGTCCCAATCGATGAGCGGATTAGTTTCGGGATCGTCTTCCATAATCATGACGTAGGCGCATGCCAGCAAGAAGGCGGTGTCGGTTCCGGGTCTGATGGGTATCCATTCAGCCCCCAGCACCTCGGCGCTGTCCGTGTAGAACGGGTCGATGCTGATGAACGTACAGCCGGATTCCTTCATGGGCAGGTAGTTCGCCCAGAACGTCGTGCCGTCAGCGCTCCAAGCGGGGTTTACGCCCAGCATGATGGCGTACTCGCACGTGCGGGCGTCCATGCGGTCGTTCATGAAGTCTTTACCGCCGCTGTTCGATCCGGTGCCGTAGCCGAACATCTGCGGAACGCATTGGTACGAGCCGGCTGAAGCGGTGCCGTAATGGTACACCTGTCCACCAAAGGCGTTCAACACGTTGCCGAAATCGAGTCCCTTGATAAAGTATTCGGCGAAGTCGGGCAGCTCTTTCGCCTCCAAGAGACTTGCGTCTGTCGGATTGAAGCCGCTACCCAGGATGCTGCGATTCCCATAGGCCTCTTTGATGCGGGCGATCTCGTCGGCAACGTAGTCGAGCGCCTCGTCCCAGCCGATGCGCTCCCACTCGTCAACGCCGCGCATATCGCCGTGGGAATTCTCGCCACCACCCGGCTGCCAATGCTTGCGCTTCATGGGGTATTTGATGCGGTCGGCAGAGAAGACGTCCATTCGACGAGCACGTCCGCGCAGGCACGCGCGGTGCTGAGGGTAGTCCTGGTCGTCTTCGTGAGTATCATCCGTTTTCAGCCGGATGACGGCTCCGTCCTTCACAAGCGCTTTCAGTCCGCACTTGCCTCCGCAGTGTGCCCAGCAGACGACCGGCAGCCAAGTTTCATCTTGGGATGCGGTCCCGTTTTCCGCAGGCGCTTCGGCAAGGTCGTTCTCGCATCCTGCAAGGCCCGCGGCGCAGAGTGCTGATGTGGCAGCCGCGCTGAGCGCGATGAAGCTTCGGCGGTCGAGCGTGATGGCGGATGGTGTTCGCAGTTCGGTCATACAAGCCCCTCTCGTTTTTCGATGCCGCTGCACCGGTCGATCGCATACTAGACGCCGGGGGCGAGGTTGCCATCCTCCAAGTAGCTATTTCTAGCCTGCAGATATAGTCCTTTTCGACTAGTGTCGCGATCATGCGGCCCTGACGTGGCAGGCTCTCCTTTTCGTAATGGCGGCGCAACGGCCATGCAACGCTCTTGAACGCTGCCGCCTGAAAGAGGCGGACGAGGGGACAATGGGCGCACCGAGCAATTCTTGCCGCAGCGCAGTGCGTGCGGCTCGCGTCGAAAGGATCCGCCTTATGCCTGCTTCGATTCATCCTGCCGTACAGCTTCATATTGTGCTCGACGAGGAAAGCTACGAGGGGGGCGACAGCGTCGAGTTGGCGCGCCGCTTCGCCGCCGTGGCGCCGACGGAGGTCGTGCGCGCCAGCAAGGGCTCGCAACGTTCGAATGTGCTGCGGTTCGATCTGAGCGACGATGCAGCCGTCGAGCGGGCCGGCGACGACTCGGTTTGGCGCGATGCGCTCACCGCCTGGCTGGACGAGGAGTTCGATGAAACGACGGCGCTCGTGGCGCGCGAGAACGATGCGAGACGCAATAACGGGCAGCAGACGGTGCCGTTTCAATGGGCCGAAGTGAAGTTCGGCATGGGCCCCGTCATCGCCATTCGCATGAAAGGCTCGGCGATTCCGGCAGAGGCGGCAGGCTATGTGGCGCGTGCCCGGACGCTGCTCGTGCAAGGGGCCTTCGGGGCCGATCCTGTCTCGTCCATTCGTATCCCGGCGTGCGCCGCCATTGAGGTGCAGCGTGCGGAGTCGGAGGCGGCGGATATCATCCGCGAGGCCGAAGACGATCCGCGCGAATCCGATGTCGTTCCAGCAAAAGGAGTCCCTGCTGAGGCGCTCAAGGACATCGGACGGGAAGAGCGTTCGTCGACTTCGGCGTCCGACATTATCGAGGCCGTGAACGAAGCCGCGGGCTTCAGCGACGACTCGCGCGGATGGGCGGCTGCCGATCCCGATGCTCAGAACGCCTGGGCTTCCTCTTCGGTACAGCGCGACGAGCCGACACGGGCCGATATAGAGGCGGCAGTCGCCGAGGCTGAAGCAGCCCTCCGACGGGGCGATGATCCCGCCGACGCCGGAAACGAGCCGATGATGCAGGTTGTTGAGGTGGATCTGGGGCAGGACGATGCTGCATCCACCGCCGAGCTTTCGCCGAGGGACGAGGCGCGCGATCTTGACGCGGCTGAGGAAGCGTGTGCGCTATCCGACGAGGATGTGCCCGACAGCTTGGACTACCGCGTGTGGAACATCGCATACGCCGACGGTACCTCGGTACGGTTCGATTCAGTTCTCGGCGAAGCGCTGCTCGACTGACGGGACGAGGCGCCGCAGGATCAGAGAAACAGCTCCGGCTTCCGAGGCTCCCGGCAGGTGGTTTCAAGCATAGCGACGATCTTGTCGGTCAGCTCGCTCTCGAAGTGTTTGGCGTTCTCGGGGCAGCGCTTGACGCACGCGTTGCAGCGCAGGCATCCGGCTTGTACAAGCCTGGGATCTTCATGGTCGATGATGCCCATCGGGCACACGGTTGCGCATATCCCGCACGACGTGCAGTCGTCCGTAGTCAAAGGACGGATATCGGCGGGTTCGGGGCGCTTCTTGTAGGGGCGGTTGCCTGCGATGGCCGGCGCTTCTGCGGTGCCTGACGCTATAACGAGGGCTATGCTGCGTCCGAAGCTGCGCGCGGCTTCTCGATCGGACGCATCGGGACGTCCCGCAGCCACGTGCGCGGTCATGGAGTGCTCGCCTATAAACGCCCCCGCCGCCACAATGCGGAAGCCCCGTTCTTCGAGCGCGTCGGCGGCTTCCAGCAGGGCATCGTCGTAATGGCGGTTGCCGTACATGCCTATGATGACGGCTTGCGCGCCGCCGCTCGACATCCGAGCAATTTCGCTGGTCACAAGCTCCGGCACGCGTCCCGCGTACACCGGGAACCCGAGCACGAGCACGTCGCCGGCGTCGCATGATACGCTGGCGAGGCGCTCGTTGGGCAGCGTGAGGCTCACGGTTGCAGTTTCCGCGGAGAGCGCGGTGGCCAGCTCGTTCGCCACATCTGATACGATGGTCTCAGTGGTATGCGTAGGGCTGAAATATACGGCGCGAACGATCGGCGGCATGGCGCTTCCTCTCTCATGGGACGACGTTGTCGATGATAGCGCTTTTCCCGGCGCCGCGATACGTCGAGCTTCCGCTATACTGACGGAATTGATGCGAAGATGGAGGCGAGATGGGGCGGGAGCTGCGCTATTTCGAGTATGGAGACGAGGAGACGTCATACTTGGCCGCTCGCGATCCTCGGATGGCTGAGGCCATCGAGGCGGTGGGGTTTATTCGCCGAGAGGTGCACCCGGATCTGTTCGCTGCGCTCGTCAATGCCATCATGGGGCAGCAGATATCCACGAAGGCGCAAGCCACCATCTGGAAGCGCATGACGGACTCGCTCGGCGACGTGACGCCCGAGTGCATCGATGCGCTTTCCAACGATGAGCTGCAGGCGTTCGGTCTATCGTTTCGCAAGGTGAGCTATATCAAGGGTGCAGCAAAGCGCGTGCTCGCAGGGGAGCTCGACCTGGATGCGATCGCCGCGCTGCCCGACGACGAGGTGCGCCGCGAGCTCTCGGGTTTGCCGGGAATCGGAGCATGGACGGCCGAGATGCTCATGACGTTCTCCCTGCAACGTCCCGACATCATGAGCTTTGGCGACTTGGCCATCCAGCGCGGCCTGCGTATGCTTCATCATCATCGGCGCATCACGCCCGAGCTGTTCGCGAAGTATCGTCGTCGCTACTCGCCCTACGGCACTGTGGCCAGCTTGTATCTGTGGGAGATTGCCGGCGGCGCGGTGTCGGGCCTGCGCGACTGGGCTCCGAAGACCAAGCCGAAGTAGGAGGGGCGTTCGTAAAAGCTCGGCTCGCAAAGACGCTTCTTTTTCAGGTGAAAACGAGCGGGCCATCGGCGAGGAAGCTCGATGGCCCGTATCTGGCATGGTGGCCGGTACAGGATTTGAACCTGTGACCTTGTCCTTGTAAGGGACCTGCGCTCCCGCTGCGCCAACCGGCCGTTCGCCTTGCGGCGATTTTCCATTCTCCCATAGAACGCTTGAGTGCGCAACGGCTCATCGCATGAGTTGCCTTTCTTTGCGCATTCGCGGTTCAGGTCGTTCGTTCGCGCCTGCCGTATGCGCGTCAGCCGCCCTCCTGCGCTTGCGATGCGCACCGTCGCCCGCATTTCCTGTGCGTGTCGAATCCCTGCTTGATTTTCGAAAGAAGCGCATCGGATGCGCGCCGAACCTGCATTAGCCGCGTGCAGGAACGGGGTGTATGGGAAGTAGGGGCGAAGCTTGATCGAAGCGACTATCCGAGGAGAAACGCGCCATGGAGCTGCTGGGGACGCTGTTCATACTGGGAAGCGTAGCGGAAAGGCGGACGACATGAAACGAAACAGAACGGCGTTCGCGGGTATCGTGTGCGGGTTCCTGTGTGCGGCGTGCGTGCTCGCTTACACGCAAGGTGTGCGGGGGGAGGCGGAGGCGGCGCGGGCGGAGGCGCTTGCCCGCTACGGAGGCGAGCAGCTGGAGGTGTGCGTGGCGAAGCGGGATATCGCCGCCGGTGAGACAGTGGATGCAGCGGCGGTTGAGATTCGGATGTGGGTGGCGGATTTGCTGCCGGCTGAGGCCGTGCGCTCGGTCGACGATGCGGTGGGCAGGAAGGTCGCCTCATCCATCGTCGCGGGCGAAGTCATGACCGAGCGTAGGTTCGGAGAAGTGGGAGCGGAGCTTGATGTGCCCGAAGGACTGACTGCCGTGAGCGTGCCTGCGAAGGATGTTCAGGCGGTCGGCGGGGCAGTGGGCGCGGGATCGCGGGTGGACATGTATGCGACGGGTGGGACTTCGACCGACGTTATCGCTCGGAGTGTGCTCGTGCTGGCAACAAGCGCGGGAGGCTCGACGTCGGATACGGGCGTGACATGGATCGTCGTGGCGGTCGCTCCCGAATCCGTACAGGAGGTCGTGACCGCGGCGCAAAAGACGGAGTTGTACTTCACGTTGCCGGGAGACGAGATGTCGGCGAAGTCCGACGCCGAGAAGTCTGGAGACGCCGGGGGAGGAGCGAGCCTCGGTTCTCGTGTCGAAGAAACCGAGGAAGGAGCGGAGCGATGACGTCTCACGTTGCACTATGCGCCGATATGGCGTGCCTGCAGCATCCGGAAACGCTCGGGCTTGCGGGCGAGAACCTTGCGGCGCAGGAGTGGCTGCGCTTGTTTGCAACGGCGGCGGAGGCCCGCAGGTTCTTGCGCGATGATCGTTCGGTGGATGAAGTGTGGATTGCGTCCTGCGATGATGTCGCCCCTATCAACCTGGCGGCCACGCTGAAGCGCGATCGGGTGGATCGGCGCGTGTGCCTCGTGGCGTTCGAGGGAACGGGGTCGCTCAAGAGCCGTGCTTCGGCTGCCGGCATCGACGCCTCGCTTACACGCCAGGCGTTCCTTGCCCGTTACGCGCAACGTAAGCGGTCTGCGCTCGATGCACGTTGCGAGCATGAAGCGCGTGCCCGGGAACAAGCGCTGGCAAGTCTCGACGGCCCGTCCGGCACGGTCATGGCGCCGCCGGCGAAGGAGGTCCCGCCGCGCGTCTGGTCGGCGGCGTGCGCGGCATCGGAGCAGGAGGCGAGCGGCGTTTGCATGCGGACAGGCTTTCTCATGCCCATTGTCAGCGGCAGTGGCGGAGCCGGGAAGAGCACCGTGTCAGCTTTAAGCGCGCTCCTGTGCCAGCGCCTCGGCTATCGTACGCTCTTGCTCGATTTCGATCTGCAGTTCGGCGATATGCCCGATCTGCTCGGCGTGGAGCGTCCTCAGACGGTCGACGAAGTGCTGTCGACGCCCGCACGCATCGAGCACCTTGCTCCCGAGGGCGATCTTCCAGCGCTGCTGGCTGCCCCGAGGCGGCTTGAGCAGTCCGAAGCCGTGGCCGGGCATGCGTCGGCGCTGCTCGATTGGCTGCTCCCGCGTTTCGACGTGGTCGTCTGTAACACGGGGGCTTCGTGGGCCGAGCAGCATGCCGTCCTGCTCGAGCGCAGCTCGAAGGCACTGTTCCTCATTGATCAGCGCGCCTCCTCTTTGCGGGCGTGCCGCCACGCTCTCGACCTCTGCGCTCGATGCGGCATCGCAACGGGCCCGTTCTCGTTTGCAGTGAATCGATGCGCGAAAAACGCTCTGTTCACCTCTATCGACGTCTCGTGCGCTTTGCGAGGGGCTCCTGTTGTCGAGCTTGCTGAAGGCGGTCGGGAGGTCGAGGAGCTTTTGGGAATGGGGCTTCCGAAGGAGCTTTTGTCGTCGCGCAATGCATTGTGCGGGAGCCTCGAGACCCTGCTGCGCGACATGCTTCCGAGCGCGGGCGCATCGCCCTCGGCCGCAGAGCCTGCGCCGCGCAGGACAGGTCTGGGATTGCGAAGAGGCAAGCGTCCGCGCAGGAGGGGAAGGGAGGCGGCATGTCTTTGATGGAACGCGCGGCGAAGGCCGGCGGGTGCTCTCAAGGGGCGAGTAGTCAAGGAGAGCAGGATTTGGAGATCCTGAAAACCCAAGTGCATGCCATGGTGCCCGTTGACGATATCGCCGCCATGATACGAGAAAACCCTCGTCGGGCGCGCAATGAGCTGAAAAGTGCTTGTCGCCGTGCGTTTGAGGACCCCTCCTGGGCAGCGCTTTCGGATGACCGTCGCCGCGGGCTTGTCGATGAGCTGTTGAATGCGACATTCGGTTTCGGTCCGCTCGAAAGTTTGCTCGCCGACAGCTCGGTCACCGAAATCATGGTCAACGGGTCGCGCGACGTCTATTTCGAGCGCGAGGGGCGCCTGCACCGCAGCGACCGGTCGTTTGTCGACGAGGGCCAGGTGAGAGCGCTTATCGACCGCGTCCTGGGGCCTCTGGGACGGCGCATCGACGAGGCTTCTCCCTTGGTGAATGCGCGTCTTCCCGAAGGCCATCGCGTGCACGCGGTGATACCGCCGCTCGCGCTGGATGGCCCCGTGTTGACTATCCGCAAGTTCGCCCATCAGGTTATGACGCTTGAAGCAATGAAGGCCGCTGGCTCAATGGACGAGATCATGCTCGCGTGCCTGACGTGGGCGGTGCGTGCGCGCAAATCTATAGCCGTCTCGGGAGGGACGGGAAGCGGCAAGACAACGCTGCTCAATGCGCTATCCTGCGTCCTGCCTAAGGATGAGCGCATCATCACGATCGAGGACTCCGCAGAACTGCGCTTTCTTGAACATGCTCACGTGGTGCGGCTGGAGGCCCGACCGCGCAATGCAGAGGGCACAGGGGAGGTAACCATTCGCGACCTGGTCATCAATGCACTCAGGATGCGGCCTGATCGCATTGTTGTTGGCGAGTGCCGCGGGCCTGAAGCGCTCGATATGCTGCAGGCCATGAACACGGGGCACGACGGATCGATGACAACTCTCCATGCGAACTCGCCTGCCGATGCCGTTGCCCGCCTGACGACGATGGTGCGCTATGCGGTTGAGCTACCGGTTGACGTCATTGAAGCGAATGTGGCGAGCGCGTTCGATCTGGTTGTGCAGACGTCTCGGGCGCTCGACGGCTCTCGGTTCATCTCCGAGGTGGCCGAATTCTCCTTTGACGAGGATCGGCGTCGGTGCGTTGCAACGTCGCTGTTCAGACGTCCGATTACCCGACAGCAGGGAAGATGGGTGCGCAAACCGTCATGGATCGACGGTTTGGCGGAGTTGGGCGTTGCGAGTGGAGAAGAGGTGCGAACGTGGACGCGCATGTGCCTTTTGCCGGAATAGGCGCAGCTGCGGCGTTCTTCTTCGGTGCGTTGACGGTTTCGGCGGTTGGTGCCGGCGCGAGACGCAGGGGCGCTTCAGCCAGGGCCGTCGATGCGGCTTCCGTGGGCCGGATGCAGTGGTGGCTGCGT
>JABLTR010009677.1_pt1 | contig 28181 bp, 26 predicted proteins | sample 7160071 | NCBI WGS metagenome assembly JABLTR01 (sample SAMN14651230, study PRJNA627086) | human gut metagenome | isolation source: feces | host: Homo sapiens | reverse complement strand
GAATGGTTAGTGTCGCAACTTCATTCTACCAGAGTTCTGCAAACCATGTCTCTTTTTATCTTCTTTTCAATTTGCGAAATTTATTGTACCTTATCTCTCAAATCGTGTATACGAATCCTTTTCACCCCTGTTTGCTTGCAGCCACGGTCCATTTCCCGATGGAGATAGCTTTTGCTGATGGGAAACATCCGGCTGTCCAGCTCCACCCCGTAGAGCTGCTTGAGGTAGTCCTGCAACTCGTCACACAGGAACTGGGGCATCTGGATTACCCGGTTGCTCTTGGGCGTTTTGGGCGTGGTAATGACATCCTGCTTGTTGATCCGCTGGTACGACTTGTTGATGGTGAGAGTGTGCTTCTCAAAGTCAAAATCCGCCGGGGTTAAGGCTAGCAGCTCACCCTCCCGGACACCGCACCAGTACAGCACCTCAAAGGCGTAGAAGGACAGCGGCTTATCCATCATGGCCTCGGAAAACTTGGTGTACTCCTCCCGGGTCCAGAACAGCATCTCTTTTCGTTCTTCCGCCCCCATGTTGCCCGCCTGCCGAGCCGGGTTGATATTCAAACCGTAAAACCGGGCAGCATGATTGAAAATGGCGCTAAGTTGATTGTGAACGGTCTTAAGGTAGGTCTTGGACAGCGGTTTTCCGTGACAGTCCGTCATCTCCCGAACCTCATTCTGCCAGCGCATGATATCCTTGGCCGTGATCTCCGACAGCTTCCGCTTGGCAAAATAGGGTAGGATCTTCTTTTTGATGATGCTCTCCTTGGTGAGCCAGGTGTTGAGTTTCAGTTTGGGCTTAATGTCCCTTTCATAGAGAGCAACGAAGCTCTCAAAGGTCATGTTCACATCGGCCTGCTTCTCCATCAGGAACTCCCGTTCCCATTCCAGCGCCTCCCGCTTGGTGGCAAAGCCCCTTTTGAGCTTCTGCTGGCGCTCGCCTTTCCAGTCGGTGTAGCGGAACTGCACATACCAGGTACCGTTGTCCTTGTTCTTGAACGCTGCCATAATTACTCCCCCTTTCTAATCGTCTCAGTTCTCGTGCCGTAAAACTTTTCATGGAAGAACTTGCGGTCGATCCGCCCGGAAATGGTGATGCAGCCGGTTTTCACCAGTTCCTCGTTCATCTGCCGGATGAGCTTGTAGGCGTAGGGCACGGATACCCCCAGCTCCTCGGCCACTTCATTGACGCGCATAAAAATCTGGTTTGCCATGATAAATACCTTCCTTTCTTAGTTGTTGGTGACTGCTGCTTGCAAGTGTTGTATTTCATAAACGCCTCCTTACTTATGTCCGCCACTTTTTCTCGATTTCGCAACCAAAAATCTGACGGGCCATTTGATGCGCTATGCTATCTAAGCTTATTCGCTTAGTTTCCTTATGATACTATACATATAAGCTTAGTTCAAGCCTTTTAGAAGAAATATTATTAAATAAATTTGCTTAGATCATCTTGACAAAACTAAGCAAATATGCTATGTTGCATATAAGAACAACCATAGATGGGAGCTGGATGTATGGCGATTGGCGAACGAATTCACTTTTTCCGTCTCCTACGGGGGATGACACAGAAATATCTTGGTATGGCGCTGGGCTTCCCGGAGAAGTCTGCCGATGTGCGCCTGGCACAGTATGAAACTGGATCAAGAACCCCTAAGGCGGATCTAACTGCCGCCCTGGCGCAGGTACTGGATGTCTCGCCCCATGCCCTTTCCGTCCCGGACATAGACTCTTATGTGGGGCTCATGCACACCTTGTTTACCCTAGAGGACAACTACGGGCTGAAAGTCACGGAACAGGACGGTGAGCTTGCCTTGCAGGTGGATTTCCGCAAAAACAAGGATGCTGCCCGGCTGCATGAAATGCTCTGGGCCTGGCGGGAACAGGCAGCCAAACTGGAAGCCGGAGAGATTTCCCAGGAGGACTATGACCGCTGGCGTTACCACTATCCGGAGTACGACAGCAGCCAGATCTGCGCCAAGGTGCCGCCGGAGGGTCTGATCTGAACCTCTCACTTGTAGGCCACGGGAAAGGCCATTTGTTGCACAAAAATAAAAAATTCAGATAAATGAGGGCAAAATAAAAAAGGTCTAACTGATTAGCAAAAATCAGTTAGACCTTTTACTTATGAATAAAAAGATAAGGATTTTTAGGCTACTCGCAAGCCACCCGATTTTTCTTTTCAAACTCAATAAATCGGGATTTGACGAGTGCTATCAATCTGCTATCAAATGGGGATTTGAAAAATCAAAAAGTCAGTATTTTCAAGGGTTTGCGGGCCCTCATATCCACTTTTTGCTTATTCCCACTCAATCGTTGCCGGTGGCTTCGAAGTGATGTCGTAGCAGATGCGGTTGATGTGGTCGACCTCGTTGACGATGCGGACCGAAACCTTGTCCAGCACCTCGTACGGGATGCGGGCCCAGTCGGCAGTCATGAAGTCGGAGGTGGTGACGCCGCGCAGCGCCAGGGTGTAGTCGTAGGTGCGGAAGTCGCCCATAACACCCACCGAGCGCATGTCGGTCAGCACCGCAAAGTACTGGTGGATCGATTTGTCCAGGCCAGCCTTGGCAATCTCGTCGCGGAAGATGAAATCAGCCTCGCGCAGGATGTCCAGCTTCTCCTTGGTCACCTCGCCGATGACGCGGATGGCAAGGCCCGGACCCGGGAACGGCTGACGGTTGACCAGATAATCTGGCAGCCCCAGCTCGCGGCCCAGCGCACGAACTTCGTCCTTAAACAGCAGGCGCAGCGGTTCAATGATCTCCTTGAAGTCGACGTGATCCGGCAGGCCGCCGACGTTGTGGTGGGATTTGATGACAGCAGCGTCGCCGGTGCCCGATTCGACCACGTCGGCATAGATAGTGCCCTGTGCCAGGAAGTCGACCTTGCCGATTTTCTTGGCCTCCTCCTCAAAGACGCGGATGAACTCCTCGCCGATGATCTTGCGCTTCTTTTCCGGTTCGCTGACGCCGGCCAGTTTGCTCAGGAAGCGGTCCTCGGCGTTGACCCGGACAAAGTTGATGTCGCCGTTGCCAAAGACAGCCTCGATCTCGTCGCCCTCATTTTTGCGCATCAGGCCGTGGTCGACAAAGATGCAGGTGAGCTGGTTGCCGATTGCTTTGGAGAGCAGCTTTGCAACAACCGAGCTGTCTACGCCGCCGGACAGCGCCAGCAGCACCTTGCCGTCGCCGACCTTCTCGCGTACCTGCGCGATGGCGGTGTTGCAATAGTCCTTCATGCTCCAGTCGCCGTTGGCGCCGCAGACGTTGTACAGGAAGTTGCGCAGCATCTTGCTGCCGTTTTCGGTGTGCTCAACCTCCGGGTGATACTGGAAGCCGAAGATCTTTCTCTCCAGATTCTGCATGGCGGCTACCGGGCAGTGCTCGGTGTGGGCGATGCTGACAAAGCCCTCCGGCAGCTTGTCGACATAGTCGACGTGGCTCATCCAGGTGACAGCCTGCTCCGGCAGGTCCTGGAAGAGCGGGGAGGTGGTGTCAAAGTGGGTGACGGTCTTGCCGAATTCGCGGGAAGGCGCAGTCTCCACCTTGCCGCCCAGGGTGTGGGCGATCAGCTGGCAGCCGTAGCACAGGCCCAGTACCGGGATGCCCAGCGCAAAGATCTGCGGATCAATTTTGGGCGCATTTTCAGCGTAGACGCTGTTAGGGCCACCGGTGAAGATTAAACCGATGGGGGAATATTCCTGAATCTTCTCCACCGTCGCCTTGCGGAAGGGGAGAATCTCGCAGTAGACGCCCAGATCCCGAACGCGACGGGCAATCAGCTGATTGTACTGACCGCCGAAATCCAGAATCAGCACGTTTTGATGTGACATGAAGGCACCATCCTTTCCAGAATAAAAAGATACCGGTCAAGGGGAATATTCGGTTGACCGGCAGTGTGTTTATATTTAATCTGAAATTATAAAGGGGGTTGGCAGTTTTGTAAATAGGGCTTGTGAAAAAAAGGCGCTGTTTAAAAAAACTTTGGAGAAATGCTGCAGATTTTGCCTCTAAAAAGCTTTTGAAATGGGAATTTTGCAGAGAGAAACGGCAGAAATTGCCGCTGCTAATCTGCGGCGCAAAAAGCCATACTAGCGGTGAACAGCAAAAAGTCAAAACGAAAGGATGGGAAGGATGCGTTTAAAAAAGACAATTGCCCTGATGGCAGCATGTCTATTTTTGATGGCGCCGGTACAGGCCTCGGCAGCGGGGGAGACAGCGGCGCAGGGAGAACAGCGCACCGCGCTGCAGAGCCGGGTTTACCCGATTCAGCTGCCGCCGGGAACCAATGTGCCGCTGTCGGCGGAATATTTTGAGATGCGCCTGGGGCTGGAGCCGGGGGAGATAGCCGCCATCACCATCACCAGCCTCCCGCAGGAGGGCAGCGGCAAGCTGATGCTGGACGGGGTGGAGGTGCAGGTCCACGACACCATCTTCCGCAGCGAGCTGGACCGCCTGTGCTATGTGCAGGACGACAACGCCCTGTCGGCCTCGGCGGGGTGGTTTAGCTTTATCCCGCTGTGCTCCTCCGAGATTTTAGGGGAGGAGCCGGCAGAGCGGGTTTGCGCCACCTTCCAGCTCAAAGCGCAGGAGACGACCGCTCAGCGCCCCATCGTGCAGGATGTGTTCTGCCGCACCAAGACCGACACCCAGGTCTCGGCGGCCCTCTCCTGCCTGCAGGGAGAGGTTGTGTACACGGTCAACCGCAAACCGGCGCAGGGGAGCGTCCATTTTGAGGATGGCCGCTGCATCTACACGCCGAAGGATGGCGCCGCCGGCACAGACAGCTTTGAGCTGGTTGCCCTGGACGAGGCGGGCGGCGTTTCGTCGCCGATCGTGGTTGAGGTTTTCATTGAGCAGTAGGTCCGCTCTTTTTCTCTACTGCGGGATGGGGCATCTCCCTCAACTGATGTGAGAGGTGCACCGGAGGTGCGGCCCCTACCTTCCCTGATATGCAGGCGCTCCGCCCTGCACCCGGCCTACTTTCTTGTGGCCCCGGTTTTCTGCCCTAGCGGTATTGTTCGAGGTAGCTTAAACCCTTAAGCATCCTCGGGAGCAACGCACCTACCGCGCCACGGATTGAAAGCAGGAAGTGTTTTCTTGATGGAACCAGAGGAAAAAAACAAGACCGATTTGCCCACTGTCTCAAAGTGGCAAATCGGTCTATTTTTGTGGCTGAAAGCCCTATCGAGGGGGTGCGGCTTGCCGCAGGGGGAGCGGGAGCGAAAAGTGAAACACTTTTCGCTCGGTCCCCCTCAGGGGAGTACCCAGAGGGGGTGCCCCCTCTGGGAGATTCTTTGGCGACTTTCTCATCGGGGAGAAAGTCGCCCGGGGCTTGGGGCGGAGCGCCCAAATGGTGGGTCGCAGGAGCCAGCGGTTCCGCAAAAACTCCCCGGGGTCGGAGGGACGGTGTGCCCTCCTCGCAAAAGCCCTCGCCCACGGCGGTGGGCCAAAAGTTTTTTAGAAGCGAACCTTCTTAATCAGGTAGTGAACCAGATCCTTCATCGGGACGCGCTCCTGCGCCATCGTGTCGCGGTCGCGGACGGTGACGCAGCCGTCCTCCTTCGACTCAAAGTCGTAGGTGATGCAGAACGGGGTGCCGATCTCGTCCTGACGGCGGTAACGCTTGCCGATCGAGCCGGCCTCGTCGTAGTCAACCATGAAGTGGTCGCTCAGCTCCTGGTAGAGCGCGGTGGCCTCCTCCGACAGCTTCTTGGAGAGCGGCAGGACACAGGCTTTAAACGGCGCCAGAGCCGGATGCAGATGCAGCACCACGCGGGTGTCGTTCTTCTCTGCGTCCACAACCTCCTCGTCGTAGGCGTCGCACAGGAAGGCCAGAACCACGCGATCCGCACCCAGCGAAGGCTCGATGCAGTACGGGATGTAGTGCTCGTTGGTTTCCTGATCGAAGTATTCCAGCGGCTTGCCGGAGTGCTCGCTGTGGCGGCTCAGGTCGTAGTTGGTGCGGTCTGCAACGCCCCACAGCTCACCCCAGCCGAATGGGAACAGGTATTCAAAGTCGGTGGTTGCGTTGGAGTAGAAGGCCAGCTCTTCCTTCTCGTGGTCGCGCAGGCGCAGGTTCTCGTCGGTCATGTTCAGGTCCAGCAGCCACTTGTGGCAGAAGTCCTTCCAGTACTGGAACCATTCCAGGTCGGTGCCCGGCTTGCAGAAGAACTCCAGCTCCATCTGCTCAAACTCGCGGGTGCGGAAGGTGAAATTTCCGGGGGTGATCTCGTTGCGGAAGGATTTGCCGATCTGGCAGATGCCGAACGGCAGCTTCTTTCTGGTAGTGCGCTGGACGTTTGCAAAGTTGACAAAGATGCCCTGCGCGGTCTCCGGGCGCAGATAGATCTGGTTTTTGGCGTCCTCGGTGACGCCCTGGAAGGTCTTGAACATCAGATTGAACTGACGGATGTCGGTGAAATTGGTGCTGCCGCAGTTCGGGCACTTGATGCCGTGCTCCTTGATGAAGTCCATCATCTGCTCGTTGGACCAGCCGTCGGCGGATTTGCCTGTGTAGTCCTCGATCAGCTTGTCGGCGCGGGGGCGGGTCTTGCAGTCCTTGCAGTCCATCAGCGGATCAGAGAAGCCGCTGACGTGGCCGGTCGCAACCCAGACCTCCGGGTTCATCAGGATGGCGCTGTCCAGGCCGACGTTGTAGGGATTCTGCTGAACAAAGCGCTTCCACCAGGCGCGCTTGACGTTGTTTTTCAGCTCCACACCCAGCGGGCCGTAGTCCCAGGTGTTGGAAAGACCGCCGTAAATTTCGGAACCGGCAAAAATGAAGCCTCTGCCTTTGCACAGGGCGACGATTTTTTCCATCGTTTTCTCGGTATTGTTCATCTTGAAAGTTTCCTCCTCACAAAAAATTTGGTAAAGAGCAGCGTATGTTTCTCTCGGATATAACCTTAAACCCGCAAACCCGCCAGTGCGAAAAGGTGCGGGAAAACAAACTCTTTATATTGTTTAATGATAAACAATTTTAAGAGGGAAGTCAAGTAAGGTTCTGAGCAAAAAACGGCTTTGCTGCGCTCTTTTTCGCATCGGCAGGGACAAAGGGAAAAAGAAGGAGGAATTTGGACGAAAAAACAAAAAAAGGTATTGACAAAACGGTGGAGATACGATATAATAATGGACGTGCTCGACGAGGCGTAGCTCAGTTTGGTAGAGTGCTTGGTTTGGGACCAAGATGCCGCAGGTTCAAGTCCTGTCGCCTCGACCAAAAAAATTTAGTGAAGCTATTGACAATGGATCAAAAGCCTGCTATAATAAATAGGCTGTCTCCACAATATGCTGGTGTAGCTCAGTTGGTAGAGCAGCTGATTTGTAATCAGCAGGTCGGGGGTTCGAGTCCGCCCACCAGCTCCACTAAATTGAAAATTTCATATGGGCGAGTTCCCGAGTGGCCAAAGGGGGCAGACTGTAAATCTGTTGTCAGTGACTTCGGTGGTCCGAATCCACCCTCGCCCACCAGACTGAGTCTGGACGCAATTCGCGTTCAGACTCTTTTCCTTTTATCCGGCCTTTCCGCTCGCGGCGAAGGTGGCATCGAAAACATTCACTCCATTTAGGCTGAGCCTGGACGCAATTCGTGTTCGGGCTCTTTTCTTTTGTCCGGTTGTGAGGCTCGCTGCAGGAGCAGCTGTCTAAAAATCTTCCTTTCCTCCAAAACAATCCGCTTAAAAGCATCAGAGATTGCTCCACCTCCTTGCGCCGGAGAGCTGCACCCAATCATAAAAAGAACCCCCGAGCCAATTTGGCTCGGGGGCATTTTTGTTTTGGATTAGTCGAGCTCCAGCGCTCCGGTATACAGCTGATAGTAGGTACCTTTGAGCTTGAGCAGGTCCTCGTGGGTGCCGCGCTCGATGATGCGTCCGTGATCCAGTACCATGATGGCGTTGGAGTTGCGCACAGTGGAAAGACGGTGCGCGATGACAAAGACGGTGCGTCCGGTCATCAGCGCGTCCATGCCGCGCTGGACAATCGCCTCGGTGCGGGTGTCGATCGAGCTGGTTGCCTCGTCCATGATCATAACCGGCGGGTCTGCTACCGCGGCGCGCGCGATGGCAAGCAGCTGGCGCTGGCCCTGGCTGAGGTTGGAACCGTTGCCGAACAGCATGGTGTTGTAGCCCTCCGGCAGGCGGCGGATGAAGTCATCTGCACCGGCCAGTTTGGCGGCGGCGATGCACTCCTCATCGCAGGCATCCAGGTTGCCGTAACGGATATTCTCCATAACGGTGCCGGTAAAGAGGTTGGTGTCCTGCAGCACGATACCCAAGCTGCGGCGCAGGTCCGCCTTCTTGATCTTGTTGATATTGATGCCGTCATAGCGGATCTTGCCGTCGTTGATATCGTAGAAGCGGTTGATCAGGTTGGTGATGGTCGTCTTGCCGGCGCCGGTGGAGCCGACAAAGGCCAGCTTCTGGCCCGGTTTCGCATACAGGGAGACGTTGTGTAGGACGGTCTTTTCCGGGGTGTAGCCGAAGTTGACGTCATAGAAGCGCACGTCGCCCTGGAGCTTGGTGTAGGTCAGGGTGCCGTCGTGGTGCGGATGTTTCCAGGCCCAGACGTTGGTGCGTTCCTCGCACTCGGTCAGGGTGCCGTCCGCATTTTCCTTGGCGTTGACCAGGGTGACATAGCCGTCGTCGGTTTCCGGCTCCTCGTCCAGCAGAGCAAAGATGCGGTGCGCACCGGCAGAGCCCATGATGACCATGTTGACCTGGTTGGACACCTGGCCGACTGCACCGGCAAACTGACGGGTCATGTTCAGGAAAGGAACGACGATGCTGATGCTGAAGGCCATGCCGGAAACGCTGATGTTGGGTACATCGGTCAGCAGCAGCGTGCCGCCGACCAGTGCGACAACGACGTACATGACGTTGCCGATGTTGCTCAGCAGCGGCATCAGGATGTTGGCAAAGCGGTTGCCGTTGCGGGCGTTGAAGAAGATCTCGTCATTTACTTTGTCAAAATCTGCTCTGGTTTCGTCCTCGTGGCAGAAGACCTTGATGACCTTCTGGCCGGTCATCATCTCCTCCATGAAGGCTTCGGCTTTGGCCAGCGTGACCTGCTGGCGCAGGAAGTATTTGGAGGAGTGGCTGGTGACATAGCGGGCGGCAAAGGTCATGCAGACGATGCCGGCAACGACGATCAGCCCCAGGATCATGCTGTAGTACATCATGATGCAGAAGACGGTCAGCAGGGTGACGCCGGAGATCAGCATCTGCGGCAGGCTCTGGCTGATCATCTGGCGCAGGGTGTCGACGTCGTTGGTGTAATAGCTCATGATGTCGCCGTGACCGTTGGTATCAAAGTAACAGATCGGCAGATCCTCCATGTGGTCAAACATCTTTTCACGCAGCTTCTTTAAGGAACCCTGGGTGATGATGGCCATCAGCTGGGTGTAGCAGAAGCCGGCGATGAGGCTGATGATGTACATGGTGACCAGGATGCCGACAAAGGTTAGGATCTGGCCGGAAACGGAGCTCCAGTCGCCCGATTTGTAGCTGCTGTCCACCAGGGCGATGATGTTCTGCATGAACACCGACGGCACAGAGCTGACGATGGCGTTGATGAGGATGCACACCAGCGTGACCGGCAGCAGCACGGGATAAAACTCAAACAGCGTTTTTAACAGGCGCCACAGCACACCTTTTGGAGCGCGCTGTCCGCGCGGCGTGGTGGAAGGGGCGGTATTGGTTTTATTCTTCGCCATTTTGATCACCTGCCTTGTTCTGGGTAGTATAGATTTCGCGGTAGATTTCATTTCTGTTCAGGAGTTCGTCGTGGGTGCCGATGTCGCTGATGCGGCCGCCCTCCATGACGATGATGCGGTCAGCGTCCTGCACCGAGGCAACACGCTGCGCGATGATGATTTTGGTGGTTTCCGGGATGAACTCGCGGAAGCCCTGACGGATCAGCGCGTCGGTGCGGGTGTCGACGGCGCTGGTCGAGTCGTCCAGAATCAGCACCTTCGGCTTTTTCATCAGCGCGCGGGCGATACACAGTCTCTGCTTCTGGCCGCCGGAGACGTTGGAGCCGCCCTGCTCGATCCAGGTGTCGTACTTGTCCGGGAACTGCTGGATAAATTCGTCGGCCTGGGCCAGCTTGCAGGCTTCCAGCATGTCCTCATCGGTGGCGTCAGGATTGCCCCAGCGCAGGTTGTCCTTGATGGTGCCGCTGAAGAGGACGTTTTTCTGCAGCACAACGGCGACATTGTTGCGCAGTACTTCCAGGTCATATTTGCGGACGTCGATGCCGCCGACCTTGACGCAGCCCTCGGTGACGTCGTACAGACGCGGGATCAGCTGGACCAGGGTGGACTTGGAAGAACCGGTGCCGCCCAGGATGCCGATAACCTCGCCCGATTTGATGTGCAGGTCAACGTTGGACAGAGCGTTGCGCTCGGCTTTTTTGGAATATTTGAAGTTGACATTGTCAAAGTCGATCGAGCCGTCCTTGACCTCGGTGATGGCGTTTTCCGGGCTGGTCAGGTTGCTCTGCTCGGACAGCACCTCGACGATACGCTCGGCAGATTCCATCGACATGGCGATCATGACGAAAACCATCGACAAGGTCATCAGGCTCATCAGAATCTGGAAGCTGTAGGTCAGGATGGCGGACATCTGGCCAACAGCAACCTCGGTGCCCTGGCTGCTGATGACCAGGTACGAACCAAAGGAGAGCACGAACGCCATGCCGGCGTAGACGCAGATCTGCATCATCGGGCTGTTCAGCGCCATGATGCGCTCGGCCTTGGTAAAGTCGCGGCAGACATCCTCGGCGGCAGCCGCGAATTTCTTCTTCTCATAATCTTCGCGGACATAGCTCTTGACAACGCGCATGGCCTGGACGTTTTCCTGAACCGAGTCGTTGAGCGCGTCGTATTTGCGGAATACCCGGCGGAAGATCGGCATGGCCGCGCGGATAACCAGCGCCAGGCCGATGCCCAGCAGCGGGATGGTGACCAGAAAGATCATGGCCAGACGGCCGCCCATCACAAAGCCCATCACAAACGAGAAGATCAGCATCAGCGGGCCGCGGATGGCGACGCGGATGATCATCATGAAGGACATCTGCACGTTGATGACGTCGGTGGTCATACGGGTGACCAGGCTGGATACCGAGAATTTGTCGATGTTCTCAAAAGAATAGTCCTGAATGTGGTAGAACATATCCTGGCGCAGGTTGCGCGCAAAACCGGTGGACGCGGTGGCACAGGTGTTGCCGGCCGCGACGCCGAAAATCAGCGACAGCACCGCCATGACGACCAGGACGATGCCGTAGTTGACGATGACACTCATCTCACATCCGGCCTGCATCTGGTTGATCAGATTGGCGATGATAAACGGAATGATACATTCCAGAATGACCTCGACCGTAACCAGCAGCGGCGTCTGGATGGCCGGCTTTTTGAACTCGCGGATACTGCGAGCTAGCGTTTTTATCATGTGTGACATTCCTCCTCCAAAGATTGGCGCGGCCAGCGCAGATGGCGCGCCCTGATTAAGTGGTAAAAACGGGTTGCCAGACGTTTATCTGTCCAGGTTGGCGTACATGTGTTCAGCGGTCTGAATAAATTGCGCCAGCTGCTCGTCGGAAAGCCCGTGCGTGAGTCGCTGCTCGGTCTGACGGAGAAACTCGCCGATCTGTGCATCCAGGTCTGCCGCCTTCTTGGTTGGAATCAGGCTTTTTAAGCGTGCGTCGCTGGCCACGCTTTCCCGTCGGATCAGATCGTTTTTTTCCATCAGCTGCAAAATACCGGTTGCAGTGGAGCGGCTCAGGCTGAACGCCTTCTCCACATCGCGCTGAAACACCGGACCGTCAGCACATTTTACCAGAATGTAGTGCATGACATGGCTTTGCACCCCGGTGATGCCCAAGCTTTGTGTGTTGGCATTCATGCGCTTTTTAAGCATGTGGGACAGGATGTTGATCCACATCCCACAATCCTTTTCCATTCGGCTCCTTCCTCCTCTCCGTCAGTCAGAATACAGAACTCCTCCGTAGATTGTTCGGAAGCAAACAAAATTTTAGCACACGAATCAGCAATTGTCAATAGAATGGGCAACGTTTTTTTGTAAGATTATAATGAATTTTGTGGGGACTGACCAATCGCCTCGATGAAAATTGCCGCAGTTCAGTGCAATCTGAATTTTTACGCCAACAATCCATAAAAAACTGCCGGACGCTAAATTGCGTCCGGCAGCGAAAAAGCAGTATTGCTTTATATGGGAAAAATCAGAGCCATTTCAGCAGGCGCCGTTGCGCCGGCTTGGGACAGAGCAGAGGTAGACAAAAGCAACCCGCTTTTGTCTACGGCTCAATTGTCTGTCTGCCGGTGGACCAGACGTGCTGCTCCTTGGCGGCGGCAGGGGTGTTCTGCGCCATCACACCCACCAGCTTGTGGGGAAGATAGGGCTCCTCCAGGTAGGCGGTTTCCTCCGAGGTCAGGATAAGGTCCACCGCCTTGGCCGCGCCCTCGACGTGGCTGAGCTTGGTGGCGCCTACAACGGGGGAGGTCACCTTCTGCAGCAGCCAGGCTAGGGAGATCTCGGTCATCGAGACGCCGCGTTTGTCCGCCAGCTCGGCGACCCGGTCGATGATGACCGCGTCCTGCTGGGCGGTGGCGTCATATTTGAGCCGGGCATAGCTGTCCTCCTGCAGGCGCTTGGAGGTTTCGCCCGGGTGTTTGGAGAGCCGTCCGCCCGCCAGCGCGCTGTATGGGGTCATGGCGATGTTGTCCTCCCGGCACAGCTTTGCCATCTCGCGCTCCTCCTCGCGGAAGATCAGGTTGTAGTGCCCCTGAATCGAGACAAACTGGGCAAAGCCCTCCTCCCGGGCAAGGGCATTTGCCTTGGCCAGCTGATAGGCCAGGCAGTTGGAGATGCCGATGTAGCGCGCTTTGCCGGCCTTGACCACACGGTTCAGGCCGTCCAGAATGTCGTAGAGCGGGGTCTGGTAGTCCCACATGTGGTAGATGTACAGGTCGACATAGTCCATCCCCAGATTTTTTAAGCTGGTGTTGAGCATCCGCTCGATGTGCTGCTGGCCGGTGACGCCTGCCTCGATCTCCTCCTGGGTGCGGGGCAAAAACTTAGTGGCGACCACCACCTCGTCCCGTTTGGCAAAGTCTTTGAGGGCCCGGCCGAGGTACTGCTCGCTGGTGCCGCTCTGGTAGGCGATGGCAGTGTCGAAAAAGTTGATGCCCAGCTCCAGTCCCCGCTTGATGATGGCGCGGGTCTGTTCCTCGTCCACCGTCCAGCTGTGCTGCCCGTCGCTGGCGTCGCCAAATCCCATGCAGCCCATGCAGATGCGGGAGACGAAAAGCTGCGAGTTTCCTAACGGAATCCGTTTCATGTTGCGTTTCCTCCTATTTGGCGGCTGCCTCATTGACGCAGCGCAGGGCGTTCAGGCTGCGCGGGTAGCCGATGTAGGGCAGGCACTGAGAGATGATCTGAATCAAAAACGCCTTGTCGTTGCCGATGCGCATGTTGGCGCCCGCGTGGGAGGTCAGCTGCGGCTCGCAGCCGCCCTGTGCGGCGAGGAAGCAGAAGGTGATCATCTCGCGCTGCTGATAGTTTAAGCCCTTGCGGGTGTAGTAGTCGCCGAAGCAGTTGTCCGACAGCCACTTGTTGATGTGGCGGCTCTCCTCCGGTCCGGACTGGGAGAATCCGCGCATGTGATCGCCAAAGATGTCCACCTGGGTCTGTTCGCCGTCCTGCAGGCGGGTCTGCATGGTGGTGGTCGCCTGGCCCTCCAGCGGCAGTTTAATGCCGCGCGCGGTCAGGACCTCGTTGGTCGCGTTCAGGAAGGGATACACCCTGCCGATGCCAAGATACGCCGCCGCCTGGTAGACAATCTCCTTTGCCTCCACCGGGGTGACGCCGAGATTGAGCGCGGCCGGCAGCATGACCTTGAATTCGTCGATGCCCTGGCAGCCCAGGAGGGTGGCCAGAATGGCCATCATGCGGGTGCGGTCGTCCAGGTCGCCCTGGTTCACAACCTCGTCGAAGGCGAAGTTGTCAAACCGCTCGATAAATTCCGGGTCGGTCTGTGCAAGCGCGGACTGCTGTCCGGGGAACATTTTTTCGTGATATGCCTTTGCGTTGTCTGTGATGCTCATTTGATTCACCTGTCCTTTTGATGATGAAAATATAGTCTTTAGTCCAGCAGGATGATTTCATATTCGCGGCTGCCCAGCCCATGCTCCGCCGCCGCCTCGACGGTGTGGATGGCGTGACGGGAGGTCATCCGCTCGATCAGCGCGGCCTTGCCCGGGTCGGAAGCGTTGATGACCGCGTCGTAGCAGGCCTGGTCGACGGCGACCGGGTCGGTGGAGGCAAAGATGCCAAGATCCGCCATTTCCGGCTCAGCCGGGTGGGAATCGCAGTCGCAGTCGACGCTCAGGCGGTTGGCGACGTTGATGTAGAGCATATTCTGCGCGCCCTTGTAATTGATGACCGCCTTGCAGGCGTCGGCCATCGATTCGAGGAAGTGGTCCTGCTCGGGGAGCTTGCTAAACAGCTCGGCGGCTTTGGTGGTGACGCCGGCGGTGTGGATGTAGGTCTTGCCGGCGGTGGAGGCGATGCCGATGCTGATATTTTTAAGCGCGCCGCCCATGCCGGCCATCGCGTGGCCCTTAAAGTGGGAGAGCACCAGCACCGAGTCGTAGTTGGCAAAGTGCTCGCCGATGATGTCCTTGTCCAGATGAAAGCCGTGCTCGACCGGAATCTCGATTTCGCCGAATTCGTCCATGATGTCGCAGGGGGCCATCGCCTTAAAACCGTGTTCTTCGATGGCCTTCCAGTGTTCCTTCGGGTCCATGCGGCGGCCCTCATAGGCGGTGCAGCTTTCGATGATGGTGCCGTTTAGCTGGTGGACTAGATCCCCGATCAGCTCCGGGTGGAGGTAGTTGTGTCCGCCCGGCTCGCCGGTGGAGATTTTGACGCCCACCTTGCCGGAGAGCTCAACGCCCAGCGCCTTGTAGATGGCGATCAGACTTTGCGGCGTGATCTCCTTGGTGAAGTATACCTTTGCTTTTGTCATACAAAACACTCCTTTATATTTTTGGCTGATCCTGATAAAAGAGGATGTCATTTACAGCTGATTTTGAAGCCAGCACTCCACCTTTGGCTTGGAAGCGGCGGCCTCAGCCCCGTGAATCGAAAGCCCCTGCTCGACGATTGCGCCCGGGCAGAGCTTGCGCAGGTCGGACTTGCCGCGTCCCATGCCGCTGCCCTCGTTGGTGCAGAACGGCAGGATACGCTTGCCGCTCAGGTCAATCCCTTCCAGCAGGGTGAACAGCGCCATTGGCATGGTGCCCCACCAGTTGGGGTAGCCGACAAAGATGGTGTCGTACTGTTCCAGATGTTCCGGCAAGCGTTTGAGGGCGGGGCGGGCATTTTGCTGCAGCTCCGCTTTTGCCTGGTCGGTGCAGGCGTAGTAGTCCGCGGCGTAGTTCTGCACCGTCTGGACCTCAAAGAGGTCGCCGCCGGTGAGGCCGGCGATCATCTCGGCCACAATTTCGGTGTTGCCCTTGGCCAGATTTTTAATCTGCCCGTTCCAATAATTTTCTCCTTTTCGGGAATAATAAACAATCAATGGTTTGCGCATTTAAAAGCCCCTTTTTTTGCTGCTTCGATTTTACAGCGAATAAAAATCCGCAATTGCAGGCGGGAGAGTTTTCATGGCTAAACAAATAGAACTCCTGCCGGCCCTCTCTCCCTTTTAACCTTACAACCTGGAGTATACTCGAGGTCAAATGAAAAAATTATGAACAACAAAGTCACCTGTCGGAGCAAAGTCCTTTACCGGAACGGATGGATGTGCTACAATAAATAAAAAGGAAAGAAAGACGGAACAAGGAAGGACGGGATGACCGATGCTGCGGATCGATTTGCTGGTGGTGGGAAAACTTAAGGAGGATTACTGGCGGCGCGCCTGTGAGGAGTACACAAAACGGCTGGGGGCTTTTGCCAAGGTTCAAATCCTCGAGCTGCCGGAAGCGCGCGTGCCGCAGAACCCTTCCGAGGCGCAGATTGCCGCGGCGCTGAAGGAGGAGGGACAGGCAATCCTGGCAAAAATTGCTCCGCAGAGCTTTGTAACTGCCATGTGCATTGAGGGGCAGATGCTCTCCTCCGAGCAGCTGGCGCAGCAGATTGCCCGCCAGAGCGTGCAGGGCAGCGGACAGTTTGCCTTTATCATCGGCGGCTCCTGGGGCTTGGACGGGGCGGTGAAGGCCCGCGCAGACTTCAAACTCTCGATGTCGCGCATGACCTTTCCGCATCAGCTGGCGCGGGTGATGCTGCTGGAGCAGATCTACCGCGCGTGCGCGATCAACAATCACACCAAGTACCACAAGTGATTTGTAAAAATGATAAAAAATGCACAAAATGCGGACGGCAAAATGGGTTGATTTCTTCATAAGCGGAAAAGAAGATCGGCTTTTTTTGCTTGCAATCAAGCCAAATTATGCTATAATAAAAACAGGACAATGGGCAAACTGAGTCTGTCCTGCAGAAGGATGTGGGTGCAGAAAAAGCCCCTTCTTGGGCTCTTTGCGCCAAAACGCAAGGTGCTCTGCTGCCGTTCTTGTGAAGGATGAATAGAAAAAGGCGTGCAAGATTGGAGCGCGCCGCAACCACTTAAATAAGAGGTGAGTTATTTGAAGCCTGACCCGCTGGGTTGTCGAATGTCAAATCGAACAAGCAAACAGGGGACAGGCATGGCAGTCCTGTCCTGAAAAGAGAGGGAATGCCTGTGATCAATTTCTATAAAACGATTGCCGGCCGGGTGCTTCCGGTTCCAGCCGTCGAGGACGGCTGCTGGGTGTCTGCCATCTGCCCCACCGAGCAGGAAGTGCGGTACCTGGTGGATATTCTGGGACTGGAGCAGGACTTTGTGCGCGCGGCGCTGGACGAGGAGGAAAGCTCCCGTGTTGAGTCGGAGGATGACCAGACGCTGGTCATCGTGGACGTGCCGGTAGCCGAGCGCCAGGATGAGGAAAAAACGGTGGTTTATTCCACCATCCCAATGGCCATTATCACCAACAACCGCTTTATCACCACCGTCTGCCTGCGGGAGAACGCGGTGGTAAATGAGATCAGCCAGGGTTTGGTCAAGAATATCCAGACCCATTTGCGGACACAATTTTTACTGAACATTTTGCTGCGGATTGCCACCCGCTTTCTGCAGTACCTCAAACAGATAGACAAGATTTCCTATACAACCGAAAACCTGCTGCAAAAAACCATGCGGAACAAGGAGCTGATTCAGATCCTTGGACTGGAAAAATCATTGGTTTATTTTTCCACGTCCTTAAAATCCAACGAGGTGACGCTGGAAAAGATTCTGCGCGGGCGCATCATCAAGCTGTACGACGAGGACGAGGACCTGTTGGAGGACGTCATCATCGAGGTCAAGCAGGCCATTGAGATGTGCTCGATCTATTCAAACGTACTTTCCAACACGATGGACGCCTTTTCGTCCATCATCAACAATAACCTGAACATCGTCATGAAGCTGCTGGCGGCGCTGACCATCATCATGGAGCTGCCCAACATCATCTTTGGCCTGTACGGCACCAACGTGGTCGACCTGCCCTACCCGCATTTCTGGTTTGTGCTGGTGCTGGCCGCGATGCTGATGCTGGTGTTCAGCCTTATTTTCTGGAAGAAGGATATGTTCCGGTAAGCAAAGGGCAACGGGAAGACACAATGCAAGGGGAACCAGGGGAGTCCGGCAAAGCAGATAGACGACAAAAAGGCGCCGGACAATGTCAAAAAAAGAATATGGTAAGGGGAGAAAACCTTGGAGAAATATGTAATTAACGGCGGAAATACCCTCCACGGCGAAGTGGAGATCAGCGGAGCCAAAAACGCCGCGGTCGCAATCATCCCGGCGGCCGTGCTGGCGCAGGACGTCTGCGTCATTGAAAATGTGCCGAATATCAGCGATGTATCCATCCTGTTTCAGATATTAAACGACCTGGGCGCAAAGGTGCGCTACCTCAACAAGAATACGGTCGAAATCGATACCCGCAACATCACCGAGCCGGTTGTTCCATACGAGTCGGCCCGGCATCTGCGCGCGTCCTATTATTTTCTGGGGGCCTTTTTGGGCCGCTTTGGCGAGGCGCATGTCTCGCCTCCGGGCGGCTGCAACTTCGGCGTGCGCCCTATCGACCAGCACATCAAGGGCTTTGAGGCGCTGGGCGCTACTGTCACCACCGATTACGGCTTTATCAACGCCACCTGCGACGAGATGTTCGGCTCGCACATCTATCTGGACGTGGTCTCGGTGGGAGCGACGGTCAACATCATGCTGGCCGCGGTGCGCGCCAAGGGACTGACCATTTTGGAAAACGCCGCCAAGGAGCCGCACATCGTCGACCTTGCCAACTTCTTAAACTCGATGGGGGCGGATGTGCGCGGCGCGGGCACCGACGTCATCAAGATTCACGGTGTGGACATCATGCACGGCACCAACTACTCCATCATCCCCGACCAGATCGAAGCGGGCACCTACATGACCATGACCGCGGCTGCGGGCGGTGAGGTGCTGATTAAAAATGTCATTCCAAAGCACCTGGAAGCGATCACCGACAAGTTGCTGCAGACCGGCTGCGAGATCGAGGAGTACGACGACTCGATTTTGGTGCGCCGCAACGCAAAATTGAATAAGACTAACGTAAAAACACTGCCGCATCCCGGTTTTCCGACCGACATGCAGCCGCAGATGACCACTCTGCTCGCCATTGCCCAGGGCACCAGCATTGTCACCGAGGGCGTGTGGGACAACCGCTTTAAGTATGTGGATGAGCTGCGCCGCATGGGCGCCAAGATCCAGGTGGACGGCAAGGTGGCCGTCGTGGAGGGCGTCGAGCAGCTTTCCGGGGCGCAGGTCAAGGCAATGGACCTGCGGGCCGGCGTGGCGCTGGTGCAGGCTGCGCTGACAGCAAAGGGAACCTCGGAGATCGAGGACATCTACTGGGTCGAGCGCGGCTACGAGGACCTGGTGGGCAAGCTGCAGGGCCTGGGTGCGGACATCCACAAGGTCGTGGTGCCGGACGCGGCCTTTGCGCAGAACGCATAAACAAACGAACTGTTTTTGGGGAGAGGGGAGAAGGTTCTCTCACAGGAGGGAACATCGGCTCTCTCCCTTTGCTTTTGAGCGGGCGGTTGCATTTTCTGCCCGGCTGTGCTACAATGCTTTGCAGAATCTGTTTTGACAAGGGGGCTCATTCTATGGCAATATTCTGTCCGCTTTACAGCGGCAGCAGCGGCAACAGCACCTATCTGGACGCGGGAGAAAGCGCGCTGCTCATCGACCTTGGCGTCAGCTGCCGTGCCGCTGTCACCGCCCTGCAGCAGCTGGGAGCGGATTTTTCCAAGCTGAAGGGCATCCTCATCACCCATGAGCACTCCGACCACATCAAGGGCCTGCGCGTCTTTTTAAAGAAGTATCCGCTGCCGCTCTACGCCTCCGAGCCGGTGCTGGAATACCTGCGGGAAAATGTGGAGCTGCCTGCCGGCCTGCCAATGTATGAGGCGGACCCGGAGGGCTTTTGCGTCGGGCAGATGATGGTGCGGCCCTTTGCCACCAGCCACGACAGCGTGGGGAGCCTCGGCTACCGCATCAGCCTGCCGGACGGGCAGGAGCTGGGCTTTGCCACCGACCTCGGCTGTTACACCGAAGCGGTGGAGGAGGGCCTGCGCGGTTGCCGGACGGTGATGCTGGAATCCAACTATGACGACGGGATGATCCTTGTCTCCGACTATCCCTATTACTTAAAGCGGCGCATCCAGTCGCGCAGCGGGCACCTTTCCAACAGCGACTGCGCCGCTGCGCTGCCCGCCCTGGCCCAGAACGGAACCCGGAACTTTGTGCTGGGGCATCTGAGCCAGAACAACAATCTGGGCCTGCTGGCGCAGCAGGCCTCCGAGCAGGCGCTGCTGCAGGCGGGGCTGGAGAGAGGGGACTTCACCCTGCAGATTGCCAACCGCAGCCAGCTCAGCCAGCCGGTTTTGCTGTAGCCTTTGTTTAGGAGAGTTTGAGAAAAAGAGAAGAAAAAGGGAAGGAAACCGGACATCCGGTTTCCTTCCCTTTTTTGACAAAAGCGCTTATTCGACAAAATCGGAAAATTTATAGGAGTACAATTTTGCGCGCACATCCTCCGAGACCTCGCGGAAGATTTTCTGAAACTTGCAGCACTGTCCGCGCTTGCGGGTGCAGGCATATTCCCCGGTCACGCAGCGGTTGAGGGTATAGCGGCCCTCGATGGTCTCGATGACTTCGCCCAGCGAAATCTGGTCCAGCTCACGGCCGATTTCATAGCCGCCCTGGGTGCCCTTGAAGGATTTGATGATGCCGGCGGCCACCAGCTTGCGCAGAATTTTTAAAGAGAAGCGCAGCGTCACGCCGGTCATCTCGGAGATGGTTTTGGCGTCCAGCCGCCGCTGGTTCTGCGCCAGCACCTGGACAATTCGGATTGCGTAATCGGCTTCCAAAGTTATATGCATATTGTTCACCTCACACTTCTTCGCCGTCCGGCAGTCCCGGTCGATACCTTACCTTTTTAGTGTACAATACACTTTGCCAAATGTCAAGGTCCTGCTTTCTTTTTGGTAAAAAAAGAAAGCAGGCAAAGAAAAAACGGATTTTCTCTCTATCAAAGGGGCGCGGCACCTTACTTCCCCAGAGGAGGCCGCTCCGCCCTTCCACACTGCCCCCTCTACCTTAGCAGGATTGGTTGTGATGGGTCAAAGCATCAAGCATCCCCTGGGATGCCCCTGCCGCGCCACGAATTGACAGCAGGAAGTGTGACCCCGGTAAGGCTTGGGGAGAAATAAAAGACCGATTTGCCCGCTAACTTAAAGTGGCAAATCGGTCTTTTGTTGTGGCAAAAAGCAGCCCGAGTGCAAGCGCAGCGCCGCAGCAAAGAGGGCGGAAACTTTGCGATAGCAGGGGTCCAGGGGCGGCAGCCCTTGGCGTGCCTTTGGTGATTTTCCCGCGTCGGGAAAGTCACCCTGGGTGCCGAGCATGGCTTTGCCATGCTCTCGCGGAGCGCCTGCATATCCAGGGGCGTAGGGGCTGCCAGTCCCAGAAAAATATTGGGGCGCAAGGGTGGACTGTCCTCACAGGGGGCAGTAACGAAAAAGAGGAGTGAAAGCCCCTCTTTTTCGTTACTGCGGTTTCCAGACCTGCGCCAAAATGTCTTTGAGCACCAGCATGGCATCCAGGTCGTTGTAGCCGTAACGGTTCTTGAGGCTCTCCAGCAGCTCCTGCAGGCGGACGGCGTAGTCCTCCACCGCCACCGTCTGGCGGTAGGTGGTGAGCACCGGGTACTTTTTGCCCCAGACGGCGTTCCAGTCGATCTTCTGCTGGGTTGCCTCGCTGGTCTTTTCGATGACCCGCTCGATCTCCTCGACCTCCACGTCGTAGTCGATCAGCTCGTCCAGGCTGAGGTGGTAGAGCGAGGACAACTTTTTGGCCTGGCGGATGTCTGGCAGCGTCTCGTCCAGCTCCCATTTGGAGATGGTCTGGCGGCTGACCCCTAATTTTTCCGCGACCTCCTCCTGGGAGAGGCCGCTCTTTTTGCGGGCGTTAAACAGGCTGTTTCCTAAACTCATCGTATGATCCTCCTTGTGTTGTGGGTAGTTTTGTGGATAGGGGCGGGAGAACTACAGCAGGTTTTCATAGAGGTAGGCGATCTCCGCGTCCTCCCCCTTGGCGTACTGTGCAAAGGGCTGCGGCACCACGTAGTCCGGTTCCAGCGGGCCTTCCACACCGTAGAGCAGGTCGAAATATTTGGTGGAATACTGCATAGCGATGGGGGTATTTTCCATAAAGAGTGGCAGGACGTTACCGGCACATTTTAAAACGCCGCCGGTCGGCTGGCCGACAAAGATGCTGTTGCCAATCGTTGTCTTTTTGAAATCGGTCGCTGCTATCGTGGCGGAGGAGAAGGTCCGGCCGCCAATCAAAATGTAAAACTGTACGTCTGACCCCGCATTGATTGCATAGAGAGAGAGCGTCTGCTCCAGCGGCCGGATGACCTCGCTGTTTCCGCCGCTGTTGTAGCGCAGGTCAATGATGATATTTTGGTAGCCGCCGCTTTCCAAATCCGCCTCCACCTGCTGGACAAACTGCGCCATCGGCAGGTCGGGGTCCTCCTGACAGCTGTTGTACTGGATGAAGTAGGTGCTTTCATCCAGAGCGGTTGACCAGTAGATGGCATCCTGCTCCGCCGTCACTGGAACGGAGTCCCGCTGGAAGCCGATCAAAACTTCCTGTTTTTTTTCGTCACTCCAGTCATCATAGGCAGGTAGCTCGAAGGTTTCCTCGGTTCCCTGCGCTGTCTCCACCGTCACCAGGACCGGCTCGTCGGGCTCCACAATATCCAGATATTCCAGCGCCTCTTTCCAGATCAGCACATCCGGTACCTTCTGCCACAGCCAGGTGTCGGCCTCGTAGGAGATGACCTGCCGGGTGCGCTCTACCACCTCGTCGATGGGAAGATCGTTGATGGCGACCACCCGCGTGCCGAGATATTGCTCGTGCGCCTTGTCCAGGACCAGGATGAACCAGCCCTCATCAAACTTTTTGATGTTCCATGGCAGCACCGACATGAAGTAGTCTCTGGGATAGACGGTAGTATGCGCGTCCCCGACCAGCGAGAGCAGGTGGCGGACCGACCAGTAAAATTCCGCATCGGTCATGTTGGGCGTCTGTCTGGCGATTTTTTCCCGCTCATCCTGGAACTCCTCCTCTGAAACGTTGGCGTAGAGGTCATAGTGCTCGGTTTCCAGCGTCTCGCAGAGCAGGTTCAAATCGTCCAGCTTGGGGTTGGGCTGCGGCTGGCTGCACCCGCCAAGGTAGAAGGAGAGAAGCAAAACAATGGCTAACAAAAAGGACATCTTTTTCATACAGAGCACCTCCTATGATTTCTGCACATATTATAGTTTATATAATATAGTTTTGTCAATAGGAAATGCGAACATCTTCTCTTAAAATAAAAAGAATAGCGAATAAAGGCCCCGTCCCTCTCCTTGATTATACGGCAGGAGGGAGTCAAAATCCACCAACCAAAACGGACAGTTTCGCCCGTTTTGCTGACATCTTGAAGGGAAGGAGAAAAGGTTTCGTCACTTTTGTGCACTCCATCTTGTTTTTGTTGCACAACCTGACAAATTTTTTGTAAAAAAAGAAAAAAGAATGTCCATTTTTGCAAAATGGTGGTAGAATAATCTCAGGTAAAGTACCTGCACTATTTTTGAAGGAGTGATTGATTGTGAACACCAATATTACGATGGAAAATCTCAGCCAGTTTGAGCAGGCCTTCGACCAGAATCCGGTCAACGCCGTCGCCATGAACGCGGTCACCGCTAACGGCATCAACGCCTGCGCGCAGAACTACCAGATCCCGCGCAAGGACGTGCATGAGTTTTCGGTCAGCCTCAAACAGGGCAAGGTTACCAATCAGAAAAAGAGCGGACGCTGCTGGATGTTCGCCGCGCTCAACTGCCTGCGCTTCTCGGTGATGAAAAAGCTCAATCTCGATACCTTCGAGCTTTCCCAGAGCTACACCCTCTTTTATGATAAACTGGAAAAATCCAACTACTTCCTGGAGAGCATTCTGGAAACGCTCGACGAGCCGACCGAGGGCCGCCTGATTGCCCACCTGCTTTCCGCACCGCTCAACGACGGCGGCCAGTGGGATATGCTGTGCAACCTGGTGGACAAATACGGTCTGGTTCCAAAGACCGCCATGCCGGAAACCGCTGTCTCCTCCGCCACCCAGGAGATGAACGGCTACATGACCGAAAAGCTGCGCGAGTTTGCCTGCCAGCTGCGCAAGGCGCACAAGGAAGGCGCCTCGATGGAGCAGCTGCGCGCCAAAAAGGACGAGATGATGGCTACCGTCTACAACATGCTGTGCATCTGCATCGGCAAGCCGCCGAAGACCTTTGACTTCGAGTGGAGAGATAAGGACGGGAACTTCTACCGCGACTGCGGTCTGACCCCGAAGCAGTTCTATGACAAGTACATCGACGCGAAGGTGGACGACTACATCAGCCTCATCAACGCCCCGACCGCGGACAAGCCGTACCACAAGAGCTACAGCGTCAAATACCTGGGCAACGTCAAGGAAGGCCGCCCGGTCAAATACGTCAACCTCCCGATTGAGGAGCTCAAAAAGGCAGCTATCGCGCAGATGCAGGCGGGCGAGCCGGTATGGTTCGGCTGCGATGTTGGCAAGCGCGGTTCCCGCAGCGACGGCATTCTGGATCTGGACATCTACAATCTGGACGGGCTGTTCGGCACCCACTTTGGCATGAACAAGGCCGAGCGCCTGGAGTACGGCCAGAGCCTGATGACCCACGCGATGGTCTTCCAGGGCGTCAATCTCGACGAGAACGGCAAACCGAACCGCTGGAGAGTGGAGAACAGCTGGGGCGAGGACGCCTGCAAGGACGGCTACTATGTCATGACCGACGAGTGGTTTAACGAATACACCTACCAGATCGTTGTCAACAAGAAGTATCTGTCGCAGGAGATTCTGGACATCTACGCTTCCGAACCGACCATGCTGGAGCCATGGGACCCGATGGGATCGCTGGCAGAATAGTTTTTTTAAAATCAGAAGGGGGACCCTGCTAAGGGTCCCCCTTCTTACATCCCTCTAGTTTTTTGAAGAAGCCGCCGGCTCCTGCTTACCCGATGCAGGCGCTCCGCGAGAGCATGGCTTTGCCATGCTCGGCACCCGGCCTACTTTCTCGCGTAGAGGAAAGAAGCAGCATAAATGCTGCGAAAGATACGCCAGGGACCTCCTGCTCCTAGACTTCGAAGAAGTCTTGCCCCCCCGGCGAAGGGGGCGTAACCCCCTTTGATCCCCCGGCCCTCTATCCTGGCGGTATTGGTTGAGGGTAAAAAGGCCCGCGGCATCCTCGAGAAAACCCACCTGCCGCGCCACGGATTGACAGTTGAGGGTGTGCCCCCGGTGTAGCTTGAGGAGAAATAAAGACCGATTTGCCCACCAACCCAAAGTGGCAAATCGGTCTATTTTTGTGGCTGAAACCCTATCGAGGGGGTGCGGGAACCGCAGGGGGAGCGGGAGCGAAAAGTGAAACACTTTTCGCTCGGTCCCCCTCGGGGGTCCAGGGGTGCCCCCCTGGCGCGCCTTTGGGGACTTTCCCCGCGACGGGAAAGTCACCCGGGTGCCGAGCATGGCAAGGCCATGCTCTAGCGGAGCGCCTGCATATCGTGGGGCGCAGGGGCTACCAGCCCCTGCAAAAAGCCCTCCGCTATTGGGCAAAATGATCGAACCGCTCCTCCACCTGCTGCGGGACAATCAGCGCCGCGCTCATCTCGGTGACCTCTTTGATGAAGGCGTCCGCTTCGTCCTTTTTAAACAGAACCCGCATCTTCACCACCGCGCCAAAGTCGGTGTCCTCCACCCGGCAGGTGTAGTTGGGCAGGATGTAGGTCAGCTTCCCGTAAAAGGAATAGTCCAGCTCCATCGAGAGCACCACGCAGGTGGTCATCAGCTTGCGCTGGGCGGCGTCCACCGCAATCTTCGCCCCGTGGGAGTAGGCCCGCACCAGCCCCCCTGCGCCCAGCAGGATGCCGCCAAAATAGCGGGTCACCACCACCGCCACGTCGACCAGGCCCTCCTTTTCCACGCACTCCAGCATCGGCACCCCGGCGGTGCCCTGCGGCTCGCCGTCGTCCGAGTAGCGCTTGATGCCGCTGCGCAGGATGTAGGCGTAGGTGTTGTGGGTGGCGTCGCGGTGCTGCTGGCGAATCTGAGCGATGAAGGCCTGGGCCTCCTCCTCGGTCTGCACCGGCGCGATGTGCCCGATGAAGCGGGACTTGCGCTCGACAAATTCGTCCTCGGCCGGGGAATAGATCGTTGTGTATTCCTGCTGCATGGCTCTTTCCTCCATTTTTTAAGATTTAGCTGGATAGCAAATATTTTTGCTAGATAGCAAATTTTTTTGCCAGACAGCAAAAAGGCAATGCATCGCACCGACGCATTGCCCTGTAGCTTCGTTAGAACCTTACTTGTTATTCAGGCCGAAACGCTTGTTGAAGCGGTCTACACGACCACCGGTATCAACCAGTTTCTGTCTGCCTGTGAAGAAAGGATGACACTTTGAACAAATTTCAACGCGCAGATCCTTTTTTGTAGAACGAGTTTCAAATTCTGCACCACATGCACATCTGATAACGGTTGGCTCATACTTTGGATGGATTCCCTGTTTCATCTTAGCTAGTCACCTCTTTCTGAAAACACATAGAATAACAAGATACATACTACCACACCGGCGGCAAAAATGCAAGCGTTTTTTTCGATTTTTTCCGCCGCTTTTTTGTTGCCCTTCTTTGTTTGACAAAAAAAGTTGTCAAACCCTATTGACAAAGATCCTTGTCAGTGCTATCCTATAGGCAGAAGGGATTGACAAAAATACTTGTCAATCTGCAAAGAATCCATGTCGGAAAGGAGGGCTTTGCTTGCCGCTGGTGAACAAACTCAAAGAATATCGCGCGCGCTATCATCTCAGCCAGACCGAACTGGGAAATTTGGCCGGTGTCTCCCGTCAGACCATCAGCTTAATCGAGCGCGGCGACTACAACCCGTCGGTGACGCTGGCGCTGAAAATTGCCAAGATTTTAAACGCGACCGTCGAGGACCTGTTCAGTTACCTGGAGGACAACCAGGAGCAATAGTTATTTTTGCTGTTTTAATCAAGGAGGAAGCACGATGAAAAAACATCCCATTCTCAAATACATTCTGATTCTGATTGTCTCCGGCGCCTGCGGCGCGCTGGTTTCTTACCTGATTGCAAGCCGGGAGGAGCAGGTGGTGCAGGCCGCGCAGGGCCTCTACCAGCTGTTCGGGCAGCTTGTCACCCCGCTGCACCTGAGCATCTGCCTGTTTTTGTCGCTGACCGCCATCGTGATGACCTGGCAGCTGCGCAAGAAGATCGACGCTGCCACCGACGAGACCCGAGAGCAGGTCTATGAGCAGATCGAAAACAGCCCGGCCTGCAACAATACATTGGCTGTCAGCAGCCTTTCGACAATCTGCAACTTTTTCTTTCTGGGTGCAGCCATCGCTTATATGCAGCCCAAGACCATCCTGATCTCGGCGGTGGCGACCCTTGCCTTTCTGTCGCTGAATACCTGGGTGGAGTACACCCACGTCGCCCTGGTCAAGCGGATGAATCCCCGCTTTGGCAAGGCCGACCCGATGTCGGTTCGCTTCCAGAAGGACTGGGAGCAGATGAGCGACGAGGCCGAAAAGATGGGCATGTACCGCGCGGCCTGGAGGAGTTTCCACGTCACCCAGCTGGCGCTGATGATCGGCTTTTTGATCTGCTGCTGCGTCTCGGTCTTTATCCCGCTGGGGCTGGCGCCGTTTTTGCTGATCGCCGGGGTGTGGGCGGCGCACACCCTCAGCTACATCTTTGCCTGCAACCAGAAGGGCTAGGCCACGCAAGAAAAAGCGGGGGCCGCCTACTGGAAAATGCTCCCTCTGCGTGATATAATGTAGAAAAAAGCTACGGAGGGATGCGCTTTGTACAGCTGTGTCAAGAGCTATGGAATCAGCGGGATCGACGCCTATGCGGTGACGGTGGAGACCACCCTCACCCGCGCCATGCCCGCCTTTGATATCGTCGGCCTGCCCGACGCTGCCGTAAAGGAATCCCGCTCCCGCGTGCAGTCGGCCCTGACCCATGCGGGCTACCAGCTGCCGGTCTCCAAAATTACGGTGAACCTCGCGCCGGCAAGCCAAAAAAAGTCCGGCCCGGTCTTTGACCTGCCCATCTTCCTGGCGGTGATGGCCGCCTCCGGGCAGATTGGGGAGCCGCCGCAGGACGCGGCCTTTGTGGGGGAGCTGAGCCTCTCCGGCCAGCTGCGGCCGGTTAACGGCGCGCTCTCGATGGCGCTCAAGGCCAAGGAGGACGGCGTGCGCGCCCTCTATCTGCCCGCCCAGAACGCGAAGGAAGCCTCGATTGTCGACGGCCTGCAGGTGTACCCGGTGGAGGACATCGCCGAGCTGTGCGCTTGCCTGCAGGGAGAGCGGGAGATTGCCCCGATGCCCTTTGACCCGATGCTGCTGCTGGCGGGGGGCAATCACTTTTTGGAGGACATGGCCGATGTGCGCGGGCAG